>ERZ761602.4247-NODE-4247-length-18808-cov-8.902629_pt1 | contig 18808 bp, 14 predicted proteins | sample MGYA00512165_ERZ761602 | MGnify/ENA primary metagenome ERZ761602 (study PRJEB28899, sample SAMN02445085) | bioreactor sludge metagenome | biome: EBPR sludge; isolation source: Thorneside wastewater treatment plant | place: Australia: Brisbane, Thorneside... | reverse complement strand
AAGGCGCTGCAGGCGCTGGTGGGCGGCTCGGCCGACATGGTCTCGGGCGCCTACGAGCACACCATCAACATGGCCGCCAAGAAGCAGCCCATCAAGGCGGTGGTGCTGCAGGCGAAGTACAGCTCCATCGTGCTGCTGCTGCCCAGGGACAAGGCGGCGAAGTACAAGGGCCCGGCGGATCTCAAGGGCCTCAAGGTGGGCGTGACGGCCCCGGGCTCCTCGACCAACATGTTCGTGAACAACATCCTCGCCAAGGGCGGGCTCAAGCCCACGGACATTTCCGTGGTGGGCGTGGGCGCGGGCGCCGGCGCCGTGGCGGCCATGGAAAAGGGCGAGATCGACGCGCTCTCGAACCTCGACCCGGTCATCACCCAGCTCGAGGCCACCGGCAAGTTCGTGGCCGTGGCCGACAGCCGCACCGAGAAGGGCATGAACGAGATCTACGGCGGCGACTACCACGCGAGCGTGATCTACCTGAACGAGGACTACGCGAAGAAGTACCCGAACACGGTCCAGGCCGTGGTGAACGCGATGGTCCGGGCCAACCGCTGGATCGCGAAGGCGACGCCCCAGGAGATCGTCGACGTGATGCCCGACGCCTTCAAGGCGGGCAATCCCTCGCTCTACAAGGCGGGGCTGCTCAAGAACATGATCGGCTATTCCGAGGACGGCCAGATGTCGATGAAGGCCGCGCAGAACGTCTACAAGGTGCTCCGGCAGTTCGAGCCGTCGGTCATCAAGGCGGGCGACGCCATCAAGCTGGAAAGCACCTTCGACAACTCCTTCGCGAAGAAGGCGGCGGCGAAGTACAGGTAGCCGTGTCCGTCGCCGTCGCCTTCGACAAGGTCACCTGCGAGTTCGCCGCGAAGGGCGGCGGCCGCTACACGGCCGTGAAGGACGTGGACCTCGCCGTGGCCGACGGCGAGTTCGTCTCCGTCGTCGGGCCCACGGGTTGCGGCAAGTCGACGCTGCTCAACGCGGCGGCCGGCCTGCTGCGTCCCACGGGAGGGGCGGTGCAGGTGCTGGGCGAGCCGCTCTCGGGCGTCAATCGCCACGCCGGCTACATGTTCCAGGCCGAATCCCTCATGCCGTGGCGCAGCGCCCTCGACAACGTGATCGCCGGGCTCGAGTTCCGCGGCGAGGACAGGGCCGCCGCCCGGGAAAAGGGCGAGGCCTGGCTCGCCCGCGTGGGCCTCGAGGGCTTCGGCGACCGCTATCCCCACCAGCTCTCCGGCGGCATGCGAAAGCGCGTGGCCCTCGCGCAGATGCTCATCCTGGACCCGCGCATCCTGCTCATGGACGAGCCCTTCTCGGCCCTCGACGTGCAGACCCGCCAGCTCATGGAGAACGAGCTGCTCGAGCTCTGGAGCGCGAACCGCAAGAGCGTCCTGTTCATCACCCACGACCTCGAGGAGGCCATCAGCCTTTCGGACCGGGTCGTGGTCCTGTCGGCGGGCCCGGCCACGCGGCCGATCGGCGAGTACGCGATCGACCTGCCCCGGCCCCGCGACGTGTCCGAGATCCGCCTCACGCCCCGCTTCATCGAGCTGCACGACCGCATCTGGCACGCGATGAAGGACGAAGTGCTCAAGGGCTACCGGCAGACCCGCAACCGGACGGCCGCCTGAGCCGCCCCACCACCGAAGGCACCCACCGATGACCCCGACCCTCGCCCGCCGCGCCGCCGCGCTTCTCGCCTGCGCGTTCCTCGCCGCCTGCGCGATCAACCCGACGGACAACCAGAAGGACGCCTCCCGCAAGGATCTCGCGGAAGCCTCCGAGCGGACGCTCCAGCGGCTGTACCGCGATTTTCCCGGATCGCGCCGCCACGTGGAGGGCGCCTACGGCTACGCCACCTTCACCAACTACGGCCTCAAGATCTTCGTGGTGGGCGGCGGCAGCGGCGCCGGCATCGCGGTGACGAACGACGGCGGCGCGAAGACCTACATGCGCATGGTGGAAGCGCAGGCGGGCCTGGGCTTCGGCGCGCGGCGCTTCCAGCTCGTCTGGGTCTTCGAGACGAAGTCCGCCTTCGACCAGTTCGTGAACTCCGGCTGGGAAGTGGGCGCCCAGGCCACGGCCGCCGCGGCCCGCAAGGGCGAGGGCGCTGCTGTCGAGGGGGCGCTCTCCATCTCCCGCGGCGTCTGGATCTACCAGATGACCGACACCGGCATCGCCCTCGAGCTCGCGGCCAAGGGCACCAAGTACTTCAAGGACCGGGACCTGAACCCCTAGGCCCCGCGCGATGAAGTTCCGCCGCCTCTGGCTCTGGCAGGCGCTGCTGCTCGCGGCGATCTTCGCCTTCTGGCACGTCGCGACGCACCCGACGCTGCTGCCGCCCTTCGTCTGGGACAACCCGGACCGGGCCGCCTTCTTCTTCGGCGAGCCGGTGAAGATCTTCAAGGTGGTGGGCGAGTGGTTCGCCGGCGGCGAGATCTACCCGCACCTGTGGGTGACGCTCCAGGAGACGGCCCTCGCCTTCGCGATCGGGTCGATGCTCGGGCTCGCCATCGGGCTCTGGCTCGGCCTCACGCCCTTCGCCTCGGCCCTGCTCGACCCCTACATCAAGGCGGCCAACGCGATGCCCCGCGTGGTGCTCGCGCCGATCTTCATGGTGTGGTTCGGGCTGGGCATCTGGTCCAAGGTGGCGCTGGGCGTGACGCTCGTCTTCTTCATCGTGTTCTTCAACGTCTACCAGGGCGTGAAGGAAGTGAGCCCGGTGGTGCTCAACAACGCGACGATGCTGGGGGCCACGAGGCGGCAACTGCTGCGCTACGTGTACCTGCCCTCGGCCACCTCGTGGGTCTTCTCGAGCCTGCACACCTCCGTGGGCATGGCCTTCGTGGGCGCGGTGGTGGGCGAGTACCTCGGCAGCGCCAAGGGCGTGGGCTACCTCATCCACCAGGCCGAGGGCGCGTTCGACATCAACACGGTCTTCGCGGGCATCCTGGTGCTCACGCTTTTCGCGCTCGTGCTGGACTTCGCCGTGTCCCTCGCGGAGCGGCGCCTGCTCGTGTGGCGGCCGGTGGCGGGCGACGCGGACGGGGGGCATTAGCCTCACCCACCCGGATCGCGAGCCGCACGAGGTTGTGCACGGCCGGATTGGTCTCGCCCAGCCGGGTGACGAGATTGAGAGGCGCGGTGAGCGCCGGAACGTCGGTTGCCCTTGCGTAGAACACGTCGTCGCCGTGGAACTGCCGCATGGAGGCGGGCACGGCCGAGACGCCGACGCCCGCGGCCACCAGCGTGAGGTTGGTGAGCATCTGCTCGACCTCCGCGACGACCCGCGGCGCGAAACCCGCGGCGTGGCAGGCGGCGATCAGGTCCCCGTACATGCCCGGCGCACCGGGACGGCGCACCAGGATGAACCCGTCTTCCGACAGATCCTTCAGGCGCACGCGGTCGCTTCCGCGGGCCAGCGCCCGCTCGGCCACGGGATGGCGGCGCGGAAGCGCGATGAGCAGCGGTTCCTCGGCCACGGGCTGGTAGACGAGGCCGCTCTGCTCGGACACGGGCCGGCGCAGCAGGCCGGCATCGAGGCGGCCTGCGGCGACGGCCTCGGTGATCGCGGCGGCATTGCCTTCGTGGAAGCCGAACTCGACGGCGGGGTAATCCGCACGGAATCGGCGCACGAGCGCCGGTGCGAGCGCGTGGGCCGCGGCCGAGCTGGTGAATCCGAGGGTGACGCGACCGGCGAGGCCGCCCGCCGCCTGGCCGGCCTGCGAGACCGCGCGGTCGAGTTGCGCGAGGAGCCGTTCGGCCTCGCCCCGGAAGACCGCCCCCGCCTCGGTGAGCGTCACGCCGCGGGGCAGGCGCCGGAAGAGGTCGAAGCCGAGCTCCCGTTCCAGGTCGCGAAGCTGAAGCGACAGCGGTGGTTGCTGCATGCCCAGCGCGGCCGCGGCGCGCGTCACGTTGCCGTGGGCCGCCACGGCGAGGAAATAGCGCAGGTGCCTCAGTTCCATGGCCGCGATGGATATGTCATTTATATCGAAATGACACGAAATAAATATTTTTCATTATAGCGGCTCCCGCCTATAGTCGGATCCGAGGTTCGGCACAGACCGGCCCGCCCCTTCCGCCCTCGACAGGAATGCCGCCATGAAACGCCTCGTCGCCGCGCTGGCACTCGCCGGCGCGTTCTCGCCCGCCCTCGCCGCCGATACCGGCGCCCTCGCCTGCCGCACCACCGAGGAATGCGCCGCCCAGGCCGCGCGCATCGGCGCCTTCGTGCCGGCGCCCGCCGCCAAGGGAAACACCACGAGCCCGCTGGACCAGGCCGAGAACCAGTTCCACTGGATGAACAAGATCAACAAGGCCTCCATCGTGATGCTGGTGGAGGAGAAGATCCTGCCGGAGGCCACCGGGCGGCTCATCGCGAAGGGGATCGCCCACGCGATCGAGCAGGCGGGCAAGCCCGGCGGCAAGAGCCCGTCGGACGTGATCCAGATCGAGAACATCATCACCGGGCACATCGGGCCCGACGGCTCGCTGATCCACGCGGGCCGCAGCCGCCAGGACATGTACGCCACGTTCCGCGCGGCGCAACTGCGCAACCAGGTGCTGGACTATTCCGACGCCCTGAACAGCCTTCGCGACCGCGTGCTGGTGACGGCGTCCCGGCACGTGAACACGATCGTGCCGGCCTACACCAACGGCGTGCAGGCCCAGCCCGTGAGCTACGCCCACTACCTGCTCGCGTTCGAGGCGTCCTTCGCCCGCGATGCCCAGCGCATCCGCGAGCTGCACGCGCGCCTGAACCGCAGCGCGATGGGCACCGCGGTGCTCGCCAACTCCGGGTGGCCCCTCAATCGCAAGCGCATGGCGGACCTGCTCGGATTCGACGGGCTCATCGAGAACTCCTACGACGCGGGCCAGGTCTTCACCTACGACGTGCCCCTCGAGGCCTCCGGCATTCCCGCGTCCACCGCGATCCGCCTGGGCGCGATGCTCGGCGACATCCACACGCAGTACCACCAGACGCGTCCCTGGCTGCTGCTGGAGGAAGGCTCGACCTACGGCTCGAGCGCGATGCCCCAGAAGCGCAACCCGGGCCTCGTGATGAACGCGCGGGAATCGGCCTCGACCGTGGTCGGCCTCGCCCACACCGTGGCGCTGCGGGCCCACAACGTGACCCCCGGCATGCGCGATTACAAGCAGACGCCGGTGGAGCTCGCGCTCTTTCCCCACGCCGTGCGCATGATCACCCAGATGAACGCGGTGATGGACTCGCTCGTGATCAATCCCGCGCGGGCGCTGGCGGAGCTGGAGGACGACTGGACCACGTCCATGGACCTCGCGGAGATGCTGCAGAAGGACCACCGGGTGCCTTTCCGCGTGGGCCACGGCTTCGCCTCGGACGTGGTGGGCTTCGCGCGCAAGGAGGGAATCAAGCCGAAGGACTTCCCGTACGACAAGGCCGTGGAGCTCTACGGCAAGGCGCTCGACAAGCACAAGCTGCCGGCCGGCGCGCTGCCCCTTTCGGAAAAGGCCTTCCGCGACCTGCTCTCGCCCGCCAACATGGTGCGCACGCGCGTGGGCATCGGCGGGCCGCAGCCGGCGGAGGTGGAGCGCATGCTCGCCGCGGCCCAGGCCACGCTCAAGGCCGACAAGGCCTGGATGCAGGGCACGCGAGGCAAGCTCAAGGAAGCGAACGCGAAGCTGGACGCGGCGTTCGGCGCGCTGCTGGCGAACTGATCGCGGTGGCCGCACGCATCGACAAAGACAACGACAACGACACGATAGACCGGAGGAAGACCATGAAGCACATCACCCTTGCGATCCTTGCCACCCTCGCCGGCACCGCCCCGGCGGCCTTCGCGCAGACCGCGAATCCCGTCACGCTCTACGGCCGCGTCTACCTGACGGTCGAGACCGTGCAGGCCAAGGGCGGCGCCGCGTCCGGCCTCCGGAGCACGCGGATGCGCGACCAGTCCTCGCTCCTGGGCGTGCGGGGCGAGGAAGACCTGGGTGGCGGGCTCAAGGCGTTCTTCCAGCTCGAGACGGGCTTCAACCCGGACCAGAACTCCGGCACGTTCGCCAACCGCAACAGCGGCGTGGGCCTGCGGGGCGCCTGGGGCTCGGTGCTCCTGGGCCGCTGGGACACGCCGTTCAAGCAGACGCAGGTGGGCTCGGTCGATCCGTGGACGGACCTGCAGATCGGCGACATCACCGGCGCGGCCATCCGGCAGGGGGATTTCAGCCTGCGCGCCGCGAACCTGATCCAGTACTGGTCGCCGGTGTTCGCGAATACGCAGGTGAAGCTCATGCACGTGCCGAACGAGACCCGAACGGCGACGGCCAATCCGTCGATGCTGGGCGGCTCGATCTCGTGGAAGAAGGGCGACGCCTCGCTCTCCTACGCCTACGAGAAGCACGACGAGCTGGTGGACCAGGCGGTGTCGCGCGGCGTGGAGGAGGAGGGGCACGGCGTCTCGGGCGAGTACCGCTTCGGCAACGTGAAGCTCTCCGGGCAGTACGGCCAATATTCGCGCACGGGCACGACGAAGCAGAAGTCCTACCAGGTGGGCGCGCAGTACTTCGCGGGCAAGCACCGATTCATCGCGACTTACAGCGCCTCGAAGGACGGCGGCGCGACGGGCGCGGTGCAGCCCGAATGCGACCTGGCCGCACTGGGCTACCGCTACGACTTCACGCGCCGCACGTTCTTCATCGCGAGCTGGGCGCGGGTGCAGAACGACGAGGGGAGCCTGTGCAACTTCGGCTCGGGCGCGCTCACGATCACGAACCGGCAGGACCCCGAGGGCTTCAGCGTGGGGCTCCGCACGGTCTTCTGACCGCGGGCGATCAACCGGGCGGCTTGCGCGGCTTGCGCCCCGCCCGGGAGAAGATCCGGTCGAAGAGGGCGTCGGGCAGGATCGCGAGCAGCTTCGCGACGATGGCCATTTGCCAGGGGATCACGGCGTAGCCGCGCCCCGAATCGACGGCCCGCGCGAAGCGCCGCGCGAAATCGTCGGCCGCGATGATGAAGGGCATCGGGTAGGGGTTCTTCGCCGTCATGGGCGTGGCGATGTAGCCCGGGCAGATGGTCACGACGCGCACGCCGGTACCCCGCAGCTCCACGCGCAGCGCCTCGGAATAGCGGATCGCCGCGGCCTTCGACGCGCTGTAGGCGCCGGCGCCCGGCAGGCCCCGGTAGCCCGCGACGCTCGCCACCACGACCAGCGTGCCGCGCCCCGCCTTGCGCATCGGCCCCACGAAGGGCTGGAAGGCGTGCGCGAGGCCCAGCACGTTGATCTCGAGGATCTGGCGGAAGACGTCCGCGTCGCCTTCGTATTCCGTGAGCGTGCCGTGGGAGACGCCCGCGTTGGCGATCACGAGGTCCGGCAGCCCGTGGCGGACGATGAAATCCGCCGCCGCCGCGCGCATCGCCTGCGCATCGCGAACGTCCGCCTCGTGGATCGTCGAAGGAGAAGGCAGGCCGGCCGCCAGGGCCTCGAGCATCGCCCGGCGCCGCGCCACCAATCCCACCGTGGCGCCCCGGCCCGCGTAGTGGCGCGCGAGCGCCTCGCCGATCCCGCTGGATGCGCCGGTGAGGAAGACCTTCATCGGGAACCGGAGAAAAAATCGGGGTCAGGCACCTTTTGGTGCCTGACCCCGATTTTTCCGATCATCACTTCTTGGCGGGGGCGGCGCCGCCCATGTCCTTGCGGGACAGGGCGACGAGGGCGTCCAGCACGCGCACGACGCCTTCGGGGCCGCCGGCGTGCGCGTTGGAGGTGACGTACTTGCCGTTGACCACCAGCATGGGCACGCCGTCCACCTTGTAGGCGCCCATCATCTGCTTGGCGCGGGAGACCTTGGACTGGACGCTGAAGGAGCGCTCCACCGACTGGTACTGGGCGACGTCGATGCCGTTCTTCTGGAGCCAGGGCTCCCGCGTGCGGGCGGCGGCGAGGTTCACGTTCTGGGCGTGCAGCGCGTCGAAGGCCTTGTTGTGCAGGGCGTCGAGCTTGCCCATGGCCTCGAACGAGTAGTACATCGTGGCGAGCTGCGTCCAGGCATCGCTGCCGGCGCCGGGCACGCGCTTGAAGACCACGTCCGGCGGCAGCTTCTTCACCCAGGCCTCGAGGAAGGGCTCGAGCTTGTAGCAGTGGCCGCAGGCGTAGGAGAAGAACTCGATCACCTCCACCTTGCCGCCGCCGTCCGTGGGCTGGGGCGGGGAGAGCAGCGTGAATTCCTTGCCCGGTTGCTGGGCGTGGGCGCCGGTGGCGGCGAGGACGCCCGTGGCGGCGAGGGCGGCGAGGAAGGTGCGGCGATTGCGCGTCATGCGGTGAGCTCCGTTCATTGGCCTTTGTCGTCGGTGCGGATGATGGCCGCCCCCACGCCGTTCTGGGACAGCGCGGACTTGATTCGGTTCGCGTCCTCGAGGCTCTGGTAGGGCCCGAGGCGCACGCGGTAGAGGGTGCCCTTGTCCGGCACGGTGACGGGGCGCACGTTCGCCTCCAGCCCCGTGAGGGCGATCTTGGCCTTGAGGTTGTCGGCGTCCTTGGCCTCCGAGAACGCCCCGGCCTGCAGCCAGAAGGTCTCGCCCGAATGGGGCTTGGGGTTGGCGGGCGAGGAACCCGGCGCGCCCTTGGGCGCTTCCTTCCCGTCCTTCGCCGCGGGCCGGGCGGCCGCCTTGGCCTCCTTGTCCGTCACTTCCTTCTCGCCCGGCAGCACCGTGTAGAACTCGAAACGGGGGCGCTCGTTCTTCGCCTTGTCGGCGGCGGCCTTCTCGGGCGCCTTCTCCGGCGGCTTCGCGGCGCCCTTGGCGTCGGCCTTGTCCTCGGGCTTGGGCGGCTGGGTGGGCCCGATCTTCGCGAGGGGCTCGATGGGCTTCGCCTTGTCGACGAAGGGGTTCGACAGGCGGTTGAGCCACAGCGCGACCGCGAGCGCGATCACGATGCCCATGAGCAGCCCGATGATCATGCCCAGCAGCAGCGGGTGGGCCGTGCGGCCTTCGCGGGGCGAGGGGCTGTTCTTGAGGTCCTTGGCCATGGCTTACATCTTCTCCGGTGCGCCCACGCCGAGCACGGCCAGGCCGTTGGCGATCGCCTGTCGCGTGGCGGCGACGAGGGCGAGCCGCGCGCGCTTCACGCCCTCGTCCTCGACGAGAAAGCGCTCCGCATTGTAGTAGGTATGAAATCGGGCCGCCAATTCGTCGTGCAGGAAGAAGCTCACGAGGTGCGGGGCGAACTCGCGCGAGGCGCGCTCGAGCACGGCCGGGAACTGCGCGAGGGCCTGCGCGAGCGCGGCCTCGTGGGGCGTGCCCAGCGCCGACAGGTCGGCGCCCGCGAGGTCCGCCACGGACCCGCCCCATTCCCGCAGCACCGACGCGATGCGCGCGTGGGCGTACTGCACGTAGTAGACGGGGTTCTCGTCGCTCTGGCTCTTGGCGAGGTCGATGTCGAAGACCAGGTGCGAGTCCACCTTGCGCATCGTGAAGAACCAGCGCACGGCGTCGCGGCCGGCCTCCTCGACGAGATCCCTCACGGTCACGTAGCTGCCGGCGCGCTTGGAGATCTTCACCTCCTCGCCGGCCTTCATCACCGTGACCATCTGGTGCAGCACGTAGTCCGGGTAGCCCACGGGAATGCCCAGGCCCAGGGCCTGCAGGCCCGCGCGCACGCGCGTGACGGTGGAGTGGTGGTCCGCGCCCTGCACGTTGACGGCCGCAGGGTACCCGCGCCGGTACTTGCCCAGGTGGTAGGCCACGTCCGGCACGAAGTAGGTGTAGGACCCGTCGCTCTTTCTCATGACGCGGTCCTTGTCGTCGCCGAAGTCCGTGGTGCGAAGCCACAGCGCGCCCTCGGATTCGTACGTCCGGCCCGCGGCCACCAGCAGGCGCACGGCCTCCTCCACCTTGCCGTCGGTGTAGAGGGAGCTCTCGAGGTAGTAGGAATCGAAGTTCACGCCGAAGGCGCGCAGGTCCGCGTCCTGCTCGGCGCGCAGGTAGGCGACGGCGTACTTGCGGATGGCGTCCAGGTCCTCGCCCGCCGCGTCGGCCGGGTTTTCCGAGGCGTAGTCCCGCGCGATGTCGCGGATGTAGTCGCCGTGGTAGCCGTCCTTGGGGAACTCGCCCGCGGTCCCCGCGAGCTCGCGCACGCGGTACTGCACCGAGAGGGCGAGGTTCGCGATCTGGTTGCCCGCGTCGTTGTAGTAGAACTCCCGCAGCACCTTCCAGCCCTGCCATTCGAGCAGCGTGGAGATCGCGTCGCCGAGCGCCGCCTGGCGGCCATGGCCCACGTGCAGCGGGCCCGTGGGATTGGCGGAGACGAACTCCACCATCACCTGGCGGCCCTCGCCCGCCCGGCCGCGGCCGAACGCGGCGCCCTTCGCGAGCGCCTCGGCCACCACGCCGAAGCGCGAGGCCTTCGAGAGGGTGAAGTTGATGAAGCCCGGACCGGCGATCTCGGCCTTCGCGATCTCCGGCGCCGAGGCGAGGGCCTTCACGATGGCCTCGGCCGCGTCGCGGGGCTTCGCGCCCACGCGCTTGGCGAGCTGCAGGGCCACGTTGGTGGCGAAGTCGCCGTGGTCGGCGTTGCGGGGCCGCTCCAGCGTGGCGGTCACGTCGCCCGCCTCCGGATAGGCCGTGCGAAGGGCCTGGGCGAGGAGTTCGGCGAGTCGGGCTTGGGGATCGGCGGCGGTCACGGGATGCGGGCTGTCGGGCGAAAACCCACTATTATACGGGGGCTTATCGTTCCCCGCCCCGCCCACCGCCCGTGGCATTCGCCCCCCTGCACTGGATTTCCCGCTGGTTCGAATCGGCCGATCCCCATGTCGGCCTCGACGAGCTGCTTTCGCGCGCCCGACCCGAGACGCCGGCGGCCGAACGCCTCGCTTGGCTCAGGGATCTGGCGGCCTGGCTGAAGGCGGGGCTGGGTCCGGGCGACGGCGAACGGGCCGTGAAGCCCCAGACGGTGCGCCTTCGCCACCTGCTGGGCCTGCTCGAGCGGCATCCGGACCGCAAGGAAGCCTTCGCCCGCACCCTGCGCGCGACGATCGACCCCAAGGACGCGTTCGACCTGCTCATCGAGGCGGGCATGCCGCGGGAGACCGGCTTCCTGGGCGAACTCACGCACCGGCTCTTCGCCAAGGTGCTTCCCGAGCCGCCGGCCGAGGAACTCACCGCGCTCTTCGCGCAGGTGTTTCCGGACCGCGAGGATGCGGAGCTCGTTCAGGGCATCGCGGAGGAGAACTGGAAGGGCGTGCTCGCCCTGTTCGACCACGGCGAGGGGGCCGCGGCATTCCACGCATCGCTCTCCCGCGCCGCCGCGCGCGCCATCCCGGGTCTCGCCGTGCAGGCCTGCGGGGCAGCGCTGCTTTCTTCCGTGCGCCGCCGCATGCAGGTGGCGGGCGAATCCCTTGCGGTCTGGACGCTGCCCGACGCGGCCAACGATTTCGCGGTGGCCTGCGAGTCGGGCGATGCGGCGGCGCGCGAGTCCGCGGCGGACCGCCTGCGCGCGGCCATCGGGCTCACGCTGCGGGAAGTCGATCGCGCCTATGCCCAGCTCGACGAGCGGGGCGTGAGCATCGCGGTGGTCTACCAGCTCGAGCGCATCCGGGCGCAGGCCCAGCGCATGGGCGAGCTCGCGGACCTGCTTGCCACCCCGGCGTCGGCCCCGAGGGTGCTTCCCTATTTCCTCGCGAGCCTCATCCGCGACGTCCACGACCAGCGAAGTGCCGGGGCCCTCTTCCGCCAGAACTTCGAGCTGGCCGCGCGCAAGGTGGTCGAGCGCAATGCCGAGACGGGCGAGCACTACATCACGCGCACGCGCGCCGAGTACGGCGACATGGTGCGCCGGGCGAGCGGCGGCGGCGCGCTGATGGCGATCACCACGTACGTGAAGTTCGGCGTCGCCTCGCTGCACTGGCCGCTCTTCGTCGAGGGCTTCCTCGCTTCGGTCAATTACGCGGCGACCTTCGTCGCCGTCCAGTTCATGCACCTCACGGTGGCCACCAAGCAGCCGGCCATGACGGCGCCCGCGATGGCCGCGCGCATGAAGGGCCTGCAGGACCCGGCGAAGCTCGAGGGGTTCGTGGACGAGGTGGCGCACCTGGTGCGGTCGCAATCGGCCGCCATCTTCGGCAACGTGTTCCTGGTCTTTCCGGTGACGCTCGGGCTGGGGTACCTGCTCGTGCACGGGCTTTCCCTCGCGCCGGTCTCCCCCGAGAAGGCCACGAAGACCATCGACGCCCTCTCGATCCTCGGGCCGTCGGCCTTCTTCGCCGCTTTCACGGGCGTGCTGCTGTGGGCCTCCAGCGTGCTCGCGGGCTGGGTCGACAACTGGTTCGCCTACCGGCGTCTCGGCGCGGCGATCGGGCACCACCGGCGGCTCGCGTACGTGTTCGGGCCTTCGCGCATGCAGCGGGTGGCGGGGTTCCTGTCGCGCGAGATCGCGGGCCTCACGGCCAACATCTCGCTGGGCTTCATGCTGGGCCTGATCCCGGAGATTTTCCTGTTCTTCGGCCTGCCCATCGAGGTGCGGCACGTCACCCTCTCGACGGGACAGGTCGCCGCGAGCGTCGTGGCCCTGGGCTGGGGCGTCGCGGCGACCACGCCGTTCCTGCTCGCGTTGGCGGGGCTCGCGGTGATCGGCTTCCTCAACGTCGGCGTGAGCTACGCCCTCGCCCTCAACATCGCCATCGGCGCGCGCACCGGCAGCGGCGTCTCCCGCGGCACGCTCTACCGCGCGGTCCTGCGGCGCCTGCTCACCCGCCCCCTCAGCTTCCTCTTTCCCCCCCGCGCCGCCTGAAATTCGGTGAAATTCGGGGTCTGAAATTCGGGGTCAGGTGAGTTTTTCACCTGACCCCGATTTTTTCAGGTTTCCTGGGGATCGACGTCGAGGGACCAGCGCACGCGCCGGTCGTCGTGCTCGTCGAGGGCGGCTTTCCAGGCGCGAAGGAAGGGCTGGATCGCGGCGCGGGTGGGCGCGCGCACGAGGAGCTGGGCCCGTTCGAAGCCGGCCTTGCGCTCGAGGGGCGCGGGCACGGGATCGAAGACCTCGACGCCGCCGACTTCGCGGGCGAGGCGGACCGCGCGCCGCAGGAAGGCGATGGCCTCGCCCTCCTTCTTGGATTCGGCCCGCAGGATCGCGAGATGCGCGTGGGGCGGAAAGCCCGCGAGCCGCCGCTCCTCGAGCGCGGCCTGCGCGAAGGCGGTGAAATCGTGCGCGGCCACGGCCCCGTAGAGCGGGTGGGTGGGGAAGTCCGTCTGGATGATGACCTCGCCCGGCGCATCGGCCCGCCCGGCCCGACCCGCCACCTGCGTGAGCAGCGCGAAGAGCCGCTCCGGCGCGCGGAAGTCGGCGCTGTAGAGCGCGCCGTCCGCCTCCAGCACGCCCACGAGGGTCAGCCGCGGATAGTCGTGGCCCTTCGCGAGCATCTGGGTGCCGAGCAGGATGTCCACCTCGCCGTCGCGCACGCGCCCCAGCACGTCGGCGAGCGCGCCCTTCCTCGCGGTGCTGTCGCGATCGACCCGCTCGATGCGCGCCTGCGGCAGGCGCTCGCGCAGGGCCTCCTCCACGCGCTGCGTCCCCTGCCCGATGGCCGCGAGATCCGTGCCGCCGCAGCCGGGACACCGGGCGGGAATGCGCTCGCGGTGCCCGCAGTGGTGGCAGCGCAGTTCTCCCGCGCCGCGGTGGATGACGAGGTGGCTGCTGCAGCGGCGGCACGACGAGCGCCACGCGCAGCCGCGGCAATGCAGCACCGGCGCGAAGCCCCGGCGGTTGAGGAACACGAGGCTCTGCTCGCCGCGGGCGAGGCGGTCGCGCAGCGCGCGAAGCAGCGCGTCCGTGAGCCCGTCCACGGGCCGGTCGGCCCGCGTGTCCACGAGCCGCACCGCCGGAAGCCGCGCGGCCTCGTGGGCCCGTCCCGCGAGCGTCGCGAGGCCGTAGCGGCCCTGCGCCGCGTTGGCCCAGCTCTCGAGCGACGGGGTGGCCGATCCCAGCACCACGGGCACGCCGGCGAGCTGGGCCCGCCGCACGGCCACGTCCCGCGCCGAATAGCGCAGGCCCTCGTGCTGCTTGTAGGACGGGTCGTGTTCCTCGTCCACCACGACGAGCGCGAGCCGCGGCATCGGCGCGAGGGCCGCGAGCCGCGTGCCGAGCACGATCCGGGCACGGCCCGATTGCGCGTCGAGCCAGGCGCGGGCCCGCTCGCCCTCGCCCAGGTGGCTGTGGGCGCAGGCGATCGCGACGCCCGGAAAGCGGGAGCGCACGCGCTCCTCGAGCTGGGGCGTGAGGCCGATCTCCGGCACGAGATAGAGGGCCTGGCCGCCCGCGGCGAGGGCCTCGGCGATGAGGCGCAGGAACACTTCCGTCTTGCCGCTTCCGGTGATGCCGTGCAGGAGCACCGGGTGGAACCGCCCGAAGCCCGCGCGCACCGCGTCGAAGGCGGCCTGCTGGTCCGCGGTGGCGGTGACGGGTGACGGGAAGGATCCGGTCGCCTCCGGGGCCGGCTCGGGCGCCTTGATGCGGCGGCGCTTCGCCTGCCGAAGGCGGGGTGGCAGCATCGCGTGCAGCACCTCGCCCAGGGGGCGCTGGTAGTAGGCGGCGCAGAAGCGCGCCAGGTCGAAGTCGGCCGGCGCGAGGGGCGCCACGTCGTCCACCACCGCCGTGACCGGGCGGATGCGGTCCGCCGGCACCTCGGTATCGGCTCGCGCTTCCAGCACGATGCCGATCTTCTCGGTGCGGCCGAAGGGCACGCGCACGAGGGCGCCGGGCACGGCCGGAAGGCCCTCCGGCACGGCGAAATCGAAGGCCTGGTCGAGGGGAACGTCGAGGGCGACGCGGGCGAAGCTCACGGCGTGATTTTCACCCGGAAAGGGGGCCTCGGCAGCCTGTGGATAACTCTGTGAATAGGCGAGTCGCGGACGCATTCCGGACAGCCCACTTGCGGCGATTTCTTCAGGTTCGCGAAAAGAAACCGTCCGCAAAGCATTGATTCTGAAATATTTTCAGGAGTCGCTTTGCCGCGTGCCGCTTATCCACCGCGCGGCGGCCGAGATCACGCCGCGTGTGAATAGGCAATCACTTTCGCGAAAATATTCCGCTTGACAGGCGCCCCTACCGGGAAGCCCCGAGGCCGTGCCGGTGGACGGCCTCGACGAGGGCCGCGACGTGGTCCGGATCGGTGAACTGCGAGACCCCGTGCCCGAGGTTGAAGACGTGCCCGGAGCCGCGCCCGTAGGCGGCCAGGATGCGCTTCGCCTCGGCCTCGATGGCGGCCGGCGGGCCGAAGAGGGCGTTGGGATCCATGTTGCCCTGCAGCGCGACCTTCGCGCCCACGCGGCGCCGGGCTTCCCCGATGTCGATGGTCCAGTCCAGGCCCAGCGCGTCGGCGCCGCAATCGGCCATGGACTCGAGCCACAGGCCCCCGCCCTTGGTGAAGAAGATGCGCGGTATGGTGCGGCCCTCGGCCTCGCGCGTGACGCCCGCGAAGACCTTCTTCGCGTAGGCGAGGGAGAACTCGCGGTAGGCCGCGTCCGACAGTGCCCCGCCCCAGGTATCGAAGACCATCACGGCCTGGGCGCCCGCGGCGACCTGCGCGTTGAGGTACGCGGTGACCGATTGCGCGTTCTTCTCGAGGATGGCGTGCAGCAGGTCCGGGCGGCCGTAGAGCATGGACTTCACGGTGCGGAAGTCGTCGCTGCCGCCGCCTTCGATCATGTAGCAGGCGAGGGTGAAGGGGCTGCCGGAAAAGCCGATCAGGGGCACGCGCCCGTCGAGGGAGCGGCGGATGAGGGAGACCGCGTCGAACACGTAGCGAAGCTGGTCCTGGTCCGCGACCGGCAGGCGGCGCACCTCGTCCTCGGTGCGCACGGTGCGTTCGAACTTCGGGCCCTCGCCCTCGGCGAAGTAGAGCCCGAGGCCCATCGCGTCCGGGATGGTGAGGATGTCGGAAAAGAGGATCGCGGCGTCGAGCGGGAAGCGGTCCAGGGGCTGGAGCGTCACCTCGCAGGCGAGTTCCGGGCTCTTGGCCAGCGCGAGGAAGCTGCCGGCGCGCTTGCGGGTCGCGTTGTATTCCGGGAGGTAGCGCCCCGCCTGGCGCATGATCCAGACGGGCGTGTGGTCGACGGGCTGCTTGAGGAGCGCCCGCAGGAAGTTGTCGTTTTTCATGGGGGCGGATTCTCTCACGGGCGGGCCGGGGCCCCCCCGACAACCGTCAAGGCGGTCTCTAGCGGGGCAGGTCCGAGGCGCCCATGAGGAAGGTGTCCACCTCGCGGGCGCACTGGCGGCCCTCGCGGATGGCCCACACCACCAGGGACTGGCCCCGGCGCATGTCGCCCGCCGCGAACACCTTGGGCACGCTCGTCGCGTAGCAGCCGGCGCCGTCGGTCGTGGCCTTCACGTTGCCGCGCGGGTCCTTGTCGACGGCGAGCTGGGCGATGAGCCCTTCGTGCACCGGGTGCACGTAGCCCATCGCGAGCAGCACGAGGTCGGCGGGGATCGTGAACTCGGAGCCGGGCACTTCCTTCATCGCCATGGCGCCCTTCGCGTCCTTCACCCACTCGACCTTGCAGGCCGTCAGGCGCTCGACCTTGCCGCCCGAGCCCTCGAAGCGCTTGGTGGCGATGGCGAAGTCGCGCGTGGCGCCTTCCTCGTGGGAGGTGGAGGTGCGCAGCTTGAGGGGCCAGTACGGCCAGGTCGTGGCCTTGTCCTCGCGCTCCGGCGGCTGGGGCATGAGCTCGAAGTTGACGACGCTCTTCGCGCCCTGGCGGATGGAGGTGCCGATGCAGTCGCTGCCCGTGTCGCCGCCGCCGATCACCACGACGTGCTTGCCGGCGGCCACGAGCTGGCCGGCGACCTTGTCGCCCGCGACGACCTTGTTCTGCTGCGGCAGGAAATCCATCGCGAAGTGGATGCCGGAGAGCTCGCGCCCGGGTACGGGAAGGTCCCGCGGGTGCTCGCTGCCGCCGGCGAGGACGACCGCGTCGAAGTCCTTGAGGAGCGCCTGCGCGGCGAGCGTGCGGCCCACGTGGACGCCCGTGCGGAAGGTGACGCCCTCGGCCTGCATCTGGGCCATGCGCCGGTCGATGTGGTGCTTCTCGAACTTGAAGTCGGGGATGCCGTAGCGCAGCAAGCCGCCGGCGCGGTCGTTCTTCTCGAACACGGTGACCGCGTGGCCCGCCCGCGCGAGCTGCTGCGCGCAGGCGAGGCCCGCCGGGCCGCTGCCGACCACGGCGACGAGCTTGCCCGTCGTGCGCGCGGGCTTTTCCGGGACGATCCAGCCTTCCACCCAGCCCTTGTCCACGATGGCCTGCTCGATGGACTTGATCGCCACGGGCGAGTCGTCGAGGTTGAGCGTGCAGGACGCCTCGCAGGGCGCCGGGCACACGCGGCCGGTGAATTCCGGGAAGTTGTTGGTGGAGTGCAGCACCTCGAGCGCGGCCTGCCAATGGTTCTTGTAGACGAGGTCGTTCCAGTCCGGGATCACGTTGTTGACCGGGCAGCCCGTCTGGCAGAAGGGAATCCCGCAATCCATGCAGCGGGCGCCCTGCTGGCTCATGTCGGCGTCGGCCAGCGGGCGGACGAACTCGCGGTACATCTTCACGCGCTCGGCGACCGGCTCGTAGGGCCGGTCCTTGCGCTCGATTTCCATGAAGCCGGTGATCTTTCCCATGCTGTCGCTTTCCGGTGGGGTGTCGGCGGGCTAGTCGTTCGCGCGCGTCTCGGCGGCGGGCGCGGCGCCGGCGCGGCGGGCCTGTTCGGCCGCCATCTCGCCCAGGGCGCGCTTGTACTCGATGGGCATCACCTTCACGAAGCGGGGCTTGTAGCTCGCCCAGTGCTCGAGGATGCGGCGGGCGCGCTCGCTGCCGGTGTGCAGCAGGTGGCGCTGCACCAGGGCCTTGAGCGTGGCCTCGTCGTTGCCCGCGAGGTGATCGACCTGCACCTTGCCGTGGGTCTCGAGCTCGAGGTTGGCGCCGGCGGCGGCCGCGACGCGGTCCTCCTCCGGGATGGGCTCGAGCTCGACCATCGCGAGGTTGCAGCGCTGGGAGAAGTCGCCCTCCTCGTCGAGCACGTAGGCGATGCCGCCGGACATGCCGGCGGCGAAGTTGCGGCCGGCCTTGCCGAGCACCACGACCGTGCCGCCCGTCATGTACTCGCAGCCGTGGTCGCCCACGCCTTCGACGACCGCCGTCGCGCCGGAGTTGCGCACGGCGAAGCGCTCGCCGGCCACACCGCGGAAATAGGCCTCGCCCGAGATGGCGCCGTAGAGCACGGTGTTGCCCACGATGATGTTGTCCTCGGGGACGATCGGGCATTCCTTCGGCGGGTAGACCACGAGGCGGCCGCCGCACAGGCCCTTGCCGGCGTAGTCGTTGGCCTCGCCCTGCAGCTCGAACGAGATGCCGTGCGCGAGCCACGCGCCGAAGCTCTGGCCCGCGGTGCCGGTGAACTTCACGTGGATCGTGTCGTCCGGCAGGCCCGCGTGGCCGTGGCGCCGCGCGACCTCGCCCGAGAGCATGGCGCCCGCGGTGCGGTTGCGGTTCTGGATGGCGATCTCGAACTGCACCGGGCGGCCCTGCTCGATCGCGGGACGGGCCTGCGCGATGAGCGCGTGGTCGAGGGCCCCCTGCAGGCCGTGGTCCTGGGTCTCGGCCCAGTGGATGCCCGTCGCCTCGTCCACCGGCGGGCGGTAGAACAGGCGCGAGAAATCGAGCCCCTGCGCCTTCCAGTGGGCGATGCCGCGGCGCACGTCCAGGCGGTCGGCGCGGCCCACCATCTCGGCGAAGGTGCGGAAGCCGAGCTTCGCCATCCACTCGCGCACTTCCTCGGCGACGAAGAAGAAGTAGTTGATGACGTGC
>ERZ761602.4246-NODE-4246-length-18813-cov-12.302271_pt1 | contig 18813 bp, 16 predicted proteins | sample MGYA00512165_ERZ761602 | MGnify/ENA primary metagenome ERZ761602 (study PRJEB28899, sample SAMN02445085) | bioreactor sludge metagenome | biome: EBPR sludge; isolation source: Thorneside wastewater treatment plant | place: Australia: Brisbane, Thorneside... | reverse complement strand
CGTCATTTCTGCCTAAGTTTTCTCTTTCGGCTAAAATATCGTAGTAGAATTTTCCGGTGCAAAATACGAGTGTTTTTACTTTCTTTTTGTCAACTGAATTGTCGTCGATGGTTTCTTGGAAACTTCCGTTATACAATTCTTCTTTTGTCGATACACATAATGGATGACGCAACAAACTTTTAGGTGAAAACACTACCAACGGTTTGCGGAACTTAGTTTTCATTTGTCTTCGCAACAAGTGGAAAAAGTTGGCAGGCGTTGTACAATCTGCTACATACATATTGTGACGGGCACAAAGTTGCAGGTAACGTTCCATTCTGGCGGAAGAGTGCTCGGCACCTTGACCTTCGTAACCGTGAGGCAATAGCATAACGATTCCGTTTTGGTTGTTCCATTTGTCTTCACCACACGAAATGTATTGGTCAATCATAATTTGGGCACCGTTTGAGAAATCGCCAAATTGTGCTTCCCAAATGGTTAATGCGTTTGGATTGGCTAAGGCATAACCGTAGTCGAAACCTAACACGCCATATTCGGAAAGGAACGAGTTGAACACGCTGAACTTTCCTTTTTTATCTTTTAATCCGTTTAATAAAATTACTTCTTCTTCACTGTCTTCCACTTTTACAACGGCGTGACGGTGCGAGAATGTTCCTCTTTCTACATCTTGACCGGAAATTCTAACATCGAAACCTTCGGTTAATAATGTTCCGTAGGCCAACGTTTCGGCAGTTCCCCAATCGATGGTATCGTTATCGTACATTGTTTTTCTGTCGGTAACAATTTTGCTGATTTTATTGATGAATTTTTTATCAGATGGTAAAGTTGAAATGGATTCAGCAATCACATCCAATTTCTTTTTGTCGAATGTTGTTTTGACTTTTTTCAACATTTCATCGTCCGAAACTTGCTCAAATCCTTCCCATTCATTTTGCATAAATGGTGTGATGATGGTCAATTCTTTTTTGCGGGAAGCTTCTAAGTTTTGATCTAACTTGGCTTTGTAATCGCTTTCAATTTTGTTGATGTAGGTTTGGTCAACAATTCCATCAACAATCAACTTTTCAGCATAAATATCTCTAGGATTTCTATGTTTGGCGATGATTTTGTATAAAACCGGTTGGGTAAAACGTGGTTCATCACCTTCGTTGTGACCGTATTTTCTATACCCTAATAAATCGATAAATACATCGCGACCAAAAGTCATTCTGAAATCTAACGCAAAGAGCATCGCGTGAACTACGGCTTCGGTGTCGTCTGCATTGACGTGAAGCACTGGAGATAATGTCACTTTCGCTACATCCGTACAATAAATAGACGAACGAGCATCGAGGTAATTAGTTGTAAATCCGACTTGGTTGTTTATCACCAAGTGGATTGTTCCTCCGGTTTTATAACCATCTAATTGCGACATTTGAACAATTTCATACACGATTCCTTGTCCGGCCACTGCGGCATCTCCGTGAACGGCGATTGGCAATACTTTTGAGAAATCGTTCGGGAAATATTTGTCTTGCTTTGCTCTGGTAATTCCTTCAATTACCGCACCAACCGTTTCTAAATGCGAAGGGTTTGGAGCCAAATTGATGTTGATGTTTTTACCTGATTTTGTTTTTCTGTCGGCAGTTAAACCTAAATGGTATTTTACGTCGCCGTCAAAATATTCTTTATCGTAATCTTTTCCGTCAAATTCGGAGAAAATGTCTTGGGTTGGTTTGCCAAAAATGTTGGCTAAGATATTCAAACGACCACGGTGAGCCATTCCCATCACAAATTGCTCAACGCCTTTTTCGGCAGCAGATTCAATTAATGCGTCTAACGCTGGGATGATGCTCTCTCCTCCTTCTAATGAAAAACGTTTTTGACCTACATATTTAGTATGTAAAAAGTTTTCGAAAGAAACGGCTTCGTTTAATTTATTAAGAATATGCTTTTTCTCATCTCCGGAGAAATTAGGTAAATTATCATTGATGTTTAATCGTCTTTGAATCCACTCGATTACTTCCGGTTTACGAATGTACATGTATTCAATTCCGATGGATTGGCAATAGACATTGTCAAGATGTTTAACAATTTCACGCAATGGTTTAGGTTCGTGACCCAATACTTTGGCGGCATCAAAAACAGTTTCTAAGTCTGATGATGCTAATCCGAAATTTTCTAAAGCTAAGGTTGGAGCATACACTCTTCGCTCACGAACAGGATTGGTTTTGGTGAATAAATGACCACGCGTTCTGTAGGCATCAATTAATTTTAGAACATTAAATTCTTTTTGTAATTTATCAGAAACGAGACTACAGTCTTGATTTCCGGCAGAAAAATCGGCCAATTGGGTAACGGCTTCATTGTCGCTTGCAGATTCTAAACCAAAATCAAACCCTTGAAAAAAGGCTCTCCAACTTGGTTCAACAGCATCCGGATTAACGGTATATTGTTCGTAAAGATCTGCAAAAAATTGTGTGTGTGCTGCGTTTAAAAAGGAAAACCTATCCATAATTAGTAGTAATAAACCTTATTTGTTAAAAATAGTTTTGCAAAAGTACAATATTTGCAATAATCTTTTATCTATTTTTACATACTTTTATGTTTTTAATTGCTAAAATGATATAGAGATGAAATATGCTGTAAAACTTACAATTTTTAGTTTCTTTTTGTCTGCATTTTTTAATTCGGAAAATGCTTTTTGTCAAGAAAATAATAGTCTTTCTCAAAACCAAAAAAGTGAATTTTGGTCAAAAGTTCGTTTTGGAGGCGGAATAGGTTTGGCTATTGGAAACAACTATACTGATATTACACTGGCTCCCGGAGCGATTTATGATTTTAACCAATACATTAGTCTTGGCTTTGGAGTGCAAGGAAGTTATGTAAAGCAAAAGAACTTTTTTGAATCGTATATTTATGGTGCGAGTATGATTGTGTTGGGAAATCCAATTCCGGAAATTCAGTTATCTGCTGAATTGGAGCAACTTCGAGTGAACACGACTTATAAAGACAATTTTGGTTCTTTGAAAGATAATTTTTGGAACACCGGATTATTTTTAGGTGTTGGTTATCAAACGAATAATGTAACAATTGGTCTTCGTTATAATGTGTTGCACAACGACAATCGAAATGTGTATTCTGAGGCTTGGATGCCGTTTGTTAGAGTCTATTTCTAAACCAAACCTTTTGCCATTCTCTTTTTAAAATTAAGAACGCCACTTGTTCAGCCAATTCGGCAATGTCATCTCCATTGAGTTTTTTGACTTCATCTTCGGAAACATCGATGATGTAGAGTAAATTTAAATATTCGGCAAATTTGTATTGAATAAGTCGATATACTTTTTCGTGCAATTGAATTTTTAATTCGTTTGACGAAGTGCTTAACGGAAAATCAACCGGTTCGTTTGCAAAATTGAAATCTTTGTTGAGTTGTTCAATGAGTTTGAGGTAAAGATTTTCTTTTTCTGCTTCGGTTAGAAGATGGTCGGTTGATGTTGGGATGGGATACATTTGATTAACGATTGTTGATTTTTGATTTTTAATTGCACACGGATTGGTGGGATTTAATGGATGTTCGCTGATTTTTTTGTTCGCAGGCGAAAATGGATTTGGATGGATTTTTTCTGTTTACTTTTTATTTTATAATGACTCCTTTACTATCAACTCCTAACTGAAAAACTAAAAACTCACAACTCTAGACTGAAAACTGCCTCCTTAAGAGGAGATTCCTATTTCGACTTCGTCATCTTGCGGAATGACAAAGAACCCGAAACCCGCAACTTTCAAACCCGCAACTTACACATCTCGCTTCATCAACTTCTCGCCAAACGCTCTCAAAACCATTTTTTTATCTTCGCCAATTTGCATTTTGGTTAAGGTTTCAAAGGCTTTCATCGTATAATTTTCAATTGCTTTTTGTGTGGCTTTTGAAGCTCCGGTAAGATTGAAAAATTCTTTTACAGATTCAATCTTTTCGGAATTATCATTGGGTTGAATGGAATATAAATGCAACAATTGCTCACGTTCATCTGCTTTTGCAAATTCCATTGCTTTAAGGTAAAGATAGGTTTTTTTGTTTTCGATAATATCGCCACCCACTTGTTTACCAAAAGTCTCCGGATTTCCAAAACAATCTAAATAATCGTCTTGCAATTGAAAGGCGATGCCCAAATTCAAGCCGAAATCATAAATTAAATTGGAATTTTCTTCTGATGTTTCGGCAATAATCGCTCCCATTTTCATTGCAGCTCCTACCAAAACAGCGGTTTTAAATTCAATCATTTTTAAATATTCGGGAATGGAAACATCGTCTCTGGTTTCAAAATCAACATCGTATTGCTGACCTTCGCAAACTTGCAAAGCCGTTTTGCTGAATAATTTTGCTAAAGCTCTAAAGATTGTTGGTTCATAACTTTCAAAATATTGATAAGCCAAAATCAACATGGCATCTCCTGATAAAATTCCGGTGTTTAGATTCCATTTTTCGTGGACGGTTTCTTTTCCTCTTCTTAATGGAGCATCGTCCATAATATCATCGTGAACTAACGAAAAATTATGAAAAACCTCCACGGCCGTTGCCGCAGAAAGTGCTTTTTTAAAATCGGCATCAAAAATCTCAGCTGCCATTAAGGTCAAAACCGGACGCATTCTTTTTCCGCCCAAACGCAAAATATAATCTATTGGTTCATACAGATTTTTTGGTTCTTTTAAAATGTTCTGATTTTCTAAATGAGCAAGAAAATGTTCTTGATAAACCGCAATAGAATGCATTGATGAAAAATTTTTAGTTTAATGGAATACAAAGAAAACCAAAAAAAACCGAATGCAGAAACCTGACGAATAATTACATCCAAAACAAATGTTAAATAATTGTAAATACTTTGGAAACTATTTTGGTGTTAAAAGTTTCCGTTATACATTTGCGGCGAATTTTAGACATAAAAATCAACATCATAATGCAAGAACAAATAATTGAAAAAGCAACGGAAATGTATTTAACGCTAGGTTTTAAAAGTGTTACAATGGATGACATTGCCAATGAAATGGGGATTTCAAAAAAAACGATTTACCAGCATTTTGCCAACAAAAATGATTTGGTGGAAGCGGTGACCATGCAAATGTTTGATTCTATATCGTGTGGTATAGACCAAATTTGTCAACCGGACAAAAATGCAATTGAAGAGTTATTTGAAATTAAAGATTTTGTTTTACATAAATTAAAGGATGAAAAAGCTTCGCCCATTTTTCAGTTGCAAAAATATTTTCCAAAAATCTATAAAACTTTACATGGGAAGGAATATTGCAAAATGCAAGATTGCGTTGTAACCAATCTTAAAAAAGGAGTTGAAACGGGCCTTTACCGACCGGAAATAGACATTGAATTCATCAGTAAAATATACTATTCCTGTGTTCATGCTTTAAAAGATAAAAATGTCTTTTCGGATGAATCATACAATTTTAGGATGATGGAAGAATTATACCTCGACTATCATGTGCGTGCCATTTCAACCACCAAAGGACTCCAAGTTTTAGAAAAAATAACCAATAAATCATAATCATCAATCTATACTATGAAGAAATTATCACTCTTCCTCTTGCTCGCTTGTTTAGGTATGCAGGCACAAGAAACAAAAAAAAGCTACTCGTTTTCGCTTCAGCAGGCGATTGATCACGCTTTACAATATAATTACACGGCCATTAATTCCGGTCGTGACATTGAAGCGGCCAAAAAGAAAAAATGGGAAACTACCGCTGCGGGTTTACCACAAATTAACGCCGGTTTAGATTATGCAAATAATTTTAAGCTTCAAACACAAGCTGTATCAGGTAATTTATTTGATCCAGATGGCGATCCAAACCAAATTTCAACATTTGCGTTTGGCACCAAGCATTCTATGGTAGCCCGCTCAACTTTGAGTCAATTGATTTTTGACGGTTCCTATATTGTGGCACTTCAAGCTTCAAAAACGTATTTGCAATATTATGAAAGTTCAAAGAAGAAAACCGATTTGGAAATTCGTGAAATGATTATCAATTCGTATGGAAATGTGTTATTAGCAGAAGAGAATATTGCAATTTTAGAAAAGAATAAAGCAACCTTGGATAAAACCTTATTTGATACTGAACAAACCTTCAAAAACGGTTTAATTGAAGAAGAAAATGTGGAACAACTAAAAATTACACTTTCCAGTATTAACAGCAGTTTGAATTATACTAAAAGATTAAAGGACATTTCGTATAATATGCTTAAAATCAATTTAGGAATTGAATTGGAAGAGGATCTTTCTTTAACAGACAAATTAGAAAACCTGACTGCTTCCAATTTAGACATGGCTTTAACCGGTTCATCGTTCGAAGTAAAAAACAGTATTGATTATGCTCTTTCAACAAATTTTGTAGAGCAAAGAACCCTTGAAATGAAGTTAGAAAAAAGCAAGTTTTTACCCTCACTTTCAGCTAATTTGAATTTCGGGTACAATGCTTTTGGTGATCAATTTGAGTTTTTTACTCAAAATCAAAGATGGTTCAACTATTCCAATTTAGGTGTTGGTTTAAACGTACCTATTTTTAGCAGTTTTGGTAAAAACGCAAAAGTACAACAATCAAAAATTGCATTAGAGCAAGCACAAACGCAGTTGACTGAGACCGAACAACGCTTGAAACTTCAATACCAAAATGCCAAAAGCGATTATGAATACAGCGTAGAACAATATTTCAGTTCAAAAGAAAATTTATCCTTAGCCGAACGTATTGAGAAAAAACAACAAGTGAAATTTACGGAAGGTATTTCAACCAGTTTTGATTTTACGGATGCTCAACGTCAATTATATTCAGCTCAACAAAGCTACCTTCAATCGATGGTAGATGTCATCAGTAGAAAAGCAGCTTTGGAAAAAGCAATCGGACAAACAAAATAAATCAATCAAAATTCAATCTATATATAACATGAAAAAAATTCTATACTTAGTTACTTTTTCACTTTTACTTTCGGCTTGTTCAGGCGAAAAAAGTGATGTAAACGTGGATGATGTTGTTAAATCAAAAGATTTAAATCAAATCAAATCATCCAGAGAAATCGTTCATAAAGAATATGAAAAATTAGTGGCCGATTTAGCAAAATTAGACAAAGCTATCGCCGAATTAGATCCGAACAAAAAAAATCCGTTAGTAAAAACAGTTACTTTAAAAGACTCTTTGTTTACACATTACATCGAAATTCAGGGAAATGTGGATACGAAAGAAAACATCGTAATTAGTCCAGAATATTCAGGAATTCTAACGCAAGTTTATGTGAAAGCCGGTCAAAAAGTTTCAAAAGGACAAATTTTGGGCAGAATAGACGATGGCGGAATGGGTTCTCAATTGGCTCAAGCTGAAACACAATTAGCTTTAGCAAAAACTACTTTTGAAAGACAAAAAAATCTTTGGGATCAAAAAATTGGTTCGGAAATTCAGTTTTTACAAGCTAAAACTTCATTAGAAAGTCAACAAAAAGCAGTGGCTCAAATCAAATCACAATTAAACAAAACCAACGTGGTTGCTCCATTCTCTGGAACAATTGATGAAGTGATTACCGAAAGAGGAAAAGTTGTTTCTCCCGGGATGGAATTGTTTAGAATTGTGAATTTAAGTAACATGTATGTGAGTGCAAATGTGCCGGAAAATTACATCAGCCAATTAAAAGTGGGTGCTGTTGTAGAAGTGTATTTGAATTCATTAGGAAAAACATACCAAGGAAAAGTACGTCAAGTGGGCAATTACATCAACCCAAATAACCGAACATTCGGAATTGAAATTGCCCTCCCAAATCCGGATAATTTATTGAGACCGAATCAAGTTGCAGTGTTGAAAATTGAAGATTATAAAAACCCAAAAGCATTATTGCTTCCTGAAAACATCATTCAGGAAAATGCTGAAGGAAAGAAAATTGTTTACACAGTTGCGAATGTTGACAGCAAAAACAATGCTAAAGCAGTTCAAAAAACAGTAGAATTAGGTTATACAACCGGTGCTTTTGTTGAAATAAAATCAGGCCTAGAACCCGGAGAAATGGTGGTTACTGATGGTGCAAAATCATTGAAAGACGGCATCACTGTTGAAGTTATCAAATAAATAAACTCATAAAACAAACCTCTGATGAGTAAGATAAATAAAGAATTTGCCATTTCAACGTGGGCAATTAACAATAAAATGACGGTTTATGTCATCACAGCCATACTATTGATTGGTGGATTGATGTCGTATTATTCAATGCCGAGAGAGAGTTTTCCCGAAATTATTGAAACTAAAATTTATGTTAGTTCGATAAATCCGGGGAATTCGGCTGAAGATGTAGAGAAACTGATAACCAAACCTTTGGAAGAAGAATTCAACAATATTTCGGGTGTAACAAAAATCACATCCAATACATTGGAAGATTATTCCATGATTTTGGTTGAATTTGACGAAGATATTTCAGTTGAAGATGCCAAACAAAAGGTAAAAGACAAGGTCGACCTTGTAAAATCTGATACTGAATGGCCAACAATCGACGGCGGTGGAAAAGTAGAACCAAACGTTTTTGATTTGAATATTGCCGAAGAAGTTCCGATTTTGAACATCAATATTACAGGCGATTTTTCATCAGAAAAACTGAAAGAATATGCTGAATATTTAGAAGATCAAATCGAAAGACTTCCGCAAATTAAAGAAGCGGCCATTCGTGGTGCGGAAGATAAAGAGGTTGAAATTGCGGTTGATATGTATAAAATGTCTTCTGCAAAAGTAAGTTTTGACGACATTATCAATTCGGTGAAATATGAAAACAAAACCGTTTCCGGTGGAGGCGTTTCCAACAACGGAATTAAGAAAAATATCCGTGTAATTGGTGAAATCGAAAAACCGTCTGATTTAGAAAACATCATCGTTAAAAAACAAGATGGAAATGTTTACTTAAAAGATATTGCGACCATTACTTTCCAAGAAAAAGAACGAACAACTTTTGCAAGAGATTATGGTAAGCCCGTTGTGATGCTCGACATTAAAAAAAGAAGTGGTAAAAATATGGTGGAGGCCGTTGATGGTGTAAAAACAATTATCGACAAAGCCAAAGAAAATTACTTTCCGGAAGGATTAACCATTACTTACGCAAACGATCAATCTACCCGAACCATTGCCCAAGTAGATGATTTGGTGAACAATATCATTTTTGGGGTAATTCTTGTTATTGGTGTTTTGATGTTTTTCTTAGGATTTAGAAATGCATTATTTGTTGGTTTTGCTATTCCGCTTTCGATGTTCATGTCGTATATGATTTTGGCTTCTTTCGGGATTACACTGAATACTATGGTACTTTTCGGACTCGTTATGGGACTTGGAATGTTGGTGGATAACGGAATCGTTGTGGTGGAAAACGTTTACACATTAATGAGCGAAGGAAAATCCAGAAAACAAGCCGCTATTGAAGGTATTGGCGAAATTGCGTGGCCAATTATCGCATCCACTGCAACCACATTGGCAGCCTTTTTCCCATTAGGATTATGGCCCGGAACGATGGGGAAATTTATGATTTATTTTCCGATGACATTGTCCGTGGTATTATTTTCTTCTTTGTTTGTGGCGTTAGTTATCAATGCGATGCTAACTTCCGATTTCATGAAATTGAAAGAAGAAGAAATGAGTAAAAAATCACTCATCAAATTAAGTGGATTAGTGGGCGGAATTGGATTAGTTATGCTTATTTCAGGATTTATTTCAGAATCCGGCGGATTAAAAGGTCTTGGAAACTTGATGCTTTTCTTCGCCATCATGTTATGGATTTACAAATATTTTCTGGTTGGAGCACAAGATTATTTTCAACGAATCATCTTAGTTTGGCTTGAAAATAAATACCGTAATTTTTTACAATTTGCGTTAGGCGGAAGAAAACCTTGGGCATTTTTTCTTGGAACATTTGGTTTATTGATTTTATCATTTGTAGCAGTTGGAATTGCTAAACCAAATGTGTTGTTCTTTCCTGAAAATCAACCGAATCAAATTATGGTTTACATTGAATTTCCTGAAGGAACAGACATCAAAAAAACCAATGAATTTACGAAAGAAATAGAGCAAAAAGTATACGCCATTGCCAATAAATATGTAGAAGACGGCGATAATTATATGGTAGAAAGTGCCATTGGCCAAGTAGGTCAAGGTGCCGGAAATCCGCAAACGGAAGGTGGTGCTCAAAACGATATGCCAAATCGTGGAAAAGTAACATTAACAATGCGGGAATTCAAATACCGTAAAGGTTTAAACAGTTTGGATGTGATGGAAGAAATCCGTTCGGCTGTGCAAGGTTATGCCGGCGTTTCGGTCATTGTAGAAAAAGAGCAAAACGGTCCGCCTGCCGGATATCCTGTAAACATCGAAATTTCTGGAGAAGATTATGATGCGATGTTGATGGAAGCCAAAAAAATGAAAAGTTTTATTGACGGAAAAAATATCGCCGGAATTGAAGAACTTAAAATTGATGTAAATAAAGAAAAACCAGGTGTTGATGTAACCGTTGATTTGGATAAAGCCGGTCAACTCGGAATTACGTCTGGTCAAGTGGGTCAAACATTGCGAAGAGCTATTTTTGGTGAGAAAATCTCAACTTACAAAGACGGTAAAGACGATTTCGAAATCAATGTTCGTTTACCGGAAGCTCAACGAAATGACAATAACATCATTTACAATCAACCGATAACATTTAGAGATCAGGCTTCAGGAAAATTAGTTCAAGTTCCGATTTCATCCATTACTTCTAATCAGAATTCTACCACTTTTAATACGATAAAAAGAAAGAATTTAAAACGAATTATTACCGTTTATTCTAATGTTGTTACCGGTTATAATGGTAATGAAATCGTAGAAAAAATTAAAAAAGAATTAGAAGATTACGAAATAGGAAAAGACATTAATTTCTCTTTCACCGGAGAACAAGAAGAGCAATCGAAAAATATGAGTTTCTTGGTGAATGCTTTATTAATTGCGTTGGGCGGAATCATTTTAATCTTGGTTGCTCAATTTAACTCAGTTTCTAAACCAATTATTATTATGGTTTCGGTTTTACTAAGTTTTGGTGGTGTATTTTTTGGAATGGCTTTCTTTGGTGACGATTTTGTCATCATTATGACGATGATGGGAATTATTTCGTTGGCCGGAATTGTTGTAAATAATGCTATTGTTTTGATTGATTACACCCAATTACTTATCGATAGAAAATTAAATGAAAAAGGGTTAGATGAAGACGGCTTACTAAACAAACAAGAATATTTAGATGTAATTGTTGAAGGTGGACGTTCTCGTTTAAGACCGGTTTTATTAACCGCAATTACCACCGTTTTAGGATTAGTTCCGTTAGCAATGGGATTGAACGTTGACTTTTTTGGATTATTTATTGATTACAACCCAAACATTTATATGGGAGGTGATAACGTAATTTTCTGGGGTCCATTGGCCAAAACCGTAATCTACGGATTAATTTTTGCCACTTTCCTTACTTTAGTAATTGTTCCGGTGATGTTCTATTTACTACATAAAGGAAAAATCAAAGTAAAAAAGAAAAAGAAGAAAAAACTAGATTTAAATACCGAAACAAATTAACCAATTAAACCACGTGAAAGCGTGGTTTTTTTTTATCTTGCATAAAATTTTCAAATGAAAACAATCAGAATTAGTTGCTATATTTTAATTTCCTTTGTGATGGTAAGTTGTGCCAATGAAGAAATTCAATCCATCAAAATTAAAGGACAATACGAAATTGAGTTACCCAAAACACTTTCCAAAGCAGATAATTTGCATGAAGATGCTTCGCTGCAATACCAAAATATCCTCAATGAATTTTATACGATTGTAATTGATGAACCAATTTCCGATTTCAATGATTTAGTGACTCAAGATGAATATTTAGCAGAAAGTTACAAGCCAAATTTAACCGGATATTCTAATTTACTAAAAGATAATTTATCCGTTAGTATTAAAAATGGAAAGTTCTCCAACTTTGAAGACACCAAAATCAACGGAATGGATGCAAAACTCATGAACGTGAGCGGAACTGTTGATAATATTGACATTTATTATCAATTTGGATTTGTGAAAGGAAAAGATCGATACTATCAAATCGTCAACTGGACAGAACTAAAAAGTAAAAAAGAACATTCAAAAGCAATGGAAAAAATCATTTCATCCTTCAAAGAATTAAATCGTTCCAAAAAGAAAATAGAATAAAAAAAGAGCTTCAATTATGAAGCTCTTTTAAGGTTGAGTTTAGGTATAGTTAATTTTTGTTCACTTGTACAATAGCACCTTGCGACCATTTTTTCACTTGTGCAATTCTACTGTCAGAATAATCTACTTCAGTTAAATCAGCTCCGGTCCAAAAGAACCATTTGCCAATTTTCATTCCGTTTTGATATTGACCCATGGCCACTTTATTTCCGCTTTCATCATACGAAACCCATTGTCCGTGCACTTTTCCATCTTTATAAAAACCTTCTTGTTGCACTTGACCATTATCGTGATAAAAAGTTGATTTAACCATTTGGTCAACCACTTCGTGTTTTGCATTATCATCTTGAGCAAATAATGCTCCTGAAACTACCAGCATTGCTGCAATAAATAACTTTTTCATACTCTTTAATTTTTAGCAGGTTAACAATTACAAAACAAATGTACACAAAAGTTTACATTAAAAAAACTTTTTGGTAACAATTTGGTAACATTAGATAAAAACTTAACATTGGAAATTGGTGATGGGTAATCGATAAAAGGTAAACGGAACTTCAAAAATTCTAAAGATTCTGCGAGAAAACTATCCGCAAACCAAGAAATCCGCTTCAATCCATTTTCGCTTGCGAACAAATAAATCAGCGTAAATCCATTTAGTCCACCTAATCCGTGTTCCATTAAAATAAGTTTAGAGTTGGCAGTTTGGAGTTAGGAGTAAAAGTTGTTATAAAAAAGTAAGCAGAATAAAATCCATCCAAATCCATTCTCGCTTGCGAACAAAGAAATCAGCTTAAATCCATTTAATCCATCTAATACGTGTTCTATTTTGATAAAGATTTGAAACAAATCATATTCACTCAACCCCTTTACCAATCACCTATCACCTTTTACCCTAAAAAAATCAAAATTCTTCAAACAAAATAGTACTTTTGCAACTCAAAAAATTTCGAATCAAAATGTACAGAAGTCATACTTGCGGAGAATTAAACAGTTCGCACATCAATACAGAAGTTACCTTAGCCGGATGGGTGCAAAAATCACGTGATAAAGGATTTATGAATTGGGTCGATTTACGCGATCGTTACGGAATCACTCAATTAATATTTGATGAAAGCCGAACCGAAAAATCGGTTTTTGAAGCATCAAAATCACTCGGAAGAGAATTCGTGATTCAAGTAAAAGGAACCGTAATCGAACGCGAGGCAAAAAATAAAAACATTCCAACCGGAGAAATTGAAATCTTAGTTTCTGAATTAACGATTTTAAATGCAGCTCAACTTCCTCCTTTCACCATTGAAGATGAAACTGATGGTGGCGAAGACATTCGAATGAAATACCGCTATTTAGATATCCGAAGAAATCCGGTAAAAAACTCCTTGATTTTCCGTCATAAAGTATCGATGGAAGTACGCAATTATTTGTCTAAACAAGGTTTTTGCGAAATAGAAACACCTTATTTAATCAAATCTACTCCCGAAGGAGCAAGAGATTTTGTCGTTCCAAGTCGCATGAACGAAGGACAATTTTATGCTTTACCTCAATCGCCACAAACCTTCAAACAATTGTTGATGGTAGGCGGAATGGATAAATATTTTCAAATCGTAAAATGTTTTAGAGACGAAGATTTGCGTGCCGACCGTCAACCGGAATTCACACAAATCGATTGCGAAATGGCATTCGTGGAACAAGAAGATATTTTAAATGTTTTTGAAGGATTGACTCGTCATTTATTAAAAGAAATCAAAGGCGTTGAAGTAGATAAATTCCCAAGAATTACCTACGACTATGCAATGAAAACCTACGGAAACGACAAACCGGATATTCGTTTTGACATGAAATTCGGAGAGCTAAACGCAGTAGCTCAAAACAAAGATTTTCCGGTATTTAATTCGGCCGAATTAATAGTCGGAATTGCCGTTCCCGGCTGTGCCTCCTATTCCAGAAAAGAAATTGATGCGTTGATTGATTGGATCAAACGTCCGCAAATTGGTGCTACCGGAATGGTCTATGTAAAATACGAATTGGACGGAAGTCTAAAATCCTCCGTAGATAAATTTTATGACGAAGCCGATTTAAAAAAATGGGCCGAAATCACCAACGCCAAACCCGGCGATTTAATTCTAATTCTTTCCGGAAAAGCCGACAAAACCAGAACACAATTATCGGCACTTCGTATGGAAGTTGCCACTCGTTTAGGCTTGCGAAAACCGGACGAATTTGCTCCACTTTGGGTAGTCGATTTTCCGTTATTGGAATGGGATGAAGATTCGCAACGCTACCACGCCATGCACCATCCGTTCACTTCGCCAAAACCGGAAGATATGAAACTGATCGAAACCGAACCCGGAAAAGTGCGTGCCAACGCCTACGATATGGTGTTAAACGGAAACGAAATCGGTGGTGGTTCCATCCGTATTCACGACCGTGATTTACAAAGTAGAATGTTCTCGTTGTTAGGATTTTCTCCCGAACAAGCCGAAAACCAATTCGGATTTTTAATGAACGCTTTCCAATTCGGAGCACCGCCACACGGAGGTTTAGCTTTCGGATTAGACCGTTTGGTGGCTATTTTAGGTGGACAAGAAACCATTCGTGACTTCATCGCTTTCCCAAAAAACAACAGCGGTCGCGATGTGATGATTGATGCTCCATCCACAATCGACGAAGCACAATTAAACGAATTACACATCAAATTAAACCTAAAATAAAACCATGAAATACGTCATTCGCATCCTGTTTTTTATCGTTTTAGCCTTTATTGGCTACGGATTTTACATCAAAAACACAATCGGAGACGAAGGCGATAAATGGGTTGGTATCGGTGTATTAATCAGTGCATTAGTGCTCATGCCTGTTTTTTTATGGCATCGCTATAAAAACAAGAAATTAGAAGACTATATGTTTAAATTCGATAAAAAAAACGAGGAAAATACTGAAAATCAATAATTTTCACAAAAAAGTAACATTGTTTTAACATTCGTATTTAATTATAGATTACCTTTGGGCATTATTAATTTTTTTTATTATCACAATGCGTACAGGTACAGTAAAATTTTTCAATGAGTCAAAAGGTTACGGATTCATCACAGATGAAGAAACCGGAAAAGACATCTTCGTTCACGCAACCGGAATCAAAGCTGAAGAGCTAAGAGAAGGTGACAGAGTTCACTACGAAGAAGAAGAAGGTAGAAAAGGTAAAGTAGCAGCTCAAGTAGCTGTGATCGAATAATAGATATTATTTAGATTACCGAATGAAATGACAACGTCTCGAGCAATCGGGACGTTTTTTTATTTTTAAAATTTTGGGCGTTTCCCAAGGGTCGGGCTTTCTGTTACAAGTCCTCACCACAAAACAGCAATTTTCTAAAGACCCAAAAGAGCTTCCTTTGGTCGCTTTTTGTGCCTAAGAAAATTTGCTGTTTTGAGGTTCCGGGCTTTTCACTTCAATCCCTAACGCGAATGCTGCTTCAATAGAAAATTGTGCTAACTTTGTAATTTATTTCATTAGATGCCAGAACCAAATAAAATGAACTACCAATTCAGAAAAGCCACCACCACCGATGCTCCACAAATCTGGATCATCCTTCAAAAAGCCATCCTCCGACGAAAAGCCGACGGCAGCAACCAATGGCAAGACGGTTATCCCAACCCGGAAATCATTCAACAAGACATCGAAAAAGGAATTGGTTATGTGCTAACTGATGGTGAAATTATTATAGGTTATTCTGCCGTTTTAATCAATGACGAACCAGAATATGCAAACTTACAAGGCGAATGGTTGACCACAAGTGATTTTGTGGTTTTTCATCGTGTGGCGATTGCTCAGGAATACATCGGTCAAAACTTATCCAAAAAAATGATTGAGCATATCGAAGCATTTGCGTTAGCCAATAACATCCACAGCCTCAAAGCCGATACCAACCACGATAATTTTGCTATGATGAGTATCTTTGAAAAATCAGGTTTTGTGTTTTGTGGCATCGTGCATTTTAGAGGAAGTCCGAGACGAGCGTATGAGAAGGTGTTGTGAGTTGTCGGTTGAAAACTGCGACTGCGATTGAAAACTTCCAAATAATCACTAACTCAAATGGAACACGGATAGCACGGATAAAACTGATTTTTTTAGATTCGCTTTGCGAAAATGGATGAACACGGATTTATCATTACAAAATTAGTAGTGTTTTCAACTTTTAGTCTCCTCCATCTTTGAAAAATCTCAATATAGATTTAATTTAAACTATTTTTTTATCAAAACTATCAACCAAAACCGATAACGGTTAACCATTTATCTTTGCTCTGTTTTCTTTTTTCTATTCTCTTTTTTCTTATCAACATTAACATTCCTTCGCTTCCAAAAAAAACAATAATCCACTAACTTTACACCATGTATGCTTTAGTCGATTGTAACAATTTTTATGCTTCGTGCGAACGTGTTTTCCAACCTCAACTGAATGGAAAACCCATTGTTATTTTGTCTAACAACGACGGCTGTATCATCTCTCGCAGCGACGAAGCCAAAGCATTAGGCATCCCGATGGGAGCACCGGAATTTAAGGTACGCGACGAACTGAAACAAAAAAACATCACCGTTTTTTCTTCCAATTATGCTTTGTATGGCGATTTGAGTAATCGGGTGATGACTATCTTAGGACAATTCACTCCCAACATTGAAGTGTACAGCATTGACGAAGCTTTTCTCAACTTTGACGGAATGACTATTCCTGATTATCAGCAATACGGTCTGGAAATGAAAAAGCGAACGCTGAAATGGTTAAGCATTCCCGTTTCTGTTGGCTTTGCTCCTACCAAAGCATTAGCAAAAGTAGCGAATAAAATTGCCCGAAAATTTCCAACACAAACCTTGGGAAGTTATGTCATCGACACCGAAGAAAAACGCATCAAAGGATTAAAATGGACCAAAATTGAAGACGTGTGGGGCATTGGTTATCGGTTAACCAAAAAAATGAAGGCACAAAATATTCATACCGCCTACGATTTTACTTTGCCACACAACGAAGCTTTTATTAAAAAAGAAATGGGCGTCGTAGGCAACCGCTTGCGATTGGAATTATTGGGTCAATCCGTTTTAGAACTCGAAGAACCCAAAGACCGCAAAAACATTGCCATCACCCGAAGTTTTGACGGCAACATCACTACGTTTGATGAAATGAAAGAACGTGTTTCTACCTTTGCCACCGTTTGTGCGGAGAAGCTTCGTAAACAAAATTCCTGTTGTTATGGTGTTATTTTATATTTGCGGAAAGACAAATACAAAGTCGATAAACCGAAATATAATTTTTATAAGATGGAAACGTTGCCTTTTGGGAGTAATTCCAGTATAACCATCAGTGCATTGGCTGTCAAAATGTTGAAAGAAATCTTTGAAGAAGGCGAAATTTATAAAAAAGCAGGAGTAATTGTAACCCAAATTATTCCGCAAGACCAAAAGCAATTTCATTTGTTTGAAGAAGAAAATCCGAAGCACCAAAAAATCATGGAAGTGATGGATGCTTTTCATAAAAAAACCGGCGAACGAAAAATTCGATTAGGTAATCAGGATTTGCAACGCACTTGGAAAATGAAACAGAATTTGCTTTCACCTAAATATACGACGGATATTCGGGATATTTTTAAGGTAAGAATTGGTTAATGTGGCAATGGGACAATGTGGCAATTAGCCAATGAAGGAATGAGGCAATTTGAAAATTAAATTATGTCAAAAAATAAACTTACCTTTTTTACACCGGATTTAGATAATCCAATTGAACTTCCGTTTATTACGGCGGGAATCAAGGCTGGATTTCCTTCGCCGGCGGCAGATTTTGATGAAACAAAAATTAGTCTTGATGCTGTAGTAGTCAAAAATAGGGAAAGTACCTTTTATGCCAAAGCCACCGGAACCTCCATGATTGGTGCCGGAATAGATGATGGTGATATTTTAGTGATCGATCGAAGTTTAGAACCCCAAAACAACAAAGTCGCTGTATGTTTTTTAGATGGCGAATTCACTGTAAAACGGATTAAAGTAAGCAAAGAAGAAATGCTTTTGATGCCGGAAAACAAATCGTTTGAGCCGATCAAAATCACTGAAGAAAATCAATTAATCATTTGGGGAATTGTGACGTATGTGATTAAGAAAGTGTATTAGAGAGTTTACAAGAACGTTTTTTAGTATTCGTAAGCGTAAACTTCGTCGTTTTTATTTTTCCTTTTCAATATAATATATTCTTTTCGCAATTCTATACTATCATAAATTGGTTCTTTGGTTATAGTTCCATTAACATTTATTAGTCCAATTTTATTGTTCTTTTTGATTAAGTAATATCGCCAGTTTTGTGATGATTTAAGTTCATCATAAATGGTTGGGATTATTATTTCATTTTTTGAATTAATAAGACCGAACTTATCTTCCTTTTTTATGATTTGAAATAAATTTTCACCCATTGCATAATGCTTAATCGTTTCAATTAGTTCAATTTTTTCTTCTAAAATAATGCTGTTTTGCAAATTCTGAATGTCAATAATTTGGGATTCGTTATCTTTTGTTGCAAATATTCTATGCTTGTCAATTGTATAGAACTTATACTCTTCAGGGATTAT
>ERZ761602.4245-NODE-4245-length-18829-cov-5.240119_pt1 | contig 18829 bp, 17 predicted proteins | sample MGYA00512165_ERZ761602 | MGnify/ENA primary metagenome ERZ761602 (study PRJEB28899, sample SAMN02445085) | bioreactor sludge metagenome | biome: EBPR sludge; isolation source: Thorneside wastewater treatment plant | place: Australia: Brisbane, Thorneside... | reverse complement strand
TGCCGCTGCAGGACATGGAGTTCGTGCAGTTCCACCCGACCGGCATCTACGGCGCGGGCTGCCTGATCACCGAAGGCGTGCGCGGCGAGGGCGGCTATCTGACCAACAAGGCGGGCGAGCGCTTCATGGAGCGCTATGCGCCGAGCGTGAAGGATCTCGCCTCGCGCGATGTCGTCAGCCGCGCCATGACGATGGAGATCCGCGAGGGGCGCGGCTGCGGGCCGCAGGGCGAGTGGATCCACCTCCACATCGACCATCTCGACCCGAAGATCGTGCACGAGCGCCTGCCCGGTATCTCGGAAAGCGCCAAGATCTTCGCCAATGTCGACGTGACCAAGGAGCCGATCCCGGTTCTGCCGACCGTCCACTACAACATGGGCGGCATCCCGACGAACTATCACGGCGAGGTGCTGACCAAGGCGGGCGGCGATCCCGACAGCGTCGTGCCCGGCCTGATGGCGATCGGCGAGGCGGCCTGCGTCTCGGTGCACGGCGCCAACCGGCTCGGCTCGAACTCGCTGACCGACCTCGTGGTCTTCGGCCGCGCCGCAGGCCTGCGCTGCGCCGAGACGCTCAAACCCGGCGGCCGCCATCGCGATCTGCCCAAGAACGCAGGCGAGTCCGCGCTTGCCCGCCTCGATCGCATCCGCAACGCCAAGGGCGGCACGCCGACCGCGCAACTGCGCCTGCAGATGCAAAAGACGATGCAGTCGAACTGCGCCGTCTATCGCACCGGCGATGTGCTGCAGGAGGGCGTCGCGAAGATCGCTCAGGTCTTCGCAGGCTCCGCCGACATCGCGGTCACCGACCGCTCGATGATCTGGAACTCCGACCTGATGGAAAGCCTGGAATACGACAACCTCATCTCGCAGGCGGCCGTCACCATGTATTCGGCCGAGAACCGCAAGGAATCGCGCGGCGCTCATGCCCGCGAGGATTTCGCCGAGCGCAACGACAAGGAATGGATGAAGCACACGCTCGCCTGGATCGACGACAAGGGCAAGGTCGCGATCGACTACCGGCCGGTGCACGAATACACGATGACCAACGACATCGAGTACATCGCCCCCAAGGCGCGCGTGTACTAGAGCGAGGAACACTCCGGCCCGCCGTCGTAGATCTGAAGCATCGGCGCGCTAGCCTCCCTTCATTTGGGGGGATGCATGAACGACAGTGGCGAGACACCGGGAACGGACGGCCCGGACCGTCCGAAGGACGAGTTCTCCTTCACCAAGGGAATGGACTTCTTCGTCGTCTGGATCGCCTGGTTCGCGCTGATCGTCCTCGTGGACGAGAAGGCGCGGTTGCTGCCGCCGGTGAACGGCGCGCCGTTCCCGGTCATCGCGGCCGCGCTCGCCTTCGCGCCGGCCTGGTTCAGCGTCTTCGTCTGGCTTCACTATTTCCGCGAGACGCCGCGCGCCGAGGCGACGCAGGAAGCCGGCAAGCGGGGCTCCCACGCGGTGGTCATCCTCATTCTGGCTGGCATCGCCTACGCCCTGCTCAAGAGCGTGCTCGGGCGGTAGCGGCTTGCGGGGGCCACCGTCCAAGGGCTGCGGCGACGCGCCGCAATCCGCTCTCGCGCGGCGGCGGCCTAGTCTTCCACCGACCCTGGAAGGAGTTCGCACATGAACCGGAGCGCCCTCGCCGCGACCGCCTTTGCGCTCTCGTCAGCGCTCGTCCTCCTGCCGCTCGCTCAGGCGGAAGGGCGAACACCCCCCGCTGGCCGCGGCGCGGTCCTCCCCCCGATCAAGATCAAGATCGTCAGCGAGTCGGGCGTGGTGGGCGACCTTTCCGAGGCGCAGGCCTGCGCCATGCCGGGATGGAAAGTGATCGGCGGCGGCGCCCGGGTTGAGGCTGATGTCGCCGGCGGCCTGCTGACCGCGTCCTATCCGGAAGGCAATTGCTGGCGCGCCCAGTCCAAGGCGCACGAAGTGTCGGACAAGCAATATGTCGTCGCCTATGCGGTCCTCCTCTTCGATCCGAAGAACGAATGGGATGTCGCGGTCGAACAGGCGACCGGCCAGACGGCGGCCCATCCCATGGCGCAGGTCCGCGTGCGGGACGGCTATGCCATGACCTGCGGCGGCGCGCGGGTGAACTGGACGGGCGCAGGCAATCTCCTGACCGCCAGCTTCCCCGCGACCGACACGGTCTGGGAAGCGCGCGCGAAGGACCACCGGGTTTCCGATCCCGCGACGATCACCGCCTATGCGATCGGCATCCGGGCGCGCAACGGGCAGACGCCCAAGACTTTTGTCCAGACTTCGACGTCGGCCGTGAAACCGCATCCGGCAAGAGGGGAAGGCCTGCCGGATGAGTGGACGCTGTCGGGCGGCGGGGCGCGCACCAACTGGCACGGCGCGGGCAATCTCCTGTGGGCGAGTTTTCCCGTCGACGATCGCAGCTGGCGAGGCGCCGGCAAGGACCACATCGATCCCTCGCCCGCCAGCGTCAGTGTCTTCGTCATCGGCATCAAGCCCTGACCGCCACCACACCGCCGGCTTCATTTCGCCCGTTTTTGTGCGCTAGGCTCGCCCGCGAAGCCGCCGGACCGAGAGCGGCCGGAGGAGACATGACCGTCAGTCGCCTTGCCGTCGCCGCGCTCGCCGCGTCCGTCCTTGCCGTTCCGGCCGCCGCCGCCGAGGGCAGGCTCTACCAGGATCGGGCGCGCGGCTTTTCCACGATGATCCCCGACGGCTGGTCCGATCCCTCAGGCGGCTTGACCACTTCCAGCCCCGACGGCTCGGTCAGCTGCACCATCACGGCGCAGCCGGTCTCGGCCACGGCGTCGATGTCGCAGGACGCCATCAACGCCTCGATGCAGGTCTATACGGCCGAGGTCTGGCAGGGCCAGTTCTTCCGGGGCGGTGCGGAGGGCGTCATCGAAACCTCCGGCATCACGCGGCTGGAGCAGTTCGACGCCCCGTGGGCGCGCGGCACGATCACCTATCCGGGCCGCCCTCTGGCCAAGTTCGGCGTCCTCCTCGTCCAGGCTCCGGGCAAGCTCGCCTCGGTCACTTGCACGGGCGAGCCTTTCGCCTACGACAAGAATCTGCGCGGCCTCTCGACCGTACTGAACTATCTGCGCCCGCTGTGACGCCTCACTCGGCCAGCGAAACGCCGTCGAGCGCGTGCTGGAAATCCACGTCGCTGAGGTTCCTGGCGTAGATCAGGATCTGCGCCTGAGGCGTCTGCAGCTCCAGCGAGGTGGTCAGCACCTCCTGTTCCTGCCCCATGAAGGCGCTCGTCCGGCTGACGACGACGTCCTTGCCCAACAAGCGGCCCTTGCCGTCCTCGACCGAGACCATCGGCCCGCCGTCGCGCGCCACAACCGGACGCCAGACGATGACGGTCAACTGCGCGCTGCCGTCCGTGAAGACGGCACTGCACTCTTCGGTCATCGTGCCCGGCGGGCCGTCGATGACAGAAACCTCCTGACAAACAGCAGGCGTCGAAGCGGTCCAGCCCGACGGCAGCGCGAGCATCAGGATGCCGACGATCCACGAGGTCATAGTTTCCATCATCGCGCGCTCCGTCCTTCGTTCGCTCTCAGCCTCGCCGCCGATTGCGGCGTAATTGGGAGGGCGCTTTCCTGCCCGGCCGAAGGCGGCTAGAGGGGAAGCCATGCGCATCCTGCATTGCGTCTTCACCCGTTCGCTGTTCGGCTCGGAAAGATATGCCGCCGATCTGGCGCGACTCCAGCGCCAAATGGGTCACGAAGTTCACATCGCCGTCGATCCGCGCGCCGAGGTGCAGACCATTCTGTCGCCCGGCATTACCGTGCATCGCGTGCCCTGGCTCGCGCGGCGGTTGCGCCTGAAGCGCCTGATCGCCACGCTGAAGCCCGATATCGCGCACGCTCATCTCAGCGCCGCCTGCAAGGCGCTGGGCGCGATCGCCAAGCGCCCGCCGGCGGTGGCGACGCTGCATGTCGGCTACAAGCCGAAGCAGCATGCCCGGCTCGACGGTCTCATCGCCCTCACCGAAGGCGCGGCGGCGCGCATTCACGGCTACCGGGGCAAGGTCACGCGCCTCTGGAACTGGGCGCCGGCGATGGCCGATCCGGGACCGGAGGCCCGCGCCGCAATCCGCGGCGAACTGGGCGTCGGGCCGCAGACCTTCCTCGTCGGATTCGTTGGCCGGCTGCACCCTTCCAAGGATCCGCAGACGCTGGTGCGGGCCTTCCGAGCGGCGGCGCTGGCCGATTCCATGCTCGCGCTGGCGGGCGATGGGCCTGAGCGCGCCGATGTCGAGCGCCTGGCAGCGGGCGATCCGGCGATCCGCCTGCTCGGCTATCGCACCGACGCGCCGGCCCTCTACCGCGCCTTCGACCTCTTCGTCCTGCCTTCGCGTTTCGAGCAGGTGCCGCTCGCCGTGCTTGAGGCGATGCAGGCCGGCCTGCCGATGGCGGTCTCGAACATCGAGAGCCTCGCCGAATTCGTGCCCGCCCCGCCGGCCCATCTCTTCCCGCCCGGCGATCATGGGGCGCTGGCGGCGATCCTCGCGGCGGAACGGGCCAAGGGCCAGCGGCGCGAGACCTGGGACCTTTCGCCCTTCGACCCGAAGGCCCAGGCCGCCCGAACCATGGATTTCTACGCCGCCGTCATCGGGCGGCCTTGATCGGCTCCCTTGCGGGCCAGCGCAGGCTGTGCGAGGGCGAACGGCGCAGCGCAATCGGGTCGGAATCATGGGCCGCAGGCACAAGAACCCCTTCAGGACCGGCTTCAGGGACAGGACCCTCGCCCATTGGCGCACCAAGCTGGTCGTCCATCCGCCGGGCCAGAACGCCCTGCCGCTGCGCCTCGTGCTGGAGCCGACCGCACCGCCGAACGGCAAACCGCCGGTGCGCATCTTCATCGGCACCGAGCCGCGCCAGCTGCGCGCCGAGCGGGTGCTGATCTGGTCGATCGCCCGCCACCGCGATCCCGGCCGCACCTACGAAATCCACCTGATGAAGAACATCAAGGGGATCGAACGCCCGCGCTGGGCGACCGGCTTCTCGCACTATCGCTATGCGATCGCGACCTGGGCGGGCGGCGCCGGCAAGGCGATCTACAACGATGTCGATCAGATCTATCTTGCCGACCCTGCCGAGCTGTTCGACATCGACCTCGGCGACAAGGGCGTCGGGGCGATCAACGACAGCGAGACCTCGGTCATGCTGATCGACTGCGCGAAAATGGCGCCGCTCTGGAATCTCGACCGCGTCAAGGCGGGCGACGGCCACAAGGAGTTCCGCGCCAGCGCCAAGGCGGCCGGCCTGTGGGGCCACATTCCCGCAGCCTGGAACGCCCGCGACGGCGAGATCCCGGTCGAAGAGACCAAGCTCATCCACTACACGACGCTGCACACCCAGCCGTGGAAGCCCTTCCCCGAGGTGCTGCGCTACCGCGAGAGCCCGACCGCCGGGCCCTGGTACGCGGCCGAGGCCGAGGCCAACGCCGCCGGCTTCCTCGTCTTCACCAAGGCCGCGCCCTCGGTGCGCTACGGCGAACTGCTTGAACAGTACCGCCTCATGCATGGCTTCGAAGCGACCGAAGCGGCCGGCAGCGAGAAGGCCGAATACTTCGCCGGCCGAACGCTGAAGAAGAGCTTCGCACCGATCCGCGCGCTGGTGCGCGAGACGGGGTCGCGCGACATCCTCGACTACGGCGCGGGCAAGGGTAAGCTCCACGCCCCTTATCCCGGCGCGCCGGAAGGCTCGCGCTATCGCAGCCAGCCCGACTGGGGCGATGTGAAGATCATCTGCTACGACCCCGGCTATCCGCCTTTCGCCGAGCCTTTCGAGGGTCAGGCCGATGGTGTGATCTCGACCGATGTGGTGGAGCATATCCCTGTCGACGACGTGCCGTGGATCGTCGATGAGATGTTCGGCCACGCCCGCAAGTTCGTCTATGTCGTCGCCGCCAGCTATCCGGCGATCAAGACACTGCCAAACGGCGAGAACGCCCATTGCACGATCATGCCGCCGATCTGGTGGCGCCAGGTCTTCGACATCGCGGCGGCGAAATACCCTGAGGTCGAATGGATGATGTGCTGCGAGCAGAAGGGACGCTTCGGCACGATCCGCACGCTCTATCGCGGCAAGGGCGGCAAGTCGGCGCCCGCGTAGCGTACGTCACGCCGCGCCTGCCCATTTCCGCCACGATCGGGCGGGAGCCTCGATCCCTGCGGCGGCTGGGACACGACGCGGGATCACATGACAGACCTAACCCCCTCCACCCGCAGCGCGCCCGGCGGGCGCAATGCGGCGTTCAAGCTGTTCGGCATCGGCTTCCTCACGCTCGTCATGATCGTGCCGCTGATGCTGATTTCCTCGCTGGTGAACGAGCGCCAGCGCTATGCCGCCGAGGCCGCCGCCAGCGTCGCCCAGGGCTGGGGCGGGACACAAAGCGTCGCCGGCCCTTTTCTGGTCGTGCCCTACACGATCGCCGAAAGACGCGACGAGCGCGGCGCGATCCTGTCGCCCGCCCAGTCGGGCCAGATCGTCGTTCTGGCAAAGGCGCTCGACGCCGCCGCCGCCCCTTGGGTCGAGGAACGGGCGCGGGGCATCTTCCGCGTTCCGGTCTATGCGACCGATATCGACCTCGCCGGCAGCTTCGAGCGGCCGGGCGAAATGGACCTGCCGGCCGGAGCCGTTCTCGCCTGGGACCGCGCCTGGCTCTCGGTCGCGATCAGCGATGTGCGCGGCATTTCGGGCGCGGTGACGCTCGTCTGGGCCGGCGAGGCCCGGAGCGACTTCGCGCCCGGCACCGGAGCCTCGGCGGCGCCCGACGGAGTACATGTGCCCATCGCGCTGGGGGCGGACGAGACGTCGTTCCGCCTGACGCTGCGCCTGCGCGGTACGGGGCGGCTCGCCTTCGTGCCCGCGGCGGAGACCTTTTCGGCCCGGATCGCCTCGTCCTGGCCGCATCCCAGTTTCGACGGCGCCTATCTGCCCGAAGAGCGCGAGGTCGGCCCGGACGGCTTCTCGGCCACATGGCGGGTCAGCCACCTCGCCCGGCCGTTGCCGCAGGTCTGGGACAACGGCGCGGGGGTCGGCTTCGCGCCGGCCGAGTTCGGCGTGACCTTTTTCCAGCCGGTCGATTTCTACGCTTTGGTCGATCGCTCGCTGAAATACGCGATCCTCTTCGTCGGCCTCTCGTTTCTCGTCTTCTTCCTGGCCGAGACAGCGAGCGGCGCGCGCATTCATGTCGTGCAATATCTGCTCGCCGGCGCGGCGCAGGTGATCTTCTACCTGCTGCTGCTGGCGCTTGCCGAACATACCGGCTTCACGGCGGCCTATGTCGCCGCGGCGCTCGCCTGCGTCGGTCTCACGGCGCTCTATGCCGGGCCGATCCTGGGCGGCGTGCGGCGCGGCCTTGGCGTCGCGGCGGCGCTCGGCGTGCTCTACGGCCTCCTCTTCACGCTGCTGAACGAAGAGGACTACGCGTTGCTGACCGGCGCAGTGGCGAGCTTCCTGGCGCTGGCGGTCACGATGTACATGACGCGCCGCATCGACTGGTACCAGGCGCAGGCCGGGATCGTGGAGAGCCTCGGCCCGCCCCCTGCCGGGACGCCCTAGCGGCAGGGGCGGTCCCGCCGCCTTTTTCGGCCCGCCGCCGCGACTTATGTCTGGCGGCGGCGGGCGAACGGCGCGATAATTGCGCCCGCAAAATCACCTCCAAAACTGCGCTTGAGGCTTCGTCCATGGTCCAGCTGAGGCTGCCGAAGAATTCGCGGGTCAAGACCGGCAAGGTCTGGGACAAGCCCAAGAACCCGGACGGGTCGACGCCCAAGAACATCACCGAGTTCCGCGTCTATCGCTACGACCCGGAGAACGGCGGCAACCCGACGGTGGATACCTTCTACGTCGACCGCGACCAGACCGCGCCGATGGTTCTCGACGGCCTCCTGTGGATCAAGAACAATATCGACCCGACGCTCACCTTTCGCCGCTCGTGCCGCGAGGGGGTCTGCGGCTCGTGCGCGATGAACATCGACGGCGGCAATTCGCTCGCCTGCACCAAGGGCATGGACGAGGGTCACGGCGACGTCGTGACGGTCTATCCCCTGCCCTCGCAGCCGGTGATCAAGGACCTGGTCACCGACCTCACCAATTTCTATGCCCAGTATGCCTCGATCGAACCCTATTTGCAGACCAGTTCGGCCGAGCCGGTGACCGAATGGAAGCAGTCGCCGGAAGAGCGCGCCAAGGTCGACGGGCTCTACGAGTGCATCCTGTGCGCCTGCTGTTCGACCTCGTGCCCGTCCTACTGGTGGAACGGCGACAAATATCTCGGCCCGGCGGCGTTGCTTCAGGCCTATCGCTGGCTGGCCGACAGCCGCGACGAGGCCAAGGGCGAGCGGCTCGACAATCTTGAGGACCCCTTCAAGCTCTATCGCTGCCACACGATCATGAATTGCGCGAACACCTGCCCCAAGGGCCTCAATCCCGCCAAGGCGATCGGCGAAATCAAGAAGATGATGGTCGAACGGACCGTCTAGAAAGGCCGCTCAGCTTCATGTCCCGCCACCTCCTCACCGCATCGACCGCCCTGGCGGCGGGACTTGCTTTCGCCGCGCCGGCAGACGCTTTCGATTGCGCGAAGGCCAAGACGGGCGTCGAGATTGCGATCTGCGCCGATCCCGAACTGAAGGCGGCGGACGACGCGATGGGGGCCGCCTATGCCGACGTCGCAAGACGCGTGAGCGCCGAGCAGAAGCCGATGCTGAAGGGCAATCAGCTCACCTGGCTCAAGCGCCGCGACGAAATGTGCATGTGGCAGGAAGGACCGGAGCGGACGGCTTGCCTTCTGGACGAGACCAGACAGCGCACGGACCTTCTGCTCGGCCGGCCGGAATCGGGACCGGGCCTATCGTCGGCCTTGACGCCCTGGTTCTTCTCGCGTCCCCAATCGAAGACGCAGTGCTCGGCCGAGATCGCGGTCTACGAGTTCGGCGCCGATGCCGGGGGCGCCGGGGAGAAGGCGTTCGATGCCTGGACCCAGGCGGTGCTGAAGGGGCTGGAGGCCGAGAACGGCGAGCGGGTGATCGAGCCCGGCTTCGAATACGAGTGCAATTACGACGCCCAGATGGTCGTCACCTATGCCTCGCCCGAACTGATCGCCGCGATGATCCCCTACTATGTGTATGGCGGCGGCGCGCACGGCAACAGCAATGTCCTGGCCGTCGCCATCGACCTCGCGGCGGGCGAGACGCTCGCCTTTTCCGACGTCTTCAAGGCGGGCGCCGCGCCGGGGCTGATCGAGGCGTGCACAGCCGACCTGCTGCGCGAGAAAATCGAGCGCTTCACCGATGTTTCCGATCCCGGTTCCGCCGGCTCGGTCGAGGCGCAGGCGCGCGACGACCTGAAAACCTATGGCGAGGCGATCAGCGAGGCGATCGGCAATTTCGAGCGCTGGCAGATCTATGCCGACCGCGCCGAAGTCTACTTCTCGCCCTACACGCTCGGCTCCTATGCCGAGGGAGACTATGTCTGCACGCTGCCCAAGGCGCTGCTGGCGGAGGCTGCCGGCCCGCAGGGCTGGATCGTGCCCTGATGCGTGAGGGCCGGGCAGGCGGGGCCTGGCTGGGCCTTCTGGCTCTGTGGACGGCGCTCGCCGCCTGCGGCCCAGCCGCGAATGGAGCCGACATGACCGACCGCCGGCTGACCCCCGAGACGCCGATCAACCAGAGCGGGCCCTTGGCCATACCCCTGTTCGACATGCCTGCCGGCTCCTGGACGCTGACAGGCCCGCAGGGCGCCTGCCCCATCGCGCTCGAACTGTCCGCCGTCTCGACCGGCGGAGCGGTCATCTGGCCGGATTGCGCGGCGCTGCCGTTCTCGGCGGCGCGCTGGACGCTCGACGCCGCCGGGCTGGTGCTTTGGTCGGGCGCGGGGGCGCGTGTCGCGACGTTCCGCACCGACATGCTGCCGCCGCTGAGCGGCGAAAGCGCCGACGGCGAGCGCCTGACGCTGAGCCGCCGCTAGGTACCCTAAGCTCGAGCGCCGACCCGCCAGACGAAAACGCCCGGCCTTTCGGCCGGGCGCCTCCGCCTAAGGGGTAGGCCTCGCTTACCAGGCGAAGCTGACGCGGCCCGAAACGACGCCGTACTTGAGCGGACCGTTGTCGGCGCCGGTATAGCTGAGCGCGAGGCCGAAATTCGTCGCCTCGTACTCAAGGCCGGCTTCGTACTCGACCCAGCCATTGTCGCGCTCGGCGCCGACGAACGTCATCGGCACCGACGGGAAGCCGAGGAACGAAGTCGTCACGACATTGTCGTCGCTCTGCACGTCGGTGACGTAGGCGACCGTCAGCTTCGGACGCAGCCAGGCGCCTTCGCCCACGTCATAGAGACCCTTGTAGGTCACGCCGACGCGGCCATCGAGCAGGGTGGTGGTGCGGTCGGGCGCGATCATCGCCGCCGAGCCGCCGATCTCGGTGTAGCCGTCGATGGCGATCCACATGCCGTCGATCCCGACATGCGGCGTCAGCGTGCCGTTGCCGACGTCGATGTCGAAGCCCATCTTGGCCCCGGCGATCCAGGTGTGGCCGTCGGGCGCGGCGGTCAGCGTCTGCGTTCCCATCATCAGCGGCACAACCCGCGTCAGGTCATAGGCCTGGGCGGAGAAGCCGAGATAGGCGGTCAGGAACGAGTTGCCCTCGCGCACGCCGCCATAGGCGTTGATGCCGAAGGAGTCGGCCTCAACCGTCTGGAGCGGCCCGCCGAGTTCGGCCTTGCCCGTTTGATACGACAACGCGCCGCCGAAGAAGGCCTGATCCTCGGCGAAATTGTAGTCGAAGCCGAGCGTGCCGTTGACGCCCTTGACGTCGGACTCGCCCGCGAAGGGCGTGACCTCGTACGAGCCATCGACGATGCCGGAGATATCGAAGAAGCCGCCCCAGCCTTCCTTGAGCTGGAACGAGCCCATCGCCGCCGCCGTGTCGGCCGCCGCGTCCTGCGCCGCCGCCACCGCCGCAGCACCCATCATCATCGCGTCGTAGGGGTCTGCCGAAGCGAGCTGCGGGCCGAGACCCAGCATGTCGAGACCGGCCGTCTGGAAGCCGTGGCCGCCGCCGCCCGCCAGCTGCTCGCCGCGATCCAGGATCGAGTCGGCGATCAGCGCGGAAGACGATTCGGTCAAGCCCGTCGCCATGAACATGTTCAGCGGCGACAGCGCCTCGAAGGTCGACGGCAGCAGACCGGTCGGGGTCTGGTCGACGGAGCCGAAGAGGTTCGCCAACGACGGCACGCCGCCGGAGGCGCGGATCACGTCAAGCGCACGCGCGATCTCGATCTGCTCGGCCGAGGTGTAGGTCGCCGCGTTGATGAACGGCAGCGCGATGACGCTGAGCACCAGATTGTTGCCGACCGTCTGAAGCTGCGGCCTGAGGACGCCCGGGAAGTTCGTCGCGACTGCGGCGAACGATCCGGTGATGCCGCCGCTGGCGTTCGCCACCGTCCAGCTATTGCCGAAGGCCGGGATGAAGCCGCCGATGACGTTGGCCGCGAAGCCGCCGCCGAGCTGCAGCTGGCCGGTCACGTTGAGCCGGTCGGCCGAGGCCGCCGAGGCGACATCGACACCGAAGACGCCCGCCAGCGTGAAGGCCGTGTTACCGGTGACCGCCAGCGTGCCGACCGTCGAGGCCCCCGTGCCCGGCGAGAGCAGGCCGCCATTGACGAGAAGCCCGGCGCCCGAGGTCGCGGTGGTGAGGATCGAGCCGGCGCCGTAGAGCGAGCCGCCGCCGACAGTGAGGCGCGAGGGCGAGAAGATGCCGTTCACGGTCAGCGTGCCGGCGTCGAGGAACGACGAGATCACCGTGTTGAGGCGCGCGCCGGAGCGGATATTGAGCCCGGACGAAGCGCCGCGCACCGACAGGCGGTCGATCGTCACCGTCGCGCCGGTCAGGAACGTCGTGCCGGCGGCGCGCAGATTGACCTCGAACCAGCGGGTCGAGTTCTGCAGGCCGGCCGTGCCCAGCGTGTTGTCGGGCACAAAGCCGGTCGTGCCGGGGCCGGTGAGGGTGCCGGTGCTGACCGGAATCAGCGTGCCCGACGACCACAGCGCGGTGGTCAGCGGCTCGTTCGCGGGCGTGCCGGGAATGGTGCCTTCGCCGACGCTTTCGGTGCTGGACGGCTGGCCGACATAGAGCGCATCGGTATAGGCCGAGTCGGTCGTCGCGCCCGTGATGCGGCTTTCATAGCCGGGATTGACGGCCGGAGGCGTCACGTCGTCGAGCGTGATGCCGTAGGCGAAGCCCTCGGTCCCGGGCAGCGCCGAGTTGGCCGGCGCAGGTGCGGGATCTGTCGTGCCGCCAGCCGGCGGGCAGGTACCGGTGAAGGCACAGGTCGCAGCCGGCGAGGGGTTCGGATTGATCGTGCCGACATTGGGCGCCGCACTGGACATGCCGAGGGCCGGCGTGCCGGGCAGCGCATTGACCAGCGTCGAACCCGCCAGCGTGTAGTAGAGCGGGTCGATTTCCTGCACCCAGCGCGCGGCATCGGTCCACTCGCCGTCACCGGCGACCGTGGTCACGTACTTGTATGGGTTGTTGACGACGATCTGGTCCCAGAACAGGAACAGCGGGTTCCAGCCGGCCGTCGTGCCGAAATCCGAGAAGCCGGCAAAGCGGACGAAATTGTCGTCCGGGTTGCCGATCGACTCATAGAAGAAGCGCGAGCCCTGGCTGAGGACGCCGAGCGAGACTTCGCGGCCGAAGGCAGCCGTCACCAGCGGCGAACCGGAATCGCCCGCGGCGGTAATCGCTTCGCCGGCTACGGCATTGCCGGGAAAGGGATCATGGTCGAGACGGCAATTGGCCGACGGGCCGGGGCACAGCGGATCGGCACCGGGCCCGTTGAAGAACGGCCGCGTCGCGCGCTGCGGATCGTCGAAATCCACCCAGTAGAGATCCTGATAGACCAGCGTGCCCGGCTCCAGGATGTCGGCGGTCGCGACCGGATAGATGCCGAGCGCGATGGTCCGTTCGTCGCCGAGGAAGCCGAGCAGGTTCTGCCCGAGACGGCGGAAATAGGCGGCGTCGACCGCGCCGGTGCGCGCGCCGGTGAAGCCGTTGCCGGACTGGCCGTAGCCGCCGATCGTCACCGGCACGAGGCCTGCGACCGGCGTGAACAGAAGACCGATGCCCGACTGCGCGTCGCGGCCGAGCAGTTCGGTCGCGGTATCGAAGCCGGCGATCGCAACGTCGGCCGGCAGGAACGTGCCATTGCTGGGAACCGCCGCCGAGCCGAAGCGCGAGCGCGGATCGTACCAGACCATGACAGAGCCGGTCATCGTGCGGCCGTCGGAGCCCGGTTGCGTGCCGAAATCCTGGCTGAACAACCAGTTCCGCATGTTGGAGCGGCCGAACAGCGGGTCGGTCGTATAGCCGACCTGGGCGCGGTTGCCCGGCGCATTGCCGTCATAGGCGGCTGGCGCCAAGCCGTCGACGCAATGCGCGGCGAAGAGGACGGTGCGCGGATTGATCAGGAGGCCGGTGCAGGTGCCGCCCCCATTGCCCGCTTCGTTGCGGATCGCGAGGCCGACCCAGTAGGGACGGGTATTGCCGGTATCGACGGCATTGGCGACCGGATCGGTACCCGGCGGCGAGCCGGGAGGCGCATCGGGCGTCACCAGCGCCTGGGCAGTCCCGACGGCGAGTCCGATAGCGGCCGCCGTGAAGGTGGCGGCTCTGAGCAGGCTGGCGCGCAGCGACGGTGCGCCCGAATTCGAAGGCATGTCTTGAAAGCTCCCCAAAAAAAGTCGTGCGCCGTTTGCCCCGGCCCACGATTAACAAATATGTAACCATAGGCCGCAGCGCAGCGAAACCCTGCCGCGGCGCGGCAAAGTGGACATGATGCAGATCAGCCACGCTCCGGCCGGCGGCGGCCGCAAATCTGCGCCATTCAGGCCCATGGACAGCGATTTGCGAATGGGGTTTACCCGCCACATGCCCGCCCGCCCGCCGGCGCGCCGATCCTGATCCGGGGACCCCATGCGCTTCATCGTTTCCGCCGCCCTCTTGGCCTTCGCCGCAGTCGCTCCGGCCTGGGCGGACGAGCCGTCCGGCCCCTCGTTCGACTGCGCCAAGGCCTCCAGCCGGGCCGAGAAGGAGATCTGCGCGAACCCCGATCTGGCCTGGCACGACCGCCAGATGGCGAAGTCCTACAAGGTCGCGCTGGCGGCGGTCGGCGCGGCCGGCGAAACGGCGCTGAAGGCCGGCCAGAAGGCGTTCCTGAAGGCCCGTGACGCCTGTCCGGCCGGCGACGATCTCTATGCCTGCATCGCCGGCGCCTATGCTGGCCGCATGGCCGAACTCGTCGCGCTGGTCGATGCGGACGACTTCCAGGCCGGCAACTACGATTCCGGCAACGGGTCGCTGGCTCTGGTGCGCTATCCCGACTCCACGGCGGCGCTCAGCATCCTTACCGTCGGCGGCAACGATCATACCTGTACGTTCGAGACCGACAGCGCCGCGATCGCGCGCTCGGGTGTCATCACCTGGTCGCGGAACCCCGATCCGGGATTCTACGAGGAGAAATGCACGCTGACGCTGACTCCCGCCGGCGATTCGATATCGCTGGTGTCGGACGGTGCGAGCTGCACCTATTTTTGCGGCATGCGGGCGGTGCTGGACGGCGAGTACGCGCCCGTCGCCCGTTGACCGCAGGGAGACCTCCATGAAGCGCCTCGTCTGGCTTCTCACCGCGCTGCTACTGGCGCCAGCCGCCTGGGCCGAGCCGCCCGCCTTGCCGGCCGCATCGGAAACCAATCCTGAAGAGGCGATGCCGATTCCCGTCCGGATCACCGCGCGCGGCGCCGAGCTGGGCGCGCTTCTTGAGGGCGCGGGCTGGGTCCGCAAGGGCACGGGGCGGGTGCCGGTCTATGCCGTCGGCTTCCGGTCCTGCCCGGATTGCATCGCGCAGAAGATGGAGGCGGGAGAGGCGCTGGAGACCGCCGGGGCCGATCTGCGCTTCATCGTCTATGCCCGCGGCGATGGCGAGAACGGCAAGCCGCGCTCCAAGCCCGGCGAGCGCGCCATGGTCGCCGAGCTGTGGAAGCATCGCGACTACAATCTCTACAAAGCCTGGTACGAGACCGATCCGGACAGCTACTACGCCACCGAGGCGCTGCCGCCGTCCGCCGACAGCGACCCGCAGCGCATGGCCTATGTGGAGAAGTCGCGCGTCTTCGTCACGACATTGAGCGATATCCTGCGCGACAACGGGGTAACGCTCTATGTGCCGGCGCTGTTCTGGCGCGAGAGCGGCGTCTGGATGGTCTATGTCGGCTACAATCCGGCGACCTTCAGGGATCTCGTCGTTTCGCGTTTCGCCCGGCTTTGAGCGCTTGGCGCTTGGCGGCGGCCGCGGCGAGGTCGTAAGACCGTCGCGATGCCATCGCCGCTCGATCTCTATCGCGACCGGATCACCGCCGGGACGCTGACCCCCGATCCCGCCCAGGAAGCGGCGATGACGCGGCTGGACGCGCTCGCCGCTGCGCTCAAGGCCTATGCCAGCGGGCGCTCGCGCGGTCTTCTGGGGTTCACCCGCCGCCGCGAGGCCCCGCGCGGGCTCTATCTCTGGGGGCCGGTCGGGCGCGGCAAGTCGGCGCTGATGGACCTCTTCTTCGAGGCCGCGCCGATCGCGCCCAAGCGGCGCGTCCACTTCCACGCCTTCATGGCCGAGACCCATGCCGCGATCCGCGAGATGCGTGCCGCTGAGCCGGGCGATCCCATCCCCAAGGTGGCGCGCGCCATCGCCCGCGGCGCACAGCTTCTGTGCTTCGACGAATTTCAGGTCACCGACATCGCCGATGCGATGCTGCTCGGCCGCCTGTTCGAGACGCTGCTCGCCGAGCATGTGGTGATCGTCGCGACCTCCAACCGGCCGCCGCACGATCTCTACAAGGAGGGCATCAACCGTCAGCTCTTCCTGCCCTTCATCGCCATGCTGGAGGAGCGGCTCGACATCTTTCGCCTCGCCGGGCCGGTCGACTACCGGCTCGGACGCCTGAAGGGCCTGCCGGTCTATCTGACGCCGCTCGGCTCGGAGGCGGACGCGGCGCTCGACGACGCCTGGGCGCGGCTGACCGATGGCGCGGCCGGCGATCCGCTTGACATCTCGCTGCTCGGCCGCACGCTGACCCTGCCGCGCTTCGCGCATGGCGTCGGCCGCGCGCACTTCGCCGATCTTTGCGCCTCACCGCTGGGGCCGCAGGACTTCCTCGCTCTCGCCGAGGCGCTCGACACGCTGATCCTCGATGGGGTCCCCGTGCTGGGACCGGCACAGCGCAACGAGGCAAAGCGCTTCGTCACGCTGATCGACGCACTCTACGAGGCGAAGCGGCGCTTCATCTGTTCGGCCGCCGCCCTGCCCGAGAGGCTCTATCCGGAGGGCGACGGCGCCTTCGAGTTCGAGCGCACCGCCTCGCGCCTGATGGAAATGCAGTCGGCCGGATGGCTGGACGCCGGGAGAGATCCATGATCGCCGCACTCGACCACATCGTCCTTGTCATCCGCGACATCGAGGCGGGCATCGCCGCCTATCGCACCCTGCTCGGCCGCGACGTCGCCTGGCGCGCCGGGGCCGATGGTGCGGCGAGCGCGCTGTTCACGACAGCCAACGTCGCGCTGGAGCTGGTTGCGCCGACCGGCGACGGCGCGGCGGGCGAACGGGTGCGGGCGGCGCTGGAGGCGGGCGGCGAGCGGCTGACCAGCCTCTGCTTTCGCGTCGACGACATCGAGACGTTGCATCGACGGTTGGAGAGACGCGGCCTCGCGCCCGAGCCGATCGCCGATGGCGCAAGCGTCGATGCCATCTCCGGCGCGACGCGGCGCTGGCGGCGCACCCGTGCGGACGGTCATGGTGTGAAGCTGTTCTTCATCGATCCTGCCGACGCGCCGCCGCCTTCGCCGGCCCTGGCGGATGCGCCGCTGACCGCGCTCGATCATGTCGTGGTGACGACGCCGGCGCCCGATCGCGCCGCCGCGCTCTATGGCGCGCGGCTCGGCCTCGACATGGCGCTCGATCGCACGAATCCCGCCTGGGGCTCGCGGCTGATGTTCTTCCGCTGCGGCGACATGATCGTGGAGGTGATGCATGCCCTCAAGGACAGCGCGGGCGAAGGACCGGACCGGCTGTGGGGCCTGTCGTGGCGCGCCGCCGACCTCGCCGCCGCGCAGGCGCGGCTGATCGGCGCGGGGCTTGACGCGTCGGAGATCCGCACCGGCCGCAAACCGGGGACCGAGGTCTTTACCGTCCGCAATGGCACGATGGGCGTGCCGACCCTGGTGATCGGCCGCACATGATCGCCGCCGCCCTCGCCCTGGCGCTCGCCGGCACCGCCGCGCCGTCCGAGCCGCCATCAGGGCTTCCGGACGCATTCGTGCGTCTTTCCGAGGTCGCGCCCACGATCGTTCAGGACATGCGCTATGCCGGGGCGCACAATTTCACCGGCCGTCCGGTGCCCGGATACGACGCGCCGACCTGCATCCTCACGCGGCAAGCCGCCGAGGCGCTGGCGGGCGTGCAGGCGGAGATGGAAGCGAAAGACCTCACGCTCATCGTCTGGGACTGCTATCGCCCGGCGCGGTCGGTCGCCGCCTTCGTCGCCTGGGCCGAGGGGCCGGACGAGACGGCGAAGGCCGAGTTCTTCCCGCGCGTGCCCAAGAGCGAGTTGTTCGAGCGCGGCTACATCGCAGCGCGGTCGGGCCATTCGGCGGGATCGACGGTGGACCTTGGGATCGCACCGCGCGACCTCGCCGCCGCGCCTGCCTGGTCGGCGGAGATGGGCTTCGTTGAGTGCATCGCACCCGCCGGCGAACGCTTCCCCGACGGAGCGCTCGACTTCGGCACCGGCTACGACTGCTTTGACGCGCTGGCGCACGGCGATGCCGTGGGGCTGAGCGATACGGCGCGGGCCAATCGGGCTGCGCTGCGCGAGGCCATGATCGTCGCCGGTTTCGCACCCTATGCCGAGGAATGGTGGCACTTCACGCTCGCCGACCAGCCTTTCCCCGGCGCGGCCTTCGACTTCCCGGTGCGCTGAGGCTGTGGCGGCGACGCCGGCATCGTCATTTCTGAAAGCGCGCGGCATCGCCTTCGCGCAGCTGGAGTACCGGCACGATCCGCGCGCCGAAGGCTACGGGATGGAGGCCGCCGAAAAGCTGGGCCTCGACGCGGCCAGCGTCTTCAAGACCCTGGTGGTTTGGGACGAAGGGAAAGCCCATGCGCTGGCCCTAGTGCCTGTCGCAAGCCGGCTGTCGCTCGGCGCCGCCGCCAAAGCGCTCGGCTGGAAGCGCGCCACACTGGCGCGGCCGGCCGACGCCGAGCGACTGACCGGCTACGTGCTTGGCGGTATCTCCCCCTTCGGCACAAGGCGACCCCTGCCGGTCGTCGCAGACCGCTCGATCTCTCTTCTTGCGGCAGTGCATGTCAGCGGTGGACGGCGCGGAGTGGAGATCCGCGTTGGGACAGGCGATCTCATGCGCGCGCTGGACGCGCGGCTCGCCGACATCGCGGCAGTGTGACGGCTCAGGCGACCTTCGAGAAGCGCTTCTCGGCGCTGGCCGGGCCGACATAGGCGTCGAAGGCGGCGGCAACGGGGCGCACCAGCATGCGCAGCGGCGAATCGAAGCGCACGGTGCGGCCCTCGACGCTGGCGATGCCCGCCGCGACATAGGGCGCGAGGCTTTCGATCTCGGCGTCGAGATGGCCGGGGTCGTAGCCGAAGCGCCTGAGGATCGCTTCCACATCCGCCTCGAAGAAGCACATGAGGTCGCCGATGACGGCGCGGCGCATGCGGTCCTCCGGCGTGTAGACCCAGCCCCGCGCCGTGGCGAGG
>ERZ761602.4244-NODE-4244-length-18829-cov-9.404336_pt1 | contig 18829 bp, 13 predicted proteins | sample MGYA00512165_ERZ761602 | MGnify/ENA primary metagenome ERZ761602 (study PRJEB28899, sample SAMN02445085) | bioreactor sludge metagenome | biome: EBPR sludge; isolation source: Thorneside wastewater treatment plant | place: Australia: Brisbane, Thorneside... | reverse complement strand
CCTTGACATGGTGGGGGTCGTTGGTTCGATTCCAATCGCGCCTACCAGAATTCTCGAAGAATCAGGTAGATGCACAATACGAAGAAGCCGCCCGAGGGCGGCTTTTTTGCGTGCGTGCCGGCGACGCAGAAGCCGCAAAAGCGGCCATCTGGCTCATCGCGGTCGCGCCGCCGAGCAAGCACGGCAGGCGCACCAAAAAAAGGGGCGCTCTGGGCGCCCCCTCATCAGACCTGCTTTGGCCAGATCACCTTCTCCGCGACGGCTGGAAACTCGGGACGGGCGGCGCCACGACAACCGTCGCCCGCGCCCGAGTAGCCTTGTAGACCATCGCTATCGGACGATTGCGCCCCCCGGCCTAGGCGAACATCCAGCCCGGATCGGTGACCGGCTCTTCCGCCACTACTGCGCCATCGTTTGCCGCGGCGCCGAAGTAGATGTCGCTGATGTCGGCCAAAGCGCTCTCGCCGCCAAGCGACCAATCCTCCTCCAATAGATGGGCCAGCTCCGGCAGAGCGACCCCAGCCGCCGCTGCATCGTCCGCGGCCACGTTGAAATACACGTCGGTCATATCCACCACGCGACCGTCGGACATCGTTGCGCTACTGCGTTCGAGGTGGAGGTTGCCCTGACGGTCGAGGAACGGCAGCTCGCTAAAGCTGACATTCAGTGACGCCAGCCCGGCTTCGGCCAGCGTCATCAGCTCGCCGGCGTCGGACTGATGGTTGCCGTTCGCGTCGCGCCAAATGAGCAGGTCGGCAAAGCCGCTATCGGCGGCATCGACCAGGCCATCGCCGTTGCTGTCGTAGCTGGCCAGTTGCGCAAAGCCCGCGCCCTTGGCTGAGCCACCAAACAGCTCGCTGATGTCGTCGATCTGTCCGTTACCGTTCCTGTCGACTGCCAGGAAAGCTTCGCCCCCCGCGATCCAGCCCGACTGCACCGCGTTGCCGTTGCCAAAAAGGTCGAAGCTGCCACCCGAGTCGGCGCGGCTGACGGTCTGGATACCGTTACCGTCGAGGTCGATGACGATCGGCGTGATACCGGCGTCGCGGGTGATGTCGTTCTGGCCGGCAAGCAGGGTAAAGGCATCCGTCTTGGTGACATTGGTCTTCGCTTGCCCGTCGCCAGCCACGTCCGAATCTTTGCTATCGTCGCTGCCCGCGTCCTTGACCGCCCACTTCCAGTTGCTCATGTTGTAGCCGCGGTACACGACTTCCGCCTTGTCGAATTGCAGCACGTAGGTGCCCGGGTCGAGGTCGCTGAACTTGTAGTTGCCGTTGCTGGTGGTGGTGGTGGTGTCCAGCACGTTGGTACCGGAAGCATCCATCAGATTGACGGTGATGCCACCAATGCCGGGCTCGTCGCTGTCCTGGATATTGTTGTGGTTCTGGTCCTCCCACACCTTGTCGCCAACCGAGGCTTTGAGCGGATTGGGCGCACAGTTTGCCGTCGTGCAGACCTTCAGCTCGGTGATCTTGAAGCGGTCCTCCGGTGTCTTGTCGGAGATGTTGGCGGCAATGATCAGCACGTTGCCACTTTTCTCGCCGGCGTTGAAATCGGCCGTACGCGCTTGACCATTGTTGATCCAGTCTTCTTCGTAATGGCTCATCTGAGCAAGCGCAGCCTTGATGTTGCCGATCTTGATCTGGTCGCTGTAGGAACCGATCCACACCGAGAGATCGCTGTCATTGACCACATAGCCCAGCTTGGCCCAGTCTACGACAACTTCCTGCGAGAACTGGTACACCACGAAGTTGTCGCGTCCGACATTGTCAACCGTGTGCGTGTTGTTGCCGCCGCTACCTTCGCTGCTGTCGGTCACGCCATGACCGCCGCTGTAAGCACCCAGATACGCCTCGGCCCACTTGTCGGTGCTACCCTTCTCACGGCTCCACGCGCTCGCCTTCACCGTGACACCGGACTCCGTATAGCTACGTACATTGCCATCCTTGCCGTCGGTGCCGGAGCTGCCATTAAAGTTGTAGGTGATACAGATCGGCTTGGCGACGAGACCCGCATCCCACGAGATATCGTTCTCGCCGGGGTCCAGCGTGATCGTTCCGGTCTTGCCGGTGCTCATGTCGACGTCGGAGTCCTTGGTATCGTCCCCCTGATCCTGCTTGGCGAAAGCGAAACCCGTCGGCGCCACCACCTGCACGGCGTAGGAGGAGCCGGCAGTGAGGCCGCTGAACACGTACTCACCACTGGCATTGGTCGTCGTCGTGGCGACGACGACATCGCCCGCACCAAGCAACTTGACCGTGACACCAGCCACACCCGCTTCACCCGTATCCTGGATGCCGTCGTTGTCGCAGTCCAGCCAGACCTTGTCGCCGATCGACGGGTTCTTGTACAAACCGGCATCCCAGCTCAAGTCGTTCTCGCCTGCTGTCAAGTTGGTGGTGTCGGTTTTGCCGGTTAGCGTGTCGACATCGGAGTCCTTGGCATCGCTACCATTGTTGCCGACATCCTTGGTCGTGAAACTGTAATCGGCGGGCTTTTCCACCTTGATGGCGTAATCGCCCGGCGTCAGATTGCTGAACAGGTAGTCGCCATTGCCGTCGGTGGTGGCGCTGCCGACCTCGTCACCCATGCCGTTCAGCAGCTTGACCGTCACTCCTTCGACACCCACTTCGTTGCCATCCTGGAGGCCATTGCCGTTGCTATCCAGCCACACCCGGTCGCCGATCGAGGCGTTCGCCTGCTCGGGCTCGCAATTGACCGCCGTACAGATCTTTAGCTTCTCGATCTTGAACTCGTCGTCAGGCGTCCGGTCGGCGATGCTGGCCGCGATGATCAGCACGTTACCACTCACGTCGTCGGAGTTGAAATTGGCCCAGCGCGGACTTCCACTACTCGTCCAGTTGTTCTCGAACGACGTCATGCTGTTCAGGAATGCGCTATCCACGTTGGTGATCGGAACAGAGGCGTCCGAAGAGCCGATCCACACCGAAATGTCGCTGTCGCATACAACATACCCTAGCTTCGCCCAGTCCACGATGACGTCCTGCGAGAACTGGAACACCACGTAGTTGTCGCGCCCGCCGCGATTGTCGACCGTGTGGCGGTTATAGCTGCCGCTCCCCTCGCTGCTATCCGTGACCCCGAGACCACCATCATAGGCACCCAGATAGGCCTTGGCCCAGTTGCCGTTATCTTGCTGACGACTCCAGGCCGTAGCCGTAACCGAGACGCCTGACATCTCATAGGTCCGCGAATTGCCGTCGGTGCCGTTGGTGTAAGACCTGCCAGAGAAGTCGTAGGTGACGCACACCGGGTCGCCTACCAGGCCGGCGTCGACCGACAGGTCGTTCTCACCGGAGGTCAGGACCGTAGCGCTGGACTTGCCGGAGCTGTTGACGTCGGAGTCCAGCTCGTCGTCGCCGCCTGCATTCGGTGTCGTGAAGGCGTAACCGACCGGCTTCTCCACCTGGATGGCGTACTCGCCAGGCTTCAGGTCGCTGAACAGATAGTCGCCTTGTGCGCCCGTCACGGCACTGGCGATCGGGTCGCCATTACTATCGAGCAAATGCACTGTTACCCCGGCAACGCCCGCTTCACCGTTATCCTGGATCCCGTTGTTGTTGCAGTCCAGCCACACCTTGTCGCCCAGGCTGGCGAGCTTATAGATGCCCGCGTCGGTATCCTGATCAAACTCACCTGGGTCGAGAGCAACGGCAGCGGTAGTGCCGTCGGCCGGGTTGGCGTCGGAGTCAGTAGCGCCGGTGGACCCAGCAGCGTTCTGCGTGGTGAAGACGTAGTCCGTTGGCAAGTCAAACTGTACCCGATAGCCCGGGTAACCGGTAAGGCCTGGGGTCAGCCCAACGAATTCGTAGTAGCCGTTGACATCAGTAGTCGTTGTCTTGATGACTTCGTTGGCATCCACGGAATTGCTGCCGTCGAGGTCGCGCCAAAGCGTCACACCAACGCCCTCAACACCGACTTCGCCGTTATTTTGGATGCCGTCAGCATTGTCGTCCAGCCAGACCGTGTCTCCTAGCGCTGCTGACACGACCGTAATTACTATAGGCTGTTGCCGCGATTCGCCAATGTCCCAAACGCCGTTGCCGTTGTTATCCACAAACGGGGAGATAAGAACCGCTATATTGTCGTTGGCAGGGTCACTGTCTGTAATGTCTGGAACGAAGCCGGTGTGCCCAAGTGCCAGCTCTTTCAACGCCTCAGCTCTGAGCGGATCCCATGGTTTGATCGAGAGGAGACCGGCCGGGTTATCTCCCATGAGGAGCCATATGGCTGCCTGAACATCACCCATCGTGTAGCTGGATGTGGCGCTGTAATCCTGATTGATAAGCCAATTAACAGCAGCAATATTAGAGTGATTCCCTATACCGGGAAAAGTAGTCGCTATTACGGATGGGTAGTCGTAAATCGAGTAGACTTCAGCCTGAAACGTGGCCATGCCGTCCGGCAACGACAGAAGAGCTTCCTCGTCCAGACACCACCCGTCATACAAGCCGGCGGACCCAACACCCAAAACATCATCATCAAGGGCGAGGTCGAGATAACTCGGAACACCAACTGCTCCAGGATACTTAATGGTGACACTAATCACAGGCTGTTGAGGCATATGGAAAACTCCTTATAAAATAGCAAAAACCTGATCTGCTACAGAGACAAGAAGTCTCCAGAAAAACGCTGACTTGATTGGATTCGGAAAATTACAACTGTAGCGCAGTCAATGCATTAGCGATCCGATAGTCGATCACCGACCGCTCAAAACTGACACCTTTTTCTACGCGCCAGCGCGCGCTCATCGGGAACTAGAATCTAAATACAACGCCACGGGAAGCAAGACTCATGCCAATCCAAAACACTGAGATGATTTAACGAGGGTTTTAGAGGCGCCACCAAGAGCCACCCTCGCTCACGTGTAAAATTTTTCGACACTTTTCAACACCGCAGGAGAAACAGAACCTAACTCGACACACCCGGCAGCCCTCGTACCGGATCGCCGTCCCAGCACTCAACCTCCGCCGGATCCTTGGCCAGTTGCCGTAACGCGGCAACACCGTCGATAGCCGTCCAAAAGAATCGCCGAGTGGCCCTCACCGGCCACCGCAAACCCGGAAAGCCTCGGACCCCACAGCGACAGCCCCACATCGAGCTCATGCTTATACAGGGCGGTACGTCGGATGCCAAGCTACCAGGATTGGCTTCAAGCGGAACGCCGACGTCGCTGCCGTTTGGCGGAGGGGCCTCAAGTTGGAGCACCAACCCTCGGAAGCCCCGAGGGTTGCTGTCGGTTTTTTTTACACTCGAACCGCCGCGTAATCGAACCTGATCATGAAAGAGTTCTTTTTTTTTTGTTAAACCATCCACATATGTTGTGTGATCAGATTCTGGCACGGATTCTGCTCTTAACAACACGTTCTCAGTTGAGTCAGTCGAGAAGTCGTGACTATGCGGAAGAGGTGATGCCAAAGCCTTCCGAGCCCATTTCATGGTTTCGCGACAAGTGCGACTTCCTATTTCATTTTAAAGAGGAGCGAAAATGGAAACAGAACAGAAACCCGTGGATGAAGCGATCCTAGAATCCAGAACCCCTGCGGATGACCACCCAACAAAATTTAGTCGCCGTCAGGCGCTGGCGATTGTCGGTAAGCATGCAGTGTACACCGCTCCTGCCGTACTAGCCGTTCTAGGAGCCACCAAGTCACAGGTCGCTCATGCTCGGGTATGTCCACCGGACTGTTCGCATACGTGAGCAGGGTTAAGCTAGCCACCGCTTGCGGTGGTTCTTGGAAACACAGGATAATATCATAAAAAATATGGGTTCTCGGAGGGGCCAAGACTGCCTGCAAACTCCGCAGGAGAGCACGTCGGGTCAGCAGAAGCCTTTTCAGTGCCGCCTTGACGAAGCGTGGGTGCTTTACTATCCGCTAACGGATCGGCTTTTGGTTTTGAACGCAATGGCGAAGATCGTCTGGGACTTTTATAGCGAGGGGTATGAGACGCGCGAGATAGCGTCTAGATTAGCTCACGATTTCGGCATTCCTGAGGAACAGGCTGAACGCGATGTCGTACAGGTTTTGGGCGATCTTGTTGATCATCTTCCGCAGGTCGACGACCAAGAGGGCGGCGATGCTTTTATTTGGGCGGTCGAGTCAAGTTTTGGATGTGCGACTGTTGCCGACAACGGCGAGCTAGCCAACTGTGGAGTTTTCCAGTTTGGCAGAAGCCGGGTCAGAGTGCTTTCTGGGGTCGCGGAACTTGATCAATCGTTTTTCCTTCGCTTTCAGCATCGTGCGATCGGCGATCGTATGGGTGCGGCTTCCCTTGAAATTAGGGGAAATGAGTCCGGTTATCAGCTAACCTTAGACGGTAGAGCTCTCGCCGATTGCAAAACGCTTAAGCAAATGCTGTCGCGCCTGATTGAATTGCTGCTGTCTCTCGAGCATCCGCACAAACCTATGTTGGCTTATTGCCATGCGGGCGCAGTCAGCCACCGGGGGCGCAGCATTCTGATGCCCGGCGACAGTGGCGTAGGGAAGTCAACCCTCACTGGCTTTCTGGTGGCACACGGTTTTGGCTACCTGAGCGACGACATGATCGCCATTGGTGAAGACGGGTTGTCTTTGCTTCCGCTGCCTACCCGTCTGTCGATCAAGGCCGGTTCCTGGACAATCCTGGAGCCACTTTATCCGGCGTTACCGAAGCTTGCGACGTTCAATCGCTATGGCCGCAGCGCTCGCTATATCGATCCGCCGGGGAATTATGACGTGCTTTCCGCCGCCGCCGCGCCCTCTGCCATCGTGTTCCCCGCTTTTTCTGAAGGCGCGCCAACGCGGTTTACGGCGTTGCGGCCACATCAGACCATGATTCGTCTCCTCGAAGCCAACGTCCGACTGGCGGGATGGGACGCAGCCACCGAGGAGAAACTCGCCAAATTTATTCGCTTCGTCGAGCAGACGCCCGCGTATGAGCTCCGCTACTCGGAACTACCGGGCGCCATGGAAGCTATTGAGGATTTGCTTGCCAATCGACCTTAGACGCGCGTCCTGGCTTCTCAGCCGGTGCCTTTCGGGCGCTCTGGGCCAAACGCTCGCTCCGTCGGACCTACCGGCCAGCCAGAGCGAGTGGGAAAAGATGCTACGCACTTCAAGCGCTCACCTCGCAGCGCTACAGCTGCGCTGGGCGCTGCGTGAACAACGGCTTTTCTCGGCTTGTCCAGCCGATGTGGCCGATTATCTCGATGCCATCTACACGCTGAATCTCGACCGCAACCTTCAGTGCGAAGATCAGCTGGCGGATTTCTTACAGCTGCTAAACAGCATCGACGTTCGCCCCGTACTTCTCAAAGGCGCCGCAGCACTGGTCGGAAGGCTCTATCCGACTTCGGGCGAACGGATTATTACCGATCTGGACATATTGATTCCGGCCGAAAAGCTGCCCGATATTCTGGATAAGCTAGCGGGCGCAGGCTACCAACCGTGGATAGCTGAGGGAATGGATGTACCGAACCCCGTGCATTTTGCAGAACACCACCACTATCCGCCGCTCGTGAACAGCGACTGGCCAGCCAGCGTTGAATTGCACCTCCACCCCGTCCTTCTGGAATTCGCAGAGCTACTCTCCAGCGAGGACGTTTTCAAGGATGCCACGGTGTTGAAGTGGCGTGGCGGCGAGTGCTTGTTGCCTTCTCCGACCCACTTCATTTCTCATAACATCATCCACACTTTTCTCGTCAATACCCAGAATCAACTTGAACGCCTCTCTCTGCGGCAATTATTCGAGTTCGTTCTCGCCAGTCGAACATTCGGCGAGCAGATAGACTGGAATGACATCCGAAATCGCTTTGACAGTCACGGCTACGGCAAGGCATTGCGGCAGTACTTGGCCCTGGCGAATACCGTCCTTGGCTTTCAGGTGCCAAACAGCATAAATATGGACGGCCGCGATCGACCTCGCATCCAGCCCTACCTTATTCACCTTGATCTGGAGAACCGCGGCGCTTTGTGGATATTCAATCTCCTACGCCAGGTACGCTCTCGCCTGCGAGCGCTGTGGAGAAAGCCCCGAAAGACCTTTGGAAAGCTCTTTACGCTGGGCGTTTACAGAAGGTTCATCGACAGCATCCTTGGCGCTGACAGGTAATCTGGAACTCTCTGCGGACGAACTTCTCCGCTCCCGTGCCGCCGAATCCAGGGAGCCAGCCCCATCCATGGATCAGGGTATAAACGACCACTCGATCTGATCGCTGCGCTCGACGCCGGCGGTCATCGCTCGGCACAGGCTGATGAACTCACGCATGCCTGCGGTCTGGAATTTCCGGCGGTGCCAGAGGAAATGGAAGTGTCGCTGCAAATCGAGTTCTGGCGTCTGGATGGCCACCAGGCTGCCGCGTCGGAAAGCCTCGCGCAGCGCTAGGCGTGAAATGCAGCCGATGCCGAGGCCGAACTCGACCGCGCGCTTGATGGCTTCGGTATGCTCGAGCTCCAGCCGGACCTTGAGTGGCGAATGCTGATGGCGCAGCGCTTGGTCGAGGGTCTCGCGTGTGCCGGAGCCGGGCTCGCGGACGATCCAGGCCTCGTTGGCCAACTCGGCGAGCGTCGCCGAAGCCTGTTTTGCCAGCGGGTGTGCGGGCGCGCAGAAGACGACCAGCTCGTCGGCCACCCACGGTTCGACGACCAGTTCCGGGTGCCGGCAACTGCCTTCGACGAGGCCCAGATCGAGTTCGTGGTGCGCCACCTGGTCGACGATCGTCGCGGTGTTGTGCACTTTCAGATGCAGGCTGCTCTCGGGATGGCGGGTGAGGAAGTCGGCAACGATCAGCGTCGCCAGGTAGTTGCCGATGGTCAGCGTCGCACCGATCTGCAGCTTGCCGTAACCGGCATGGCCTTCCAGCCCACTTTCGATGGCCGCCGCGCGCTCGATCAGTTCGACGGCCTGCGGCAACAGCGCCTGCCCGAGCTCATTCAGACGCAGTGCCTTGCCGAAGCGGTCGAAGAGCTGCGTGTCGTACTGCCGCTCGAGTTCGCCGAGCGCGGTGCTGGTCGCTGACTGGGACAGCGACAACTCCTCGGCGGCACGGGAAACGCTCTCGTGCCGAGCCACTGCCACAAATACACCGATCTGCCGTAAAGTGAATCGCATATCTATAATTTGGATATAGTCTATCGATAAAATCTGTTTTACAAATATAACACGCGCAAATACCATGGCCTTCATCAACCGCACACTGGGGTCAAGAACGATGAGCAGCTTTTCCTCCCAACAAGTCCTTTCGGTCCATCACTGGAACGACACGCTATTCAGTTTTCGCACCACGCGCGACCCTGGCCTGCGTTTCATCAATGGTCAGTTCGTGATGATCGGCCTGCCGCAGGAAGAGCGACGCCCGCTGACGCGCGCCTACAGCATCGCCAGCGCCAACCATGACGAATACCTCGAGTTCCTGAGCATCAAGGTGCCCAATGGCCCGCTGACCTCGAAGCTGCAGCACCTGGCGATCGGCGACGAGATCGTCGTCAGCCGCAAGCCGACCGGCACCCTGGTACTGCGCGACCTGCGACCCGGCAAGAACCTCTACCTGCTATCGACCGGCACCGGCCTGGCGCCATTCATCAGTCTTATCCAGGACCCGGAAACCTATGAGCGTTTCGAGAAAGTCGTGCTGATCCACGGCGTTCGCTGGCAGCGCGATCTGGCCTACAGCGAATTCATTGAAAAGGAGTTGCCGCAGCACGAGTATTTCGCTGACATGGTGCGCGACAAGCTGGTCTACTACCCGACGGTGACCCGCGAAGCGTTTCGCCATCAGGGCCGGATTACCGACCTGGTCAACAGTGGCCGCCTGTTTTCCGACATCGGCCTGCCGCCTTTCGACCCGGCACACGACCGCGCCATGCTTTGCGGCAGCCCGGCAATGCTCAAGGATTGTTGCCAGTTGCTCGATAGCCGTGGATTCGAAGTGTCGCCGCACATCGGTGCGCAGGGTGATTATGTGATCGAGCGGGCGTTCGTCGAGAAGTAGTTACGGCAAGAGCAGCGGCCCCCTCTCCCCAACCCCTCTCCCGCGCGGGGCGAGGGGCTACCGGAGGTCTCCCACAAGGGGGCGAGCGGCCAACGCTCTCTGGGTAAAGGCTTTCGGCCAAGACGGGCGGAGTTCGTCCATACCGTTGCCCGCCTTGTTATCTCTCACTCAAAGATCGGGGCAAGTTTCGCCAGCACCTCTTCCATGATTGCTGCTGGCAAGCTGTCCACCTTACGCGCATTGCGAGCGCCAAGATCGAGCACACGTGGCTGATCGCAGCGAACGACGCCACTTGTTCTGATACCGGTCAGGGGGACAGCGAAGCCGATTCGACGCGCGAAGTCACCGCCACTGGTGATCGGGCAGACCACCGGCAACCTGGTTGCCTCGTTGAACTCAGCAGGCGACACGACGAGGACGGCACGGCTACCCCGTTGCTCGCGCCCCTCGGTCGGATCAAGCGAGACCAGGTAAATGTCACCGCGTCTCATATCAGCTCGCCACCCAGAGCAGGCGCATCAATCCATTCTCGTTCTTCCTCCGGTTGCGGCTGTGAATAATCCGAAGCGGCCAGCAGTTCCGCCAGCGTGTAGCGCGGTCTGGGCCTGGGATCGACCACCAAGCGGCCATCAGCGACGGCCAGGCCTACCGTGGCCCCTGCTTGCAGGTGCAGTTGATCAAGGAACGCCGGCGGAACTGCCAGCATCACTGAGCCGCCGACCTTGCGCAGATTGGTTGTGTACACGGTGCGCCTCTATTGGGCTAAGTTATACAAAAATATAATCTGGATTGATCAGAGTTGCAAGCCTCGGCCTTGTCCAGCGTGGTACGAGGCTGAACGACGATGCTTGCGAAGCAAGAAGCGAGCAGATCATCCTGGATAAGGCGATCAACATTAACGAAACACACGCTTGACGCGGTGGCCGCCGCTAGCCGTCAGTCTCGGGTAAACTTGCGCTTTTCGGGCGCTCTGCACCGGCGCCTGCCGACCACTCTTCCACCTTCGGATCGACACGCAAGGCCATGGCTCAATACGTATTCACGATGAACCGCGTGGGCAAGATCGTCCCGCCCAAACGCCAGATCATCAAAGACATCTCGCTTTCCTTCTTTCCCGGCGCCAAGATCGGCCTGCTCGGCCTCAACGGCTCGGGCAAGTCGACGGTCCTGCGCATCATGGCCGGCCTCGACACCGACATCATCGGCGAAGCAACGCCGATGCCCAACCTCAAGATCGGCTATCTGGCCCAGGAGCCCGAGCTCGACCCGGAAGCGACGGTCCGCCAGGAAGTCGAATCCGGCCTGGGCGAGGTTTTCCAGGCGCAAGCCAAGCTGGACGAGATCTACGCCGCTTACGCCGAGGCCGACGCCGATTTCGACAAACTCGCCGAGGAGCAGGCCCGCCTCGAAGCGATCCTGGCGACAGTTGGTTCGGACCTCGGCAGCCAGCTCGAACTGGCCGCCGACGCGCTGCGCCTGCCGCCCTGGGAAGCGCAAATCCGCACCCTCTCCGGCGGCGAAAAGCGCCGCGTCGCGCTCTGCAAGCTGCTGCTCTCGCAGCCGGACATGCTGCTCCTCGACGAACCGACCAACCACCTCGATGCGGAATCGGTCGAGTGGCTGGAACAGTTCCTGGTGCGCTTCCCCGGCACGGTGGTCGCCGTCACCCACGACCGTTACTTCCTCGACAACGCCGCCGAGTGGATTCTAGAACTCGACCGCGGCCAGGGCATCCCCTGGAAAGGCAACTATTCGAGCTGGCTGGAACAGAAGGAAGCACGCCTGGAAACCGAGGCCAAGCAGGAAGCCGGCCGCATCCGGACCATGAAGCAGGAACTGGAGTGGGTGCGTCAGAGCCCGAAAGCCCGCCAGGCCAAGAGCAAAGCGCGTCTGTCGCGTTTCGACGAACTGAGCAGCGTCGAATACCAGAAACGCAACGAGACGCAGGAGATCTTCATCCCGGTCGGCGAGCGCCTGGGCAACAAGGTGATCGAGTTCAAGGAGGTCAGCAAGTCCTTCGGCGACCGCCTGCTGATCGACAAGCTCAGTTTCAGCGTCCCGCCCGGCGCCATTGTCGGCATCATCGGCCCCAACGGCGCCGGCAAATCGACCCTCTTCCGGATGCTGATCGGTAGCGAAAAGCCCGATTCCGGCGAAGTCGAGGTCGGCAGCACGGTCAAGCTCGCCTATGTCGACCAGAGCCGCGATTGCCTGGACGGCGAGAAGACGGTCTTCGAGGAAATCTCCGGTGGCGCCGACGTACTCACCGTCGGCAAGTACGAAACGCCGGCGCGCGCCTATATCGGCCGCTTCAATTTCAAGGGTTCCGATCAGCAAAAGCGGGTCGGGCAACTCTCGGGCGGCGAGCGCGGTCGCCTGCACATGGCCAAGACGCTGATCGCCGGCGGCAACGTCCTGTTGCTCGACGAGCCGTCGAATGACCTCGACGTGGAAACGCTGCGCGCGCTCGAAGACGCACTGCTCGAATTCGCCGGCAGCGTACTGGTCATTTCCCACGACCGCTGGTTTCTCGACCGCATCTGCACGCACATCCTGGCCTGCGAAGGCGAGTCGCAGTGGACCTTCTTCAACGGCAACTACCACGAGTACGAGGAAGAGAAGGTGCGCCGCCTCGGCGAAGAGGCCGCCAAGCCGAAGCGCATTCGCTACAAGCCGATCACGCGCTAGGCAAGCAAGGGGCATGGGCGGCAGGCACCGAGGTGCCTGCCGCCCGCTGCTGCACGCGGCCAACGGTCATGAAAGTCGAAATACCGCAGATCATGAAGGGCCCTCTTTCCCCGGCCCTTCTCCCGCATGGGGGAGAAGGGAGTTTCGTGAGTCGCATGCGCGACTTTCAGATTAACCGAGCCCTTTGAGGAAGTCGCTACGCTCGGGTTCCGAGTCGATATGTTCGGCGAGCTTTCGGTACAGTTCGCGGAGGTCGCCGGAATCGTTTGCCGCCCGCCTGATGAGCACCTTGGCGAGCGGGCCGACGTACTGCGCGAGGCGCTTTTCGGCGGCGGCCAGGGTCACCGGGTCGAAGACGACGGCGGCCGTCGGGGCCGCCCCGGTGTCGGTATCGGCAGGACTTTCACTCTTCGGTCCGGACGGCCTGGCCGGCGCTGGCGGAATCGACGCCGACGGCGCCTTCTCCAGTCGCTCGATGCGCTTGAGGAATTCGGCGCGCTCGCTACCCTCGGGAATATTGTCGGCCAGCTCGCTGTTGAATTCCTCGACGTTTCTGGCGTGCGAGGCGCTCTTGCGCACCAGATGCCTGGCCAGGGGGCCGATCGACCTGACCAGCGAGGACTCGATCTCGGCCAGGGTTTCCGGGGGCAGCGTCATCTGTGGCGCCAGCGGCACACTGCCGACAGCGACGCTGTGTGCTTTCGCTGCGGCCTGCCCGGCGTCACTGCCGGGCTTGCTCTTCAGGAAGGCGTTTACCAGAGCCGCAGCAAAGTCGCGCGCGCTCTGATAGCGCTCGTCCGGCTTCTTCGCCAGTGCACGCGCGATCACCGCGTCGAAGGCAGGCGGCAGCGAAGCGATCACCGACGAGGGCGGCGCAGGGTCTACATGCAGCACCTGGTGCATCACCGCGACCGGCGTTTCGGCGACAAATGGCCCGCGCCCGGTCAACAGCTCATAGAGGATTACGCCGGCCGCCCAGAGGTCGCAGCGGCCGTCGGTGGGCAGACCGAGCAGTTGCTCGGGGGCAATGTGCGTCGGTGTCCCGACCACCGAGCCGACCTGGGTCAGCGACGAGCTCTCTACCCGGGCCACGCCGAAGTCCATGACCTTGATCTTCATGCCGCTGAGAACCATCAGGTTGGCGGGCTTGATGTCGCGGTGCACGACGCCGCTCTTGTGCGAATAGTCGAGCGCTGCCAGCAGTTGCTTCATCACCTCGAAGACGTCGATCAAGGCAAAGGGGCCACGCTCACGCATCAGCTTGCGTAGCTCCCTCCCCTGCACGTACTCCATGACGATGAACGCCATCTTCTCGTCCTCGCCGAACTCATAGACGCCGACGATTCCCGGATGCTGCAACTTGCCACCGGCTTGCGCCTCGCGTTTGAAGCGCGTCACCGCCGCATCCACTTCGACGTTCGCCAGGTACTCGGCAAGAATCGTCTTGATGGCCACCGGACGCTCGATGACCGGGTCGAAACCCTCATAGACCGTGCCCATCGCGCCCTTGCCGAGCTCGCGACGGATTTCGTACTTGCCGATGCGTTTCGGAATAGTCATCGCCTAGCCACTCCGCGTTCAGGGACAATGAATGGATCTACTGCCTCGATGATCGGCTCGCCCTCCCCATCGCCGAGTCACCGGCGCTCAGGATTCGATCAGCTTGATCGCTTTTTGCAGACTGCGGCGCATGCGGTTGAATGAGTTGGCCAGGACGCCGATTTCGTCGCCAGCGCGCGCCGGGAACTCGGGAACATCGAAGTCGCCGGTCGACACCTTGTCTGCTGCCGCCGACATCTTCGAAATCGGCTGGATGATCAGTAGCGAGAGCATCAGATTGAGAACCACGAAAGTAGCCAGGAAGACGCTCCCCAGCGAAATCATGAAGGTCGCGAAGGTGCGCTCAGCATTGGCCAGCGGCACCGACATCGGCACCGAGACGACCTGAGCGCCAATGGTCTCCATGTGTTTCCAGCCAAAGCCGTTACTGTTGCCGTAGATCTTGATCATCGACGCCGGCGCAGCTGCCGGCACGCTGTGGCAGGCAAGACACGCGGGGTCGGTGATGGTAATGGGTCGCGCGATGTAGAGCATGCGCCCGGTTGGCGTGTCACGCTCGCCGACCAGTTCGCTGACGCTGCCGTCACCGCGGAATTTCTGGACGATGTCGCTCTCCCAATCGACCGCGCGGTCGCGCGGGTTGGTGGGATTGAGCGTGGCCTCCTTGTACCGGAAGTCCGGGTATTTGCCATGCAGCTTGTTCAAGACCTCGGTGGCCGCGTAGGCCGGCACCGTTTGCGGCAGGAAAGTCGTCTCCAGTTGCGCCGTCAGCAGCGGTTTGACCTGGGCCACGGTGTAGCCTCGCACCGACAGTGCCGCCTCCATCATCAGGCCGGCGCTGCGCAGGGTTTCCTGCTTGGCGCTCTCGTCCAGCAGTCGGTGGGAAACGTAAGCCGAAACAGCCATGCCGGCGCCGAAGACCAGCAACAGCACCAGATTGAATTTCAGTCGCAGACCCATGATCGCTTCCCCTGGTAGAAATAAGCAAAGGAAAATCAGTGCCGGCACCGCGAGTCAGAACACCTCCGTCGCTTGCTCTTCCTCGCCCGCACGCTCACCCACAATTTTCGTGCCATGGCGGACGGCGGCCCACCGCCCGTGCTGCAAGGTACAAGCTAGCGGGGGAAGAACGCAAGGAGAATCGTTCCGCGATGTTGCAGCCGGCGCCCCGCCCTTCGCCAGGCAGGCGCCTGGAATCGCGTTTCCGCAGAACTTCATTCCAGGTCGCGCAGCCGCTGTACGGCCTCTTCAACCCGCCGCACGGCGATCACTTCGATACCGGCCATGGACTGCCTGGGGGCGTTGGCTTCGGGGATCATGGCGCGTGTGAAACCGAGCTTGGCCGCTTCGCGAAGGCGTTCCTGGCCACGTGGTGCCGGACGGATCTCCCCCGCCAAGCCAACCTCACCAAACACAATAAGTTTGTCCGGTAATGCTTTGTTTTTGAGAGAAGATACAATCGCCAACAAGACCGCCATGTCGGCCGCCGGCTCGGCGATCTTGACCCCGCCGACAGCATTGACGAAGACGTCCTGATCGAAGCAGACGATGCCCGCGTGGCGGTGCAGAACCGCCAGCAGCATGGCCAGGCGCTGCGCATCGAGACCGACCGTCAGCCGCCGCGGATTGCCATGCGCCTGGTCGACCAACGCCTGGATCTCGACCAGCAGCGGCCGCGTCCCTTCCTGGGTGACCAGCACGCAGGAACCGGGAACCTCATTGCCGTGCTGCGACAGGAAAATTGCCGAAGGGTTGCTGACCCCCTTCAGCCCCCGGTCGGTCATGGCAAAAACGCCGATCTCGTTGACCGCGCCGTAGCGATTCTTGACGGCACGAATCAGGCGGAAGCTGGAGTGCGTATCGCCCTCGAAATAGAGCACCGTGTCGACGATGTGTTCGAGAACCCGCGGCCCGGCGAGGGCGCCTTCCTTGGTCACGTGCCCGACCAGGATCACCGTGATCCCGGTCTGCTTGGCCAGCCGGGTCAGTTGCGCCGCGCATTCGCGTACCTGCGCGACCGACCCCGGGGCCGAGTTGAGCTGTTCCGACCACAGGGTCTGGATCGAATCGATGACCGCCACCTGCGGTCGTGCCGCGTGCAGCGTGCTGAGAATCTTCTCGAGATTGATCTCGGCGAGCAGGCGTAGCTCGCCGGTCGCCAGCGACAGCCGCCGGGCGCGCATGGCGATTTGCTGACCCGACTCCTCGCCGCTGACGTAAAGCACATCACGCGTCGGGGCCAGCGCCGCAAGCGCCTGCAGCAGCAAGGTGCTCTTGCCGATTCCCGGGTCACCGCCGATCAGTACCACTCCACCGGCAACCAGTCCGCCCCCCAGCGCCCGATCGAACTCGCCGATACCGGTCGGCAGGCGATCCTCCTCGCGCGCTTCGATGGCCGACAGGGTCTGCAGTCCTGCCGTGCCGCCAAGCGCCGCGAAGCGTCGCTGCGCGCTGCCGGCGGCGGCTTCGGCGATGGTCTCGACGAGTGTGTTCCAGACGCCACAGCCGGGGCACTGCCCCTGCCACTTGGCGGCGCTGGCACCGCATTCGGTACACGAATAAACGGTTTTCCGGGAGCCCCCTCCTGCCCTGGCCACGCTCAGGCTTCGCGCACCGGCACACGCCGGGCCAGGGCGCAGAACAACTCGTAGCTGATGGTTCCGGCGGCACTGGCCACCTCGTCGGCCGGCAGGCCATCGCCCCACAGGACCACCGGACTGTTCACCCCGGCGCCGGGCAGCTCGCTCAGGTCGCAGGCCAGCATATCCATCGACACCCGCCCCAGAGTCTGCGTGCGCCGGCCGTCGACGACGATCGGCGTGCCGCCTGGCGCATGCCGCGGGTAGCCGTCGGCGTAGCCGCAGGCGACGATACCGACCCGCGTCGGCCGCTGTGCAACAAAGGTACCGCCATAACCGACGCGTTCGCCAATGCCGATTTCCTGCACCGCCAGGATGCGGCTGTGCAGCGTCATCACCGGCTTCAGGCCCAGGCTGGCGGCGTCCTGGTCAGCGAAGGGACTGCCACCGTAAAGCATGATCCCGGGCCGCACCCAGTCGTGCGCGGTCTGCGGGTAGCGCAGGATCGCTGCCGAGTTGGCCAGGGAGAGCGGAAGACTCGCGGCGGCGGGCCAATCTGCGGTCATCGCCGCGAAGCGCTCCAGCTGCCAAGCGATGCAGCGCTCACCGCCGACGCCGTCGGCTTCGGCAAAGTGGGTCATCAGCGTCAATGGGCCAGGCGTCGGCAAGGCTTCAAGCTCGCGCCGCACGGCCGGCAGCTGCGCGGCAGTAATCCCCAGACGATTCATACCGCTGTTGAGCTTCAGATAGATCGGCAGCCGCAGGTCCGGCGCAGCCACGGCCGCCTGCCGCAGCAGGCGCAGCTGCTCGAGGCTGTGCACCACGACACTCAAGGCATGGGTCGCGCAAATACTCAGATCGGCGGCCTCGAAAAAACCTTCGAGCAGGAGAATCGGCTGGCGAATGCCCGCCTGCCGCAGGGCGATCGCCTCGTCGAGATCGAGCAGTGCGAAACCGTCGGCGACGTCAGCAAGCGCCGCCGCAGCGCGCAGCAGGCCATGACCATAGGCGTTGGCCTTGACCACTGCCCAGGCCTTCGCCTCGCGGTGCTGACGAGACGCGTATTCCCTGGCGACAAGATAGTTGTGACGCAGCGCCGTGAGGTCGATGCGCGCCTCGATCGGGCGCGGCATCAGGCAGAAAGCTCCTTGAGCTTGTTCCTGGCAAATTCGACAAAGCTCAGCACCACCTGCGAACGGAAGCGTTCCTTCGGATAGACCAAAGACAGACTGCGGGTCAGAGCAGGCCGCAAGGGAACGGCGACCAGCGTGCCCAACTGCCGCTCCTTGTCGAAACTTGCCCGCGAGACGATCGAGAAGCCCAGCCCGGTCGCCACCACGCCCTTCAACGCTTCCGGACTCGACAGTTCCATGACCGTCTTGAGCTCTTCGGGCTCGACGCCACAGGCGCGAAAGTAGCCATCGGTCACTTCGCGCGTGCTCGAACCCGGCTCACGAGCAACGAAGTCGTGCGCCAGCAGACTGCGCACCTCGACGTCGCGGCAACTGGCCAGCGGATGGCCGGGAGTGCACACGACTTGCAGCTCGTCGTGGCCACAGCTTTCGCATTGCAGGCTGGGGAGGCTCAGCGGCGACTCAATCAGGCCGATATCGAGCGTATGCGCGGCGATAGCGTTGCCGATCACCTCCGAATTGCCGACCGTCAGGCGCACGCGCACCTGCGGATAACGCACATTGAACTCGCCGAGGATCGGCGGCAGCATGAACTCGGCAATCGTCGTGCTGGCGCCGACAAGCAGGCTGCCGCTCATTTGCCCGGTCATTTCGGCGACACGAATATCCAGTTCGGTGGATAGCCCGAGGATGCGCTCGGCGTAGTCGAGGACGAGATCGCCCGCCGCGGTCAGCGAGATGCGCCCCCCACCGCGATCGAAGAGGCGAGTATTGAAGCGCTCTTCGAGCTGCTTGATCTGAAAGGTCACGGCCGGCTGCGTCATGTGCAGCGCCTCACCCGCCTTGGTGAAAGAAAGGTGCTTGGCCACAGCGTGAAA
>ERZ761602.4241-NODE-4241-length-18848-cov-7.867663_pt1 | contig 18848 bp, 19 predicted proteins | sample MGYA00512165_ERZ761602 | MGnify/ENA primary metagenome ERZ761602 (study PRJEB28899, sample SAMN02445085) | bioreactor sludge metagenome | biome: EBPR sludge; isolation source: Thorneside wastewater treatment plant | place: Australia: Brisbane, Thorneside... | reverse complement strand
ACGCCACGCACACGCAGATCGAGGGCTTCCTCGGCTCGCCGGCCTACATGTCGCCCGAGCAGATCAACGAGGAGGCCCCCAGCGTCCAGTCGGACATCTACTCGCTGGGCGTCGTGATGTACGAGCTGCTCACGGGCAAGCTCCCCTTCCGCGCCGAGAACTCGGTGGCGATGATCAACAAGATCCTGAACGAGGAGCCCACGCCCCTCGAGCAGCTGCGCCCCGACCTGCCGGAGAAGCTGGTGGAGATCGTGAGGAAGGCGATGGCGAAGGACCCGCGCCGCCGCTACCAGACCTGGTTCGAGATGGCGAGCGACCTGGCCGACACCTTCCCCCAGCTCGAGCGCTACTCGACCGAGATCAGCTCCACGGAGAAATTCAACCGCCTGCGCTCGCTGCCCTTCTTCCGCGACTTCCGCGACGCCGAGCTCTGGGAGGTGCTGCGCGGCGCCATGTGGGAGGTGCACGCCCGCGACGAGAACCTGCTGCTCGAGGGCGAGATCGGCCAGGCCTTCTTCATCATCGTGGCGGGGCAGGTCAAGGTCGTGAAGGACGGCAAGCTCCTCAACGTCCTCAAGGAAGGCGACTGCTTCGGCGAGATGGCCTACCTCTCGGGCGACCGCGCGCGGCGCTCGGCCTCGATCGTCTCCGTCTCCGAGGTGCAGCTGCTCAAGATCCAGGCGACCCACCTGGAGAGCCTCACGGAAGGCTGCCAGCTGCGCTTCAACCGCGAGTTCCTGCGCACCCTCATCGAACGCCTGACCTGGACCTCCTCGGTCCTCGCGCAGTTCAGGCGCTAGAAATAAACGGGGCGCCGCCCTTCGGCGGCGCCCCGGTGCATTCCCGCCCTACCCTCTTGAGAAGGCCTGCCAGCGCCCCGCGCTGCGCATGCGCGAGCTCACGGGCCGCAGCACGCGGAAGCCCCCGGTGCCGCAGAAGTTCGCGTAGGCGTGGGCGCCGGCCTCGTGGCTGCCGTGCCAGCGGTAGCCGGGCACCTGCGCGGGCGCCGCCTCGGGCTCGCCGCCTTCCAGAGCGCGCTTCGCTGCGGCCACCGTGAGCGCGGCGTGGGTCTTTCCGACGAGCACCACGAGCACCGCGCCGGCGGCCGGCGCGATCGCGTGCAGCCACTTGCCGCTGCCTTCCATCCAGGGCTTGAGGACCGGGTCCGACACCAGCATCTCGCCGGCCACCCAGCCCAGCACGCCGCCGCCGATGGTGACGATGATCGGGAAGCGGGTCATGGCCTTGAGCACGAGCGTGCTGCCGTAGACGATGATCGGGATGCTGATCGCGAGGCCCACGACGAGCAGCAGCAGGCTGCCCTTGGCCGCCGCCGCGACGCCCAGCACGTTGTCCAGGCTCATGATGAAGTCGGCGACGATGATCGTCTTGATGGCCGCCCAGAGGTGGGAGTGGCCGTCGATCTCCTCTTCCTCCCCTTCGGGCGCGAGCATCTGGATGCCGATCCAGGCGAGCAGGACCGCGCCCACGATCTTGAGCCAGGGCACGCCGAGCAGAAGCACCGCGAAGTACGTGAGGATGATCCGCAGGACGATCGCGCCCACGCTGCCGAACATGATGGCCTGCTTCTGCTGCTTGGCGGGCAGCGACCGGCTCGCGAGCGCGATGACCACCGCGTTGTCGCCCGAGAGCACGATGTTGATCATGATGATCTGGGCGAGGGAGACCCAGAAGAACGAGGTCGAGAGGGCATCCATGGCGGCCTCCGGGAGCGGGTTGGGTGTCGCCCGAGCATAGTCGCGGGGCCTGAAGCCCCCCTGTCCGGCGGCTGACGCGAACCCCTCGCCCGGATGAACGCCCGCTTACGAACCGCCCGGCGGCTCTCCGGGAAAGACCAGGCTGAAGGTATTGCCCACGCCGTCCGCGTCGTCCCGCAGCTCGATCGACGCGCCGTGCAGGCGGGCGATCTCCCGGGCGATCGCGAGGCCCAGGCCGCTGCCGTCCTCGCCGCTGCCCAGGAGCCGGTGGAAGCGCCGGAAGACCCGCTCGCGCTCGTCGGCGGGAATGGACGGCCCGTCGTCGTTCACCTCCACGACGGGACCGGGCGCGGCGAGCACGCGCACCGTCACGCGCCCGCCGTCGCGGCTGTAGCGCACGGCATTGTCCAGCAGGTTGTCGAGCAGCTCGTGGAGCCGCGCGGCGTCGCCCCGCACGGTGACGCGCCCCCCGGCCCCCTCGAACCCCAGGTCGATGCGTTTCTTGAGCGCTTCGGGCACCCAGCGCGTGGCCGCCTCGAGGGCGAGGGCCTCGAGGTCCAGGGGCTGCAGGACGACCGAGGCGCCCGCCTCCGGCTCGTTGCGCGCGAGGGACAGGAGCTGCGAGACCACGCGCGAGAGCCGCTCGAGGCCCGCGTTGGCGCTCGCGAGCGCGGCGCGGCTCTTCTCCGGGTCCGTCTCGCGCAGCGCGATCGCCACCTGGGTCGATAGCACCGTAATCGGCGTCTTGAGCTGGTGGGCCGCGTCGCTGATGAAGCGCGACTGGACGGTGAGCGCGCGGTCGAGCTGGACCACCAGCGTGTTGATCGCCTCCAGCAGCGGGCGCACCTCGCCGGGCACCTCGTCGAGACGCACCGGGCTCCAGTCGCCGTCGGCCCGGCTCGCGAGCGTGTGCCGGAGCCGCTCGAGGGGCGCGAGGCCGTGCACCACGCCCACCCACACCGCCAGCACCGACACCACGACGAGCAGGGCTTCGGGCACGAGCACGCCCACGAGCACCTCGCGCGCGAGGGCCTCGCGCTTGCCCAGGGTCTCGGCCACGCGCACGATCGCGGCGCCCCGCCCCGCGGCCGCGTCGGCGGGCACCGCGAGTTCCACCACGCGCACCGGCTCGCCGTCCACCCTCGCGTCGGCGAAGCGTTCGCGGGCCATGCGCCCCGTCGCCGCCGGCAGCGCCTCGCCCGCCACGCGCCGGCCATCGGCCAGCGCCACCTCGAAGCGCAGCCGGTCCACGGGATCGCCCAGCAGGATCGCCTGGGCATCGGGCGTGAGGTCGAGCGCGGGTCCGTCGGCGCCCGCCTTCAGGCGCAGCGACAGTTCCCTCGCGATGTCCGCGAGGGGCCGGTCGTTCGCGCGCTCGGCGATGCCGCGGGCCATCCAGTACGAGAGCACGGAATCGACGGCCACCATGCCGAGGAGCGGCACCAGCAGCCACGCGAGCAGCGTCGTTCGCAGCAGGGCGGCGCGGGACTTCAGGTGGAGGCCCGCTCGAGCAGGTAGCCCATGCCCCGGACCGTCTTGATGTCCACGCCGGACGGCTCGAGCTTCTTCCTCAAGCGGTAGACGAAGACCTCGACCGCGTTGCTGCTCGAGGCCTCCTCCCACCCGTAGAGGTGGTCGACGATCTGCTGCTTGGTGACCACGCGCCCCTCGCGAAGCAGCAGCAGTTCCACCACCGCGAGCTCGCGCGCCGAGAGCTCCACGGGCTCGTCGCGGCAATAGAGGCGCCGGCCGGCCATGTCGAGCACGAGGGGGCCGTGCACGATGCGCGAGCTCGCGATCGCGTGGGTGCGGCGGATGAGGGCCCGCACGCGCGCCTCGAGCTCCGAGAGCTGGAAGGGCTTGGTGAGGTAGTCGTCGGCCCCGAGGTCCAGGCCCGCGACGCGGTCTTCGGGCGAATCGCGCGCCGTGAGCACGATGACCGGCACCTTGTTGCGCCGCTCGCGCAGGCGCCGCAGCACCTCGAAGCCGTCGAGCTTCGGCAGGCCCAGGTCGAGCAGCACGAGATCGAGCTCGCCGGCCGAGAGCATTCCGTCGGCCTCGTCGCCGCTCGCCGCGCGCGTGACCAGGTGGGCCGACTGGCGCAGCGCGGCCGTGACCGCGTCGGCGAGCATGGCGTCGTCCTCGACGATGAGGATGCGCACGGCGCCGGAGCCCCTAGGCCGGCCCCACCAGGCACACCGCCTGGGCCGCGATGCCCTCGCCCCGGCCCGTGAAGCCCAGGGCCTCGGTGGTGGTGGCCTTCACGTTCACGCGATCCGCGGGCAGGGCGAGATCGGCGGCGATGTTCGCCACCATCGCCGCCGCATGGGGCCCGATGCGCGGCGCCTCGCAGATCACGGTGGCGTCCACGTTGACGGGCGCGAAGCCGCGCTCCCGCAGCAGCCGGCCCACGTGGCGGAGCAGCTCGCGGCTGTCGATGCCCTTGAAGCGCGGGTCGCTGTCGGGAAAGTGGCGCCCGATGTCGCCCAGGGCCGCGGCCCCGAGCAGCGCGTCGCAGATCGCGTGCAGCAGCACGTCGGCGTCGCTGTGGCCGAGCAGGCCCCGGTCGTGGGGAATGTCCACGCCCCCGATCACGCAGCGCCGCCCCGGCACCAGCCGGTGCACGTCGAAGCCCTGGCCCACGCGAAGGCCCGTCACGACGCACCGCCCCGCTGGCGCAGCATGAACTCGGCCATGGGCAGGTCCTCGGCGAAGGTCACCTTGAAGTTGGCGTTCTCGCCCTGCACGAGGCGGGGCATGCGGCCGAGGGATTCGACCGCCTGGGATTCGTCGGTCGCCCCGGGCCGCTTCGCGAGTCCCTGGCGCAGCAGGCCGTAGCGGAACATCTGGGGCGTCTGGGCGCGCCAGAGCCCGTCGCGCGGCACCGTCTCGCCCACGCGCTGGCCCTCCTCCGCGCGCTTGAGGGTGTCGGCGAGCGGCATCGCGAGAAGGCCCCCGACGGGATCGTCGTCCACCTCGTCGAGGAACTGCTCGACGAGCTCGCGCGTGAGGCAGGGCCTCGCCGCGTCATGGACCAGGATCCAGTCGTCCTCGGCCGCGCGAGCCTCGAGGCGTCCGAGCGCGTTCGCCACGCTCGCCCCGCGGGTCTCGCCGCCGGCGAAGAGCGCCTCGATCTTGTCGGGAAAGGCGCTCCAGTCGTGGTCGTTCCAGTGCCGATCGAGGGGCGAGAGGATGGCGATCACGTGGTCGATGCGCCGCACCGCGGCGAGCGTCTCGAGGCTGTGGAACATCATCGGGCGACCGAGGAGGGGCTGGTACTGCTTGGGCAGCGCGTCGCCGAGGCGCGTGCCCCGGCCCGCGGCGGGGACGAGGGCGAAGATCTTGGTCATCGTGCCCGATTGTAGGCGACGGGCATGGCGCGCGGAAGCTCGGGATCCGGACGCGGTTGCCGCCGCCCCCCGGGGCGGGGGAAACTGGCGGGCCATGCGTGCAGCGCTCGGGGGCCTCGCGCGGTCGGCGATCGCCACCTTCCTCCTCCTCGCGGCCCTCGCGGCCGCCCTGGCCGGCTGCGAGCGGCCCGCCCGGCCCGTGCCGCCGCTCGCCGAGGGCGGCAAGCTCGTCGTCATCACCACCAATGGCCCGGTCACGTGGTACGAGGATGCCCACGGGCACGCCACCGGGTTCGAGCACGACCTCGCGACGGCCTTCGCGCGCGAGATCGGCGTCGCCATCGAGTTCGTCCGCGTCGCCTCGCCCGGTGAGGCGGAAAAAGCCCTCGAGGAAGGCCGGGGCCACCTGGCGGCGGCGCTGCTGCCGCGCCGCTTCGACCTGCCGGGGGGGATGATGTGGGGCCCTTCCTACCACTCGGCCCAGCTGCAGGCGATCGTGCGCTCGGCCGACCCGGACCGGCCCCGCGGTCCCGCGGACCTCGCGAACCGTCGGCTCGCGAAGATCGCCGACGGATTCACCGACCCGCTGCCCGCGCTGCCGGCGGACCTGGCCGCCCGGGCCGAGGCGCTGCCGCCGGGCACGCCGGTCGAGGAACTGCTCGAGGACGTCGCCCAGGGGCGATACGACGTCGCGCTCGTCGACTCGCCCCGATTCACCGCCACGCGCAAGCATTTTCCGCAGCTCGAGGCCGCGTTCGACGTGGGCAAGACCGTGCACTACGCCTGGCGCGTCGGCGTCGTCGATACCAAGGCGATCGCCGACCGGATGAAGCCCTTCTTCGCGCGCGTCGTGAAGGACGGCACGGTGAAGCGCCTGCTCGAGCGCCACTTCGCCCACGCCGCGCGCATCAGCGCGATCGACGCGGGCACGCTGCTCGAGCGCGTGAACACGGTGCTGCCGCACCTCAAGCCCCACTTCCTCGAGGCCGAGCGCGTCTCGGGCTTCGACTGGCGGCTCGTCGCGGCCATCGGCTACCAGGAATCCCACTGGGATCCGCTCGCCACCTCGCCCACGGGCGTGCGCGGGCTCATGATGCTCACCGAGGACACGGCCGAGCGCCTGCAGGTGAAGGATCGCCTCGATCCCCGCGAGAGCATCCTGGGCGGGGCGCGCTACCTGGGCGTCATGGCCGACGGGCTGCCGCCGCGCATCGCGGAACCGGACCGTACCTGGCTCGCCCTCGCGGCCTACAACCTGGGCATCGGCCACCTGGAGGACGCGCGGATCCTCGCCCAGCGCAAGGGCCTGTCGCCGGACCGCTGGGACGACGTGAAGCGCGCCCTGCCCGGCCTCGCGGACCCGGCCCAGTACGCCACGCTGCGGCACGGCTTCGCGCGGGGCTACGAGGCGATGCAGTTCGTGGACAACGTGCGCAACTACCAGGACATCCTCGCGCGGGTCGAGCCCCGCGAGGGCCCCCTCGATCCGCGGCCGCGCCCCCCGTTGCCGGAAGCCGCGCCGAAGACCGCGCCGCCTCAGGGCTCCACGAAGGCGCCGGTGGCCGAATCGAGGTGAGCGGTGTCGGCCCAGGCTTCCACGCGCCAGCCGTCGGGACCGCGCGCGAGGGCGTTGTAGGCCGCGTTGGGAATCGCGATGGCGCGGGGCTCCGCGATGGCCCAGCCGTTCACGTGGCGGTAGAGGGCCGCGAGCACGCCGCCGTGGCATACGACGGCCACGCGGCGCTCGGTCGAGGCCGACGCGATGTCCTCGAAGGCGCCTCGCACGCGCTCGAAGAACTGGCGACGGCTCTCGCCGCCGGGCACCACGTAGTCCGGATCCGTCTCGCGCGTGCGGGAGAAGGCATCGGGAAAGCGCGCGTCGATCTCCTCGTAGGTGAGGCCCTCGCCTTCGCCGAAGTGCCGCTCGCGAAGGCGCGGGTCGGATTCCACGGCGTGGCCCGTGAGCCGGGCGATCGCCTCGGCGGTGCGCCGCGCGCGCCCCAGGTCGCTCGCCACGAGGCGGTCGAAGCGCTCGCGCGCGAGCCGGTGGGCGATGGCCTCGGCCTGGGCGAGGCCGGTGTCGGTGAGGGGGCTGTCGGCGTGGCCCTGGATGCGCCCGGCGACGTTCCAGCGGGTCTCGCCGTGGCGGACGACGACGAAGCGCGCCGTCACGCCGGCACGAGGCGATCGAGCCCGCCCATCCAGGGACGCAGGGCCTCGGGCACGACCACGGAGCCGTCGGCCTGCTGGAAGTTCTCCAGGATCGCGACGAGGGTGCGTCCCACCGCGAGGCCCGAGCCGTTCAGCGTGTGCACGGGCTCGGGCCGGCCCTTGTCGCCGCCCTTGAAGCGCGCCTGCATGCGCCGGGCCTGGAAGGCCTCGAAGTTGGAGCACGACGAGATCTCGCGGTAGGCCCCCTGGGCCGGCAGCCACACCTCGAGGTCGTAGGTCTTCGCGCTGGAAAAGCCCACGTCGCCCGTGCACAGCACCATGGTGCGGAAGGGCAGGCCGAGCTTCCTCAGGATCGTCTCGGCGTGCCCCGTGAGTTCCTCGTGGGCCTCGGCCGAGCGATCCGGGTGCACCACCTGCAGGACCTCCACCTTGTCGAACTGGTGCTGGCGGATCATGCCGCGCGTGTCCTTGCCGTAGCTGCCCGCCTCGGAGCGGAAGCACGGGCTGTGGCACACGAACTTCAGGGGCAGGTCCTTCGCCTCGAGGAGCGTGTCGCGCACGAAGTTGGTGACGGGATACTCGGCGGTGGGGATGAGGTAGAGGTCGCGGCCCTCGAGCTTGAAGAGGTCGTCCTTGAACTTCGCGAGGCTCGAGACGCCGTCGGCGCACTCCCCGCTCACCATGTAGGGGACGTAGACCTCGGTGTAGCCGTGCTCGCGCGTGTGGGTGTCCAGCATGAACTGGGCGAGGGCGCGGTGCAGGCGCGCGACGCCCCCGCGCAGCACGCTGAAGCGCGCGCCGGCGAGCTTCGAGGCGGTGTCGAAATCGAGCCCCCCGAGGCCCGCGCCCACGTCCACGTGGTCCTTCACGGGGAAATCGAAGGCCCGCGGCTCGCCCCAGCGGCGCACCTCGACGTTGTCGTCGGCCGACCGGCCCTGCGGCACCTCGGCGCGCGGGATGTTCGGGATGGTCCTGAGGAACGCGTCGAGCCGGCCCTGGAGCGCGGCGAGCGCGGTCTCGTTGGCCTTGAGTTCCTCGCCGATGCCGCCGACTTCCGCGAGCACGGCCGTGGCGTCCTCGCCCTTGCCCTTGAGCATGCCGACCTGCTTGGACAAGGCGTTTCGCTTCGCCTGCAATTCCTCGGTACGGGTCTGCAGGCCCTTGCGCTCGTCCTCGAGGGCGCGGAAGCCCGCCTCGTCGAAGGCGAAGCCGCGGCGGGCGAGGCCGGCGACGGCCGTGGGAAGGTCCTTGCGAAGCAGTTGGATGTCCAGCATGGGAAGATCGGCGGAGTCGGGACGAAACCGCGATTATAGGTCGAGGCGGACGCCTCAGTCCTCGCCCCGGGCCTTCCGGTCGCGATCGCGCATCCAGGCGAGCTTGTCGCGGATCTTCTGCTCGAGGCCCCGGTCCGTGGGCGCGTACCAGCCCGGCGCGTCCATGCCGTCGGGCAGGTAGCGCTCGCCGGCGGCGTGGCCGCCCTCCTCGTCGTGGGCGTAGCGGTAGCCCTCGCCGTAGCCCAGCCCCTTCATGAGCTTCGTGGGCGCGTTGCGAAGACGCATCGGCACGGGCCGCGTCGAGTCGCCCGCCACGAAGGCCCTCGCGGCGTTGTACGCCTTGTAGACGGCGTTCGACTTGGGCGCGACCGCGAGGTAGACGACGCACTCGGCCAGCGCGAGCTCGCCTTCGGGCGAGCCCAGGCGCTCGTAGACCTCCGCCGCGGCGATCGCGAGCTCGAGCGCGCGCGGATCGGCGAGGCCCACGTCCTCGCTCGCCATGCGCACGAGGCGCCGGGCGAGGTAGCGCGGGTCCGCGCCGCCGTCGAGCATGCGGCAGAACCAGTACAGGCTCGCATCGGGATCCGAGCCCCGCACCGACTTGTGCAGGGCCGAGATCTGGTCGTAGAACTGTTCGCCGCCCTTGTCGAAACGGCGGCCCGCGCGCTGGAGCACTTCCGCGGCGAAATCGCCGTCCACGCCGCGACGCGCCGCCGCCCTCGCCGCCGCCGCCGCCTGCTCGACGAAGTTCAGGGCCCGGCGGCCGTCTCCGTCGGCGAACTGGGCGATCCGGCGGGCCGCCTCGTCGGTGACGTCGAGGCCCTCGGCCTCGAAGCCGCGCGTGGCGAGCGTGGCGAGGTCGTCCTCCGACAGCGGCTTGAGCACGTAGACCTGCGAGCGCGACAGCAGCGCGCCGTTCACCTCGAAGGACGGGTTTTCCGTCGTCGCGCCGATGAACGTGAACAGGCCCGATTCCACGTGGGGCAGGAAGGCGTCCTGCTGGGACTTGTTGAAGCGGTGCACCTCGTCGACGAAGAGGATCGTCGCCTGGCCCTTCGCCTCGAGCGCGAGGCGCGCGCGGTCCACGGCCTCGCGGATCTCCTTCACGCCCGCGAGGACGGCCGAGAGCGCGATGAACTGGGCGCCGAAGGCCTGCGCCACCAGGCGCGCGAGCGTGGTCTTGCCCACGCCGGGCGGGCCCCACAGGATCATCGAGTGGGGCTTGCCCGCCGCGAGGGCGATGGCGAGGGGACGGCCGGCGGCGAGCAGGTGGGACTGCCCCACGACCTCGTCGATGCGCTTCGGGCGAAGGCGCTCGGCGAGCGGCGCGTTCGCCTCGCCCGAGGGCGTGAAGAGATCGCCCGCCGCGCTCACCGCGGGCCCCGGCCCGCCTTCGATTCGTCGAGCACGTCGGCCCCGGCCGGCGGGGTGAAGGCGAACAGGCGCGCCTCGACGGGCGCGTTGGCGCGGAAATCGGCGAAGCGAAGGGCCGTGCGCCCGCCGAGGGAATCCTCGAGCTGCATCGCGACGGGCTGCCGGCCCTTCATCCCGATGCGCACCCGATCGAAGCCGGAATCCTTCGCCTTCGGCACGGCCTCGAGCCAGGCGAGCCCGCCCTCCTCGCCCGCTTCCCGCAGCGTGAAGGCGGCCGTCACGTCGGCGCGACCCGCGAGGAGCGAGGCGGGCGTCGCCCCGAGGGCCCGGTCGAGCGGGCGCACCGTGACCTGGTTCAGGTCCTCGTCGTGGATCCAGAGCCTCGCGCCGTCCGCCACGAGCAGCGTGCGCGAAGGCCTGTCGTAGGCCCAGCGGAAGCGGTCCGGGCGCGAGAAGGCGAAGGTGCCGGCCGCGCTGTCGACGAGCTTGCCGCGGGAATCGAAGACCTGCTGCTCGAAGCGGGCCGTCGCGCTGCGGGCCGAGCCGCTGAAGGCGAGAAAATCGTCCACCGCCCCGGCGAAGGCGAGGGCCGGCGCGAGCAGCGCGAGCGCGGCGGCGAGGATCCTCACGGCTCCGCCGAGCGGTTGGGCGCGATGATCTCGCGGTTGCCGTTGGAGGCCATCGGCGAGACGAGTCCCGCGCGCTCCATGTCCTCGATCAGGCGCGCGGCGCGGTTGTAGCCGATGCGCAGGTGCCGCTGCACGAGGGAGATGGACGCCCGGCGGTTCTGCAGCACCACCTGCACGGCCTGGTCGTAGAGCGGGTCCGCCTCGCCGCCGCCCCCGCCCTCGACGCTGTCGGCCTCGACCGCGTCCGGGTCGTCGAGGATGCCGTCGATGTAGCGGGCCTCGCCCTGCTTCTTCAGGTGCTCGACCACGCGCTGCACCTCGGCGTCGGCGACGAAGGCGCCGTGCACGCGCTGGGGATGCCCCGTGCCCGGGGGCAGGTAGAGCATGTCGCCCTGGCCCAGCAGGCTCTCGGCGCCCTGCTGGTCGAGGATCGTGCGCGAATCGACGCGCGAGGACACCTGGAAGGCGACGCGCGTGGGCACGTTGGCCTTGATGAGGCCCGTGATCACGTCCACCGACGGGCGCTGGGTGGCGAGGATCAGGTGGATGCCCGAGGCGCGGGACTTCTGCGCGAGGCGGGCGATCAGCTCCTCCACCTTCTTGCCCGCGACCATCATGAGGTCCGCGAGTTCGTCGATCACCACGACGATGAGGGGCAGCTCCTCGAGGTCCTCCGGATTGTCCGGCGTGAGGCTGAAGGGGTTCTTCAGCGGCTTCTTCGACTCGATGCCCTCGCGCACCTTGGCGTTGTAGCCGCCGAGGTTCCTCACCGAGACCGTGGACATGAGCTTGTAGCGGCGATCCATCTCGACCACGCACCAGTGCAGCGCGGCCGCCGCCTGGCGCATGTCGGTGACCACCGGCGCGAGCAGGTGCGGGATGCCCTCGTACACCGAGAGCTCGAGCATCTTGGGATCGACGAGGATGAGCCGCACCTCGGCGGCCGTCGCCTTGTAGACGAGCGAGAGGATCATCGCGTTGATCGCGACGGACTTGCCCGAGCCCGTGGTGCCGGCGACCAGCAGGTGGGGCATGCGCGCCAGGTCCGCGACGACCGCCTTCCCGGTGATGTCCTTGCCCATCGCCATCGTGAGACGCGAATGCATGTCGGCGTAGGCGCGCGAGCCCACGATCTCCGACAGGCGCACGATCTCGCGCTTGGCGTTGGGGATCTCCAGGCCCATGCACGAGGTGCCCGGGATGGTCTCGACCACGCGGATCGAGGTGACCGACAGGGCCCGCGCGAGGTCCCGGGCGAGGTTCACCACCTGCGCGCCCTTCACGCCCACGGCCGGCTCGATCTCGTAGCGGGTGATGACGGGGCCGGGCTGCGCGGCGACCACCTTCACCTGCACGTTGAAGTCGAGGAGCTTCCTTTCGATGAGGCGCGAGGTGTACTCGAGCGTCTCGTCCGTGGGCCGTTCCACGTGGGCGTCGGCGGGATCCAGGAGCGCCACGGGCGGCAGCGGCGAGTCGGGCAGGTCCGCGAAGAGGGGCGCCTGCTTCTCCTTCACCACGCGCTCGCTGGGCGCGATCACCACGGCGGGCACGTCGATGCGGATGGGTTCGTGCTCCTCGAACTGGCGCCGGGCCACTTCCACCTTTTCCTCGCGGGCCTGGGCCGCGATCTCGCCCGCCTCGCGGTCGCGGCGCGCCTCGAGCCGGCCCCGCGCGAGGCCCCAGAGCCGCTCGAGTCCCGCGCCCAGCGCATCGCACGTGCGGATCCACGACAGGCCCGTGAAAAGGGAAAAGGACGCGGCACCGACCGCGAGCAGCACCAGCGTCGCGCCGGTGAAGCCCAACAGGCCGCGGGCCGGGCCCTCGAGCCCGATGCCCAGGGCCCCGCCGGGCGCGAGGGGCAGCGCCGCGCCGTGGCTGTGCAGGCGCAGGGCCTCGAAGACGCTGCTCGCCACGAGCAGGACGAGGAAGCCCGCGAGGGCGGCGGCGACGGACCGGCGATCGAGGATGCGCCAGGCCTCCACGCGACCGAAGAGGCGGGCCACGCCCCAGGCGAGGAGCGCCACCCACCACCAGGCCGACAGGCCGAAGACGTAGAGCAGCCCGTCGGCGAGCCACGCGCCCATGGCGCCGCCGCGATTGGCCACGGGCGCGCCGGAGCCGCTGAAGAACGGGCCCGGGTCGCCCCGGTGGTACGAGGCGAGCGCGAGGGCGAGGAAGACGGCGCCCGCGGCGAGGAGGATCCATCCCGCCTCGCGCAGGACGCGGGCGAGGCGCGGGTCGGGCGGGGCGGCGGCGGGGGCTTGCGCGGGTTCGGCCATCGGTTCGGGCTGGGTGCGAGGCCCGATTATAGGGCCGCGGGGACCTTCGCCGCGCGCACCGGGTGCGCTAGAGCGACGGCGGCAGCTCGCGGTTGATGATCACGATGGACTTCGACTCCACGGCGATGAAGCCGCGGTCCGAGAGGTCCTTGAGGATGCGGTTCACCATCTCGCGCGAGGCGCCCACCATGTTGGCGATGTCCTGCTGCGAGAGCTTCTCGCTCACCACGAGCTGGCCGTTCTGGTTCACCGCGAGCTCGAGCAGCGTGCTCGCCACGCGCCCGTACACGTCCATGAGCGCGAGGGAGCCGATCTTTCGGTCCGCCTCGCGCACCCGCTGCGCCAGGACGCGAAGGACCATGTTGGCGATGCGGGGCGCCCGCTCCACGCAGGCCTCGAAGGCGCCGTGGGAGAGCACGAGGAACGTGGAGGATTCGAGCGTGGTGACCGAGGCCGAGCGCGGCTGCTGGTCGATCATCGCCATCTCGCCGAAGAAGTGCCCGGGGCCCAGGAGCTTGAGGATGATCTCGCGACCGTCCTCGTCGCCGATGAAGATCTTCACGCGGCCCGACTGGATCATGTAGAGCGAATCGCCGATCTCGCCTTCGGTGAGGACGACCGCGTTCTTCGGGTAGTGCTTCTCGGCGGCCAGCGAGCGGATCACGTCGACTTCCGCATCGCTCATCTGGGTGAAGAAGGGAACGGCCTTGATGGCCTGCGTGCGCTCGCCCACGGCGAGCCGCTTCGGGGGCGTGCTCATGCCCGAAGCTTCGCCAAATTCCCCTTCCCTGTCAAACGGTTAAGGCAATCCGCGTTCCCGGTGGGATAATGTGCGCCATCCCCGCGGCCCCGCGCCGCCTCCCTGCCCCGCCCACCGCCCATGCCCCCCCGCCACAGCCGCCTGCTCATCCTCGGGTCCGGCCCGGCCGGCTATACCGCCGCCGTCTACGCCGCCCGCGCCAACCTCAAGCCGGTGCTGATCACCGGCCTCGCCCAGGGCGGCCAGCTGATGACGACCACCGAGGTCGACAACTGGCCCGCCGACTTCGCGGGCGTGCAGGGCCCGGAGCTCATGGAGCGCTTCCAGAAGCACGCCGAGCGCTTCGAGACCGAGATCGTCTTCGACCACATCCACACCGCGAAGCTCGCCGGCCGCCCCATCACGCTCACGGGCGATTCGGGCACCTACACCTGCGACGCGCTCATCATCGCCACCGGGGCGTCGGCCCAGTACCTGGGCCTTCCGTCCGAGCAGGCGTTCATGGGCAAGGGCGTCTCGGGCTGCGCCACCTGCGACGGCTTCTTCTACAAGGGCCAGGACGTGGCCGTGGTGGGTGGGGGCAACACCGCCGTCGAGGAAGCGCTCTACCTCGCCAACATCGCGAAGCACGTGACCGTGATCCACCGCCGCGACAAGTTCCGCGCCGAGCGCATCATGGTCGACAAGCTCCACGCCAAGGTGAAGGAAGGCCGCATCACCCTCGCGCTCGACTCGACGCTCGACGAGGTGCTGGGCGACGCCTCCGGCGTGACGGGCGTGCGCGTGAAGGGCGTGAAGGACGGCGCCACGCGCGACATCCCGGTTTCCGGCTGCTTCATCGCGATCGGCCACAAGCCCAACACGGACCTCTTCGAGGGCCAGCTCGAGATGAAGGGCGGCTACATCGTCACGCGCTCGGGCACGGAAGGCAACGCCACCGCCACCAGCGTGCCGGGCGTCTTCGCCGCGGGCGACGTCCAGGACCACGTGTACCGCCAGGCCGTCACCAGCGCCGCGACGGGCTGCATGGCCGCCCTCGACGCCGACCGCTACCTGGAGAGCCTCGCCGCTTGAAGCGCCCGCCCGGCGAGACGGACGACGCCGAGCTCTTCCGGCGCGAGATGCGCGGCGTCACGCCCGCGCCCGCGCCCAACCGCGCGACCCACCGTCCCGCGCCGCCGCCGCCCGTGCCCGTGAAGCGCCTCGAGGACGAGCGCCTCGTGCTCGAGGAGCTCGCGCGCCTCGCGGGCGGCGACGACGACATCGAGATGGAGGAGGACCACGCGTACCTGCGGCCGGGCCTGCCCCGCGACGTGCTGCGAAAGCTGCGCGCGGCGCACTGGGTGGTGCAGGACGAGATCGACCTGCACGGGCTCACGGGCGACGAGGCGGCGCTCGCCACGGCGGCCTTCCTCGCCGACAGCGGCAAGCGGGGCCTGCGGTGCCTGCGGATCGTGCACGGCAAGGGCCTGCGCTCGGTCAATCGCGAGCCGGTCCTCAAGGGCCGCATCCGCAAGCTCCTCGCGCGGCGTGCCGAGGTCCTCGCCTTCGCCGAGCCCCGGCCGGCGGACGGCGGCAGCGGGGCGGTGATCGTGCTGCTCGACGCCCGGCGTCGCCCGTAGCGACGGCGCTTTTCCCCGGCCCGCGGGGCATGGGACAATCCCCCCCTTGACGCGCGCGGATCCCCGCACGCCGCACGGAGAAGACGCGATGGACAAGCCGCTCGTCGGCGTGGTGATGGGCTCGAGCAGCGACTGGGACGTGATGAAGGCCGCCGCCCAGGTGCTCAAGGATTTCGGCGTGCCCTTCGAGCACCGGGTGGTCTCGGCGCACCGCACGCCCGATGCGATGTTCGATTACGCCGAGTCGGCCCGGGACCGGGGCCTTTCCTGCATCATCGCCGGGGCCGGCGGCGCGGCGCACCTGCCGGGCATGATCGCCTCGAAGACCACGCTCCCGGTGCTCGGCGTGCCGGTGCCTTCGCGCCACCTCGCGGGCCAGGACTCCCTCTATTCCATCGTGCAGATGCCCAAGGGCATTCCGGTGGCGACCTTCGCCATCGGCGAGGCGGGCGCGGCCAACGCGGGCCTGTTCGCCGTGAGCCTGCTCGCCGGCGCCGACGCCTCGCTCGCCGCGAAGCTCGCGGACTACCGCGAGAAGCTCAAGGAGCAGGTGGCGGCCATGCAGCTGCCGGACGTGCTGTGATCCGCCCCGGCGCGACCCTCGGCCTGCTGGGGGGCGGGCAGCTCGGGCGCATGTTCACGGTGGCCGCGCGCACGCTGGGCTACCGCGTGACGGTCCTCGATCCCGATCCCCTCTCCCCTGCGGCGGAATTCGCGACGGGGCACCTCAACACCGCCTACACGCACCCGGTCTCCCTGGACGAGCTGGCCCAGACCTGCGCCGCCGTCACCACGGAATTCGAGAACGCCCCGGCCGAGGCGCTGCTCACGCTCGCCGAGCGCACCGTGGTGCGCCCCAGCGGCAATGCGGTGGCCGTGGCCCAGGACCGCGCGCGGGAAAAGGCCTTCATCCGCTCGGCGGGCCTGCCCGTCGGGCCCTTCGCCCTGATCGAGCGCGAGGCGGACATCGCCCCGGCGCTCGCCACCGTCAAGCTGCCGGCGATCCTCAAGACGGCCCGCTTCGGCTACGACGGCAAGGGCCAGGCGGCGATCGCCTCGCCGGAGGACCTCGCCCGCGTCTTCGCCGAATGGAAGCGCGTCCCCTGCGTGCTCGAGGAGCGCCTCGCCCTCGAGCGCGAGATCTCCGTGATCCTCGCCCGCACCGCCGCGGGCGAGGTCGCCGTCTTCCCCGTGGCCGAGAACCGCCATGCCCGCGGCATCCTCGACATCACCATCGCGCCGGCCCGCATCGCGCCGGCACTCGCCGCCGAGGCCACCGCGCTTGCCACCCGCCTCGCCGAAGCGCTGGACTACGTGGGCGTCCTCGCCGTGGAGATGTTCGTGGTGGGCGGGCGCCTGCTCGTGAACGAGATCGCCCCGCGCCCCCACAACAGCGGCCACTACACGATCGACGCCTGCCGCACCTCCCAGTTCGAGCAGCAGGTGCGCGTGCTCTGCGGCCTGCCGCTGGGCGACCCCACGCTGCACACGCCGGCGGTGATGGTGAATCTCCTTGGCGACATCTGGGGCGAGGGCGAACCCGCGTGGGAAGCGGTCCTTCGCCATCCCGGCGCCCACCTGCACCTGTACGGCAAGCGGGAGGCCCGCCCCGGGCGCAAGATGGGCCACGTCACGGTCTGCGAGGACACGCCCGAACGCGCCCTCGAGATCGCGATGGCCATCCGCCGGGACCTGGGCATCCGCGAATCCGATTGAGGCGGCCGGCGCGTCCAACGGGCCGGTACCCCCGACTTCCGAAAGGAACGCCATGACCAAGATCGCCATCGCCGCCGCTCTCCTCATCGCCACCGTCCTCGTGGGCGTGGCCTCCGTCTCTTTCTCGCCCTTCGGCTCGGCGATCGCCTGGACCCGGGGCCCGACCCTTGCGCCCTCGGGACGGATCGCGAGCGAATCCCGCCCCACGGCGCCCTTCACGGCGGTCGCCTTCGCCCTGCCGGGCCAACTGGTGCTGCGGCAAGGTCCCGTGGCCCCCCTTGCCATCGAGGCCGACGACAACCTGCTGGGCGAGATCGAGTCGGTCGTCGAGGACGGCAAGCTCAAGCTGCGCCTGCGCGGCGACGCGAACGTCTCGGGCCGCCCCCGCATCCGCATCGTCGCGACGGCGCCGGAACTCAAGGCCGTCTCGATCGCCGGCAGCGGCGACGTGATCGCCGAACCCCTCAAGGCGGGCGATTTCTCGGTCTCGATCGCCGGCAGCGGCGACGCCCGCTTCGAGGACCTGCGCGTCGATGCGCTGACCCTCTCCATCGCCGGCAGCGGCGATTTCAAGGCCACCGGCCGCACGGCCAAGCTCGCCGCCCGCATCGCGGGCTCGGGCGACATCGACGCCTCGCGTCTCGAAGCCCGGCAGGTGAGCGTCGCCATCGCGGGCTCGGGCGATGCCCGGGTGTGGGCGACCGAATCCCTCTCGGCCAGCGTCGCCGGCAGCGGCGACGTGCGCTACTACGGCGACGCGAAGCTCCATCGCACCGTGGTGGGCTCCGGCGAGATCACCCGCATGGGCAGCGCCCCCTAGGCATGCTCGGCTGGCTCGGGCGCCGCGGGCGCGAGGCGATCCCGATCGACGAGGGCCTCTGGGAGGCCGCGACGTTCCGGCACCTCTTCATGCGCGGCATGGCCCCGGCCGACGATGCGCGCCTGCGGGAACTCGCCTCGCGCTTCCTCGCGGAAAAGAACTTCAGCGTCGCCCACGACCTCGAGCTCTCGGACTTCATGCGCGTGCAGGTGGCCGCCCAGGCCGCCCTGCCCGTGCTGGAGCTCGGCCTCGAGTGGTACGCCGGCTGGAGCGACGTGATCGTCTATCCGGGCCAGTTCGCGCCCGAGCGGGAATTCGTCGACGAGGCGGGCGTGGTCCACCTCGTGAACGACGCCCTGGCCGGCGAGGCGTGGCTGGGGGGTCCCGTGATCCTCTCCTGGGAGGACGTCGCGAGCGCCGGGGACGACGAGGCGCGCATCGCGGGCTACAACGTGGTCATCCACGAGTTCGCGCACAAGCTGGACATGCGGGAAGGAGAGCCGAACGGCCTGCCGCCGCTGCACCGGGAGATGAGCCTCGCCCGCTGGAAGGGCGCCTTCGCGCCGGCCTACGAGGATTTCCGCCGACGGGTGGACGAGGCCGATGCGCGGGCCGACCGCGACGGCGGCGCGGCCCTCGATGCGCTGCCGATGGACCCGTACGCGTCCGAAAGCCCGGCGGAATTCTTCGCCGTGGCCTCGGAGGCCTTCTTCGAGACGCCGGAATGGCTGGAGCCGGCCTATCCGGCCGTGTACGCGCAGCTCAGGGAGTTCTACCGGCAGGATCCCCTGGCGCGTCTCGGCGCGCCCTAGGGACGGGGCCCCGGGGCGGGGCCGCGGGTCAGAGGAACAGGACGGCCGGGAAGACGGCGATCGCGAGCACGATGAGGATCCACTCGCAGTTCCACCGCTTCAGGTGCCCGGTGTAGTGCAGGATGATCGCGGCGATCGCGAAGACGTAGAAGGCGGCAAGCAGCATGGTTTCCCCTTGTTCTGTTCGGCGCCGTGCGCCCGGCACCCCGGCGCGGGCCCGTAGCCCCACGCCTGCCGCAAGGATAGCCGAAAGGCCCCGCCCGGACTAGACGGCGTCCTCGCCGGTCTCGCCGGTGCGGATGCGCACCACCTGGGGCACGTC
>ERZ761602.4239-NODE-4239-length-18856-cov-5.862667_pt1 | contig 18856 bp, 18 predicted proteins | sample MGYA00512165_ERZ761602 | MGnify/ENA primary metagenome ERZ761602 (study PRJEB28899, sample SAMN02445085) | bioreactor sludge metagenome | biome: EBPR sludge; isolation source: Thorneside wastewater treatment plant | place: Australia: Brisbane, Thorneside... | reverse complement strand
GGGCCGGTGCGCATCGCCCCCCCGGGGCCGGGCGAGGCGGCGGGCAACCCCTACGCCGCCTACGACCGGCTGCGCGGCATCCCCCAGGAGCGCTACGTGCGGCTCGGCTACGCCGCCACCGCCAACCTCGCCGCGCCGGCCGCGATCTTCCGCGCGCTCGGCGGCTTCGACCCGCGCCGCTTCTCCGGCGGCGACGCCGCGTTCTGCCGCCGCGCCGGCGGGATCGGGGCGCGGGTCGTGCTGGCGCCCGAGGCCGTGGTCGAGCACCCGGCGCGGGCCGAGTGGCAGGCGCTCGCGGTCAAGGCGCGCCGGGTCAAGGGCGGCCAGATCCTCGGCGGCACGCCCCGGTCGCGCGCGACCTGGCTGATGCGCAGCCTGACGCCGCCGCTGCGCGCCACCGCGCGTTTCCTGCGCGCCCCCGCGCCCTGGCCCGAGCGGCGCGGCGCGATCCTCGTGCTCTACCGGCTCTGGGGGGTCGAGCTCGCCGAGATCGCGCGGCTCGCCGCCGGCGGCGCGCCGGAGCGGCGCTGAGCATGGCGGCCGCGGGGGGCTTGTGCTTTTCCTCCGCCGGGGCCAAGGCTCGCGCATGAGCACCAACTACGCTGACGGAACCTACTGGCGGCAGCGCTCCGACCTGCTCTACTACCAGTACTTCCGCTACATCATGCGCTGCATCGGCGCCGAGGCGACGAGCCTCGTCGACGTCGGCTCGGGCAACGCGCCCTATCTCGAATGGTTCGATTGGATCCCCGAGCGCGTCTCGGTGGACATCCGCACGCCCTACGCCTCCGAAACGGTGCGCGGCGTCCAGGGCGACATCCTGAAGCTCGACCTACCGCGCTTCGACATCTGCACCTGCCTGCAGGTGCTCGAGCACATCCCCGACCCCGCGCCCTTCGCGCGCCGGCTCCTCGGGCTCGGCGCGGTGGTCCTGGTCTCGGTCCCGCTGCGCTGGCCGGCGGGCGCGACCCGCGGCCATGTCAACGACCCGGTCGACCTCGACAAGCTGACCGAGTGGTTCGGCGTGGCGGCGAACTACCACCTGGCGGTGCGCGAGCCCTTCACCGGTCCCAAGGGGGCGCGGCTCTTCGCGCTCTACGACCCCGCAGACCCCGCCCGGCGCTTCGGCGCCGAGACCCGCAACGCCCGCCGGCCGGCCTGACGGACCTCCGCCGGCGGCCCGACGAGCAGGGAACGTCGAACGCATGTCGAAATTCGACGAGATCACCGCCCGCTTCCAGGCGGTGCGCTACATGGACGCCGCCCGCGCCGCGGTCCTGCGCGACCTGATCGTGCGCCACGACGCCCGCGACATCCTCGAGATCGGCTTCTTCCAGGGCAAGAGCAGCCTCTACATCGCCGGCGCGCTCGAGGACCTCGGCCGCGGCCATCTCGTCACCATCGACCGCGAGAGCGCGCGCAGGCACGACCCCAACATCGAGAGCCTGCTCGACCAGGCCGGGCTCGCGCACCGCGCCACGCCGGTCTACGCCTACCGCTCCTTCACCTGGGAGCTGCAGAAGCTGATCGCCCGGACGCCGCGGCCGCAATTCGACCTCTGCTACTTCGACGGCGGCCATACCTGGGACGAGACCGGCTTCGGCTTCCTGCTCGTCGACCTTCTGCTGCGGCCCGGGGGCGTGATCGTGTTCGACGACATGAACTGGACCGTCGCGGGCTCGGCCGCCTATGCGCGCAATCCGGGCAGGTCCGCCGCCTACAGCCCCGACGAGGCGGCGGCGCGCAGCGTCGAGCTGGTCTGGGATCTCCTGGCGCCCGAGCGCGGCTACGAGCGCATCGAGCGCATCGAGCGCATCCACTGGGGCGTGGCGCGCAAGCCCGGCGGCGCCCCGGTCGCGGCGGGCTGAGGGCCGCCCCGCCTCGCGGCGCCCCGGCGGGGGAACTCGCCAAGGCATTGATTTCAATGACGCGCTCCTTCATGGAGCCGCGACCGGAGCGCGGCCCCCCGCCCCAGCGGTCGGCCGGCTTGACGCGCGGGGGCGGGCCGCGTAAAGCAGCCGCGCGCGGCGGAGTAGCTCAGCTGGTTAGAGCAGCGGAATCATAATCCGCGTGTCGGGGGTTCAAGTCCCTCCTCCGCTACCACCTAAGCCATTGAAGTGGCCTGATTTCTCCAGATGGGCCATCGTCGCTTCGTCTCCTCCTGTCGCCTGGGGCTGCACTGGGGCTGCGCCAGCGTTTCGAGCCTCCAACAGACTCGCTCGGGCCTCACCGCTTGTCCAGCGGATGGCCGCCGGACCGGACCCCGCCGCAGCTCCCTCTTCAGTGTTCGTATTGGCGGAAACCCTATCGAGCAGACGGGGAGGGCCGCGATCCGCCCGTCGAGATGATCGACATAGTCGGACAGGGACTGGCTGGAGGCGGTGGTGCGCCGTACGATCGATCGGATGATCGCCAAGGTGTTCCGGGCGCCGTGCTGGAGCTCGGCGAGCCGCCGCTTCAGAGCCTGGATCTCGGTGCGTGCGTCTTCCAGATCATCGCCGGTTGACGCCAGTCTCCGACCGGCTGCGTCATGGCGATGACCCCGGCGCACCCTTCGAGGATTTCGCGGCGGCCTGAACCGCCGTCAGATCCGCGCAGAAATACTTGAGCACCTGACGGAGCTTGACTTCACTCAGGCGCACGTGGCGCAGATACCGGTTTTTCTGTGGCATCACAGCACCTTGCAGGGCGCCCGAACGGCCTTATCTGGACCAGGCGCATTGCAAAAATATTTCTAATTGTATTCCGAATAAGTTTAATAGATGAAATTTTCGCAAAATGCGTTTTTATAATATGGCGTAGTTTAAATTATATTAACCTTATTCGAGGTACCGGAAATGTATGGAGTACCAAAACGCCCTTGGGATTATCCTGAGACTCTCTCGAGAACCTTCGTCTTGGATCGGCGGTGGCGGCGTCATCCACGGGAACGCCGGTGATGGCGGGTTCTATGGAGCTGGCAACGATTGCCTGATCGGCGGGCTTGGCGACGACACCTATCGGGTGTGGGTGCCAAGCACGACGGTCATCGAGAACGCCGACGGCGGCGTCGATACTCTCGACGCCCGCATATGGGGCGATGTGGCCCTGCCGGAGAATGTCGAGAACCTGCTGCTGAACGGCCCCGGCTCGACGACTGGCACGGGCAACGGGTTGGACAACATCATCGTCGCGGGAACTGTCGGGGCCACGCTGGACGGCCTTGCAGGCAACGACGTGCTGATCGCTGGAGCAGGCCCCGACATCCTGAGGGTGCAGGCCGGAAACGGCTCGGACGTGATCATCGGCTTTACCCCCGGCAGCGACGTCATCCAGCTGGTGGGCTACGGGATCTCGACCTTCGACCAGCTTCGGGCGATCGCGACCTCGACCGGCGGCGACCTGACCTTATCCTTCGACAACAGGGAAAGCCTGGTCCTCCGGGGCGTGAGCCTGTCGGATTTGGACGGCTACGATTTCGGCTTGCCCCAGCCCCTGCCGGCGCTCCCCCCGGGCCATCAGGCCCTGACCGGGCCTTCCAAGGTCTACAGCGCCTTCGGCTGGTATGTGCTCAACAACGTCTGGAACCCGGGACCGCTCGACTATCTGACCGACTACACCATCGACAGCACCTACAATCCGCTGAACCTTACCGCCGCGGTCACCTTCAGCTGGTCCTTTCCCCTCGTCACTCGTCCCTATTCGACGATCCTCGCCTACCCAGAGGTGATCTTCGGACCCGCCCCGATGAGCGGCGGCAAGAAGCCGACCGATATCGCGGGGGTCTTTCCCTTGCAGGTCGGCGAGATCGTCTCGCTGGTTGCCGACTACGACGTCGCCTATGACGGAAACACCGACGGCTTCAACGTCGCCTTCGACATCTGGCTCACCGACCGGCCCAATGGCGGCGGCGGCGACGTGACCAACGAGGTGATGGTCTGGGTTCATCGCGGCGGGGTGATCCCCTATGGCAAGATCGTCGGAACCTATCGCGCCGGCGACATATCCGCAGACATATACATGTCGAACTCCGGGGACTGGACCTATACCGCCATCGTGCTGGACGAAGATCGCCCGGCCGGCGAGATATCGATTTCCGGCATCCTTGCGAAGTTGAAGAGCCTTGGAATCGTTTCGGATTCTGAGTACGTTGCTTCCGTCGAGCTCGGCGCGGAGATCATCTCGGGCGCGGGGCGTCTCACGATCAACGACCTCACCCTCGACGCGAGGCTGGCCGATCGCACCATCACAGTGACCGGCGCGGGCGTCACGGTCCGCCCGGTGGAGGCTCCGCTCCACCTTTCCGGCGACGACCGCATTCCCTACGACGCGGCAGAACGGGTGATCGTGGGCGGGGATGGGACGGACACGCTCGTGGTGAACGTCCCTCTCACGGTGAACCTCGGCAACTTCTCGACGAGCCAGGTCGCCGGACCGGCCTATGTCGGCGGCTTCGAGGGCGTCGACGCCGCCGGCGCTACGGGAAGCGTCGTCCTGATCGGTTCGGCCCACGCCAATGTCCTGACAGGAAGCAATTTTGCCGACAGGATCAATGCCGGCGGAGGCGCCGACATCGTGAGGGGCGGCGGCGGAAATGACGTCATCGACGGCGAGAGCGGCGCGGACCGCCTCTACGGCGACAATGGGGACGACAGGATCGTCTATGACGCCGGCGATTATGTGATCGACGGCGGTCAGGGCACGGATACGCTGGTGCTGAAGGGCGCAGCTGAAGTGTGGCTCGACCGGTTCTCGACGAGCCAGGTGGATCGCGGCGCCTATGTCACCGGCTTCGAGAACGTCGACGCCTCAGCCTCTGCGAAGAGTGTGAAGCTCACCGGATCGCAACATGCGAACGTCCTGACCGGCGGGTCGGGACGGGACGTGCTGACCGGGGGACTGGGAGCGGACCAGTTCGTCTTCAAGACGGCGCCGAGGGGCGGCGCGGCCGACACGATCACCGACTTCAGTCCCGAGGATCGCATCCTGCTCGACAGGACGGTGTTCCACGGCCTGTCGGCCGGGAAGCTGGCCGTGGACATGCTGGAGATCGGAAGCGTCGCGGCGGATTCACGGGACCGGATCATCTACGATCAGGAAACCGGCTCGGTCTATTTCGATCAGGATGGATCCGGCGCGGGACATGCCCCGGTCGAGTTCGCGGTCATGGGAACCTTTCTCGAAATCACAGCGCAGAATTTCATAGTATTCTGAGTTGGATACCCCGCGACCGGCAGCGGGCCGCCGGCCGCGAGATCCTCCTTACCGATTTGAGACGCCCAGGGGTCGTTGGACCGCGCGGACGCTTTTCGCGAAGGGCGAAGGCGCCGGCTCCACGAAATAGCGCAGGCCCGGCAATCCGCTCAGCACGGAACTAACGACCCTGCAGAAGATGACGACGCCCACGCCGACCAGCACCGGCAGCCCCAACTGAACGGCCAGGCTTTCGTAGGGAAGCACGCCGTCAAGCTCGAGCACCCTGACGACGAGGGTCATCGCTGTCAGGACGAACACATGCATGACATAGATAGGCAGGGTCTGCCGTCCCAGGGCGTCGCATATGCGCGCCGCGGGATGCGTGTAGTCGATGCAACCCAGAAGCTCCATCGCCGCCCAGAGAGCGAACGGCGTCAGGAAGACGGCAACTTTCTCGATCGCGTCGAAATACAGCGCTGTCCCCGCAAGGATCAGGTAGGTCGCTATGGCGACGCCGAAGCGGCGCAAGTTTCCCCTGCTGACGCAATCGATCCAGATCGCCTTGCCTTTGCACCCCAGGTAGAACCAGAGCAGGTTGGAGCAGAGCGCTTGGATATGCGCAGGATCGAAAGGCGGCTGCATGACGCCGTCCGTCGCCCGGCCGATCCACCAGGACGAGAGCGACAGCAGGGCCATCGGCGCGAGCGCATAGACGCTCCGCGCGCCGAACGCCCGCTCCAACCACCAAGCGATCAGATAGTAGACCGGAAGAGCCCAGATGAACCAGAACTGGACGGGCAGAAGGAACGCGAGCGCCACCTGTTCGAGGGGGGGATACGGCAGTCCGTCCCTTCCCCCGGGAAGGGCGAGCTTCACGCAGAACAGCGCGGTCCAGATGGAGCAGAGCACGAGAAGCCCGGCAGTCTTGCCCCAGCTGTCGCTCAGGGGGCGGTCCATCTTGCTGGCTGCAAGCATGCCGGATATCAGAAAGAATAGGGGCATGCGGAGTGGCCGGAACATGGTGCTCACATAGTCCCAGACAATGTACTCGCCAGCCGTGAAGTTCCGCATATACCATCCGGAGGTGTGGCCGAGTACAACAAACAGTATGCAAAAGCCCTTAGCGACATCCATCCATTTGTGGCGGTTTATTATTGGTAGGGTTACATCGACATTTACGACTGTCATCTTTACATTTCCATTTATATTTTAAATGCCGGAACGGCGCGCCCCTCGAGACGTCGCGCGTTCAGCCACAGACTCATGGCGCTCGTGGCCCTTGGGGGGCCGCGAGCCGAAAAATCTCGATGTCGAAGAAAGATCGGCGTGCGACGGGCCGGGAGATGATCGCGTTCGGCGATTATCTCCAGAATCCTGGCTTAACCCGGCGCCTGGCCGGCGTAGCGATGGCCCTCAAGCCAGAGGCGGTCCTCCGGCGTGTCGGAAACCCACCGGTAAAGGACATCGCCCCATTTCACCGGGTTCTGGAGCCGCTCCCAGGCCATGCGTGGAATGGCTGAACGACGCCGGGCTGGAGACCGTCGTCGTAGGCCCCATGCCGCGCTACGAATCCTCCCTGCCCCGGCTGCTGTTCTTCGGAGGGGCGGACAACGCGCTCTCCCAAGCCTCCCTTCAAAGCAGCCTGGAGACAAGCGATCGCGTCATCGGCGAGACAGCCCGGGCCTCGGGCGCCCTCTACATCTCCCTGCTCGACCTGCTCTGCAGCTCGGGGGAATGCACGGTCTACGCCAAGCCGAACGTCCCGCTGCAGTTTGATTATGTGCATCTGACGACCGAAGGGTCGCTCTATGTCGTGGAGCGGATGATGCCGCGCCTTGACACACTCCGGCTGGCGGAAGCGGCGCAGCCGACAGGCCGCGCGCCGGAAGTCTCAGCCCTCGGCGAGGACGACTGATCCGATGACGCATGCACCGGAGCGCGAGCTCGCCATGATTGACGCAGTGACGTCCCCTCCCGACGCCGGCTCTCGTCCAAAGGTCATGTTCATCCTTTCGCATTCCGCGAACGGGGGCGCGCAGGAGCTCTGGGTGAACCTCGCCGAAGCCTTCCACGCCCGCGGCTATCACGCCTGTCTCGCCGCGCTCTACCAGCCGTCTGGGGAGGATGTCATGCCCACGACCGGCGCGCTCGGCTGGCTCGACGTGCAGGAGCGCCGGACGGGATCGCGATTGGGCGATCTGGGGTTGATTCCCGCGCTGGCGCGCTTCCTGCGACACCATGATCCCGACGTCATCTTCACCGCGCTTCCTGCGGCGGGGGTGCTGGTCCCGCTCGTCGTGCAGATGACGGGGCTCAAGGCCCGGGTCGTCGTGTCGCACCACACGCCCGTCGATACCTACGCACCGATCCTGAGCAGGCTCGACGCCATCTCCGGGCGCCTGCCCAAGGTCGAAGCCATTGTGAGTGTCTCGAAGGCGGTGGGCGCCTCGCTCGATGGTCGGTCCGGGGGCTACCGAGCCAAGATCAAGGTCATCCGGAACTCCCTGCCCCCCGCGCTCGAACGTCATCTCGGCGGCCTTGCGGAAAGACGGCGCGGGCGGCCTGCCGGCAGAAAGCTGACGGCCATCGGCCGGCTGGCGCCGCAGAAGAACTATCCGGTCCTGTTGCGCGCCATGGCGCGGGTCGAGAACGCATTGCTCACGATCGTCGGCGGAGGATCGGATGAGGGCCATCTCCAAGCCCTTGCGCGCGATCTAGGAGTGGCTGACCGCGTGCGTTTCACCGGACAGATGAGCCGCCTGGAGGCCTTGGAGGTTCTGGCCGACAGCGACGTGTTCCTGCAGCCCAGCCTGTTCGAGGGCCATAGCCTCGCCTTGATCGAGGCCGCGACGCTCGGCGTTCCGTTGATTGTCTCCCGCGTGCCCGCCCAGGTTGAAGGCGTCACAGCTGACGATGACACCATATGCGGGGTCATCATCAGCGCGCAGGACGATGAAGCCCTTGCTGCGGCGATGCAGAAAATGCTCGACGACCAGAATTATCGGGAAGCTTGGACGCAGCGATCCCAGGATCTCGGCAAGAGCCTCACCTTCGCCAGAACCGTCGCGAGTTACGAATCTTTTCTCTGTCGATCATGAAATCCGACCGAGCCTAGACAAGGCGGTGTCGCCCGTTTGATTGGGCATCCCGTCGGCTGGCGGGAGATCCTCCGCCATCCCTGTCGGCTCGCCCGTCCTCGGCGAGGGCGGTCGAGCTGCGTCAGGGGTTCGTCGTCGTCTCGGTGTTCTCGCCCTGGATGCCGCCCTCGGGGACCGGCTCGGCGTCGCCGATCAGGCCGGCGGACTTGGAGACCCACCAGAGAAATCCCACGAGGACGAGGGCGGCGACGATCGCCATCCCGGCGAGGGGGAAGGCGTGCCGGCGGGCCTCCTTGGGGGTGTCGGTGTCGTGCGGGGCCATGGGGTCGTCCTTTCACTGCTCGAGGGGCTGCGGCGGCCGGGGCGGGGCGCGCGCCGGCAGGGGGCCGCCCCTGCTCCCTCGCCAACCGGCGGGCGGAGCGATCGTTCCCCCGGATCGGCGGGGCCCAGGCGGCGAGCGCCTCCCCCGGCGGTCGCCGTCACCCCCCGCGCGGCGAAACGGACGGCGGGCCGGGGGCGGGACGGGCGCGTCCCTCGAGCTCGCGCGGTCCGCGGTCAGTACCCCCCGACGATGGGCAGGATCTCGCCGGTGATGTAGCTCGAGCATTGCGGCGAGGCCAGGAAGACATAGGCCGGGGCGATCTCCTCCGGCTGGGCGGGCCGGCCCATGGGCGTCTTCGCCCCGAACTCGGCCACCTTGGCGGGCTCCTTGTCCGAGGGGTTGAGCGGCGTCCAGACCGGCCCGGGCGCCACGGCGTTCACCCGGACGCCGCGGGGGATCAGGCTGCCGGCCAGCGCCCGGGTGAAGGCGTGGATGCCCCCCTTGGTCATGGAGTAGTCGACGAGATCCTTCGAGCCGTCGATCCCGGTCACCGAGCCGGTGTTGACGATCGCCGAGCCCGGCCGCATCACGGCCACCGCCGCCTGCGCCATGTGGAAATAGCCGTCGAGGTTGGTGCGGAGCGTCTGCGCGAAATGCTCGGGCGAGAGGTCGAGGAAGTCGCTCGCATGCACCTGGAAGGCGGCGTTGTTGACCAGGACGTCGAGCGCGCCCAGCTCCGCCACCGTCCGCGCCACCGCCCCGCGGCAGAAGTCGCGGTCCGCGACGTCGCCGCGGATCACGATCGCCCGCCGCCCCTCGGCCTCCACCGCCCGCGCGGTCTCGGCGGCGTCGGCGTCCTCCGCGAGATGGGCGATCGCCACGTCGGCGCCCTCGCGGGCGAAGAGCACCGCCACCGCGCGCCCGATGCCGGAATCGCCGCCGGTGACCAGCGCCACCCGGCCCTCGAGCTTGCCCGAGCCCTTCCAGAACGGCGCGTCGTACATCGGCGCGGGATCGAGCCGCGCCTCGTCGCCCGGCTTGGGCTGATGCTGCTCGGGGAAGGGCGGGACGGGATAGCGCCGCGCCCCCGCCTGCATGGCGCCCTCCCCGTCCCCGTCCCCGGCCTCGCGCCGGTCGGCCCGGGCGACCTCGCCCTGGATCCGCCGCTGCGCCGCGACCGTCTCCTCCGGAACACGAACCTCGCTCATCGCCTGCTCCTTTCGCATCGGCCCCCGCGCCGGCGGCGCGGGGGGAATGGGGACGCCGCCGCTCCCGAGAGACCTCTGCGAAAGCCGGCGATCGCGGCCGCCCGCAGGGAGCGTCCGCACGCGGACAGAATGCTAAATTACTGATATTACTACATAATCGAGACGCCATTAAGCCGATGTCAACCTTCGTTACCGGCCGTCCGAGACGCGCGTCAGGCCTTCGCTGAGATCTCTCAGCCCGCATCCGCCCGCGCCTCCCGCGGCCAGTGGCGCAGCGCGCCGCATTTCTCCACGAAGGCGGCCGCGTCGGCCGCGCCGGCGAGCTCGACGCAGCCCGCGTCGGGCTCCACCCCCGCCCGCGCGAGGAGCGGCGCGGCCGCGCCGGAATAGGCGATGAACTTGGCGTGGGCGAAGGCGTCCGCCGCGAAGCTGCGCGCCGCGGGGTCGGCCGCGAGCCGCGCCGCCCCCTCGGGCGAGACGAGGATCGCCACAGCGTCGTAGAGCACCGAGGGGCCGCCCCCCAGCTTCTGCCGCGCGGGCCGGGTCCGGCCGGCGCTGTCGACGAAGCCGCCGACCCGGGGGGCGACGATCTCGGCCTGCGCCCCCGCCGCCTCCGCGGCGGCGGCCAGCGCGTCGAGGATCCCGGCGTCGGCGCCGTCGGCGACGAGCACGCCGAGCTTGCGGCCGCGGAAGCTCGCGCGGTCCCCCGCGAGGATGCTGAGCGCCGGCGAGGGCGCGAGCTCGACCACCGCGCGCGCCGGCTCGGGCGCCTCGGGCGGCCCGGAGAGGCCGAGCCCCTCCGCCACCTCCCCGGCGAGGCCGCCGTCCACGTGGACGAGATGCCCGACCATCCGCTCGCGGATCGCCGTCGTCTCGACCTTGGAGAGCTCGAAGACGAAGGCGTCGCGGATATGGGCCCGCTCCACCTCGGCCTGGCTCAGGTAGAACTGCCGCGCCTGGCTGTAATGGTCGGCGAAGCCCTCGTCGCGGACGCGCAGCTTCGGCCCCTCCACCGGCGCGGGATGGCTGCGAAAGCCCCGCACGGGGTCCTCGCGCGGCCCCTCGCCCCAGGAGTTCGGCTCGTAGTTCGCCCGGCCCCTGGGGTTCGCGAAGGCCATGTGGCCGTCCTGCTGGAAGTGGTTGACCGGGCAGCGCGGCGCGTTCACCGGCAGCTGGGCGAAGTTCGGGCTGCCGAGCCGCTTCAGCTGGGTGTCGAGATAGGAGAAGTTGCGCCCCTGCAGCAGCGGGTCGTCGCTGAAGTCGATCCCCGGCACCACGTTGCCGGTCTGGAAGGCGACCTGCTCGGTCTCGGCGAAGAAGTTGTCGACGCAGCGGTCGAGGGTGAGCCGCCCCACCTTGCGCAGCGGCGCGTCCTCCTCGGGGACGAGCTTGGTCGCGTCGAGCACGTCGAAGGGGAAGGCGGCGGCGAAGTCCTCGTCGAAGACCTGCAGGCAGAGATCCCATTGCGGGAAGTCGCCCGACTGGATGGCGTCCCAGAGGTCGCGGCGGTGGAAGTCGGGATCGGCGCCGTTGATCTTGACCGCCTCGTCCCAGACCACCGACTGCAGCCCGAGCGCGGGCTTCCAGTGGAACTTGACGAAGCTGGACTTGCCCTCGGCGTCGACCAGCCGGAAGGTGTGGACCCCGAACCCCTCCATGAAGCGGAAGCTGCGCGGCAGGGTGCGGTCCGACATGATCCAGAGCGCCATGTGCATGGCCTCGGGCGTCAGCGAGATGAAGTCCCAGAAATTGTCGTGCGCGGTCTGCGCCTGGGGAAAGCCGCGGTCGGGCTCGGGCTTGGCCGCGTGGATCAGGTCGGGGAACTTGATCGCGTCCTGGATGAAGAAGACCGGGATGTTGTTGCCCACGAGGTCCCAGTTGCCTTCCCGGGTGTAGAGCCGGACCGCGAAGCCGCGCACGTCGCGGGCGAGGTCGGCCGAGCCCTTGCTGCCCGCCACGGTGGAGAAGCGCACGAAGGCCTCCGTCACCTCGCCCGCGCGCTGGAAGACGTCGGCGCGGGTGAGCTCGGGGATCGCCTCGGTGGTCTCGAAGCGGCCATGGGCGCCGAAGCCGCGGGCATGGACCACCCGCTCGGGAATGCGCTCGTGGTCGAAGTGGAAGAGCTTCTCGCGGAGGTGGAAGTCCTCCATCAGCGTCGGGCCGCGCGTCCCCGCCCGGAGCGAGTTCTGGTCGTCGGCGACGGGGGCGCCCTGCTGGGTGGTGAGCGCGGGCGCGCCCGGGCCGGCCGCCTGATGCGTCTCGCCCCCGGCCCCGCGTCCGGAGCGGATCGGCGTGTCGTCGTCCATGGGATGCCTCTCTCCCCCGGGGGGGTCAGATGGGTGTCAGGTCTTCGGGACGTGCTCGGGCTTGCCCTTGCGGCTGGTCGAGGCGAGCTCCTCGAGCTCGGCCTCGGTCATGGATTTCTCCATCTCGCGCGATGCGCCCTTGAGGGCGCGCTTGGGGGTCTCGCCGCGCTTGGCGGAAAGCGCCGCCCCCGCCGCCTTCTGCTGGGCCTTGGATTTCGCCGGCATGGTTCTTCCTCCCCTCGGGCGCGGAGCGCCCGAACTGATGCGCGGGCGCGGAGCGCCCGAATTCGTGCGCGAGCGCGGAGCGCCCGGCCTCGCGGGCGCCATGGCGCCCGGATTCCCTCAGCCTCGAGCGCGCCTTGCGCCCGGGTCATCAGCGGGCCATTGCGCCGGGCGCGGCGCGCTCAGCGCCCCTGCGGCGGGGTCGGCGCGACGATCTCGCCATGCTCCTCGGGATCGGGCGAGCCGTTCCCGGCGTCCTCGTCGGACAGCTCCCGCGCCGCCTGCGCCCAGTGCGCGAGCTCGCGGCCCTCGGGACGGCCCTCGGCCACCCAGATCGCATGGGCCCGCGCCCGCACCCGCTCCTCGACCCTCTGGTCCATCTCGCCTCTCCGCCTCCGATCCAGGACCGGTCCGGCAAAACCGCGCCGGCCCCGGTTGGTTCCCCGCCGCCGCCATGGAGACCCGCGGCGAGACCCGCGGCGACCCGCGGGCGGAACTCGCGCGGGCGCCCGCGCGTTGCGTCTGCGACCCAGGGAGGACCACCCATGAAACCGCTTCCGCTCCTCGCCGCGCTGCTCGCCCTGCCGGCGCTGCCCGTCCTGCCTGCGGCCGCCCAGGAGGCCCAGGAGGACGCCCCGGGCCGCGCCAACGCCGTCGTCGTGGGCCTCGACGGGGACAGCATCGGCGACGCCGCGTTCCGCGCGGCGCGCACGACGGGCCTCGTGGTGGAGCTCGAGCTGCGGAACCTGCCCCCCGACCAGTGGGTGGCGGTGCACGTGCACGAGACCGGGGCCTGCGATCCCGCGACGGGGTTCGAGTCCGCCGGCGGCCATTTCAACCCGGCCGAGGCCGCGCACGGCTATTTCGCCGACACCGGCCCCCATGCGGGCGACCTGCCGAACCAGCACGTGGACGCCGACGGCCGGCTGCTGGCGCAGATCTTCGCGCCGCTGCTCAGCCTCGACGGGGGCGAGGCGGATCCGCGCGGCCGGGCGATCACCGTCCACTCCGCCGCCGACGACTACGCCTCGCAGCCCTCGGGCGGGGCGGGAGACCGGCTCGCCTGCGGCGTCATCGAGTGAGCCCGGCGGCAGCCGGGGAGCCGCCGCCCGGGCCCGCGCGGCGCGCCGATGACCTCCCGATGACCGCGCGATGACCCCGGAGGCGCTCTATTGCGGCCCCCCCGTCGCCCCGGCCGCGCTGGCGGAGGCCTGGCGGCTCGACCCGACGGCGGCGGCGCTCGTCCTCGGCCTCCTCGTCCTCGGCCACGTCCGCGCCGCGCCGCGCGGGCCGGTCCTCGGGGCGGCGGCGCTCATCGGCGTCCTCTACCTCTCGCCGCTCTGCGCGCTGGCCGCCGGGCTCTTCTCCGCCCGCGCGGCGCATCACGCGCTCCTCGTCGCCGTGGCCGCGCCCCTCCTGGCGCTCGCCTTCCCGGCGCGCGCGCCGCGCGGCCTCTGGCCGGCGCTCGCGCTCATGACCGCCTCGCTCTGGGCCTGGCACCTGCCGGCGGCCTATGCCTGGGGCGTCGTCGGCGCCCTGCCCTACTGGACGATGCAGGCCACGCTCCTCGCCCCGGCGCTCGTCTTCTGGCGCGCCGCCCTCGCGCCCGGCGAGGGCGATCGCTGGGGCGAGACGCTGGTCGCGCTGCTCCTGGCGGGGATGCAGATGGGCATGCTCGGGGCGCTCCTCACCTTCGCCGGCCGGCCGCTCTACGGCGTCCACCTGCTGACCACGGCGCCCTGGGGCCTGACGGCGCTCGAGGACCAGCAACTCGCCGGCCTCGTCATGTGGGTCCCCGGCGCGCTGCCCTGGCTCACCGCCGCCGCGGCGATCGCCTGGACGGCGCTGCGCCCCCCGGCGGCCCGGCAGGCGGCGCCGTGATCCCGGCCGCGCTCGCCTGGATGAAGGCGCTCCACGTCGCCGCGGTCGCGATCTGGGCCGCGGGGCTCCTCGCCCTGCCCGGCCTCTACAGGCGCCGCGCCGCCGCAGGCCCCGGCCCGCCGCTCGAGCGGCTGCAGCGGCTGGTCCGCTTCCTCTACGTGGCGGTGATCTCGCCCGCCGCCTTCGTCGCGGTGGCGAGCGGCACGGCGCTGATCTTCCTCGCCCAGACCTTCGCGCCCTGGTTCGTGCTGAAGCTCGTCCTGGTCGGCGGCCTCGCGGCGACGCACGTGCTGACCGGCCTCGTGATCCTGCGGCTCTTCGGCGAGGGCCAGACCTACCCGGTCCGGCGCGTCCTCGCCGTCACCGGCCTGACGGCCTCCCTCGGCCTCGCCGTCCTGGCCGTGGTCCTCGCCAAGCCGGACCTGCCGGACCTCCTGCCCGACGCGCTGTCCCGCCCGGGGGCGCTCGGGGATCTGCTCGGGGACCTGCGCGCCTCCCTCAATCCCTCTCGCTGATGATCAGGCCCACCCCATGATCGAAGACGAGCTTGCCGCCATGCCAGCCCGCGAGCCCCGCGAAGGCCGCGGCGAGCGCGGACAGCAGCAGGCCCTGGGGCAGGACCGGCGCGGCCTCGGCCAGCCGCATGCCCCAGTTCGTCCCCGCGATCGCGAGCAGCGTCATCGCCGCGATCCCGTGGGTCCAGCTCGCCACCCGCATGCGGATGCCGCGCACCAGGAGCAGCTCGGCCGTCCCGACCAGCCCCGCGAGCACGCCCATCCCGAAGGCCCCGCCCGAGGACCAGAGCCCGACGCGCAGCCAGAACGGATCGCCGCTCCACCAGTAGAGCACGTCGATCCCCAGCGTCGCGAAGACGAGCGCAATGGGGAAATGCACCAGCATCGCATGGATCGGATGGCCGGCCACGGCCACGGCCGAGCCGATCTCGGCCTCGACCAGGTCGGCCATCGCCGGGCTCCGGGCGCCGTCCGCCCCGCCGCCCCTCCTGCGCGTCCCGTCCATGACGGGCGGAACCCGCGAGCGGCCATCGGGTTCCCCGCCCTCTCCGCCCTCCTCCTGCTCGCGGCCTGCGGCGGGCCGCTCTCGGCGCTCGACCCCGCCGGCGGCCCCGCCCGGGCGGTGGCGACGCTCTGGTGGATCATGCTCGCCGGGGCGAGCGCGATCGCGCTCGCGCTCGGCGCGATCCTCGCGCGCGCCTGGACCGGATCGCCCCTGCTCGCCCGCCTCGGGCCCGAGCGGCTGACGCTCTGGGGCGGGGTCGTCGTCCCCACCCTCGTCCTCGCCGCCCTGGTCGCCGCCGCCCTCGCCCTCGGCGAACGGCTGCGGCCGGGGGACGCGACGCTCCGGGTCGAGGCGGTCGCGCGGCAATGGGGCTGGGACTTCGCCTATCCCGCCGCGGGGCTCGCCTCCGCCGGCGTCCTGCACATCCCCGCGGGCCGCGACGTCGACGTGGCGGTGACGAGCGCGGACGTGATCCACAGCCTCTGGGTCCCCCGCCTCGCCGGCAAGATCGACGCGATCCCGGGCCGGGTGAACCTGCTGCGCCTCCACGCCGAGGCCCCCGGCCGCTACGCGGGCGTCTGCGCCGAGTTCTGCGGCCTCGGCCACGCCGCCATGCCCTTCGCCGTCGAGGCGCACCCGCCCGAGGCCTGGGAGGAATGGCTGCGGGAGGCGGCGCGATGAGCCGGGGGCTGAGGCTCCACCGGGCGCTCGCGGCGGTCTGGGACACGCCGCCCGGCTGGGGACGGCTCGCGGCGGTGAACCACACCACCATCGGCCTGCGCTTCATCGCGGCGGCGGCGGCCTTCTTCGCCATCGGCGGGATCCTCGCCATGCTGATCCGCATCCAGCTCGCCACCCCCGACAGCGCCTTCCTCGGGGCGGAGGCCTACAACCAGATCTTCACCATGCACGGCACGGTGATGATGTTCCTCTTCGCCATCCCGATGTTCGAGGGCTTCGCCATCTACCTGCTGCCGAAGCTCCTCGGCGCGCGCGACATGGCCTTCCCGCGCATGACCGCCTACGGCTTCTGGTGCTACGTCTTCGGCGGCGCGATCCTGATCGGCGCCCTCGTCGCCGGCGTCGCCCCCCATGCGGGCTGGTTCATGTACACGCCGCTCTCCTCGGGGACCTACTCCCCGGGGATCAACGGCGACGTCTGGCTCCTCGGCGTCACCTTCGTCGAGATCTCGGCGCTCTCCGCGGCCATCGAGATCATCGTCTCGATCCTCAAGTTGCGCGCGCCCGGGATGAGCCTGCGGCGCATGCCGATCCTCGCCTGGTACCTGCTCGTCACCGCCTTCATGATGCTCTTCGGCTTCCCGCCGCTCATCCTCGGCTCGATCCTGCTCGAGGTCGAGCGCGCGGCGGGCCTGCCCTTCTTCGACCCCACCCGCGGCGGCGACCCGCTGCTGTGGCAGCACCTGTTCTGGCTCTTCGGCCATCCGGAGGTCTACATCATCTTCCTGCCGGCGGCGGGCATGATCTCGACGCTCCTGCCCGCCTTCGCGCGCGCCGAGCTCGTCGCCCAGCCGGCCATCGTCGCGGCGGTGATCGCCACCGGCTTCCTCTCCTTCGGGCTCTGGGTGCACCACATGTTCACCGTGGGGATCCCGCATCTCGCGCTCGCCTTCTTCTCGGCGGCGAGCGGCCTCGTCGCCGTGCCGACGGCGGTGCAGATCTTCGCCTGGATCGCCACCCTCGCCGAGGGAAGGCCGCGCTGGGACGTGCCCATGCTCTGGCTCGCCGGCTTCTTCGCCATCTTCGTCCTCGGCGGGCTCACCGGGGTCATGCTCGCCATGGTGCCCTTCAACGCCCAGGCCCATGACAGCCACTTCGTCGTCGCCCACCTGCACTACGTGCTGGTGGGGGGCTTCGTCTTCCCGGTGATCGCCGCCGCCTATTACTGGCTGCCCCACGTCACGGGGCGGGTCTCGGACCTGCGCCTGTCGGCCCCGGCCTTCTGGCTCACCTTCACGGGCTTCAACCTCACCTTCTTCCTGATGCACCTGACCGGGCTCCTCGGGATGCCGCGGCGGATCGCGTCCTATCCCGAGGGCCTCGGCTGGACCTGGCTCAACCTCGTCTCCTCGATCGGCGGCTTCGTGACCACCGCGGGCCTCGCGCTGGTGGCGGTCGACCTCGTGGTCCAGACCCGCTTCGGCCGCCGCTTCCGCCGCGACCCCTGGAAGGCGCGCTCGCTCGAATGGGCGACGCCGACCCCGCCGCCCTCCTACGCCTTCGCCTCGCTGCCCCGGATCGAGGACCGCGCCGACCGGACGCGGCCGCGCGCGCTCGCAGCCCGCCTCGCCGCCGGCGAGGGCTATCTCGGCCATGTGCGCAACGGCTGGTGCGAGACGCTGTCGGTCGACCCGGCGGGCGCGCCCACGGAGGTGGTGGTGCTGCCGCGCCCGACCTTCCTGCCGCTCTGGACCGGCCTCGCCACCCTCGCCGTCGTGCTCGCCCTGCTCTTCAAGCTCTACGTCCTCGCCGCCGTCGCGCTCGCGGCGGTCGTCGGGCTCTTCCTCGCCTGGACCCGCGCCACCGGCGAGGCCGCCGATCTCCGCGCGCTGCCGATCGGCCATGGCGAGGCGGCGCCGCCGCACTGGGAGGCGGCGCGGCCGCCCTCCTGGTGGGCGATGGCGCTCCTCATCGCCGCGGACGGGACGCTCTACGCCTCGCTCCTCTTCGGCGCGCTCTTCCTGTGGCTGGTCGCCCCGGGCTGGCCCGGCCCCGCCGTCCCCGACCCCGCGCTCCCACCCGCGGCGCTGGCGCTCGCGGGCCTCGGCCTCGCCGCCCTCGCCGCCCGGCGCGCGGCCGGCGCGCTGCGCCGCGGCGCGGGCCCCGCCCCCTGGCTCGTCGCCGAGGCGCTCGGCGCCGCGCTGGCGGCGGCCGCGCTGGCGGCGCTCGCCCTGGCGGTCCCCGATCCGAGGGGCCACGCCCTGCCGGCGAGCATGGTCGCGATCCTCGCCTACGCCGCGATCCACGCCGCGATCGGCGCGATCCTCGCCGGCTACGGCCTGGCGCGCTGGCGCGCGGGCTACGTCTCGGCGCGGCGCAGCCTCGACCTGCGCCTCGCCGTCCCCTTCCAGGCCTATGCGGCGGCGGCCGGCGCGCTCGCCATCGCCGCGGCCGCCGCCCTGCCCCGGCTGGCGGAGCTCGCCCCGTGACCCGCGACGGGCTTCTCCTCGCCACGGCCGCCTTCGCCGTCTGGGCGCTGGCCTTCGTCGCGCTCTATGGCGGGCTCTCGGTCGGCTGCGCCTTCGGCTGGCCCGCCCCCGCCCTGCGCGCGGCGCTCCTGCTCGGCTTCGCCGCCGCGCTCGCCGCGGGCTGGCTCGTCCTGCGCCGCGCCGAGGCCTGCGGCCCCGGCGCGCGGATCGCCGCCCTGGCCGGGCTCGGCGCCAGCCTCTTCACCTTCTGGCCCGTCGCGGCGCTGCCGCCCTGCGGATAGGCCCGGCGGTCAGCGTCCTGTCCCGCGCAGGCCCCGCCTGCGCCGCAAACGCAGGGCGTGGGGCCGTCGGATATCCCGAAATCTGCAATCGGCCCGTGATCGCCCTGGCCGCCGTCGTGCCGAAGGCGTGCCTCCGGCACGACGGGAGGGCGAACGCGGGCCGATCGACGACG
>ERZ761602.4238-NODE-4238-length-18859-cov-4.913848_pt1 | contig 18859 bp, 14 predicted proteins | sample MGYA00512165_ERZ761602 | MGnify/ENA primary metagenome ERZ761602 (study PRJEB28899, sample SAMN02445085) | bioreactor sludge metagenome | biome: EBPR sludge; isolation source: Thorneside wastewater treatment plant | place: Australia: Brisbane, Thorneside... | reverse complement strand
GCGCTGATCGTCGCCGCGGGCCTGGTGGTCGACGACGCGATCGTGGTGCTCGAAAACATCTCCCGCCACATCGAGCGCGGACTCAAGCCGTTCCGCGCGGCCATGAAGGGCGCGGGCGAGGTGGGTTTCACCCTGCTGGCGATGAACCTGTCGCTGGTGGCCGTCTTCGTCTCGATCCTGTTCATGGGCGGGCTCGTCGAGCGGCTGTTCCGCGAATTCTCCATCACGCTCGCCGCCGCCATGATGGTGTCGCTCGTGGTCTCCCTCACGCTCACCCCGAGCCTCTGTGCGCGCTGGCTCAAGCCGCGCACGCACACGGGGGAGGGCCGGTTCATGCAATGGACGGATCGCGTGTATGCCGGCGTCCAGGCGTGGTACGCACGATCGCTGGCGCTCATCCTGCGGCACCCCGCGATGACGCTGCTCGTGCTTCTCGGCACGATCGCCCTCAACATCACGCTCTACATCCGCATCCCCAAGGGATTCCTGCCCACCCAGGACACCGGCCAGATCTCCGGCATCGTGCGCGGCGACGACGGGTTCTCGTACCAGCTCATGGAGCCGAAGATCGAGGCCTACCGCCGCTTCGTCCTGGCCGATCCCGCGGTGCAGGACATCATCGGCACCGCCGGCGGGAGCTCCGGCACGAGCAACGCCCGCATCATGATCCGGCTGAAACCGTTGAAGGAGCGAAAAATCTCCGCCAACGACGTCGTCAACCGGCTCCGGCTCGAGGCCCCGCCGATCGCCGGGGGCGCGCTCTACATCGGCGTCTCGCAGGACCTCGACATGCCCCGCAGCGGCGGCTCGGGATCGTACGATCTCAACCTCCTGGCCGACGACATCGACCTCCTGCGGAAGTGGGCGCCCCGCGTGTCGGCCGCGCTGCAGGAGGTGCCCGAGCTGACCGACGTCGAGACGATCTCGGATGGCGGCACCAAGCGTGTATCGCTCAAGATCGACCGCGAGGCGGCCCGCCGGCTGGGCGTGGATATGCAGACGATCACGCAGACGCTGAACAGCTCGTTCAGCCAGCGGCAGGTCGCGACCCTCTATGACCGGCTCAACCAGTACCGCGTGGTGATGGAGCTCGAGCCGCAGTACACGCAGGATCCCTCGGTGCTGGACCAGCTCCACGTCATCGGCGCGGGCGGCCAGCGCGTGCCGCTGTCGGCGTTCATGCGCTACGAATACGACCTGGTCGACGACCGCGTGCGCCACCGCTCGCAGTTTGCGGCCGCCAACATCGGCTTCGCCCTGGCACCCGAGGTCACACTGGAGGAGGCGCAGGCCGCGATCGACCGGACGCTGGCGAAGGTCATGCTTCCGACGCAGATCCTGCCGCGCTTTGGCGGCGGGGCGCAGAGTGCCCAGCGCAGCCTCGATGCGCAGCCGCTGCTCATTCTCGGCGTCCTGCTCGCGGTGTACCTCGTGCTGGGCGTGCTCTACGAGAGCCTGGTGCACCCGCTGACGATCCTCTCCACGCTCCCCTCGGCGGGCTTGGGCGCGTTTCTGGCGCTGCGGCTGACCGGCACCGAGTTCACGCTCATCGCGCTCCTGGGGTTGTTCCTCCTCATCGGCATCGTGATGAAAAACGCGATTCTCATGATCGACTTCGCGATCGCGGCGGAGCGGCGCGACGATCTGACGCCCCGCGACGCGATTTACGAGGCTGCGCGCCTGCGGCTCCGCCCGATCCTGATGACCAATTTCGCCGCCGTCCTCGGCGCGCTGCCCCTCGTGCTCGCCACCGGCGAGGGGGTCGAACTGCGGCGGCCCCTCGGCCTCGCCATCGTGGGCGGGCTCGTGGTCAGCCAGGTGCTCACGCTCTACACCGTGCCGGTGGTTTACCTGTGGCTCGACCGGGTGCGGCTTCGTTTCACCCGTCGCAAACCCGCTCCCGCCGGGCAACGCGCCCCAAGCCCGGCCTGAGCCGGCGGTCAGCGCCCGCGGGTGCGACCCGGTCCCGTGCGACGACGGCAGCTCTGGCGGCGGGCTTCGACGAACGCCCGCGTCAGCGGCACGCTCATGGCGACCGCCGCGGGGCTGTTCAGCGCGTAGGCGAGCGCGAGGGCGCCATGCTCGGTGAATCCGTAGACCGGCGTCGACGCGGCGAGGTCGGCTTCATCGTCGAAGTGCAGGATCTCGGGCCGCTCGAGGCGAAAACACCAATCGCCCGTGAAGCGACGGGCGCAGTCGAGGATTCGCTGGGCATCCGTCTCGTAAAGGCGCGCCAGATCGCTCTGGAGCACGATCCGGTGGCCGCGCACAAGGTGAAGGTGCTGGCCAAGGGCCAGCGCAGGTTGAAGCTGGGACATCTCTGGAAGCCGCCCGCCCCGTGGACAGAAACGAGCGACGCCTAAGGGTTGAACGAGTCTTCGGTGGGGGTTCAACCCTAAGTTATTACCAATTTAGGGGTCAGTCATCCGGGGGGCTTTCCGCGCCCCGGAAATCGAGTGATCCAGTTGCCTGCAAGTTTCTTACAAGTCCTGCATGAAGCGGAAGACCCGGTCGATCATCCCGGGAAGCACCTCATGCGTGTAGTCCGGGTAGAGCACGACCTCCTTGCGGCCCCCGAGCTTGTTGTAGGCGGCGAATTGGGAGCTGGGCGGGCAGATGGTGTCCATCAGGCCGGTGAACATCAGGACGTCGGCCCGGACGCGCGGCGCCAGGTGCTGGACGTCGATATAGCCCAGCTTGGTGAAGATCGCCTGGACGCGTTCGTGCCGCGGGTCGTGGTAGCGCAGGAAGAGGCGGATCTCCTCGTAGGCTTCGCGCGCGTAGTCGAGCTCCCACACGCGCTGGTAGTCGCAAAGGAACGGATACACGGGCGCCGCGCGCCGGATCCGCGGCTCCAGCGCGGCGCAGGCCAGCGAGAGCGCGCCGCCCTGGGAGATGCCGAAGCAGCCCACTCGCGCCGGGTCGACCTCCTCGAAGCCCATCACCACGCGCGCGAGCTGGGCCGTATCCAGGAAGATCTGACGATAGGCGAGCTTGCGGGGATCGGGATCGTCGAGGCCGCGCACGATGTGTCCGCGCACGGTCGTGCCCTTGACCTGCCCGTTGTCCTCGGACCGCCCGCCCTGGCCCCGCACGTCCATCGCCGCGTAGCAGAAGCCCGCTCCCGCCCAGCCAAGCTTGTCGAACCAGTCGCCGCTGTGGCCGTAATAGCCGTGGAACTGGAGCACGGCGGGCCGCTTCGGGGCGGGGCCGGCGCCGGCGTGCCGAGGCCGGATGTACTTCGCGTAGATGCGGGCGCCGCCGACGCCGGTGAACCAGAGATCGTGGCACTCGGCCTGGGGCGTCGACATGCTTTCGTTCTCGCGGAGCGTCGGCTGCGGGTCCGTCGCCTCGAGGTCGCGCCGCGCGGCTTCCCAGTAGGCGTCGTAGTCGTCCGGCCGCGGATTGCGACCGCGGTATTCGTGGAGTTCGGGCAGCGGTTTATCGATGAGCGGCATGGTCAGGCGGGCAGGCAGGTCGCGGAGGTGCGAAGACCCACGGAACGCGCGAAGCACCCGGAAAGAAGCCGAATCGGTCCCGTGTGCTCCGTGGGTTTCGCGGCTGGTCTTCTCTGCGCCATCGGGGCCCTCCTGTAAAACCATTTGCCCCTTTGGCGTTGTCACCGCGCGCCCCGGCGCGTGACTTCGCGGCATGAAAGTCGCGTTCGTCAGCGGCACGAGCATCGTCAATTCCACGCTCTTCGCCACCTGGGAGGTGAAGACGATCGAGACGCGGTACGGCCCCGTCACGTACAAGGCGCGCGGCGAGCACGCGCTGATCAACCGCCACGGCTATACCGTGCCGCTGCCGCCGCACTCGATCAATTACCGGGCAAACATCAGCGCGCTCGCCGCGCTCGGATTCCGCGACGTCGTGTCGCTCAACTCCGTCGGCTCCCTGAAACGCGAACTGCCGCCGGGCACGTTCGTCTCGTGCTCCGACTACGTGGGGCTCCAGCAGGGGCCGGCGACGTTCTTCGACACGGAGCTCAAGGGCGGTGCGCCGGGGATCGCCAACAACCTCATCCCTCGGCTCATCGCCGGGCTGGCGCCGGAGTTCACGATCCACCCCGGCAAGGTATACGTGCAGATGCGCGGTCCCCGCTTCGAGACCAAGGCCGAGATCCGGATCGTCCAGCACTGGGGTGATGTCATCGGCATGACGGCGGCGCACGAGGCCGATCTCTGCACGGAACTCGGGCTGAATTACAACAGCCTCGCGCTGATCGACAATTACGCCAACGGCCTCGAGGGGACCGAGATCGACTTCGTGAAGTTCAAGGAACTGGTGAAGGACAACCAGGCCAAGGTGAACCGGCTGTTTGCGCGGATGCTGGAAATCCTCGGCTAGGCACGCGCCGAGGCGTGAGCGGCGAGGGGAACGAGCCCGCACGAAACCACGTCCCGCCATGACCCAAGACCCATGCCCCATAATCCCCAACCCATCACCTTCCTCCGATAACCCCTCCCCCGCGCCTACCCCTCCCCGTTCCGGTTTCCCTCCAACATCGCCTCCTCGTAGTCGAGCAGCCGTTGCAGCGGGCGGTGGGTGTCGTCGGTGATGACGTCGCGGCTCCACAGTTCGTCGAGGGCGCTGCGTTCGGCGGCGAGGGCGGCGAGGCGGAAGCGCCGCCCGGCGGAGCGCCGGTGGCGCGCGCTGGTGCGGGTCTCGCCGGCGGCCGTCAGTTCGGCCAGGCGGAATTCGTACTCGGCCACGACTTCCCCGAGCGCGGCCGCTTCCTCGGTCGAGGTCGTAGGCGCGGCGCGCAGCCATTGCAGTCCCGCCTCGACGGCGGTGGTGCGGGCGAGCCGGTCCTCGCGTTCGCGCGACTCGTCCGCGGGCAGCCGCAGCCGCTGGATCAGCGCGCCCAGCGTCGTGCCCTGCAGCAGCAGGGTGACGATGACCACGCCGAACGACAGGAAGATCACGATGTCGCGCCCCGGGAACGGCGTGCCGTCGGCCTGCACCAGCGGGATCGAGAGCGCCGCGGCGAGCGTGATCGTGCCCCTCATGCCGGCCCAGCCGGTGATGAGCGTGGCCTGCCAGGTGGGCCGGGGCTCGTCCCGGCACCACCGCGGAAACAGGAGGTGCGGCAGGAACGCGCTGGGGAACACCCACGCGAGCCGCGCCACGATCGCCGTGCCCGCGACGGCCGCCGTGAACAGGATCAGTTGTCCGGCCGTGTAGGTCTTCGTCACGCTGGCGAGCAGCGACGGGAACTGCAGCCCGAGCAGAATGAAGGCGAGGCCGTTCAGCCAGAAGAGCACCACCGCCCAGGTGGCGTAAGCCGTGTGGCGCGTCGGCACGTCCATCCGCAGCGGATCGCGCCAGCCCGAGTAGAGTCCCGCGGCGACGACGGCGAGGATGCTGGAAAGGTTCAGCGCGTTGGCCGCGAGGTAGGCGGCGTACGGCGTGAGCAGCGAGATCGTGACCTCGGTGAACATGTCCGCACTCCGCGCACGGCGCAGTCCGTCGCGCGCCCGCCCGATCAGCCACGCGATCGCCAGCCCCAGCGCCACGCCGCCGGCGGCGACGAGCAGGAAGTCCAGCGTCGCGGCGCGCAGCGAGAAGGTGCCGGCGATCATCGCGGCGAGCGCGAACTTGAATCCCACCAGGCCGGTGGCGTCGTTCATCAGGCTCTCGCCGTTGAGCACGGCGGTGAGCCGCGGCGGCACGGTCAGCCGCTCGGTGATGGCGCTGACCGCGACGGCATCGGTCGGTGAGACGACCGCTCCCAGGGCGAACGCCATCGCCAGCGGCAGTTCCGGCACCAGCCAGTGCGCCACCAGGCCCACCAGCACGGTGGTGAAAACCACCAGGCCGGTCGCAAGCGTCAGGATCGGCCGCCGCGCCGCCATGAAGTCGCGCAGCGGCATCAGCCAGCCGTCGGCGAAGAGCAGCGGCGGCACGAAGCAGAGGAAGAAGATCCCGGGATCGAGCACGATGGGAGGAAACGCCTCCCACAGGCCCACGGCGGTCGCGCCCACGACGTACGTGATCGGCATCGGCCAGGGCAGGCGCCGCCCGATCACGGTCAGCGCGGTCAGGAGCAGGAGCAGCAGCAGGGTGTTCTCGAACGCGGCCATGGGGTTTGCTTCAAGCCGACCTGGGGCCGGACGGCGAGCCTCGAACCCCGGCCCCGCGGCCCGTCAAAACCCGGCTAACCCGCCGCAGCGGAGGGGGAAACCGGTTGCGCGCCCCCGGCGCCCACCTAGCCTCGGGGGATGAGCGATTTCGTGCAATCCGGCCAGCTGACCGAGGCCAAACAGGCGCTGGACCGGCTGCGGGCCAACATGCGGCTGACGATCCGGGGCAAGGACGACGTGCTGGATCACGTGCTCGTGTGTCTCATCGCGGGCGGCCACCTCCTGCTCGAGGATCTGCCCGGCGTGGGCAAGACGACGCTGGCCTATTCGCTCGCCCGCTCGATGGACTGCGTGTTCTCGCGCATCCAGTTCACCAGCGACCTGCTGCCCGGGGATGTCACGGGCGTGGCGATTTACGACGAGACGATCCGCGAGTTCGTGTTCAAGAAGGGGCCGGTGTTCGCCAACATCGTGCTGGCCGACGAGATCAACCGCGCGACGCCCAAGACCCAGTCGGCGCTGCTCGAGGTGATGGACCGCGCGCGCGTCACGGTCGACGGCGAGGCCCACGCGGTGGGCGCGCCGTTCATGGTCTTCGCGACGCAGAACCCCGTGGACTACGAGGGCACGTTCCCGCTGCCCGAAAGCCAGATGGACCGGTTCCTGATGCGGCTCCAGATGGGGTATCCGGAACCCAACGACGAGCGCGAGATCCTGCGCCACGCCCGCGGGGGCTACGACACCATCGCGCTCAATCCCGTGGCGACGCGGACGGAGATCCTCGGCCTGCAGTCGCTCGTCCAGCAGGTCTTCGTCGAGGACAGCGTGCTGGAGTTCATCCTGCGGATCGTCGCGGCGACGCGGACCGAGTCCGAGTTCCGCGCGGGCGTGAGCGTGCGCGGCGGCGTCGCCCTGCGCACGGCCGCGCAGGCCCGCGCCCTGGTGCACCAGCGGGACTTCGTGCTGCCCGAGGACGTGGCGGAACTGGTGGGCCCCGTCTTCACCCACCGGCTGGCGCTGGCGCGCCAGACCAGCGACGCGCTCGAGGAGCGGCGGACGGTGACCGCGGCCCTGAAGCGGATCGTCGGCGCGATTCCCGTGCCGCGTTGAAGCGCGCCGGCAGGAACGGAGCCGCCCCCAAGCGAACCACGCCGGTGAGATGAACCTCGATGCCACCTGGTCGGGACCGGGCGACCGCCGCGGCCGCCCGCGCTTCACCTGGAGCGGCCTGCTCTGGACGCTCATCTATCCGCCGCACGGCCAGCGGATCCTGCCGACGGTGCCCGGGCTGGTGCTGATCGGCCTCGCGTTCGGCATCGGCACGGCGGCGTACAATTCCGCCAGCAACATCCTGTTCATCACCCTGGCGCTGCTGCTGACGTGCCTCGTGCTCAGCGGCGTGCTGTCGTGGCTGAATTTCCGCGGCCTGCGCTGGCGCCTCCAGCTCGCGCCCCAGCTGCGCGCGGGGCATGACACGGTGGTCGCGCTCGAGCTCGCCAACCTCAAGCGGGTGCTGCCGACCTACGGGTTGTGGTTCGAGTTTGCGGCCCGTCCGGTCACTGCGCCGGGGCGCGCGCACGCGGATCCGGCCGGGGCCGGCTCCGGGCGCGCCGTGCGTGCCGCGCTCGCCCGGGCCGAAGCCAGCGAGCAGCGCGGCCGCACGTCGCTGCCGCGCCGCCTCGATCCCTGGGGCGAGGCGCGCGTCGAGTGGGTGATCCGGCCGCCGCGCCGCGGCCGGCTGCGGGTGGAGCTCGCGAGCGTGGGTTCGCTGTTTCCCTTTGGCTTTCTGCGCAAGGACCTCGGCACCGACCTGGCGGAGGAGGTGGTGGTGTGGCCGGCGCCCGCGGCGTACCGGTGGCACCCGGTGGCCACGGCGCGGCGGACGCTCGGCCACGAGCGCCTCGCGCGGGCCGGCACGGGTGGCGACCTGCTCTCGCTGCGCCGCTATGCCCCGGGCGACTCGCACCGCCTCGTGCACTGGAAGGCGAGCGCGCGCACCGGCACGCTGCTCGTGCGCCAGTTCGCGCAGGAAAGCGCGGAGGGGCTTTCGCTGTGGCTGCGCACCGACGCCGGCGCCTGGCCGCGGCCGGAACAGTTCGAACTGCTCGTCAGCTTCGCGGCCAGCGTCGCCGAGGATCTCTTTCGCGCCGGGCGGCTGCTCGATGTCGCGATCGACGCGGAGCCGCCCGGACCGGTGCGCCGCGTGCACGAACTCGAGCGCCTCCTGGACCGGCTGGCCTACGTGCAGCCCCGGAGCGAGATCGACGGGACGGTGCTGCCGCCCGCCGCGCGCCACAACCTGATCACGTTCGCGCCCGACGGCGCGCGCGGGGTCGTGGCGCTGATCGACGGCCAGCTCGTTGCCGCCGCATGAGCCCGCGCGTCCTCCACCGGCCGGAACTCAGCGCCGACGAACTGCAGCAGGTGCGCTGGCTGCTCGGGGGGCTGCTCACCCTGCTGGGCGTGGGGACCGTGGTGTACATGGACATCGAGGCCTGGACGCTCATGGTCATCGCGGCCGGGGCGACGCTGGCCGTGCTTTACCGGCCCGGCCTGCCCGCGCGGCTGCCCGCCTGGGTGCACACCCTGGCTTTTCCGGGCATCGTCGCGTTCTTCGCCGCCGACCTCTGGCTGAAGGCCGAGGTGCTGCCCGCGATGGTGCGGCTCGACATGCTCCTGCTGTTGTATCGGAGCGTCACCTACCGGCGCCGGCGCGAGGATCTCCAGATCATCGTCCTGGGCCTGTTCCTGATCGTGGTTGCGGGCGTGCTCACCGTCTCGCTGCTGTTTGCGCTCCACCTGCTCGTCTACACGGCCTGCGCGCTCGCGCTGCTGCTGGTCGTCACGCTCGGCGACGGCGGCGCCCCCGGGCCCTCCGGCCCGGTCGTGCCGGGCGAGACGCCGGCCTGGGCGCAGGGCGCGACCTGGCGGCCGCTGCTGCGGCGGGTCCGGGCGGTGCTCGACTGGCGCGTGCTCCTGCTCGGAGCCTTGCTGTTCGCGGGCGTCGTCGGCGTGACGGCGCTGCTGTTCCTGGCCATCCCCCGGTTCCAGCTCGAGAGCAGCATGTTCCTCGACCGGATCATCACCAAGAAGGCGCGGTCCGGCTTCACCGACACGATCCGGTTCGGCGACGTGTCCGAGATCCAGCAGGACAACAGCGTGGCGCTGAGCGTCGACGTTTCCGACCAGGGGCAGATTCCCTCCGCTCCCTACTGGCGGATGCTCGTGCTCGACGCCTACGCTGACGGCACCTTCCGCACGTCGCGCGGACTGCGCCACCAGGAGTTCGAGGCGCCGCAGACCGGCACGCAGCTCCGCGGCACGCTGCGGCCGCGGCCGGGCGAGCCGGTGGTCTGGACGTTTTTCCTCGAGTCCGGCGTGAGCCGCTACCTGCCGCTGCTGGGCCCCTTCGAATCGCTGCGGTTCCGGGACGTGCAGAACGTCTCGGCCGCGCCGCGCCTGGCGGTCCTCGCGCTGCGGGACGAGCCGGTGTCGATGACCGCGTACCGGGTGGAGGGCTTCGACCTTTCCCCCGCGCTGCCCGATCCGACCTTCGCGCAGGCCTGGCGCCGGCGCCAGGAGACCGGGGCGCGGACGTTCCTGCAGGCCGCGCTGCCCGAGTTTTCCCGGCCGGCCGACCGCGCGGCGCTGGACCGGGCGCTGGCGGCGGCAACCGACGGGCAGAAGCTGCCGGCGGGGGAATTCGCCCGGCGCGTGAGCGAGTGGCTGAAGGCGAATCACGGCTACTCGCTGGCGCCCGTCATCCCGGGCGGAGACGGCGACCCGCTGGTGCGCTGGCTCGTCTCGCGCGAACCCGGCCACTGCGAACTCTTCGCCGGCTCCTTCGTGCTGCTGGCCCGCGCGGCGGGATTCCCCGCGCGCATCATCACCGGCTTTCGCGGCGGGTCGTGGAACGGTTATTCGAACAACTACACCATCCGCAACGCCGACGCCCACGCCTGGGCGGAGATTTTCGACGAAGGCAGCGGAGCCTGGCTGCGGGCCGACCCGCTCGCGGTCGCGGCGGCGATGGAGCACGACACCAACCGGGGCGAGGCGGCGGTGGCGGCGCGGCTCGACCGGAGCTGGAAGGCGCGCTTGGACAGCCTCCGGGTGTTCTGGTACCGGCGGATCGTCAGTTTCGACCAGCAGTCGCAGGTCGAGACGGCGGCCGCGGTCAAGGACGCGGCAACGACCACGGTGCGGGCGCTGCGGGCGCGGCTCGTGGCGCTGAGTTCGTCGCTCCACGACTGGGCGACGGCGCCCTGGGATGCCTCGCGGCTGCTGACCGTGGCGGGTGGACTCGCCGCCGCCGCGGGGCTCGCGTGGGCCTGGCTGAGGTTCGGCCGGGACCGCTGGAGCGGCTGGTCGCGGGGCCGCGGGGGCCGCCGCGGCGATCCGGTGCGCCGGGAGGCGGGCCGGTGGTTGCACTTGCTTTCCGGATACGGAGCCGGCGCGGAGGAGCGGCAGGCGGTGATCGCCGATCTCCAGCGGGTGCGTTTCGGCCCGCAGCCGACCTGGCCCGCGCCGGAGAAGCTTTTCCGGCGGGCCCGCCAGGCCTGGCGCGACCTGCGGCGCCAGCGGAGCGCCGCCCGCCGGTGACCTTTCCTGCCGGGAAACTCCGGGCCGGGCGCGAGGCGCGGGCGCGTCATTCGGAGCGGAACAGCACCGGCGCCGCGCCCGGGGGCCGCGCCTGCTTTTCCGCCCAGGTCTTGAAGAGCGCGTGCGCGACGGGCGCGGCGTAGAGGCCGCCGCCGGTCTCCTCGCCGGGGGTGTCGCCCTCGATCGCGACCGCGATCGCGATCCGCGGGTTCTCCACGGGCGCGAAGCCGATGAACCAGGCGATGTTGATCGTGCCGCGCTTGTCGAACTTCTGCGCGGTGCCGGTCTTGCCGCCGATGCGCAGCCCCGGAATCCTCGGAAGGAGGCGGCCTTCGCTCAGGATGCGCGCGGTGCCGGTCAGCGTCACCTGCTCCATGCCGCGCATCAGCGCGCCATACTGGGTCGGAGTGAGCCCCGTCGGCTCGTGGCGCTGACGCGGCCGCTGCGGGTCGCGCAGGATCGTCGGCTGCGTCCAGACCTCGTTGCGCGCGACCGAGGCCATGAAGGCGGCCATCTGGAGCGGCGTCACGACCAGGAAGCCCTGGCCGATGGCCATCTGCACCGTGTCGCCGCCGACCCACGGCTGCTGCTGCGTCGCGCGCTTCCAGTCCTCGTCCGGGATGATCATCCCGCTGGTCTCGTGCAGCAGCTCGATGCCGGTCGGGCGGTCGAGGTGGAAACGGCGCGCCTCGGTCGCGATGATGTCGGCGCCCATGTCATAGCCGTGCTTGTAGAAGTAGACGTTGCAGCTCTTCTCGATCGCCCGGATGAAGCCGGTCTCGCCGTGGGCATGGCCGTCGTGGCAGCTGAACCTGCGTCCGAGCAGGTAGAACCCGGGGCAGTTCACCGTGCTTTCCGTCGTGATGTAGCCGGAGCGCAGACCGGCGATGGCGGTGAGCACCTTGAACGTCGAGCCGGGCGGGTAGATGCCCTGGATCGCGCGCTTGTACCAGGCGCCCCGCGATTCGATCGACGCGGCGGTCTCGGCGCCGAGACGCGGGACGAAGCGACCGAGGTCGTAGTCGGGCTTGCTGGCGAGCACGAGCACCTCGCCCGTGGCGATGTCCAGCGCGACGGCGGAGCCCGCCATGCCGTTCTCCTCCATCTTTTGCTCGGTCGCGACCTGGAGGTCGATGTCGAGGGAGAGCTGCAGGCTCCGGCCCTGCTTGGGAAACACCTGCTGGATCGGCGGGTTGATCCGGTTGCCGGCGGGATCGACGCGGAAGATCGCGCCGCCGGCCTCGCCCTGCAGCACGGCGTCGAAGCGCTTCTCGATGCCGTCGCGCCCCATCGTGCCCTTCATCTTGAACGTGCGCAGGTCCTCGCCCGGGAAGTCCTCGAGCTCGACCTCGTCGGTGGCGCCGACGTATCCAAGCGTGTGCGACGCGGCGGAGCCGTACGGATAGTGGCGCGTGCTGAACGCGTACACCTGCGCCGGCGAGTTGACCGGCAGCCGTTCGAGCAGGCGTGCGTACTGGGCGGGCTCGAGGTCGTCGATCAGGGTGTAGGGCAGGAGCAGCTCCCGCTCGAAATGCTTGTTGAGGTCGTCGGCGTCGACCTTCGCGGCGCCGCCGATGACGGCGTTCACGCGGTCGAGGTAGCGCTGGACGACGGTGGCGCGGGCGATCTTCATCCGCTGCGCGTACGACGGCACGTCGGCGTCCTCCGCGGCGAGGTAGTTGCGCCGGATCCGCTCCTGCTCCTTGCGGAACTCCGGGCCGAGGGCGTCGAGCAGCAGCCGCACCGAGAACCGCGCCCGGTTGCCCACGAGCACGCGGCCCTCGCGGTCCTCGATCTGGCCGCGCGGGCCGGGGTAGAGGATGCGGCGCTGGGTCTGCTGCCGCTCGGCGTCGGCGTAGACGCCGACCTTGCGCAACTGCTGGTAGGCGAGGCCGGCCACGAGCGTGACGAGCAGCGCGCCGAGCAGGAAATGGAAGAAGACGATGCGCGGGTCGTAGGCCTTGTGCGTCTCGACCAGGTTGCCCGAACGGTCGGCGAGATTGGTGTCGGTCGCGGCCATGGCGGCGTCAGGGCAGGTCTTCGCGCGGCACGCGGGCGAGGGCCAGGGCGCCGGCCTGGAGGGCGATGAACCAGGGCGTGACCAGCGTGAGCAGCACCTGTGACCAGAGCAGGTCGAGCAGCAGCCGGGGCCACACCGCGCCCGGAGCCGGCGTGCCGGGAAGCTGGGTGAAGGTGAACACGAGGAAGAGGGCGAGGTTGGCGAACAGGACCACGAGCGTGACGGCGAGGTTGTCCTCGCGCGGCAGGCGCTCGCGCAGGTGGAAGAGGGTAAGGTGCGCGGCGGAGAGCAGCAACAGGTGCGTGCCGAAGACCACCGGCGTGTGCGCGTCGCAGAGCAGGCCGCCGAGCATCACCGCGGCCAGCCCGCTGCGGCGCGGCTGGTGGAGCGCGGCGTAGGCGACGAAGAGGCCGCCCGCGAAGACGTGGGCGCGCCACTCCGCCAGCGCGTGGTTGAGCACCGACAGCATCGCCCACAGGAGCAGGAGCGTGGCGAAGAGGACGAGCGTGCGGCGCATCGGCTCACAGCGGGACGAGCACGGTGACCTCGGCGAGCGAGCCGAGGCGCTCGTCGAGCCTGACCTCGCCGGATTGGAAGAGGCCGTCGCCGCCCATGGCGGCGCGCGTGATCGTGCCGATCATCAGGCCGGGCGGAAAGACGCCGCCGAAGCCGGACGTCACGAGCCGCTTCGGCGCCTGCGGCGAGGCGACGACGTCGAGCGGGACCAGTTCCACCACCCCGGTGGGCGGCGCGAAGCCCGGGTTGATGCCGCCCTGGTAGCTGACGGGGCGCGTGTCGCCTTCGACGACGCCGGCGATGCGGAACGACGGGCTGCTGACGAGATCCACCACCGCGGTCGTGGCGTGCACCTCGGTGATCTTGCCCACCACGCCGCCCGTGAAGACCACGGGCGCGCCGACCGGCAGGCCGAAGTTGCTGCCCTTGCGGATGACGATCCGCTGCCACCAGCCGGAGAAATCGCGCCGGGCCACCCGCGCGTGCTCATAGCGGTAGGTGGTGAACGACGGCAGGCGCAGGAGCGTCTCGAGGCGCGCGACCTCGGCCTGGAGCTCGGCGTTGCGCTGCACGCCGAGCTCGTACGAGGCGTTGAGCCGGGCGAGGTCGCGCCCGGCCTCGATGAGCTCGTCCTTCGAGTGCAGCCGCAGCGACCAGTAGTCCTGGAGGTCGCGGATGCGCGAGGCGGCGAGGGTGATCGGCGCCGTGAGCTCGAAGAAGCTGGCGCGCAGGAACGCCTTCACCGCCACGGGCACGAGCAGCCACGCGACGACGATCACGCCGAGCGTGACGAAGGGGCGGGCCTGATCGAGGCGTTTGGAGGGCACGGTGGGGAGCGAAGTAACGGGGATCAGGTCGCCAGGATCAAGAGTCGGCCGCGGCGGAGGACGTATCCGCGTCCCTCGTTCCTCCCGCACCCGTCACGGCTCGCGCGGCGCGCCGCCGCCAGGTCAAACGTTCTGCACCAGCCACGAAAGATCGTTGAGCACCGCGCCGGTGCCGTTGGCGACGGCGGAGAGCGGGTCCTCGCTCACGGTGACCGGCAGGCCGGTCTTCTCGCTCAGCAGCTTGTCGATGCCGCGGATCAGCGCGCCGCCGCCGGCCATCACGAAGCCGCGGTCGACCAGGTCGGCGGAGAGCTCGGGCGGGCAGCGTTCGAGCGTGACGCGGACGGCGTCGACGATCGCCGCGATCGTATCCGCCAAAGCCTCACGAATTTCCTGCGAGGTGATGTGGATGGTCTTGGGCAGGCCGGCCACGGAATCGCGGCCCTTGACCTCCATCGTGAGCTCCTCGTCGAGGGGGTAGGCCGAGCCGACGCGCATCTTGATCTCCTCGGCGGTGCGCTCGCCGATGAGCAGGTTGTACGCGCGCTTCATGTAGTTGATGACCGCGGTGTCGAGCTCGTCGCCGGCGACGCGGATCGATTTCGAGAACACGATGCCGCTGAGCGAAATGATCGCGATCTCCGTGGTGCCGCCGCCGATGTCGACGATCATGTTGGCGGCAGGTTCGTCGATCGGCAGCCCGACGCCGATCGCCGCGGCCATCGGCTCCGGGATCGTGATCACGTCGCGCGCGCCGGCGTGCATCGCGGATTCCTTCACCGCGCGCTTCTCGACCTCGGTGATGCCGGAGGGGATCGCGATCACGACGCGCGGCGGCGCCCGGAACGCCGTGCTGGAGACCTTGCGGATGAAGTAGCGCAGCATCGCCTCGGTCACGTCGAAGTCGGCGATCACGCCGTCCTTCATCGGACGGATGGCCGTGATGTTGCCCGGCGTGCGCCCGAGCATCCGCTTCGCCTCCTCGCCCACGGCGCGCACCTTCCGGGTCGAGGTGTCGAGTGCGACCACGGACGGTTCGCGCAGCACGATGCCCTTGTCCTTCACGTAAACCAGCGTGTTGGCGGTGCCCAAATCAATGCCGATGTCGTTGGAAAAGTAGCCGAAGATGTTCGCCATGTTGCGGGTGCGGAGAGCGCGAAAAGTGGGAAGCGCCGCGCGCGCGGAACCCCCGACGGAACGAAGCCCCGGCGCCGGGGGGTGTCAACGAGGTAAATGCCGCGCCGCCGCCGATTAGCACGCGCGAACGGCGGCGGTTCGTCCGCGGGTGCTTGACCCGGCCGGAGTTAGGGCCGTCTTCGAGGCTGCCGCATGCAGGGAATTCCGCTGATCCAGGACCTCGCGATCATCCTCGTCGTTGCGGCGGTGGTGAGCTGGCTCTGCCAGCGGCTCGGGCTGGCTCCCACGGTCGGATTCCTCGGCGCGGGCATCGCGGTCGGGCCGCGGACGGGCTGGCTGCCGCTGGTGGACGAGGTCGCCCCGGTGCAGGCGCTGGTCGAGCTCGGCATGGTGTTCCTGATGTTCTCGGTGGGGCTGCAGCTCAGCTTCCGCCGGTTGCAGCGGCTGGGGCTGTCGCTCCTGTTCGCGGCCCTGGCGGGCGGGGCGCTCGTTTTCCTCTCCGCGCGCGGCCTGGGCCTCGCGCTGGGGTGGAGCAGTCGCGAGGGACTGTTTCTCGCCGTGATGCTCATCGCCTCGTCTTCGGTGATCATCGGGCGCATCCTCCATGCCGCCGGGCTGCGGCACGAGCGGCCCGGCCAGCTCGCGCTGGGGGTGTCGATCCTCGAGGACGTCGCCGCGGTGGTGATGCTCGCGGTACTGAGCTCGGTCGCGCAGGTCGGCCGGGTGGGGGCGGACCGCCTGACGGAGACGCTGCTCCTGCTGGGGGCGTTCGTCGTGCTGGCGGGCCTGGCGGGTTTGCTGCTCGTGCCGTGGCTGCTCCGTCGGATCAGCGTGGCGGCCGACGATGAGCTTCAGACGCTCGGGCTGGCCGGACTGCTTTTCGGGCTCGCGGTCGTGGCCCACGGAGCCGGGTACTCGCTTGCCCTCGGGGCGTTCCTCCTGGGTGCGGTGGTGGCGGAGACCCCGTACCGGCACCAGGTGGAGCGCACGTTTGCCGGACTTCGGGGCATCTTCAGCGCGGTGTTCTTCGTGGCCATCGGGATGCTCGTGGACGTGCGTGAGCTGGGCCGCGACGCGGGCCTGATCGCCGGCGTGGCGGCTTTTGCCCTGGTGGTGCGGCCGTTGGCCGTGACCATCGGCCTCACGCTGATCGGGACGCCGGTGCGGGACGGGTTGCGGACCGGGCTGACGGTGACGCCGATCGGGGAGTTCGCGTTCATCATCGCGCAGCTCGGCGTCAGCGCCGCGGTGGTTTCGCCGCGTTTCTTCCCGCTCGCGGTCGGCGTGTCGCTGCTGACGACGCTGGCCGCGCCGGTCTTGACGCGCCATGCCGAGCCGGTCGCGCAGGCGGTGGCGGGCGCCTTGCCCCGGTGGCTGGTGCTTTGGCTGCGGGTGTATGTCCAGTGGCTGGAAAAACAACGCCGCCGCCGGGCGAAGAACCTGCTGTGGCAGCTCAGCCGCAAGCGCATCGTGCAGGTGAGCGTGGGCACGCTCTTCGTGACCGGCGTGGTGGTGTTCTCGGGGCACTTGTTCGACTTGGTCGAGGAATGGCTCGGCGCCCGGTTTCCGCCCCAGGCGGTCGAGCTCGGATTCTGGATCGCACTCACGCTCGTGATCCTGGCTCCGCTGGTGGCAATCTGGCGCAACATCTCCGCGATGGCGCTGCTCTACGCCGAGATCACCACCCGGGGCCGGCCGCGCGCGAAACGGCTCCGGCCCGTGGTGGAGACGGTGCTGAAGATCGCATCCGGCATCGCCATCAGCGCGTGGTTGATGACCATTCTCCCGGCCGAAGGCACGGCCCGGTGGCTGCTGGCGGTCACCGCCGCGGTGGCGCTCGTGGCCCTGCTGGTCCTGCGGCACAAGCTCATCTTCTGGCACAGCGAAATGGAGTTCGAGATCATGAGCACGCTGGAGATTGGCGACGGGCGGAAGGCGACGGGCGCCACGCCCCTCCTGCCTGCGCATGGGAAATGGAACCTCCGCATGGTCGACTGCACCATTCCGGACCTGGCCGATTGCCGGGGCCAGCGGATTTCCGAACTCGACCTGCGCGCCCGCTTTGGGTGTTCCATCGTTGGCATCGAGCGGCAGGGCATGATGCTGCCGCTGCCGTCACCCGAGACTATCCTTTACCCGCGCGACAAGGTGCTGCTCATGGGATCGGCGGAGCAGGTGCCGGAAGGCTGCGCATTTCTCGTGGGAGTATCCGGCCAGGTGCCCGCGGACTCCGATTTCGAGGAGGTGAGGATGGAGACCATCGTCCTGCCCCCGTGGAGCCGCGCGGCCGGGCGCACGCTCGGGGAGCTGGCACCGGCGCAGGTCCACGGGGTGCAGGTCGCCGGGATCCACCGGGGGGGACTGCGGATGCTCAATCCCGGCGCCACGGAGTCCCTTCGGCACGGTGACGAGATCCTGGTGCTGGGCACGCCGGTGCAGATCGCGGAATTCGCGGCGTGGGCGCGGGAACGTCCCGACGAATCCGCCGAAGGCGGAGCGAGTGACTCCCCGTCGCTGCCGCCCGTCCGTCCTTAGGCGCAAAAAAAAAGCGCGCCGGTTGGCGCGCTGGGCAAGCCGAGCGACGAAAGCGCGGGCTCAGTTGGAGCCGTGGCGAACCGTCGTGTCGGCGGGTTTCTTGACCTCGGTCGACTTGGCCGGCTCCGGCTCGGGCTCCGGATCGTCCTTCGAGGATTTCTTGAACTCCTTGATCGACTGACCAAGGCCCTTGGCCAGGCCCGGAAGCTTGGCGCCACCGAACAGGACGAGCAGGATCACCAGAATGATGATCAGCTCGGGCATGCCGAGGCCGAAGGCGGCAAAGAAGCTGGTCGAGGTCATGATGCCGAAACCTAGGCGGGACGGCCGACCTGTAAAGCGGCAAATGGGTTTTCCTGGCCGCCCATCTCCGGCGTGCCGGTCACGGGGCGAGCCAGACCACTTCGTCGTCCAAACCCGGCTGCCCCGAGACGATCCGGGTGCCGACGGTGCGGCCCTGCTGCTGGCGTGAAACGAGCAGTCGCGCGGTTTCCTGCAGCGCATCGGTTCGCGCGATCCATTCGCCGCCCGCTTCGAGGGCGGTCCCGGGAGCGTCGGGCGCAAGTTCGACAAAGGCGAACCGCCGCTCCGGGTCAGTCGCGATCACCCGTCCCACGAGCAGGCGGGCACTTGGCACCAAGGCGTCCGCGGCGAGCGGGGACGGAGGCGTGGTGGCGGCGGGCTCCGCCGGCGGGGGTGCGGAAGTGGCACAGCCCGACAGGCCCAGGCCGACCGGGAGCGCGACGCTGCGGACGATACGAACGATGCGCGCCGGCAAGAACATGGCGGGATCAGGCCGGCGGCGCGTGCGGGGAGTCGCCCCGGGAGCGGCTGCTCAGAGCTTCGGCAGCGGAAACCCGAGCCCGCCGGGAAGCGAACCGGCGCCGAGGGGGCCGCCGGGAGAGACGCCCGGGCTGCCGGGTTGGCCGGGCCCGCCGGAACCGGGCACGCGGGCGGTCGCGGCGACCTTGAGCAGGTTCTGGGCGTTGTCGATCTGCTCGGCGTCGAAGAACCCGTGAAGCTGGCGGATGCGGGTCGGGTGGCGCATCTTGCGGAGGGCCTTGGCTTCGATCTGGCGGATGCGCTCCCGCGTCACCTTGAACTGCTTGCCGACCTCCTCGAGCGTGCGGCTGTAG
>ERZ761602.4237-NODE-4237-length-18859-cov-45.970060_pt1 | contig 18859 bp, 14 predicted proteins | sample MGYA00512165_ERZ761602 | MGnify/ENA primary metagenome ERZ761602 (study PRJEB28899, sample SAMN02445085) | bioreactor sludge metagenome | biome: EBPR sludge; isolation source: Thorneside wastewater treatment plant | place: Australia: Brisbane, Thorneside... | reverse complement strand
GTGCGGGGGAGGGCGGGGCGGTGGCCTGGCAGTGGAGGGGGCGAGGCTGGATTCTACGGCGGGAAGGGGGTGGGGCGTGCGGGAGGATCGCGCCTGCATCCGGGCTATTCACGGCCTGCCCACGGTCTGCGACGTCACGACGAATACGCAGCCCAGTCTGCGGGGGCACTGGGGATCTCCCGGAACATTGGAAATCGGCTTTGGTGGAGGACGCTCCAACTCACCCGACGTCGAGCACGACACTCATCGGCGCGCTCCCCTTGTGGGTCTTGTAGCGAGCCGTTCCGCAATAGAGGAACGGCGCAGCCTTCCCGCCTGCCAACTTCGTTTCCCGCACGAACAGATGCAGTGTGATACCCAGCTTCTCGTGCCCGATGAGCTCCCGTCCTTTCTTGCTGTCGGGCGTCGTCGCATTCTGCGTCGACCATTCGAACGTGCGTTCGTCCACCCAGCGGTCCAGATACCGATGCTCTTCTGCCTTGCCCTGTTTGTTCAGGGTGACGAGGAGAACGTGGGCTTTTCGCTCCGGTAGCACGACGTGCCCCACGTTCCAGTTCCCAGGGTTGTATTCCTCGCCGAATAGCGCAGGGATCTCTTCACGCATGAAGGACTCGCCCACCACGAGTTCCAAGGGATCGACGACCGCCTTCAGACGCGCCAGCGTCCGCAGCTCTTCCGCCATTTCGGGGGTGACGTGGATGTCCTCGTAATCGGAGTTGTTGGCGACGAGGACGTAGCTGCCATCGCGTTGCTTGGTGACGACCCGCAGCAGGTATTGGTCTTCTCCCGTTTGGTCCTGGCGCTCGATCGCCATGATGCTGCCGGTGATCGAGCCGGCATTCGTCGGGCTGACGAGTTCGAGCAGCAGATAGTCGCCGTCACGGATCGGGTGCTTGCCGCCGTTCATCGAACTGCCCGAGGCGCGCGCGATGAAGTGGCGGGCGGGATCGAGGCGACCGTGTCCGGAACCGATGCGGCGATGTTCTTCGGCATCCGCGCGGGAAGTGCGGAAATGCCCACAGGCGATACGCAGGTTCGGGAAATAGGGGAGCTCGACCCCGACGGGGCTTGGGCGAACGAAGGGGATGACATTGTCAGTGCCGGTCGTCGCGGCGCGGCGCGCCTCGTATGCGGCGAGGCGGTAGTCGATCAGCTCCTGCACCATCGCCGTCAGCGTCTCGCGCCGGTCAGGGATGACGGGAAAGGAGGGTTCGAAAGCATCGCCTTGCACCCGGAAGAAGACGCTTCCCTTCGTCGGCTGGTTTCCACCGATCCAGGCATTGACCGGGTTGTCCCGCCAGTAGCGTTGCCAGCCCTTGCTCGTGCCTTCTTCGGTGTCGTCGAGGGTCTCGGGAAGGTCTGCGAGTAAGGGGCGGCGGCGCTGGAGAATCTTCCAGGAGTGCTCGGCCACCTGCGCGAGGCTCGGCGGTGCCCGCCAGCCGTCGAGTTCCTGGAAGGCCTCGAGCAGGACCATCTTGAAGCTCCTGGTGATCGCAGTCGTCTCGATCTCGCGCAGGAATCCCGAATGCGCATCGAGAACCACCGACTCCGCTTCGCCGAGATCGTCCATGGCCTTCACGAGCCCGAACCAGCTCTCGTACTCTCTCCTCATCCGCCCGAGATTCGCTCCGCTTCGATAAAACTCCGCGAGGGTCGGTCGGCGGCCGAGGCCGGCATGCAGCGCTTCGTACTCCCGGGCGATGCCGTCACCGTCGAGCGACTTGAGGAAGTCGATCAACTCCAGGTCGAAGTTGATGTAGCAGCCTGCAGGGAGCTCGAGTCGACGAGTCTCGACCTTGCGCGCGAACTCCGCCAACTGCTTGTAACCGCTGCCGATCTGCCCGAGCGCCTGGGGCTTGTGCAGGAAGCTGTGGTGGTTGCCGATGAAGTCGAGCACCACCAGCCGCTCCTTACCCTCCGCTATGCGAAGGCCGCGGCCGAGCTGTTGCAGGAAGAGGATTTTCGACTCGGTGGGGCGCAGCATCAGGACGGTGTCGATCGTCGGCAGGTCGACACCCTCGTTGAACAAGTCGACGGAGAAGATCACCGCCAGCCGCCCATCGGCGAGTTGCTCCAGCGCTTCGCCCCGTGCGAGCTCCGAGCCGGCGTAGACAGCAGCGGCGTCGATCCCTTGCGAGCGAAACTGCGTCGCCATGAACTCGGCGTGGCGGATCGAAACGCAGAAGGCGAGCGTGCGCCGTTGCGCTCGCTTGCGCCATTCCTTGAGCGCATGGCGGGCGCGTGCGAGGGTGGCGAGCTTGTTCGACAGCTTGTCGGGATCGAAGCGGCCGTTGCGCCAGGGGATCTCCTTGTAGTCGACCGATGCGTCCCAGACCCCGTAGTAGTAGAAGGGTGCCAGCAGCCGTGCTTCGATGCCGGCGAAGAGATTGCAGTCGAAGACGAGGTTGTCGTCGCACAGGGAAAGGATGTCGGACTGGTCGGTGCGATCGGGCGTCGCCGTGAGTCCAAGCAGGAACTGCGGGGCGAAGTGGGCGAGCAGCCGGCGGTAGGTGGGCGCGGCGGCGTGGTGAAATTCGTCGACGACGATGTAATCGAAGTGCTGCGGCGAGAACCGCTCCAAGTGGGCGTTGCGGCCGAGGGTCTGGACCGAGGCGCACAGCACGTCGACCTGGGTGTCGCGGATCTGGCCCATGTAGAAGCCGACGCGGGCACGCGGGCGGATGCACACGAAGGTGTCCGCGGCCTGGTTGAGGATCTCTTCGCGGTGGGCGACGAAGAGTACGCGGCGGGCTCCAATCTGCTGGGCGTCGAAGGCGGCGAGCCAGGTCTTGCCGAGACCGGTGGCGAGGACGACGAGGCCGCGCAGGTAGCCTTCGCACCGGGTGTGGGCGAGCGCGGCCAGCGCGTCTTGTTGGATCGGCGTCGGGGTGGGGGGCTGCTCGGTCTCGTCGGCGCTCGGCTCGATCGGTCGGGGCGGTGGTACGCGGCGCGCCTCGTAGCGCTCGATCCAGGCGTCGGTGAGTTCGACCGTCCGCGGGTCGCGGAACAACTCCTCGAAGCGGGCGCGCGCTTCGAGGAAACCGTCGTCGCCCGGGTAGTCGACCCGGTAGTTCCATTCCAGCCCGTCGGTCAGCGCGGGGCGGCTGATGTTGCTCGATCCGATGAAGACCGTGCCATGCAGCGCGCTCGCGTCGGGGAAGTGGGCGAACAGGTAGGCCTTGAGGTGGAAGCTGCGGCCGCCGGACTCGAAGATCCTCACTTGCGCGCCTTGTTCCTGCAACAGCATCAGCAGCCGCAACGCGTTCGGGTCGGTGATATCGAGGTAATCGCTGGTGAGGATGCGGACCCGCGCCGGCGGTCGCGACTCCACCGCATGGCGGGCGAGCGCGTCGTGGAGGTCGGGCAGCAGCAGGCGCAGGCCGCTGGCCTGCACGAAGGACACCGCGAGGTCGATCTCATCCGCGCGCGCGATCGAGTGGCAGAGTTGCGATAGCAGCGGGTGCTGTGGCTCACCGGTGAAGAGGCGGCGAGTCGGCACCGTCTTCCTACGCAGCAATCCATTGAGCCATTGCTCGCTACGCTCCGGCCGCTGGTCCCGCGTGATCCAGCATTCCAGCGCCTCGACCTCCGGCAGCCGCGACACCCATTCGCGGAGCCTTGCCTCGGTCGCGTCCGTGAAGTCGCGGCCTCCCGCGCTGCGTTCGCCTTCGCCGTGCTTGAAGCTGAGGTAGAAGACGCCGCCCGGCTTGAGGCCGGCCCACACGCGGGCGAGGATGACGGGCAAGTCGGCTTCGGGGACATGCAACAGGCTGGCACAGGCCCAGATGCCGTCGTAGCAGCTGCGCTCCTCGACGTCTTCGAAGCGGCGTAATTCGACCGGGTGGCCCGAGTGCGCTTGCGCGAGCCTGACGAGTTCGGCGGACGCATCGAAGGCACGCACCCGAAATCCGGCTTGCAGAAAGGCCTTGCTGTCGCGCCCTGCGCCGCAGCCCGCGTCCAGGATCAGCCCATTCGCGGGGACGTATGTGAGGAACCGCTTGTGCAGGTCGGACATGTCCACGCCCAGCGTGCCCTCGGCGAATTGGGTCGCGTGGCTGTCGTAATAGCGGATGCTGCGGGACATCGGCGACCGCCTCAGTGCACAACGGGGCGGGGTCGGGGATTACGGGGCGAGTGCATGGCATCAGGCTACCAGGTTGCCGCGGACGTGGGCAGCACCGCAGCCCGGCTCTCGAAGCTGTCGCTGCCGGAGGCATCGGCTAGAAGCCGGTCAAGGTGCGCCGGGCGCCCAGCCCGAACTGCTCGACGCCCGGGATGGTCGCCGAGCGCCGGTCGCTCACCGCCAACGACATCGACGAGGAGCGGCTGGTCGAGTTGCCGCGGGCGACGCTGGACAGGTGAGGCGGGCGTAGCGCGCCGTGATGGGGATGGAACGGCGGCCGAGGGCCTTGTCAGTGATCGATGAGCAAATGAAATCTTCAGATCGACCGTGTCGACTTCCTGAACGACAAACCCATGGCTCCAAGCGCCACGGTATTCGGATTGCAGGTCTGATGGCATTGCCCCCATAGGCGCCCTTCAGGGCGGCGGGATCGCTCCGCACAGCCAGCGCCAAGTGTCTTGGCTGCAAATGCCGTTGGCGGTCAGCTGTTGATCGACTGTGGCCCGGAGCTGGACCTGGAATGCCCGTAGGTGAAGCTCGGTAGCCATGTCGAAAATGCCGTCATCCGGTAAGTCGGGCAGGACGGAAAAATTTACCGCGACCAATGTGCGCTGCAGGTGTCGCACTGCAACTCCTTGCGCTCCACGCAGGATGCGCGGCGGAGCTTCGTCGGCGCGTTGACCGGGGAGCGGCAGCACCGCATCGGCGGGCTGGAACGCGGCGAGCCAGCCCCACGACTGGTTGCCGCAGATCCCGTCGATACGCATGGTTGCCTGATGCGATTCCTGCATTCGGAACTGGAAAAGCCGCAACCACAGTTCGGTGACCCAGCCGAACCGACCGTCGTCGCGCAGCGGGGGAAGCTGCCGTTGCATCTGCCGGCGCAGGGCTCGCTGCAAGAATCGAACTGCAGGACCACGGTCTATGATCTGTAGCTCGGGCAGGTCGTCGATCGGGCAGGGGGGCGCCAGCGCAGTCAGCTCGGGCGCGCCGGGCTCCGCCTCCAGGGCTGGCTGCTGTCGAACACGTTCCTCCTTGAACGCGTTGAACGCCTTCACGACAGCCAAGGGGAGATCCTCGACGGACCGGAAGCGTGCCGCTCTTCCGATTGCTGCATCGGATACCAATGCCCGGAAGCGCTCGACGCGTTCCGGCGGATTTTCTCTGGTCTTCGCGTCGGTGAAACCGAACGGGATATGGTCCTCGTCCTTTATGAACACTAGGCAGGGAATGCCCACCTCCTGCGCTTTGCGGAACTCCAGCTCGGTGATCGAGAGCCGATCCGGATTCGATGCCGAATCCGGCGGGATGAAGCCGTAACGCAAGCCTACGACAAGAAAATAGGCATCGCAGCGCCCCACGTCCTCAAGGCAGCTGCTTACCAGATCCTTCTCGCCGGCAAGGTAACTGTGCTTCACGACGCATTCGTCGCTGAGCGCTTTCCGGATCGCCTCGCGTTCATCGGCCAGATCGTTCAGTGTCGATGAGAGATATATCGAATAGTTCATATCCTGGCGATCCACGGAAATTTCGTAATAGAAAGATTGTGACTGAGATCGCCCCAGACGTTGCCGTTCGCGGCGTCGATCCGGGAAATGCGCGTTTCGGCGCTATCCAGCCTGGATGGTGCCGCTGAAAATGACAAGACAGCGGATCGAAAGACTCCGCTCATCGCCCATGGCGATCACGAGAACAAACCGGCGCGCGTCGAAGGCGCAGCTGCCAGGATGCCTGGGCGCCGGCCGGGGATGCATCAATCAACGTCCAGCAGCCGCGCGCACTCGTCCATCATCGAGCGCGCCAACTCCGAGTCGTAGTTCGGATCGAGCGCCTCCATCATCTCGTGCGTCGTGTAGAGACCCGCTTCCCGTGACAGCGAGCCGGCGATCTGGCGCGCCAGGCCGTCGCTGAGCGCGGAGAGCTGGCGGCGCTCCGCCAGTGGCAGTGCGCGCTCGCTGCGCCGGAGCCAGTCGGCGATGAAGCTCGCGCCCTGGGCCTCGGTGAGCCACTGGCCATGCTCGTAGTGGATCGACAGGCGCTCGGCGGTGAGCGCGAAGATCAGCGCGGCGCGCGTTCCCCGGCTGTCTGCGGGCGGTGTCGGAAGGGGGAGTGGGGGCATGGTGAATCGGCCAGGCAAGCTGAGGAGACGGCTCGATGCTATCAGCCCACTGGCGAGCTTGAAGGAGCGTTGTACTGGCTTGGAGCTGTCAAACTCGGGGCTGCGAGAAGTCACGCGCTGGCGGGCTCCCCGTGTCGACTGCTTGGTCGAGATGTCCTCGATGCGCGCAGGCAGTTGTTCGCGTTGGGGATGGGCACCTTCTCTCGGTAGGGTGGAATACGGGTATTGCCAAATTTTGGCAAACAACCCACACTTTCGCCATGAGCACGATGAACATTTCCCTCCCCGATGCCCTGAAATCCTTCGTAGACGAACAGGTCAGCCAACGTGGCTACGGAACGAGCAGCGAGTACGTGCGAGAGTTGATCCGCAGGGATCAGGATCGCCAGCAACTCCGTAACTTGCTGTTGGCCGGAGCAGCCTCGGCCCCGGCGGCCCCCGCCGACACCAGCTACTTCGAGGGCCTGCGTGACCGGGTGCGCAAGGGCGCCAGAGTCCGCGCTCAGGGGTGAGGGTCAAGCCGGCCATCCCGCGTGAGCAGGCCAACCGGGATGTGGACGAGGCCGTTGCCTACTATCTGAACGAAGCCAGCGAGGCCGTGGCGCTCGGGTTCATCGATGCGCTGGAGAAGGCTTACCGGCACCTTGGTCGCCAGCCGGCCACCGTCTCGCCACGCTACGCTCATGAACTCAACCTGCCGGGGCTGCGCGCGTGGTCGCTGACGCGCTACCCGTACCTCGTGTTCTATGTCGAGCGTCCGGACCACATCGATGTGTGGCGTGTGCTGCACGGCCAGCGGGACATCCCGGCGTGGATGCAGGAGCCCGATGGCGCGTGACGGTCACCCGCTCTGTGCAGATCCTGCAGGAAAAGGGAAACGCCATGCCGATCAAAGAAGCCATCCGCACCCAGCGCGTGCCCGTCAGGATCTGGACCGACGACATCGACGAGGGCTCGAAGGCGCAGCTCGCCAACATCGCGAGCCTGCCCTTCATCCACCACCACGTCGCCGCCATGCCCGACGTGCACCTGGGCATCGGCGCGACCATCGGCTCGGTCATCGCCACCCACCAGGCCATCATTCCGGCGGCGGTGGGTGTCGACATCGGCTGCGGCATGGTCGCCGCGCGGCTGTCGCTCACCGCCAACGACATCGACGAGAAGCGGCTGAAGAAGGTGTTCGATCAGATCAGCCGCGATGTGCCGGTCGGCCGCGACCAGCATGCGGACGGCCAGGTACTGGTCGATGCAGTGCGCCCCTTCGAGCCCGGCCTCAAGGCCCTGACCGGGCGCCACCCGCAACTGCTCAAGGCCTTCGGCAAGTTCTCCAAGTGGGCGAACCAGATGGGCACGCTCGGGGGCGGCAACCACTTCATCGAGGTCTGCCTGGACGAGCACGAGCGCGTGTGGGTGATGCTGCACTCGGGCAGCCGGGGCATCGGCAACGCCATCGCGACGTACTTCATCGAGCTGGCGAGAAAGGACATGGCGCGCCACATGATCCACCTGCCCGATCGCGACCTGGCCTACTTTGCCGAGGGCAGCGAACACTTCGCCGACTACGTCGAGGCGGTGCACTGGGCGCAGGAATATGCGATGGCCAATCGCCAGGCGATGCTCGATCTGGTGCTCGCGGGACTGGCGCGGCACCTGCCACCCTTTACGGTCACAACCGAAGCGGTGAACTGCCACCACAACTACGTCGCCCGTGAGCACCACTACGGCGCCGACGTGTGGGTCACGCGCAAGGGCGCCATTCGCGCGGGGGTGGGCGAGCTCGGCATCGTCCCCGGCAGCATGGGCGCGCGCAGCTACATCGTGCGCGGCAAGGGCAACGCGGAGAGTTTCTGTTCCAGCGCGCACGGCGCCGGCCGGCGCATGAGCCGCACGGCGGCAACTAGGCGCTTCACGGAGGCCGACCTCGCCCGCCAGACCGAAGGGGTGATCTGCCGCAAGGACAAGGGCGTGGTCGATGAGATTCCCGGGGCGTACAAGGACATCGACGAAGTGATGGCCAACCAGCGCGACCTGACCGAGATCCTGCATACCTTGAAGCAGGTGGTGTGCGTGAAGGGGTAGGGGATCGATGTGGGGCGGCGTCGCCAGGCTGCTCACGGCGCTGGGGTGCCCTGGTACTGCACCAACGCATGGTCGGATGAGGCTGCTGTGGTCTGAATTGTAGTTTACATAACACATATTCTAGCTGTTTTTGATGTAGAGCCTGGCGCACGCAGATGTCACTCGTAAGCACTCCGTGGGACCGCCTTGCGCCACAGGCGTCCTGCGCTCGATCGAAAACCTTGGTGCGGGGAAAGAGACTCGAACTCTCACGCCTTGCGGCGCTGGAACCTAAATCCAGTGCGTCTACCAATTCCGCCATCCCCGCACATACCCGGACAAGCGAAGCGGCGCGCATTATACACGTGCCACCTCATGTCCCGGCGGGCTCGAATCGAAGCCCGCCGCTCCCGCCGCTCCCGCAAGGCCGCGACGCGGCGGGCGGGCTCAACCCGTGTTACGGCCGTAGGTATCCTCGAAGCGCACGATGTCGTCCTCGCCGAGATAACTGCCCGATTGCACCTCGATGATCTCGAGCGGCACCTTGCCCGGGTTCGACAGCCGGTGGGTATGGCCGAGCGGGATGTAGGTCGATTCGTTCTCGGCAAGCAGGAAGCTGCGTTCACCGTTGGTGACCTCGGCGGTACCCTTGACGACGATCCAGTGCTCGGCGCGGTGGTGGTGCATCTGCAGGCTGAGCTTGGCGCCCGGGTTGACCACGATGCGCTTGACCTGGAAGCGCTCGCCGGCGTCGATCGAGTCGTACCACCCCCACGGGCGATAGACCTTGCGATGGCTCTGGGTGAGCGTGCGGCCCTCGGCCTTGAGGCGGGCGACCACCTTCTTGACGTCCTGCGTGCGGTCCTTGTGCGCGACCATGACCGCATCGGGCGTCTCGACCACCACCATGTCCTCGCAGCCCACCGCCGCGACCAGGCGGCTGCCGGCGTGCACCAGGGTGTTGCGGCAGGCCTCGAAGAGCACCTCGCCGCGCGCGGCGTTGCCCTCGCCGTCCTTGGCCGACACCGCCCACAGCGCGTCCCACGCACCGACGTCGGACCAGCCGGCCGACAGCGGCACGACCACGCCCTGCCCCAGCTCCGGCGCCTCGGCGAGCTTTTCCATCACCGCGTAGTCGATGGAGTCGCTCGGGCTGCGCTCGAAGGCGGCGGTGTCGAGGCGGATGAAGTCCGCGTCGTGGGTGCAGGCGGCCACCGCCGCCGTGCACGCCGCGGCCATCTCGGGCGCGAAGCGGCGGATCGCCGCCAGCCACACCGAGGCCTTCATCATGAAGATGCCGCTGTTCCAGTAATAGGCGCCGCTGGCGACGTAGGCCTCGGCGGTCGCGCGGTCGGGCTTCTCGACGAAATCGAGCAGCGCGCGCGCGCCCTCGCCGTCCGTCAGCGCCTCGCCGCTGCGGATGTAGCCGTAGCCGGTCTCGGCGCGGTCGGGCACGATGCCGAAGGTCACCAGCGCCCCCTTCGCAGCCGCCTTCGCACCGACCGCGATCGCGTGCTGGAAGGCGGGCTGCTCGGTGATCACGTGGTCGGCGGGCATCACCAGCAGGATGGGGTCGCCCTCCTCCGTCGCCGCCAGCGCGGCGAGAGTGAGTGCCGGCGCGGTGTTGCGCCCGACCGGCTCGAGCACGATCTGCGGCGAACGCACACCGATCTGGCGCAACTGCTCGGCGATGATGAAGCGGTATTCCTCGTTGGTTACGACCAGCGGGCGCGGGTCGACCTCGCCGCCCGGGAAGTCCTTCAGCCGCAGCGCGGTCTCCTGCAGCAGCGAGCGCTCGCCGGTGAGCGGCAGGAGTTGCTTGGGATAGCTCTCGCGCGAGGCTGGCCACAGTCGGGTGCCGGAGCCGCCGGAGAGGATCACGCTCTTGATGGTCATGCGTCTGGTCCTTGCGTTGCTCTGTCGTTCGGTCGGGTGAGTCAGTCGAGGATCTCGCGCAGCATGCGGGCGACGCCGTCGCGCCAGTCGGGCAACGCGATGTCGAAGCGTTCGCGCAGTCGCGAGGTGTCGAGCCGGGAATTGAGCGGCCGCGCCGCGGCAGTCGGGTAGTCGTGCGTGCCGATCGGCGCGATCTCGCCCACCTTCAGCGCAGCGCCCAGTTCGCGCGCCTGCTCGATCACGAAGCTCGCGTAACCGTGCCAGCTCGTCTCGCCGGCGGCGGCGAGGTGGTAGGTGCCGCCCAGGCTGTGGTCCCTGCGTTCGGCACGGATGGCGTGGGCGCTGACATCGGCGATCAGCTCCGCACCGGTGGGCGCGCCGTGCTGGTCGGAGATCACGGTCAGGCGTTCGCGCTCGGCCGCCAGGCGCAGCATCGTGCGCGCGAAATTGCCACCGCGCGCCGCATACACCCAGGATGTACGCAGGATCAGGTGGCGACAGCCCGCAGCGCGGATCGCCTCTTCGCCGGCGAGCTTGGTGCGCCCGTACGCCGACAAGGGCGCGGTCGGAGCGTCCTCGCGCCAGGGCGTGTCACCACTGCCGTCGAAGACGTAGTCCGTCGAGTAATACACCAGCAGCGCGCCCACCACCGCCGCGGCCTGGGCGAGGACGCCCGGCGCCGCCGCGTTGATGCGCTGCGCGCGCTCGACATCGGTCTCGGCCTTGTCGACAGCGGTGTAGGCGGCGGCGTTGACGATCACGTCGGGGGCCAGCCGGCGCACGCTGCGGTCGATGCCCTCAAGATCCTCGAGGTCACCGCGCAGGCCGTCGGCACCGCCACGGTCGAGCGCCACGACGATGCCGAGCGGTGCGAGCGCGCGCTGGAGTTCCCAACCGACCTGCCCGTTCTTGCCCAGCAGCAGGATCTTCATGCCTGCACCTCGCGTCCCGTATAGTTGCGCGCCACCCAGTCGCGGTAAGCGCCGCTCTGCACGTTGGCGATCCAGCCGGGGTTGTCCAGGTACCACTGCACCGTCTTGCGGATGCCGGTCTGGAAGGTCTCCGCCGGGCGCCAGCCGAGCTCGCGCTCGATCTTGCGCGCGTCGATCGCGTAGCGGCGGTCGTGGCCAGGGCGATCCTTCACGTAGGTGATGAGCCGCGCGTAGCTGCCGGCCGCATCCGGGCGGAGCTCGTCGAGCAGCGCGCAAAGCGTATGCACGATGTCGATGTTGGCCATCTCGTTCCAGCCACCGACGTTGTAGGTCTCGCCGAGCTGGCCGCGCGCCAGCACCTCGCGGATCGCGCTGCAGTGGTCGCCCACATACAGCCAGTCGCGCACGTTCCGGCCGTCGCCGTAGATCGGCAGAGCCTTGCCGGCGAGCGCGTTGACGATCATCAGCGGGATCAGCTTCTCGGGGAACTGATAAGGGCCGTAGTTGTTCGAGCAGTTCGTGGTGAGCACTGGCAGGCCGTAGGTGTGGTGCCATGCGCGCACGAGGTGGTCGCTCGCCGCCTTGCTCGCCGAGTACGGGCTATTGGGCTCGTAGGCCTTGGTCTCGGTGAAGGCGGGGTCGTTCGGGCCGAGCGAGCCATAGACCTCGTCGGTGCTCACGTGCAGGAAACGGAACGCCTCGCGCTCGCCGGTGGGCAGCGCGCTCCAGTGCGTGCGCGCGGCTTCGAGCAGCGTGAAGGTGCCGTCGACGTTGGTGCGCACGAAGGCGCCGGGGCCGTGGATGGAGCGGTCGACGTGGCTCTCGGCGGCGAAGTGCACCACCGCGCGCGGCTTGTGCTCGGCGAACAGGCGCTCCACCAGGGCACGGTCGCAGATGTCGCCATGCACGAAAAGGTGGCGCGCGTCGCCCTCCAGCGGCGCGAGCGTCTCGCGATTCCCCGCATAGGTCAGCGCGTCGAGGTTGATCACCGGCTCGTCGCTGGCTGCCAGCCAGTCGAGCACGAAGTTCGCGCCGATGAAGCCGGCGCCGCCTGTAACGAGAATCACGTGGGGAGTCCTGTGCAAGTCTGGAAACGCGGCATTATCGCACCGGCGGGCACGGGCCGACGAGGAAGGAGGGCACGGGCCGAAGCGTGTTTCCTTGTGGCGGCGGGCCTGGTTGGGTGCGGGGCAGTCGCTTTCGCGCCTGCCGGCACGCCTACATGCGCAGGCGCTCGGCGTAGCCGGTCATCTCCAGGTAGCCGCGCCCGAGCTCGGGCCCCGCCTCGTCTCCGACCTCGGCTCCCTCCTCCACCTCGTACAGGCGCACCGCCCCCTCCCAATAGATCGCCCCGGTGGACGCGCGGCTGTCGAGCTCCTGGTCGTCCATCAGCGGGCGCAGCCGGTAGCGCCGATCGGCTATCGTGACCGCCCACTCCACCGGGTATTCGATGCCGGTGCGCGGCGAGCGCCAGTGGCGCAGCGGCTTGAAGCCGACCTCGCCGGGCGGGTGGATGCGGATGCTGCCGTCGCGCGCACTCGTGGTCGCCGCCGCCCAGATCGCCCGACCGTCGTGATCGCGCATGCGAAAGGCCATCAGGCCGCCGCCGTCGGCGAGGTTGATACCGATCCAGTCCCAGCCGCGCGCGCCCTCGGGCAGGATCTCGCTCGACCACTCGTGATCCAGCCACGCATGGCCGCTCACCGCCACAGTCGTGCCGTCCAGGCGCAGTGTGCCGCTCACCGCGAGCTGCGGGCGGCTGTAGTAATAGCTGGCGTTGAGCGGATCGGGCGCCTTCTGGCTGTAGCCCTCGCGACCGTTGAGCACCGGCGCGCGGTCGACCGCGAAATCGAGCGTGAAGCCGAAATCATCCGCCTCGATGCGGCTGCGATAGGCGGCCTGCGCGCTGTCCCCGCCCTCGAGGAACCAGTCGTCCACCCGCACCGCCGTGCGTCCTTCGAGCGCCTCGACCAGCCCGGGATAGGCGCGCCCCGAACGCTCGGCGTGACGCAGCCGGCCCGTGGCCGGATCGGCCACCGCGGCATGCGCGAGCACGAGCTGGCGCGGCGCGAAGCGGCTCGGATTGTCCTCGCCGATACGGGTGCGCACGCGGAAGAAGGTGAGCTGGAAGCCGCGCTCCACCCCTGCCCCGTCGCGCAGCCAGCCGGTGATGTACCACCACTCGGTGCGGTAGTCCGGATGGGCGCCGAGATCCTGCGGAAAGACCAGCGCCCTGCCCGGCAGCACCGGCGGATAGGATGGCCCGGCGTCCTGCCCCTGCGCCACCCCGCCCCCGGCGAGCATCAGCAACGCCGCAAGCATCAACCGCAGCCGGACAAGCCCCTTTCCCAGGCCCCCCAGTGCAATCCACGCCGCGCGCCTCCCAGCCCCCACCGTTCGTGACCCCTCGCGCCTCACCCCTCACCCCCTACCAATCCGCCTTCACCGCCAGCACCGCCGACTGCCGCATCGCATGCCGCCCGGCGAGCCGGGCCACCAGCGCCGCCAGCAGCACCAGGCTCACGGCGAAGATCGCCAGCCCGCCCCAAGGCACCGCCAGCTCCATGCTCCAGTGGAAGCTCTGGCGGTTGATGATTTCGATCAGCACCCAGGCGATCGCCGCGCCGCCGGCCAGCCCGGCGATCACGCCCAGGCCGGCGGTGAGCGCGCCCTCGGTGGCGATCAGGCGGCCGATCTCCGCGCGGGTGAAGCCGAGGTGCCGCAGCATGCCGAATTCGCCCTGGCGGGTGGCGGCGAGCGCAGCGAACGTGGTGGCGATACCGAACAGGCCGATCACCACCGCCACCGCCTCCATCAGGTAGGTGATCAGGAAGGTGCGATCGAAGATCTGCAGGCTGATCGCGCGGATCTCGCCCGGCAGCGCGATGGTGATGTGCTCGGCGCCGAAGCGCTCGCGCAGCGCCTGCGCCACCGCCGCCGGGGTGGCGCCCGGCTCGAGCAGCAGCGCGGCGTCGTTTACCCGGTCGTCGCCGGTGAGGGCGACGTAGTCGCGACTCTCGATCAGCGCGGCGCCGTGCTGGCGGGCGTAGTCGCGCCACACCCCGGCGACGCGGAAGGCCTGCACCCGGCCCCCAAGCGGCAGCTCGAAGCGGCTTCCGCGCGCCAGATCGTGGCGATCGGCTGCCGCCTCCGACACCCAGGCGGGCGGCAGGCCCTCGGCATCTCCCGCCACCGGCTCCATCGATCCGCTTACCAGCGGCAGGCCCCAGTTGCCTTGCGCCGGTCGCGCCAGCACGGTGAACAGCGGCTCGGCGTCCGACAGGCGCAGGTTGATCAGGCGAGTCGTATCGACTCGCGCCACGCCTTGCGTCGCCGCGATCCCTGCGAGCGCCGGCGGGTCGAGGTAGCCGCTGCCGCTCGCGACCGAGGCACGCACATAGAGATCCGCCGGCAGCACCTGGGCGAGCCATTCATCCACCGAGACACGGAAGGAGTTGACCATGATCGCCATCGAGACCGCGAGCGCGACGCTGGCGATCACGCCCGCCCCCGCCACCACCGCCTGCCCCGGCGCCGCAGCCAGGCGGGCGTGCGCCAGCCGCCAGGTTGCACTGCGCCCGCGCGCGAGCAGCGGCAGCAGGGCGTGCGCGAGCACCGGGAGCGCCAGGATGGCCGCGGCGAGCACGAACACCACCGCCGCGTAGCCGCCCACCGGGATGCTACCGAGCGGCGGCACCAGGCAGGCCAGCACCGCGAACACCAGCATCGCCGCCGCCAGCCGACCGCGCCCGTCGCCGCGGGGCAGGCCGGCGCGTTCGCCCTCCCCCGCGCGCAAGGCGCGCGCCGGTGCCACCGCAGCCGCAGCGCGCGCAGGCAGCCAGGTGCCGGCGACACCGGCCACGACGCCGAGCAGCAGGTAAGCGAGACTCGCCGCGGGGTGGAATGCGAGCTGCGGCGCCACCCCCTGGAAAAACCCTGCACCAAGATCACCGCCTACGAGGCGGAAGGCTCCGGCGGCGAGCGCATGGCCGAGTGCGACCCCGAGCAGCCCGCCCACGACGCCCACCACCGCCCCTTCGGCGAGCAGACCTCGCATCAGCTCGGCCCGCACCAGGCCGAGCGCACGCAGCAGTGCGAACTCGCGCCGCCGCCTCGCCACCGAAAGAAGCTGCGTGGAAAACACCAGGAAGCCGCCGGTCAGCAGCGCGATCGCCGCCAGCATGGTGAGGTTCACCCGGTAGGCGCGCGAGAGCGAACCGAGCTCCCCGGCCGCCGCCTCCGGCGCACGCAGCGCAATGCCCGGCGGCAGCAGCGCGGACAGGGCCGCCTGCGCCGTTGCCGGCGACACCCCCACGGTGAGGCGCAGGTCGATCCGGCTCAACACGCCGATGCGTCCGAAGGCCTGCTGCGCGGCACCGAGGTCCATGACACCCAGTACGCCGCTCGCGCCCGGCACCCGCCCGCCCGCCTCCAAAACGAGGCTGCGCACGCCCGACTGGACCGCGATGCGCGCGTCGGCGAGCGCCGGCGGCAGCGCCTCGCCCTCCGAGGAGTGCCCCGGTGCGGACAGGCGCTGGTGGGCGTCGTCGCTCAGGAAGACCACACCCGGCCGCAGGGCGGCGAAGCGCAGGTCTTCTCCGCCGCGGTCGGCGAGCGGCATCAACCCGGGCTGCACGCGCAGCACGCGGAAGAGGTCGACACCGAGGATGCGCAGGCTCTCCTCGCGCCCCGGCAGGCGGGCGTCGATCTCCAGGACCGGGCTCGCCGCGGCCACCTCGGGTCGGCGTGCCAGCGTGACGAACAAGGCCTCGTCGAACCCGTCGCGCGGCCCCACCACCTGCAGGTCGGCCTTCCCCGCGACCGCACGGATGCCGCGGCCGAATTCGTCCAGCGCAGCGCCGTGGATCAGGTGCACCGCCAGCCCGAGCGCAACCCCGAGCGCGATCGCCAGCAGCGACAGCGCGCTCGCGAGGCGGCGGCGTAGCAGGCTGGCGAGGAAGAGGCGGCGCAGCGGCACGCTCACGGATGCCCCGTGATGTCGTGCAGGCCGTCGACGCGCAGTTCCAGCACACGGTCGGCACGCGCTGCCGCGCTGCGCGAGTGGGTGACCATGACCCCCGCGGCACGGCTGTCGCGGATCTGGCCGAGAAGGAGGTCGAGTACCTCGCTCGCTCGCCCCGGATCGAGGTTGCCGGTGGGTTCGTCCGCGAGCACCAGATGCGGGCGATGCACCAGTGCGCGCGCGATCGCAACGCGCTGCAGCTCGCCCCCGGACAACTGCTGCGGCGGATCCGTCGCGCGTGCGCCCAGCCCGACGCGACCGAGCATCTCGCGCGCGCGCCGACCGGCCTCGGCCTCGGCGGTGCCGAGCAGCCACAGCGGCAGCGCCACGTTCTGCAGCAGGTCCAGGTGCGGAAGGATGTGGAAGGCCTGGAACACGAAGCCGAAATGGCTGCGGCGCAGGCGCGCCATGGCGTCGTCGTCGAGGCGCTCGACGGAGGTATCGCCGACCCGGATCGCGCCGCCGTCGACCGGCTCCAGACCGGCGATGCAGTTGAGCAGGGTCGACTTGCCCGAGCCCGACTCGCCGACGATCGCCACGCACTCCCCCGCCCCCACCCGCAGCGCCAGGCCCTCGAACAGCACGCGCGCCGGCGTGCCGGGCAGGATGCGGGTGACGTCGTCGAGCTGCAGCATCGGAAGACCTCGTGGGACGGGGCTGGATAGGGGAATGATGGGCATCATTGTGTCATTGCCCAGCGCAAAAAGTTCGCGGCTTGCGCCGCTCCTGCACGCGCTCCCGGGTGCGATGGTCCGTGCAGGAGCGCCGCAAGGCGCGAAAGCGGCGGTGCTGATCGTGACGCGCGCCGGTTACCGAACCGCCCTGTTCGCGGCTTGCGCCGCTCCTACATGCGCTTCCCGGTGCGATGCCTCCTGTAGGAGCGCCGCAAGGCGCGAATGCGGCGGTGGTGATCGTAACGCCCTCCATTGGCGAACCGCCCGGTTCGCGGCTTGCGCCGCTCCTACAGGGGGCGTGCGGATATACTGCGGCACCCTGCGGACCCTGCCGCTCCTTTTGCCCCGATGCCGGTCGAGCACTACGAGAACTTCCCTGTCGCCTCCCTGCTGTTGCCGGCGCGCCTGCGCGAGCCGGTCGAGGCGATCTATGCCTTCGCGCGCGGGGCCGACGACGTCGCCGACGAGGGCGATGCCCCCGCGGTGGCGCGGCTGGCGCGGCTGCACGACTACCAGCTCGGGCTGGAGGCCTGCGCGCAAGGCCGGGCAGTGGCCGACGCGACGCTGGCGCCGATGTTCGCCCGCCTCGGCCGCGCGATCCAGGCGCACGCGCTGCCGCTGCAGCCCTTCCGCGACCTGCTCGACGCCTTCATGCAGGACGTCGGCAAGACGCGCTACGCCGACTTCGCCGAGCTGCGCGACTACTGCCGGCGCTCGGCCGACCCGGTGGGCCGCCTGATGCTGCATCTTTACGGCGCCGCGACCGCCGACAACCTGCGCCGCTCGGACGCGATCTGCACGAGCCTGCAGCTGATCAACTTCTGGCAGGACGTCGCGGTCGATTGGGAAAAGCGGCGGATCTACCTGCCGCTCGACGAGCTCGCCCGCTTCGGCCTCGACGAGCGCGCGCTCGACGCGCTGTCCCGCGGCGAACGCAGCCCGGGCGAGGACTGGCGCGCGCTGATGGCCTTCGAGGTGCAACGCGCGCGCACCATGATGCTCGACGGCGCTCCGCTCGCTCGCGCCCTGCCCGGCCGCGTCGGCTGGGAGCTGCGCCTCGTGGTGCTGGGCGGGCTGCGCATCCTCGAACGCATCGAGGCGGTGGGCTACGATGTCTTCCGCCACCGCCCCGCGCTAGGCCGCGGCGACTGGGCGCGCCTGGCCTGGCGCGCGCTGAACTACGGAAAACTCGGATGAACCCTCACGACTACTGCCAGGACAAGGCCGCCAAGAGCGGCTCGAGCTTCTACTACAGCTTCATGTTCCTGCCCGCCGAGCGCCGCCAGGCGATCACCGCGCTGTATGCCTTCTGCCGCGAGGTGGACGACGTGGTGGACGAATGTCATGACCTCTCGCTCGCACAGACCAAGCTCGAATGGTGGCGGCAGGAGGTCGGGCGCGTCTACGGCGGCACGCCCACGCACCCGGTCGGCCATGCGCTGAAGGACGTCATCAAGGGCTTCCGCCTGCCGCAGGAGCAGCTCCTCGAGATCATCGACGGCATGGCGATGGACCTGTCGCAGACGCGCTACCTCGACTTCAAGGGCCTGCAGCTCTACTGCTACCGCGTAGCCAGCGTGGTCGGCCTGCTCGCCGCCGAGATCTTCGGCTACCAGGACCGCCAGACGCTCAAGTACGCGCACGACCTCGGGCTGGCCTTCCAGCTCACCAACATCATCCGCGACGTCGGCGAGGACGCCCGCCGCGGCCGCATCTACCTGCCGATCGAGGACCTGCAGCGCTTCGAGGTGCCCGCCAAGGACCTCCTCGAGGCGCGCTACTCCGACGCCTTCCGCGAGCTGATGGCCTTCCAGGCCGAGCGCGCCGAGAAGTTCTACGACCAGGCCTTCGCCCAGCTGCCCGCGATCGACCGCAAGGCGCAGCGCCCCGGCCTGGTGATGGCGGCGATCTACCGCACCCTGCTGCGCGAGATCGCCCGCGACGGCTTCCTGGTGCTCGACCGCCGCACCTCGCTGACGCCGCTGCGCAAGGTGTGGCTCGCGGGCACCACCTGGTTCCGCGCATGAGCGCGCC
>ERZ761602.4236-NODE-4236-length-18860-cov-5.074555_pt1 | contig 18860 bp, 31 predicted proteins | sample MGYA00512165_ERZ761602 | MGnify/ENA primary metagenome ERZ761602 (study PRJEB28899, sample SAMN02445085) | bioreactor sludge metagenome | biome: EBPR sludge; isolation source: Thorneside wastewater treatment plant | place: Australia: Brisbane, Thorneside... | reverse complement strand
CAAAGAGAGCACGGCGCATAACGAAGAGAATAGGAAGAATCGAAAAGAGGAGATTATGGCAAAGGCGAAGTTTGAACGGAAGAAAACCCATGTCAACGTCGGAACCATCGGTCACGTTGACCATGGAAAGACTACATTGACAGCGGCGATCACGAAGGTAAGCGCCGAGTCGGGCAAAGCGGAATTTACGCCATACGATAAGATCGATAAAACGCCGGAAGAAAAAGCGCGGGGAATTACGATTTCGACATCGCACGTTGAGTACGAAACCGACAAGCGACACTACGCTCACGTCGATTGCCCTGGTCACGCTGACTATGTGAAGAACATGATCACCGGTGCGGCGCAAATGGACGGAGCGATTTTGGTTTGCTCCGCTGCTGACGGTCCAATGCCTCAAACTCGCGAGCACATTCTTTTGGCTCGTCAGGTAGGTGTTCCTTATATCGTTGTGTTTTTGAATAAATGCGACATGGTCGATGATCCCGAGCTTTTGGAGTTGGTCGAAGTGGAACTTCGCGACTTGCTCAATTCTTACAAATTCCCTGGCGATAAGATTCCAATCATTCGTGGATCTGCGTTGAAAGCTTTGGAAGGCGATAAGGGTGAATTCGGTGAAGCAGCTATTAAGAAGTTGCTCGATACCTTAGATGCCTACATTCCCGATCCCGTTCGCGATATTGAAAAGCCCCTTTTGATGCCGATCGAAGATGTGTTCTCGATCTCTGGTCGAGGAACGGTTGTCACGGGTCGTATCGAACGAGGGAAGGTCCAAGTTGGAAATGAAGTTGAAATCGTCGGAATCAAACCTACCGCGACGACGGTTATCACCGGCGTTGAAATGTTTCGTAAACTTTTGGACGAAGGATTTGCCGGAGATAATGTCGGACTTCTTCTCCGAGGAACAAAACGTGAAGAAGTGGAACGCGGACAAGTTATCTCCGCGAAGGGATCGATTACTCCTCACACCAAGTTCAAGGCTGAAGTTTACGTCTTAAATAAGGAAGAAGGTGGTCGACACACTCCATTCTTCAAAGGATATCGTCCCCAATTCTATTTCCGAACGACGGACGTGACCGGAGTGGTCACCTTACCTGCTGGAGTAGAAATGGTGATGCCTGGAGATAATATCTCCGTTGATGTGGAGTTGATCACCCCGATCGCTATGGACAAGCAATTGCGATTCGCCATCCGAGAAGGTGGACGAACCGTAGGTGCAGGCGTCGTAACAGAAATTCTTCAATAAAAGATAAGAGTGAAGTGCGGATATGCAAGGCGAGAAAATTCGAATCAAATTGAAAGCATATGAGTCTACATTGTTGGACTCTGCGATTTACGAGATCGTTGCAACAGCGAAACGAACGGGAGCTGACATAGCGGGGCCGGTGCCTCTACCTACCAAGAAGTCCCGATTTTGTGTGTTGCGCTCGCCGCATACCGACAAAAAGTCTCGAGAACATTTCGAGATTCGTACGCACAAACGACTCTTAGATATTTTGAGTCCTACTCAACAGACCATCGACGCATTGATGAAGTTAGATCTCTCCGCCGGCGTGCATGTCGAGATCGAGTAATAGAGGGTTATATGGCTTGTATAATTGGTCGTAAAATTGGAATGACTCGAAGCTATGACGACGCAGGGGAAGGTCTTCCCGTTTCCGTTGTGCAGGCAGGACCTTGCAAGGTCGTGGGCGTGCGGAAGCTTGAAAAGGAAGGCTACCAAGGCGTGGTTGTCGGCTTTGAAGAAGTCGAAGGAGCAAAGCTAAAGAACAAATCGCTCCTTGGTTTTTTCAAGAAACAACAGACTCCTGTCTATAAAGTTGTGAAAGAGTTTCGAGATGAAACCGCTGAGACAGGTGCGGACCTCAATGTTTCCCAGTTCAAGCCAGGCGATATTGTGATGGTCCAAGGATTCTCGAAGGGCCGCGGTTGGACCAGCGTCATTAAGAAATGGAATTTCGGTACGGGCCGTGAATCTCACGGTGGAAATTGCCAGCGCAAGATGGGTTCTAGCGGTATGCACACTTGGCCTGCCCACGTCATCAAGGGAAAGAAGATGTCGGGACGCTGGAGTTTAGAGCGCGTTACGCTTCGATCGGTTGAGGTTATCGATGTGATCCCAGAAGAGAATCTTTTGTTACTAAAGGGTCCACTCCCGGGAACTCCGCAAAGCCTGTTGCGGATTCAAAAGCTTGGCGAAAAGAAAGTGAAAGCGACGAAGAAAGACGAAGCCGCTTAAGAGTTAGAAAGCAGAGATAATTTATGACGGTTCAACTTAAAGTTTTAGGACAGGGAAAAAAGGAAGTCGGAAAGATCGATGCCTCTGAAGCGATCTTTAAAGCTCCGAATCGCCAGTTCCTTTTGCACGACTATGTGGTGATGCAAAGACGAGCGCGTCGACAGGGCACTCATTCCACGAAGACGCGCGCTGAAGTGAGTGGAACGGGTAAAAAACCTTTCCGCCAAAAAGGAACGGGGCAAGCTCGACAAGGGACTCTCATTGGACCCCATCAGCCTGGTGGAGGTATTCAGTTTGGACCGAAACCTCGTGATTACACCACAAAGTTGAATCGCAAGACCAAGGCGGAAGCTTTGCGTACGGCGCTTTCTCAGAAAAATTATGAAGGAAAGCTCGCCGTTTTGGATTCTTTTGAAATCAAATCAGGAAAAACCAAAGACGCTTTCAAATTGCTGAGTGCGTTTTCGGATAAGGATTCTGTTTTGGTGATTGGCGCATTCAGCGATACGACTCTTCGCGCGCTGAAAAATATTCCGACGATGAAGGCCTTATCGCCTAAGGGATTAAATGTGATGGACATCCTCTACTACGATCAAGTTTTGATCGCGAAAGATGCCATGACGACCATTGGGGAGCGCCTCGAAAAGAAGAAGAAGGCGTTCGTTGAGAAGAGTCCTGCAAAGACTGCGAAAGCTCCTGCAAAGAAGGGTGGTAAGTCGTGAAAAAGGTAATCCGATTTCCATTACTCACGGAAAAGACTTCTGCCGCTCAATCGGGGAACAATCATTACGTTTTCGTGGTGGATGTGAATGCGAATAAATTTGAAATCAAACGCGAAGTTGAAGCTCTCAAAAAGAGCATCAAAGTCGAAAGCGTTCGAACAATGATCATTCGCGGAAAAATGAAACGCATGGGCGCTTACATGGGCAAGCGATCCAATTTTAAAAAGGCGATCGTCAAGTTGAAGGCAGGCCAGACTTTGGAGCTGTTTGAGACGGCTGTTTAACGAACGCTAAGGAAGATGTTTGAGAGGTAGTACTCATGGGATTCTATAAACCGATTACGCCAGCGAGAAGATATTACACGCGCCGAGATTTCTCGATGCTTACCAAGGGAGCGACGCCTGAGAAGTCGTTGCTCGCTCCGAAGAATAGTTCGGGTGGCCGAAACAATCATGGACACATCACTTCAAGATTTCGAGGGGGCGGACATAAGCAGCTCTATCGAATTATCGATTTCAAGCGAAACAAGCTTGATGTGCCGGGCAAAGTTGCGAGCATCGAATACGATCCGAATCGATCCGTGCATATTGCATTGATCAATTACGCGGACGGCGAGAAGCGATACATCCTCTGTCCCCAGCTTTTGGCGGTGGGACAGACGGTGACGGCAGGGCCGACGGCAGAAATTTTGCCGGGTTGCGCTCTTCCTTTGAGTGCGATCCCTGTTGGTACGTTTATTCACAATATTGAATTGAAGCGTGGAAAGGGAGGCGCCATTGCGCGATCTGCCGGAACGTTTGCTCAGTTGGTGGCGAGAGAGAATGAATATGCTCTCGTGCGGATGCCCTCAGGAGAATTACGAAAAGTGCTCGTAGAAAATTATGCCTCGATCGGCCAACTTGGCAACGCTGATCACATGAACGTGAGCTGGGGTAAGGCGGGACGATCGCGATGGAGAGGAATTATGCCTCACAATCGGGGGACGTCGATGAATCCTGTGGATCACCCACATGGTGGGGGCCAAGGAAAGACCAAGGGTGGCCGACATCCTGTTACGCCATGGGGCAAGCCGACAAAGGGTTATCGAACCAGAAATAATAAACGCACTGATAACATGCGAGTGCAGCGTCGCAATACGAAACTGGGAGTCTAAGGTTTTATGGCTAGATCGTTAAAAAAAGGTCCCTTTGTAGATGAACACTTGTTTAAGAAAGTGACGAGCCAAAAGGACACCGTCAGTAAGAAGATGATCAAGACCTGGTCTCGTCGATCGACGGTGATTCCAGAAATGGTTGGATTCACTTTAGCAGTGCACAATGGAAAAATTTTTGTTCCCGTTTTCGTAACGGAAAACATGGTGGGTCACAAACTAGGAGAGTTTTCTCCGACTAGAACTTTCAAAATGCACTCGGGGGATCGCAAGGCTGCTAAGGCTCCAGGAGCATAAACAGAAAGGCGTAAGGTAACAGAATTTTATGGAAGCAACTGCAAAACAAAAATTCGCTCGAATCTCTCGAAAAAAGATTCAGCCCGTGGCGAAGATGATTCGAGGATTGCCCATTCACGAAGCGATCGCCTCTTTGCAATTTACGCCTAAGAAAGGCGCATTATTGATTCGCAAGGTGATCGAGTCTGCTCGTGCGAATGCGGCAGAAAAGAAGGCGGATGTAGACGCTCTATTTGTAAAGTCGGTTCGCATTGATAAAGGGCCGATGTTCTACAGAATCATGACTCGACAGCGAGGAATGGCTCACCGAATTAGAAAACGTAGCGTGCACATTACCGTCACAGTTGGAGATGAAGCATAATGGGACAGAAAATTCATCCTACCGGTTTAAGAATTAAAGTAATCCGCGGTTGGGATTCAGTTTGGTTTTCAGAAAAGGGCTATGCCCAGCTTTTGAAGGAAGATTTAGCGATTCGCGATTATCTAAATCAAAAGGTTGCTCATGCCGGAATTTCTAAAGCGGTGATTGAACGCTCAACTTCCAAAGTGCGAGTGACGATTCATACTTCGCGGCCAGGGATCATTATTGGCAAAAAGGGTGCTGGAATCGATGTGTTGAAATCTCAGTTGCAGAAATTGGTTTCGACCGAATTGCTTCTCAACATCAAAGAAGTAAGAAAAGCGGAGATCGATTCGAAGCTTGTGGCCGAAAATATTGCCACCCAACTTGAACGTCGCGTGGCGTTTCGTAGAGCCATGAAGAAAGCGATGCAATCTGCCATGAAGTTCGGAGCCGAAGGCATCAAAGTCCAATTGAGCGGTCGACTTGCTGGCGCAGAAATGGCCCGGATGGAAAGGTATATGGAGGGACGGGTTCCGCTTCATACTTTGCGTGCTGATATTGATTATGGAACCGCTATAGCACGTACGACTTACGGAGTGATTGGTGTGAAGGTTTGGATCTTCCGTGGTGAAGTGCTTGAGAAGAATCCTCAAAAGACGGATGAGCCTGCGCTCGTCGCTTAAAGAACTGGAGTTGAAAGAAAATGTTGCAGCCAGCAAGACAGAAATGGCGAAAGCAAAGTAAAGGTCGAAACCGAGGTTCGGCCACGCGCGGACAATTCCTAAGTTTTGGAGACTTTGGATTGCAAGCTGTTGATCGCGGACGACTCACTGCCCGACAAATTGAAGCGGGTCGTATTAGTATTCAACGACACGCCAAGCGGGGTGGAAAACTTTGGATCCGAGTTTTTCCAGATAAACCGGTTTCAAAGAAACCTCTGGAAGTTCGGATGGGTAAAGGAAAGGGCTCGCCAGAGTTTTGGGTAGCTATCATTAAGCCCGGACGAATCCTATATGAGATTGAAGGGATCACGGAACCGTTGGCGAAGGAAGCCCTGAAGTTAGCTGCTTCGAAGCTTCCTATTCCGACTCGATTTGTAGCGCGACGCATGTTGTAAGGAGCAGTTATGGCTGAGACAGTGAAATATTCTGAGATGTCGGATGATGATTTAAAGAGTCGTCTCATTCAATTGAAGGACGAATTTTATTCGGCTCGACAGAAGACTCGTATGGGGCAATTTAAAAAGTTCTCGGAGTTCAAGCGTCTTCGAAAGGACATCGCTCGTGCGAAGACTGTTTTGCGAGCTCGTGAATTAGGAGCGGAAACTCCCAAGGCAAAGCCAGTGAAGGCACCTAAAGCTCCAAAGGCTGCGAAGACCGCAAAGAAGACGACCAAGAAGACTAAGGACTGAGACTGAGGAATTATATGGCGCAAGCGGAAAAGAAAATTGAAACAGGACAGCGACGACATATTGAAGCGGTTGTCATTTCTAACAAAATGAACAAAACCGTCGTCGTTGAAATGTCGACACTCATGAAGCATCCAAAATATGGAAAATATTTCCGAAAGTATAAAAAGCTGAAGGCTCATGATGAGAAGTCTGAGTGCAAAGTAGGCGACAAGGTGGAGATCATTGAGAGTCGACCGATTTCTAAAGAGAAGCGCTTTCGAGTCACTCGAATTGTGGAACGTTCGAGGCTGGGTGATTTGGCCTTGGCCGACGAAGTTTAGTTAGGACGGAATAGATATGGTTCGTACACAGACAAAATTGACGGTAGCAGACAATACGGGCGCGAAGCTTGTGGAGTGTATCAAGGTTATTGGTGGGACTCGTAAGCGATACGCGGATATTGGTGACACAATCATTGTAGCGGTGAAGGACGCCATTCCATTTGGGAAGGTGAAGAAGGGCGAAGTAAAGAAGGCGGTAGTTGTTCGCGTCGTGAAAGAATACATACGCACAGACGGAACCTATATTCGCTTTGATGACAATGCAGCTGTGTTGATCTCCAACGATCTCGAGCCGGTCGGAACTCGTATATTCGGTCCCGTAGCTCGCGAGCTTCGAGGTAAGAAATTTATGAAGATTTTGTCTTTAGCGCCGGAGGTTCTCTAATCATGGCTTTAGCAAAAATAAAGAAAGACGACGTCGTCTGTGTGATCGCGGGAAAGGACAAGGGTCGGTCCGGAAAAGTGCTCCGAGTTTTTCCAAAGGACTCCATGTGCTTGGTTGAGAAGATGAATCTCGTGAAGCGACATCAAAAGGCGAGACCCACCGGAGGCCCGGCGGGAATTGTGGAAAAACCCATGAAACTAGCGCTCTGCAAGGTAGCTTTAGTCGATCCTAAGTCGAAGAAGCCCGCGCGAACATGTGCAGTTGTCAAAGGCGAAAAGAAAGTTCGACAGTTCGTGAAATCTAAAGAGCTAGTGGATGCCACGAAATAAACGAGTGAAGGATCATTATGACGACGGAAGAAAAAAATAAGAAGAAACCCGCATCGGCGCCTAAAGCTAAGGCGGCAAAAAAGGATGGAGACGTTCAGTCAACGGTTGAGGCTCAATATCCGCGCCTTCGGACGAAGTATAACGAGCAGATTTCTGCCGAAATGCGAAAAGACTTCTCCTACAAGAGTGTCATGCAAGTTCCTCGTTTGCAGAAAATTGTTATCAATGCTGGTTTAGGCAGTCGAAGCACTCAGAACATCAAGGTTATCGATCAAGCCACGAAGGATATTGAAGCGATTACGGGTCAGAAAGCTGTAGTCACTAAATCCAAGGTGGCCATTTCGAATTTTAAATTGCGAGCGGGTCTTCCAATCGGCGTGATGGTGACCCTGCGCGGTAATCGCATGTACGAATTCTTGGATCGCCTCTTAAGTTTGGCACTGCCTCGGATTCGAGATTTCCGAGGAATTTCTGAAAAGGGATTTGATGGCCGCGGGAATTATACGTTGGGCTTAAAGGAACAGCTGGTTTTTCCTGAAGTGACTTATGACACTTTGGATTCTGGATTCGGAATGAACATTTCCTTTATTACTTCCGCCACCACGGACGACGAAGGACGGGCGTTATTAACTAAATTTGGTTTTCCATTCCGAAAGAAAACTCAAGGACAAGGTCAAAGAGCAGCCTAAAAGGGCGGGATAAAATATGGCAAAGACGAGTTCGGTCGTTAAATATAACAAGAGCGTTAAACTGGTGAAGCGATACTCCGAGCTTCGAAAGAAGCTGAAGGAAATTATTCGCAATCCAAATACATCTCCTGAAGATCGCTTGGCGGCACAATGGAAGCTTGGACGAATTCCGAAGCGCGCGCTGCCGGTTCGATTGCGAACACGATGTGAATTAACGGGAAGAACTCGCGCGGTTTATAAAAAGTTCAAGTTGACCAGACATAAATTTCGAGAGCTCGCTCACCAAGGATTGTTGCCGGGCGTAGCGAAGGCAAGCTGGTAATAAGGAGTAATGCTTTTATGAGAACTGATCCAATTGGTGATTGTTTTTCTCGGATTAGAAATGGCGCAAAAGCTCGCATTGAGAATGTGGAGATCCCATATTCTCGAATGAAAGAGGAGCTCCTCAACCTTCTAAAGCGAGAAGGTTATTTGACCCAGGTTGCCGTGGTTGAGAGTGGGGCCAAAAAATTAAAGACGCTGTCAGTACGAATTAAATACGCCGGCGAAGGTGGAAAGTCAGTTTTGGAACAGATCCGCCGTATTTCGAAACCCGGCCATCGAGTGTATTCTCGAACGCCTCAAGGCTCGAAGGTGAGAGGCGGAATGGGTTTTCAAATTTTATCCACATCAAAGGGAGTTCTTACGGACAAGCAAGCCGTTGATAAAAAAGTCGGCGGCGAACTCCTCGGTGAAGTTTATTAACGAAGAGATTGAGGCTTATTATGTCGCGACTAGGTAAAATTCCAATTAATTTGCCGAAGGGTGTAAAAATCACTACCGCCAATGGCGTGCTCTTGGTGGAAGGACCGAAGGGCAAGCTCACACGACCCATGCAAGAGGGGATTTCTGTGACCGTTGAGGGCGAGAAGATTAAGGTCACTCGCGCAAATGATGAACGGCAGACCCGGGCTTCTCATGGACTCATTCGATCCACGCTCAATTCGATGGTGAAGGGTGTATCGGAAGGCTTTAATCGAACTTTAGTTTCGGTAGGCGTCGGATACCGTATGGCGGTTCAAGGAAACAAGTTGTCGATCAGCGCTGGTTTTTCTCATCCTGTCGTATTCGAGCTTCCAAAGGGAGTGACGGGCAAGGTGGATGATCAAACGAAACTCACATTAAGTGGGATCGATAAAGAACAGTTGGGAACTGTGGCGGATAAGATTCGCGCTGTGCGACCTCCTGAGCCTTACAAGGGAAAGGGTATTCGATACGAAGGCGAACAAATTCAACTCAAGGAAGGTAAGGCTGGAGCCGGGGGTAAGTCCGCATAAGCGTTTGAGGTGACATATGGGAATGGTTAAAAAGCAACTATCAAGATTGGCTCGTAAATCACGAATTCGGAAGGGACTCGAAGGGACCGCGGATTGTCCGCGCTTGTCCGTTTTTAAGTCGTCTCAATTTATCTATGCTCAAATAATAGATGACTTGGGAAAGAAAACTTTGGTGGCCTGTTCGTCTGCTGAAAAAGATTTGAAATCCAAACTCACCAGCACGCGAAATTTAGAGGCAGCTCGAGAAGTTGGGAAACTGATTGCAGAACGAGCGAAGGGTCAGAAAATCAATTCGGTCGTCTTTGATCGTAATGGATATGTTTATCATGGCCGAGTTCAGGCATTAGCCGATGGTGCACGAGAAGCAGGACTAAAATTCTAGAGAGGTAATATGGCGGTATCGAGAGACATAGTGGCAAGCCTGGATCTGAAAGAAAGAATTGTAAACGTCGCGCGCGTTGCGAAAGTGGTTCGCGGAGGACGTCGATTTAGCTTCAGTGCATTGGTTGCCGTAGGTGACGAGAAAAATTTTGTAGGTTTCGGATTAGGAAAAGCAAACGAAGTCCCCGAGGCCATTGCAAAGGCTACTGAGCAAGCTAAGAAAAATATGGTTCAAGTTCCATTGTTGGGTACGACGATTCCTCACGAGGTGATCGGAGTTTACGGAGCTGCTCAAATCATTTTGCGACCGGCCTCCGAAGGAACGGGTGTTATTGCAGGTGGTGCCACACGTGTGTTGTTAGAGTTAGCGGGCGTGAAGGATGTGTTATCTAAGTCTATTGGTACAACCAATCCTCATAATTTATCGAGAGCAACGTTGAATGCATTGTTGCAACTGAGAAATCCCGAAGAACGAAAGCTGTTGTTGGCAAGAGAGTAGGATCAGTATGGCAAAGTCGATTTTGATTAAACAAACAAAGGGAACGGCCCAGACGCCAGCGAACCAAAAGACGATTTTGAAATCGATTGGTCTGCGAGGGATTGGAACCTCGATCTATCGAAAGGACACGCGAGCTTTGCGGGGAATGCTGAATTGCGTGCGACATTTTATTGAAGCCTCCCAAGTAGAGTCTTCTCCTACGGCTCGACCAAAAAAGAAGGTGTCGGGCTCAACGGGCGTGAAGGTGAATTAATTTATTTGTTCGAAGTGAAGGTGCATTTATGTCGGCATTAGCAAAGCTCAGACCTCAAAAAGGTTCCAAAAAATCAATGAAGCGAATCGGTCGCGGGGATGGATCCGGTCACGGTGGGACATCTACCAAAGGTCACAAAGGACAATTGGCGAGAAGCTCTGCCCACGTTCCGAGAGGGTTTGAAGGCGGTCAAATGCCTTTACAACGTCGATCGCCAAAATGGGGATTTACGAACGTTACGAAAATTTATTTCAACATCGTAAATTTGGATACGCTCTCTCAAGCCTATGAGGACGGTGAGCAAGTGAGCAAAGCATCTCTGAAGGCTAAGGGTTTAATTCGCAAAACGGATTGGCCTGTGAAGGTTTTGGGTCGGGGAGCTTTGACGAAAGCTTTGAAGATCGAAGTGGATGCGGCCACGGAAACGGCAAAAAAAGGCATCGAACAAGGCAAAGGAACTCTTAAGCTGATTGGAGCGGCTTCTTGAAAGACACAGAGGCGGGACAATTGATAAGCGCTTCAAAAGCGCCAGAACTTATTAAGAAACTTTGGATTACGGCAGGATTAATCGCCGTCTATCGATTAGGAGTCTTTGTTCCTACTCCGGGAGTGAATGCGCAGGAGCTTTCCAATTTTTTGACATCGGGCGCAAATATCTTCGGTTTATTTAATGCCTTTTCAGGTGGAGCCTTAGAGCGATTCTCGATCTTTGCTTTAGGCATCATGCCCTATATCAGCAGCTCCATTATTTTTAGTTTGTTAACGGTCGTAAGTGAGCGACTATCCCAACTTCAGAAAGAAGGGGATCTTGGTCGAAAAAAAATCAACCAATACACTCGTTATGGCACGATCGTTCTCGCCTTTATTCAAGGTTGGGGAATAGCAACTTGGCTGGAAAGCAACCCGGGGGGACTTACCATCGTCGAGAATCCAGGTCTTACCTTTAAGCTTCTCACCGTGCTTACACTAACGGCAGGTACATGCTTCATCATGTGGCTTGGCGAACAGATCACGCAGAGAGGAATTGGAAATGGTTCCTCCCTCATCATTTTTGCCAGCATCATTTCAGGATTCCCCCGTGCTGTTTATCAGCAATGGGAAGGCTTTCAGTCGGGAGATATTTCGGGGCCCACGCTCTTCTCGTTGGCAGTTCTTTGTGTAGCGGCAATCGGGTTCATCGTCTTTTTTGAACGAGCCCTTCGAAAGATACCTATTCATCATGCAAAGCGAGTGGTGGGCCGGAAGATGTACGGGGCATCGATGCAATTTCTGCCTCTGAAGATCAATATGGCCGGAGTCATCCCTCCGATTTTTGCATCTTCCATTTTGCTTTTTCCTGGGACGATCGCTCAATTTTTGAAGACACGATTTCCAGCGCTCTCCGATGTGGCGGTTTATCTTTCTCCGGGAACCTGGCCCTACACCATTCTAGATATCGCCCTGATTGTGTTCTTTGCTTATTTTTACACGGCCATTCAATTCAATCCGGACGATGTGGCCGAGAATGTTAAGAAATCTGGTGGATTTGTTCCGGGTATACGTCCTGGAAAAAACACCGCGGAGTACATTGATCGCGTTTTAACGAGACTCACCACAGCGGGCGCTGTTTACATCGCCTTTGTCTGCGTCGCTCCATTTTTCTTTTTAAATAAATATCAGGTTTTCCTGGGAGGCACATCCTTACTGATCGTCGTTGGAGTCGCCATGAACTTTGCAGAGCAGATTCAGTCGCATCTCATGGCTCAGCAATACGAAGGCTTCTTGGGAGGACAATCGAAGCAACGCCGATTCCGCGGTCGCCAGGACGCATAATTCGATGTCTCTCGCGTGTATCTTTTTGGGAGCGCCTGGAAGCGGCAAGGGGACGCAAGCGAAACGGATTCAGGAACTCTACAAAATTCCTCATATTTCAACGGGTGATATGTTGCGCTCGGAAGTTCAGCGCGCTTCTCCTTTAGGGCAGAAAATTAAATCCGTGATGGACTCCGGTAAGCTCGTGAATGACGAGCTGATGCTAGAGGTTCTCAAAGTTAGACTCTCTCAGCCAGACGTCAGAACGGGCTACATTTTAGATGGCTATCCGAGAAATTTGATACAGGCGCAAGCTTTCGAGAAAATGATTTCGGAGCTTCAGCTTAAATTTCCTTTAGTTTTGTATTTCGATCTTCCTAAGGATGAACTGCTCTTTCGATTGTTGGGACGCCTCACGTGTCAAAATTGTGGAACGGTATTTCATCAAAAGATGAATCCCCCCAAAATTAGCGGGCTTTGTAACAATTGTGGAGGGCCCCTTGCTCAAAGAAAAGACGATACGGAAGATGCCGTCAAAGTGCGCCTTGAAGTTTACGATCGTGAAACGGAACCTCTATTGGAGTTCTACAAAGGGCGTGGATTGCTTTTGAAGGTCAATGCAAACCAGTCTCCTGAAAAGGTGACGACACAAATTCAGTCTCTTTTAAAAACTGAGCCGACTCACGCCAGTTAAAGAATAGTGAACGGATGATCATTTTAAAGAACCACGATGAGATTGAGAAAATGTATCGTGCTGGTCAAATTGTGAAGGCCAGCTTGGACGAGGTCGAAGCTGCTATTCGCCCAGGTGTTTCTACCTGGGAACTAAACGAAATTGCCGAGCGAACCACCCTAAAGTTGAAGGGGAAGCCTGCTTTTAAAGGTTATCGCGGGTTTCCGGCCTGTCTTTGCACATCCATCAATGATGAAGTCGTCCATGGGATTCCTCGGAAGAATCGCATCCTGAAAGAGGGAGACATTATCGGGATCGATTATGGAGCGAGCTTCGAAGGCTATTTTGGGGATTCCGCCAGGACGATTCCGGTTGGATTTTCGCCCAAAGGAAAGGTGGCGGACCTCCTTGCCACGACAAAGAAGGCCCTAGAGTTGGCCATTAGTGCGACCGCCGAGGGAAAATTCGTTCGAGACGTCTCAGAAGCCATAGAAAACTACGTCGCCCCCAAGGGTTTTGGGATTGTAAAAGACTATGTCGGCCATGGGATTGGTACCAAACCTCATGAGGATCCTCCTATTCCCCACTACGTGACTCGTGAACGGGGGGCTCGACTTCAGGTTGGGATGTGTATTTGTATCGAGCCCATGATCAACATGGGTACCGACGAAGTACAGCTTCTCGAGGATGGCTGGACGGTCTCAACAGTCGACGGCTCCTTGTCGGCCCATTTTGAGCACACCTTGGCCGTTACGGAAGAGGGGGTTCGAGTCCTTACGATTTAGAGGCTGAGAGCTGAAAAATTAGGACAAGAAGACGTTTGACCCCACAATTCTTGTCAAGTTAATTGTCTGCTTCACCTGAAAGCTTGGGGTTAATTTGTCCGGAGTTCAAAAATGAAAGTGATTTGTTCAGTAAAAAAGCGCTGCGAGAAATGCAAAATTGTCAGACGCGAAGGAGTTCTTCGCATCATTTGTGTAAACAAGAGACATAAGCAGCGACAAAAATAATTTGTAATTGAAGGGGGAGATGCGTTCGCAATTATGCGACGCGATCTTCTATCGGGAAATTTTATGGCACGTATTGCAGGTATCGATCTTCCAGGAAATAAACGAATTGAATTCGCACTAACTTATATTTTTGGAATTGGTTTAAAAACCTCCCAGAAAATTCTAAACGATCTTTCATTGGACCCTTCAGTGAAGGCGAAGGATATGTTGGATGCGGACATCAATCGCATTCGTGAATACATCGAAAAAGATCTGCGAGTGGAGGGTGACTTACGTCGACAGGTGAGCATGAACATCAAGCGCTTGATGGATTTAGGAACCTACCGCGGTCTTCGACATCGCAAAGGATTGCCTGTTCGTGGACAGCGAACTCATACAAATGCTCGTACTCGTAAGGGTCCAAGACGCGCAGCGGTCGCAATGGTTAAGAAGGCAGTCTAATCGTCTGACTTGAAGGGAAAATAGAGATGGCAACGGAAACCAAGACTGAAGCAGCGGCAGCACCGGCAAAACCTAAAAAGAAGAAGGATCGTAAATCCGTTCCGCTGGGTGTTGCCCACATTGAAGCTTCATTTAACAACACGATCATTACCTTCACGGACCCTACTGGAAATACGGTGGCATGGGGTTCCTGTGGTGGTGCCGGATTCAAGGGATCTCGTAAGAGCACGCCTTTTGCGGCGCAAGTTGCAGCTGAAGCAGCTGCCCGTAAGGCGTTAGAAAATGGGATGAGAACAGTAAGTATTTTAGTTTCAGGACCCGGAGCGGGTCGCGAATCAGCGGTTCGAGCAATTGCTCAGGCCGGAATTCGTGTCACCAGCATTCGAGATATAACTCCTATTCCGCATAACGGGTGTAGGCCGACCAAAAAACGACGCGTTTAATTTTTTATTTTTTTTAGGAGAGAGTGAATATGGCGATGAGCGAGACGGTATACCGAAATTGGCGAGATCTGATCAAACCACGACGTGTGGACATTGATCCCACGACCCTTGCTGAAACTTATGGAAAATTTGTAGCTAAGCCTCTTGAGCGGGGTTTCGGTATTACCTTGGGCAACGCCCTCCGTCGTATTCTCTTGTCGTCTATCCAAGGAACTGCGGTCACAGGGATCAAGATCGATGGCATCCTCCATGAGTTTTCTCCGGTGCGCGGCGCTCTTGAAGACGTGGGAGACATCATCCTCAATCTCAAAGGTCTTCGACTAAAAATGGACACTCCAGACACCAAGATTCTTCGATTGAGGGCTACGGGCCCTGGCGATGTTTTTGCGTCCCAAATTGATACGGGCGGGGCGGTTCAGATCTTGAATCCCGACCATCGAATTTGCACCCTTGAAGACCGCGCTGAAATCAGCATGGAAATTCGAGTAAAGATGGGGCGTGGATACATTTCTGCGGAGTCTTACGAAAAGGAAGAAAAAGAAGTCGGCTTCATTCCCGTTGATTCGTTCTTCTCGCCGGTAAAGCGAGTGACCTATTTCGTGACGAACGCTCGGGTCGGCCAACGAACGGATTACGATCGTTTGACGATGGAAGTTTTAACGGACGGAAGCGTGAAGCCTCAAGATGCATTGGCCTACGCTGCGAAGATTCTCAAAGATCAAATCTCAATCTTCATTAACTTCAACGAAGCGGATGAACCGGAAGTTGTAGAAGAGCGAAATGAAATCGCTCCGCGATTTAATGAAAATTTAAATCGTCGAGTCGATGAGTTGGAATTAAGTGTCCGATCAGCGAATTGCTTGGCGAATGCAAACATTCGATACATCGGAGAGCTTGTTCAAAAGACCGAAGCGGAAATTTTGCGAACCAAGAATTTCGGCAGAAAATCTCTTAACGAAATCAAAGAAATTTTAGCTGAAATGGGTCTTTCTTTGGGCATGAAACTCGACGGTTGGGTCCATCCGGATCAGATCGCAGCAATGGCTCAGCCCAAAGATGAAGACGAGAGCAAAGATTTCCAAACGTCTGCCAGTGATTTTGATACTGGGGATGAAGAATCTAATGAATCAGACGAGACGGAAGAAGTCTAAAACACGTCTACTAAGCTGGAAGAAGGTTTATTATGAGGCATGCGAAGCCATATAGAAAATTAAGTCGGCAAAGAAGCCATTATCGAGCCTTGCTGAGAAATCTTGCGGCGGCTTTGTTTCAGCATGAGCGAATTGAAACGACCTTGATCAAAGCAAAAGAGATTCGACCCTTTGTGGATAAGATCATCACTTTGGGCCGAAAGGGCGGACTGCATAATCGAAGGCGGGCTTTTTCGTTATTGGGAAACAAAATCATTAATCCGGGCGGTCAGAATCGTTTAGACGTGCTGGATAAAGTCTTTGGTGAGTTGGCGACGAGATTGAAGGATCGTAATGGCGGCTACACTCGAATCATTAAATTAGGCACCCGGCCTGGCGATGCTGCTCCTATGGCGATTATGGAGATCATCGGGGCTCAGTTAAAAGTGAAGACTGAGGGCGACTCAGATTCTGCGGGAGTTGAAAAGAAGGCTTCTTCTTCGACGAAGAAAAAGGCTGCGCCCACTCGAGCTAAAAAGACTAAGAAGTCGGACGCGGAAGAGAAAGCAGCTTAATTCATTGGCATCGGATGAATAGTTTCCGAGCTTTAATTCTGACCGTTTTGGCACAAGTTTTTACATTTGTGCACGCCGCTCCCCCGTCGATTGGAAAGCCTGTTCCTGATTTCGAATTGAAGGACCTGAGTGGAAAGAAATGGAAGCTTTCCGATTTTAAAGGAAACCTCATCTTTTTAAATTTCTGGGCTACCTGGTGCCCCCCTTGCATTGAAGAATTTCCGGCCATGGAAGAGCTTAATCAAAGGTTGAAGGTAAAACCATTCGTGATGGTGGCCGTGTCCGTAGACGACAAAATGGAAGAAATAGAAGGATTTTTGAAGAGGCTTGGAAAAAGACGTCCTACTTTCCTGATTCTCCATGATCCTGACAAGACCGTGACGACGAAACTGTACGGTACGACAAAATTTCCAGAGACCTATCTCATCGATCAAAATTTCAATTTGGTCAGCCTGTATAAGGGTGCGGAAGACTGGGTAAGCCAGGGCCATCTCTTAGAGATCGAGAGGCAGTTTGCTCCTGTCCAAAAAACCGGAAAAACTAAGTAATATCAGCAATATCCCTCGTCAATTGGGGAATCAGATGATAAGCGTGTATGCAGGATAACTATGGGTTTATGGGATGGGCCCTTTTATGGGTAAGGGGATCTCTTCTTCAAAGACTAAAAAGAAGAAGCCCAAACAACATGGGGAGGAGACGTTGGAAACTCTGAAAGCCGCCGTTAAAGGCGATGTAAAGAGGCCTCCTGCTATGTCGAGTCGATCAATAGAGACCGACAGCGGGGTCAAGCCACCGGAGCTCGAAGGAGCCGAGGCCTTAAAAATCTCCAATAAAATCGAGATCTGCAAACAAACGGGCTGTCATGACATCATGACCACCTTTGGCTTCTGCCGGTTTCATTATTTGGTGAGTTGGAAAAGGCTTAAAACAAAGGAAGCCAAGCGAAAGGGCCAGGAGCTCGAGGTTTTTCTAAAAGATCTTACGAGAAAATTTCCGGAGGATTTTTTAGAGAAACTTAGAGTCGAAATCGAAGAGATGTCTGAAAAGGAAGCGAGTTCAGATTCCGACGATGAGAAGTCCGGCGGCGGCTTGTTCGACTCGATGGAAGGGGATGATGATCTCGATACGATCATCTCCGGACTCAAAGTCGAAGACTTTTAAAGCCCAATTCGGGTGCTCACCTTGTCTTTTGGGATGAGTTTGATAACTCTACCCTATGTCGAACGCGACTGAGCGCATTCACGTCGTCCTCGCCCGTCAAGGGGTTGGTTCCCGTCGTGAAATAGAGGGTTGGATAAAGAAGGGGTACATTGCCGTCAATGATAAACCTGCTCGTCTTGGCCAAAAAATCGACCTAACAGTTGATCGAGTAAAGGTCAGAGGCAAGGCGCTCTCTCTTACATCCTCTCAAAATGTTCGACCCGTTGCGCTCATTTTGCACAAACCTCGTGGGGTCGTAACAACTTTAAAAGATCCTCAGGGCCGGCGAACTGTAAGTGACCTTGTTCCGACATCGCACCGCCTCTTTCCGGTCGGAAGGTTGGATTACAATTCTGAGGGATTATTGTTGATGACTAATGATGGAGAGCTTGCCCAACGATTAACGCATCCGCGATACGAGGTTTCGAAGACTTATGAAGTAAAAATTCGCGGAAATCTGGATGAGAGTAAGATTCAGCATTTGAAATTAGGTGTGAAAACTGGTGCCACGCGATTTAAAGGCGCTGAAATTTTAAGCGTGAAAGACGTTACCTCTACGGGCGTCAAAAAGTACGAAGTGTGTGTCCGGATCTATGAGGGTCAGAACCGGGAGGTTCGAAAGATGTTTGAAGCACTCCGCTGCCGAGTGATTCGACTAAAGCGAGTGGCAATGGGGAAGTTGCAACTCAAGGGAGTTCCCTACGGAGGTTATCGTTTCTTATCGCCTGTCCAAATTCGTTCGCTTCGTTCTTCTGTAGGATTATAAATGGCATCTCCCTCTTTTCCATGGCAGGCCTTTAGAGTCATCTTTGATCAAATTTCGATTATTGACATTCCCAAGCTGGAACTACGTTCGGAAGCCGAGGCCCATCAATTTGTTGCGACCTATGGTTACGATCTTTACCAAGAGACCCATCAGGAGCAGGTCTGGAAAATATTTGAGCAGGCTCGTCAGTTTATCGACGAAGTTTTGTGCGAAAATCTTAATATTCGAATTCCCGAGGATTTGCGCAGCCGAGAATCCATCGTGGATTTTCGTAAATTGCTTCTTTGGGCATCCGAAGAATCTGAAAGTTCTTCAGATCGAAAGCGTTCAGTTTGGTGCTGTGCCATTTTGCGAGTCATGCACTCGCTTGCTCACTACAAAAGCGATCTTCGACTAAAATATCTTTCAAAAATTAAATTACAGACGATCACGAGATTTGAAGCGCACATTCAAAAAATCGGAAATGATTTATTTTTGGGGTTCGAAAGAGACAAAGT
>ERZ761602.4233-NODE-4233-length-18863-cov-8.310240_pt1 | contig 18863 bp, 17 predicted proteins | sample MGYA00512165_ERZ761602 | MGnify/ENA primary metagenome ERZ761602 (study PRJEB28899, sample SAMN02445085) | bioreactor sludge metagenome | biome: EBPR sludge; isolation source: Thorneside wastewater treatment plant | place: Australia: Brisbane, Thorneside... | reverse complement strand
CCAGGTGCTTTGGCTGCCGTCTCCATTTTCTGAGCTGCCTATCCGGCAGTGAATGTCTCTCCAGGTGCTTTGGCTGCCGTCTCCATTTTCTGAGCTGCCTATCCGGCAGTGAATGACGGTCGGAGACTTCGCCGACGACTTCCAAATTTCTGAGCTGCCTATCCGGCAGTGAATGGTTGGTCGGTTGAGATTAAATCCCTTCGCATTTTCTGAGCTGCCTATCCGGCAGTGAATCTTGTCAATGTCCTTCTGGCCAAGCTCTTGTTTTTCTGAGCTGCCTATCCGGCAGTGAATCAAGCACAACGAGAGATGCACATTCACCCACATTTCTGAGCTGCCTATCCGGCAGTGAATATCGCCGTCTCGATGAGATTGCCGAGCGTCGGTTTCTGAGCTGCCTATCCGGCAGTGAATGCAGCAGTTTCGGACGGCGCACGCTTTCGACGGTTTCTGAGCTGCCTATCCGGCAGTGAATGCAACGGCGCGCTGCACTCGCTGCAATTCATCTTTCTGAGCTGCCTATCCGGCAGTGAATGAGTTTCGCGATGGGGCGCGGGCGCCGTTGCTTTTCTGAGCTGCCTATCCGGCAGTGAATCGGGGGCGCGGATGGATCGGGCTCACGTTCAATTTCTGAGCTGCCTATCCGGCAGTGAATATGGGGCGGGTGCTGCGGACCTGTCCGGGCAATTTCTGAGCTGCCTATCCGGCAGTGAATCCGATCATCCACGCCTGCCCGACGAAGCGATGTTTCTGAGCTGCCTATCCGGCAGTGAATGCAGAAGCAACAACAGCAGCCCGATACCGGCGGTTTCTGAGCTGCCTATTCGGCAGTGAATGCCACCAAATTCTCTGGTTTCATTCCTTTAGATTTCTGAGCTGCCTATCCGGCAGTGAATTGATCATATTCCATGAAGGTTTACCCAGATCGTTTCTGAGCTGCCTATCCGGCAGTGAATGTTGCAGGACCCCATGCTGAACATGCTTGCTCATTTCTGAGCTGCCTATCCGGCAGTGAATATTTCTCAGAAATATTCGCCTCCTGCTGCTTTTTTCTGAGCTGCCTATCCGGCAGTGAATCCCGCGTAAACCCAGCCCAGCGACATGCCGGCTTTCTGAGCTGCCTATCCGGCAGTGAATGTGACGTTCGCCAAGCGCTACCGCGCCAAGATTTTCTGAGCTGCCTATCCGGCAGTGAATGGCTTGTTTCCGCCGCAGATCGAATCTGCGACTTTCTGAGCTGCCTATCCGGCAGTGAATTATATGCATTTCTGGCCATGTCTGAGAATGTCTTTCTGGGCTGCCTATCCAGCAGTGAATCGATAATCCCGATAATCCAAACTGCGGCCCTGTTTCTGAGCTGCCTATCCGGCAGTGAATAAGCGGAGCTGGAGGCGTTTCTTGCGGCACTGATTTCTGAGCTGCCTATCCGGCAGTGAATTTTCGGCGGCGGGCACGCGGCTGGTGTTGTTCTTTCTGAGCTGCCTATCCGGCAGTGAATATGGCGAAGCCAAGCCCGCCGCCGCTGTACGCTTTCTGAGCTGCCTATCCGGCAGTGAATCAGATCAACGAAGCGCGCGACAGCGGCGACCATTTCTGAGCTGCCTATCCGGCAGTGAATCTTGTGGGCCTGGGGAAACTCGCGCCTCGACCTTTCTGAGCTGCCTATCCGGCAGTGAATGTGGTGAGTGCGATCCTACAAAAGAGCAATGTTTTCTGAGCTGCCTATCCGGCAGTGAATTCAACGCCATCGCGGCGGTGCCGAGCGATCCCTTTCTGAGCTGCCTATCCGGCAGTGAATCCGGTGGCTCCAGCCGGTCCTTGTGGCCCGGTTTTCTGAGCTGCCTATCCGGCAGTGAATGACGACATAATCCTTGACCGCGTTTTTCGGCGTTTCTGAGCTGCCTATCCGGCAGTGAATACCGTCAGCAACCCGCAGCCGAACGGCACCTTTTTCTGAGCTGCCTATCCGGCAGTGAATAGCGTCGAACTGGCGAAGCTGGAAGCGCAATGTTTCTGAGCTGCCTATCCGGCAGTGAATTCGGCGGTCGTTCGCGTCGGCGTCGCGCTTGATTTCTGAGCTGCCTATCCGGCAGTGAATGTCCAGCCCGTCGCGGTCCCTGGGCGCCCACATTTCTGAGCTGCCTATCCGGCAGTGAATATCAGCTCGGTGCGCGGCAGCGCCGAGCACTCTTTCTGAGCTGCCTATCCGGCAGTGAATAACGCTTCGGCGGCCTGCTGGACGTGCCATTTTTTCTGAGCTGCCTATCCGGCAGTGAATGGCCTTAAAGACGAACACCAGAAGCTTTATCGTTTCTGAGCTGCCTATCCGGCAGTGAATGGGCGGAAGTTTCGCGACATGAATCGGTTTTTTTTCTGAGCTGCCTATCCGGCAGTGAATGCGACCGCCGCGTAGCCGCCGGCCCTCAGCATTTTCTGAGCTGCCTATCCGGCAGTGAATCTGAGAGTGGCATCGAACGATGGCACCGCAACTTTCTGAGCTGCCTATCCGGCAGTGAATGCGGCGGGAAAGAGGCGACAGGCCGCGCTATATTTCTGAGCTGCCTATCCGGCAGTGAATCTCCGATAGATCGATGCTGGGTACTCCGGCCATTTCTGAGCTGCCTATCCGGCAGTGAATTCTGATAATTGGAATCAGAATCCCATCGTAATTTTCTGAGCTGCCTATCCGGCAGTGAATTTCGCGCCTCAATTTTCGATCCCGCCGAGCCTTTTCTGAGCTGCCTATCCGGCAGTGAATACATCGGCGCCGGCCAGGGTCGAGAGCAGCGTTTTCTGAGCTGCCTATCCGGCAGTGAATATGCCTCCGCCTGGATGCGACAAAACTTCTAATTTCTGAGCTGCCTATCCGGCAGTGAATCGGTCGCCGGCCGCCTGCCCGTCTTTCGCGTCTTTCTGAGCTGCCTATCCGGCAGTGAATCTTCAAACTCCGCTGTCGCGCAAAGATATGAGTTTCTGAGCTGCCTATCCGGCAGTGAATTCCAGCGTGGCGGGCGGCGCGGTTTCGAGTCCTTTCTGAGCTGCCTATCCGGCAGTGAATGATATCGACGACCAGCGCAACAAGGGCCGCAATTTCTGAGCTGCCTATCCGGCAGTGAATGTGTCCCGCCCGCCAGATCGCTTTTTGCCCCTTTTCTGAGCTGCCTATCCGGCAGTGAATCGAGGACATCGAAACCGAGCTGCTCGAAAAGCTTTCTGAGCTGCCTATCCGGCAGTGAATAAGTCTCCGACCGTCAGAATGAAGGCGTTAGGATTTCTGAGCTGCCTATCCGGCAGTGAATATTAGAGAAGGGTCGTCATGTTTATGCGCGCATTTTCTGAGCTGCCTATCCGGCAGTGAATAAACCATTTGAGGCACGACACCGGACGGCCCTGTTTCTGAGCTGCCTATCCGGCAGTGAATGCAACCACGGGAAACCCGCTGACTGTCTCCAATTTCTGAGCTGCCTATCCGGCAGTGAATCCTCTCGGCCAAGCGCCGCCTCGTCTCTGCTCGTTTCTGAGCTGCCTATCCGGCAGTGAATCAGGTCGGGGTAGAGGTCGGTCAGGCCGTCGCTTTCTGAGCTGCCTATCCGGCAGTGAATCCGATCCGGGGTGGGCTGGCGCGGCTGGTGGCTTTCTGAGCTGCCTATCCGGCAGTGAATGGCGATAGTTACAGCGATAAACGATCTCTATTTTTCTGAGCTGCCTATCCGGCAGTGAATGCCGTGGCGCGGGTCATGGACCCCGGCTGCAATTTCTGAGCTGCCTATCCGGCAGTGAATGTCGGCTTCTCTCCTGGCCTTTTCACTTCGATTTTCTGAGCTGCCTATCCGGCAGTGAATGATGTCTGGCCCTGGCCTATCGTTCCACCGCTTTTCTGAGCTGTCTATCCGGCAGTGAATGAGTGCAGGTGCGCCCGCAGCCGGTTCGCCAATTTCTGAGCTGCCTATCCGGCAGTGAATCCGGACAGCCCGCGCACCTCGGCGGCCAGTTCTTTCTGCGCTGCCTATCCGGCAGTGAATCTCCGGGTCCATGACGTGGGAAATGCTGCAACATTTCTGAGCTGCCTATCCGGCAGTGAATAACACGGCGGTCACATCGGCCGGCGAACTGCGTTTCTGAGCTGCCTATCCGGCAGTGAATCTGACTCCTGCTCATTCTGCCGATTTTTCTTCTTTCTGAGCTGCCTATCCGGCAGTGAATAGGCTGGCGGGCGAATGGCGGTAGCGCCAGTATTTCTGAGCTGCCTATCCGGCAGTGAATTTGGCGGCGAACTCGGTTTCTGGCGAAGCGGCGGTTTCTGAGCTGCCTATCCGGCAGTGAATGCCAGCAGTTCAGCGACCGCCTGTTCGTCAAATTTCTGAGCTGCCTATCCGGCAGTGAATCCAAAGCGCAGCGGTTGATCGCGGAAGCGCTATTTCTGAGCTGCCTATCCGGCAGTGAATTCGCGCGGCGAGCGGCAAGCCAAAGAGGCGATTTTCTGAGCTGCCTATCCGGCAGTGAATACCACGCGCAGCTTGTGGCCGGCGGAGATGACTTTCTGAGCTGCCTATCCGGCAGTGAATCTGAACGCTGCGCTGGCCGAGATTTCCATCCATTTCTGAGCTGCCTATCCGGCAGTGAATTCGCCGGGCTTGACGACATGGCCCCACCCGATTTTCTGAGCTGCCTATCCGGCAGTGAATGGCGTAATCCGCCGCGCTCACTTCGGGGTGGTTTTCTGAGCTGCCTATCCGGCAGTGAATCAGCTCGCCCTCGTCCAGTATCCGTTGCGCCAATTTCTGAGCTGCCTATCCGGCAGTGAATGACGACATCGCCGCCGCGCTCGCGTTCCGGCTTTTCTGAGCTGCCTATCCGGCAGTGAATTTGCGGCGGGCGATGGACGCCGCGCAGCCCGTTTTCTGAGCTGCCTATCCGGCAGTGAATGCAGACGTGGCGCGACCAGACCGCGTCCAGGTCTTTCTGAGCTGCCTATCCGGCAGTGAATGGAAAACGTCATCGACTACCTGAAAACGGCCGTTTCTGAGCTGCCTATCCGGCAGTGAATCATCAAACTCCGTCCAGATCGTCTCCGGTAGCTTTCTGAGCTGCCTATCCGGCAGTGAATACCATCGGCAGCGGCGGGCCAGTTCCTCCTGTTTTCTGAGCTGCCTATCCGGCAGTGAATCCCTGGAGCCGACCTTATGACCACACTAACATTTTCTGAGCTGCCTATCCGGCAGTGAATGTATGGCGCCATGACCAGCGCGCTGACCGCGCTTTTCTGAGCTGCCTATCCGGCAGTGAATACGCCGAAACCGCGAACCTCGCCGCCGTCGAATTTCTGAGCTGCCTATCCGGCAGTGAATGACGCCGGTGTGCGGGTAGTGGCCGAGCGTTATTTCTGAGCTGCCTATCCGGCAGTGAATAATACCGGCTTCAGGGCCGGTATCGGCGGGGCTTTCTGAGCTGCCTATCCGGCAGTGAATACGAACGGCTGGACGCCGGCCGCAATTCCAAATTTCTGAGCTGCCTATCCGGCAGTGAATGCAAGTAAGATCGACATAAAAAACAGGAGGGGGTTTCTGAGCTGCCTATCCGGCAGTGAATGGTGAGGGCGAGTGACGGGCATCTGATAAACATTTCTGAGCTGCCTATCCGGCAGTGAATCGCCGCTGCCCGGTTCAACTGCGTCGCGTGCGTTTCTGAGCTGCCTATCCGGCAGTGAATCGTGGGCTTCGCGGACATCGACCGGGCGGTGATTTCTGAGCTGCCTATCCGGCAGTGAATAAAGAGACAGACATCCGCGCGAGCAGCCGCACTTTCTGAGCTGCCTATCCGGCAGTGAATTGCTGGCAAGATGCGGACACCGATTACTGGACTTTCTGAGCTGCCTATCCGGCAGTGAATCCGCGCCAGAAAAACGCGGCCACGGGCTTTCTTTTCTGAGCTGCCTATCCGGCAGTGAATCGCGACAAACCCGGACAGCGAGCGCCGCGAACTTTCTGAGCTGCCTATCCGGCAGTGAATGTCGCCCAGCGCGGACGGGATACCGCCCCTGTTTTCTGAGCTGCCTATCCGGCAGTGAATGCAAGGCCGAGGAGGCGGCGGATGCGGTCAACTTTCTGAGCTGCCTATCCGGCAGTGAATATTCCGCTCAGATGCTCATTCATTTCCCGCCTTTTCTGAGCTGCCTATCCGGCAGTGAATGCTGCCACCGGCGCCCGATCTGCGAGGCGCTGTTTCTGAGCTGCCTATCCGGCAGTGAATAATATATAAGGATATTCAATGGTTTATCTTTATTTCTGAGCTGCCTATCCGGCAGTGAATACGATATTGGTTTGCGAGGGCTACGCCACCGGTTTCTGAGCTGCCTATCCGGCAGTGAATGCCGATCATCCACGCCTGCCCGACAAAACGATTTTCTGAGCTGCCTATCCGGCAGTGAATCCACGCGCCGGCATCTTTGCACCACCTGAATCTTTCTGAGCTGCCTATCCGGCAGTGAATGAGTCGGACTTGACGCCGGCCATCGCTGTCCTTTTCTGAGCTGCCTATCCGGCAGTGAATCCGCGATGGCGGTATCCGCCGACCACGCGCCGTTTCTGAGCTGCCTATCCGGCAGTGAATGGACAAAGATCAAAGGATTTCAAGGCGTTCATTTTTCTGAGCTGCCTATCCGGCAGTGAATATCGTCGCCGACATCGTGAGTTCGCCGCGCCTTTTCTGAGCTGCCTATCCGGCAGTGAATCGACGGCCAACACTGACATGAGGATCAATCATTTTCTGAGCTGCCTATCCGGCAGTGAATAAATGAAACTTGCATTTATCGATCACGCTATCTTTCTGAGCTGCCTATCCGGCAGTGAATCCGATTTTCGCGAAAGGCGCTGGAAGGCGTCTTTTCTGAGCTGCCTATCCGGCAGTGAATCCGTTGCCCATCGATGGTCTGCCCGCCGTAGATTTCTGAGCTGCCTATCCGGCAGTGAATCAGCACGAAATAGCCGACCTCCGCCGCCTGCGTTTCTGAGCTGCCTATCCGGCAGTGAATTTCCACCCATTCCTCGGCTTCGTAATCGTCATTTTCTGAGCTGCCTATCCGGCAGTGAATCGCCAGATAGCTTAGGGCGTCAACATCGCCGTTTTCTGAGCTGCCTATCCGGCAGTGAATATGAGGTTTACGACCCGAATAGCCGAGACAAGTTTCTGAGCTGCCTATCCGGCAGTGAATCGGGTCGGCGTGGAAAGATCGGCTTTCGGGATTTTCTGAGCTGCCTATCCGGCAGTGAATTCCTGGGTGCACGGCGCATGGCCCGGAGAAGCTTTCTGAGCTGCCTATCCGGCAGTGAATTACCGGGCGACGATCTGCGACGCGCTCGACGTTTTCTGAGCTGCCTATCCGGCAGTGAATGGTGGTCGATCACGCGGGGCTCGTGGAAGCGGTTTCTGAGCTGCCTATCCGGCAGTGAATAAAAGACCAGGAGAGAAGCCGACGCCCGAGCATTTCTGAGCTGCCTATCCGGCAGTGAATGAAGTTGTCCAGGTGAGCGGACAGCGATTCTCTTTCTGAGCTGCCTATCCGGCAGTGAATTCCAGAGTTACACGGTTTCAGGCGTTCGCTACTTTCTGAGCTGCCTATCCGGCAGTGAATTAAAATCTTGGAACATCGCTTTTCTCCAGTCATTTCTGAGCTGCCTATCCGGCAGTGAATAAAACCGATGGGGCACAAAAAAACCGCTTGACTTTCTGAGCTGCCTATCCGGCAGTGAATTCAGACGGTTTGAAAGCCTTCGCGATAGCAACTTTCTGAGCTGCCTATCCGGCAGTGAATGGGATATGATCGAAGCCGCCGACCCGTTCGCCTTTCTGAGCTGCCTATCCGGCAGTGAATGAAGCGCGCAACCCCGGCATCCTCGCGCGCGATTTCTGAGCTGCCTATCCGGCAGTGAATTCATCGACCAGGGCAACGGCGGGACGGTCGAGTTTCTGAGCTGCCTATCCGGCAGTGAATAAGCGCCTGGGTTGGGTTCTTGACGCCGAACATTTCTGAGCTGCCTATCCGGCAGTGAATAACCCCGCCGCGATGCTTGCGGATCAGAAGCTTTTCTGAGCTGCCTATCCGGCAGTGAATAGGAGATCGGCCGGCAGCTCGGGATGATCGACTTTCTGAGCTGCCTATCCGGCAGTGAATGTCGTCGGCTCTCGAAAATTTTCCGGCGCTCTTTTTCTGAGCTGCCTATCCGGCAGTGAATGGTCTTGCGCTCGATGGCAGCGACGTTGCCCTCTTTCTGAGCTGCCTATCCGGCAGTGAATGAAATGGCCGTTCAGCCGGGAAAACCCGATCTTTTCTGAGCTGCCTATCCGGCAGTGAATGCTATGATGTGGGAGGTTTTTAACGCTATTCATTTCTGAGCTGCCTATCCGGCAGTGAATTGGAATCGGTCGCGACGACAAAGCGCTGGCGATTTCTGAGCTGCCTATCCGGCAGTGAATGGCTTCTCGCAGCGAGCGCAAGGCTTCGGTCTTTTCTGAGCTGCCTATCCGGCAGTGAATGGTAGTAACGATAACCAAGAGACGTGAAACTGTTTCTGAGCTGCCTATCCGGCAGTGAATGAAAAAGGTAAATCTTGCGGAGCCTTTCAGGATTTCTGAGCTGCCTATCCGGCAGTGAATGCCGGCCGGCCGCCTCTTGAGATTTTTGTCTGTTTCTGAGCTGCCTATCCGGCAGTGAATGGTCCAGTCCACCGGCACCGATCCGCCGACTGGTTTCTGAGCTGCCTATCCGGCAGTGAATCTCGACCACGGTACCCGCGTTCCCCTGTCGCTTTTCTGAGCTGCCTATCCGGCAGTGAATGCCGCCGCCCGATGGCGAGCATGGCATTTGCTTTTCTGAGCTGCCTATCCGGCAGTGAATGCATATGCGCACGCAAAAAAAGCCGCGTTGCTTTTCTGAGCTGCCTATCCGGCAGTGAATAAGGCTTGTCAGACATCATAGGCGTGCTTCGCTTTCTGAGCTGCCTATCCGGCAGTGAATATATCGCTCGCGTTAAATAACGCCGGCCACAGTTTCTGAGCTGCCTATCCGGCAGTGAATTCGGACGGGTAGCGGTTTCCGTTCCGCCTCATTTTCTGAGCTGCCTATCCGGCAGTGAATCTGGCGATTGCGCTTTATCGCGGCCTTGGCGCTTTCTGAGCTGCCTATCCGGCAGTGAATTAACAGCAGGAGCAGTTGAAGAAGCAGTTACATTTCTGAGCTGCCTATCCGGCAGTGAATCTTGGATGCCCTCCTAACGCCTTCATTCTGACGTTTCTGAGCTGCCTATCCGGCAGTGAATCTTGCGCGCCTTGGCCACGCCCGCATCGTCGTTTTCTGAGCTGCCTATCCGGCAGTGAATCCGAGCGACCCCGGCATCGCTCGCGATCCGGCTTTCTGAGCTGCCTATCCGGCAGTGAATGCCGTGGCGAGCGGACGAACATCCACGACAGTTTTCTGAGCTGCCTATCCGGCAGTGAATGCGCGCGTGGCGAGGCGCTTGACTGCGGTATCTTTCTGAGCTGCCTATCCGGCAGTGAATGCCCGCATTATGTACTTCATCTTCATCTCCTCTTTCTGAGCTGCCTATCCGGCAGTGAATGGCGTTGCTGGCGTGGCGCACAACTGGCAACATTTCTGAGCTGCCTATCCGGCAGTGAATTTTTACTGCTGTCCATGTCGGTCCACTCGCCCTTTCTGAGCTGCCTATCCGGCAGTGAATTTCTGGACCACGCCGGCAACACTCGCCGCCACTTTCTGAGCTGCCTATCCGGCAGTGAATGATTGTCGCGGACTCGGTTTGATCCACGCTAGTTTCTGAGCTGCCTATCCGGCAGTGAATTGACCGAATCCTTGAAGCTCAGGGTTTTTCAATTTCTGAGCTGCCTATCCGGCAGTGAATGCGCAGCGGTTCCAGATACTCTTTGACGACGTGTTTCTGAGCTGCCTATCCGGCAGTGAATGTGTCGTTCAACGCCGGCAACCTCAAGCCGGTTTTCTGAGCTGCCTATCCGGCAGTGAATCGTCGCGCGCGGTCCCGCACGATTCCCGCGTATTTCTGAGCTGCCTATCCGGCAGTGAATCGCGCCCAGATAGCGCAGCGGCCACGTTTTCAGTTTCTGAGCTGCCTATCCGGCAGTGAATGATCTCGCCCTGGCGCAAGCCGCCCTCCCCCTTTTCTGAGCTGCCTATCCGGCAGTGAATTTGGCAATCTTATGAGCATTCATGCACGCAACTTTCTGAGCTGCCTATCCGGCAGTGAATACGTACAGGCGTGAACCGAAGAAACCCGGTCAATTTCTGAGCTGCCTATCCGGCAGTGAATCGGCGGTGGGCATGGCCCAGACAGACGCACCAGTTTCTGAGCTGCCTATCCGGCAGTGAATGGAGGAACCCCTACCAGTTCGGCGAACCGCTCTTTCTGAGCTGCCTATCCGGCAGTGAATAGGAGGAGTCGCGAAACTCAATCACGACATAATTTCTGAGCTGCCTATCCGGCAGTGAATGTGGTGAGTGCGATCCCACAAAAGAGCAATGTTTTCTGAGCTGCCTATCCGGCAGTGAATTTGTGGCGTTATTGGCGTTAAATGCGCTTGCTTTTCTGAGCTGCCTATCCGGCAGTGAATGCTTGCATCGACAGCAAACCATCGTCCCCCCGTTTCTGAGCTGCCTATCCGGCAGTGAATTCGCAGGAGCGTTCCGACTTTCCGGTTTACACTTTCTGAGCTGCCTATCCGGCAGTGAATGCGAGCCAGAAAAACGCGACCACGGGCTTCCTGTTTCTGAGCTGCCTATCCGGCAGTGAATAAGCCCGTGGCCGCGTTTTCCCGGCGCTTCAATTTTCTGAGCTGCCTATCCGGCAGTGAATAGCCCGTGGCCGCGTTTTCCCGGCGCTTCAATTTTCTGAGCTGCCTATCCGGCAGTGAATAAATCGCTCCTGAGGCTTGCCAGACGCCTTCCTTTCTGAGCTGCCTATCCGGCAGTGAATGCCGCATTACGTAACGCGATACGCGACGATTGTTTCTGAGCTGCCTATCCGGCAGTGAATAAAAGATCGTGGACATAGCCCCACTGGTCTTCTTTCTGAGCTGCCTATCCGGCAGTGAATGGAGACGCTATGCCGGAAATCAGCGCCATGCTTTTCTGAGCTGCCTATCCGGCAGTGAATGTGGCGGGGCGCGCGCCCTGGGCAAAATCTCGTTTCTGAGCTGCCTATCCGGCAGTGAATGCTAGTCGATGCGGCGGTGGCGGTTTCCCAAATTTCTGAGCTGCCTATCCGGCAGTGAATGAAGCCGAAATGGCGGTGATCGGCGGGCTTCTTTTCTGAGCTGCCTATCCGGCAGTGAATGGGCATGTGATCGCCGGCAAGTATCACGACGATTTCTGAGCTGCCTATCCGGCAGTGAATGATCTGGAATGGTTGACCAAGCCAGACAACGTTTTCTGAGCTGCCTATCCGGCAGTGAATCAGAGAAACTCGGCCGCAATTGGCGATCAGGCTTTCTGAGCTGCCTATCCGGCAGTGAATCTTGGCGGCACGCTCGGCGGCTGCGTCTGCTCTTTCTGAGCTGCCTATCCGGCAGTGAATTTGGGCTTCGCGTCAACCCATCTTTACCGTTTTTTCTGAGCTGCCTATCCGGCAGTGAATGTGAGGCTGTCCGTTTTTGGCCCGGCACTCCGTTTCTGAGCTGCCTATCCGGCAGTGAATCCAGATCGCACTCGAACGGACTGCGACCTTGGTTTCTGAGCTGCCTATCCGGCAGTGAATTTGCCGTTTGCTGCAGTCACCACGATCTTATCTTTCTGAGCTGCCTATCCGGCAGTGAATTCTAATTCAGAAGTCCGGCAGTACCGTGTACTTTTCTGAGCTGCCTATCCGGCAGTGAATGGCAGCGTCGCGCCGGTGTTGCCGCTTTGGTCTTTCTGAGCTGCCTATCCGGCAGTGAATAGGAAGGGCGCGAACCGGCAACCGCCGCCTAGTTTCTGAGCTGCCTATCCGGCAGTGAATCTTTCTCGCAAACGAAATTAGCTATTCCGCACTTTCTGAGCTGCCTATCCGGCAGTGAATAAAAGCGGGTTATGTTTTTTATCAGGATCAACTTTCTGAGCTGCCTATCCGGCAGTGAATCGTATCGCGTTGCGTAGCGCGGCGGTCCAATCTTTCTGAGCTGCCTATCCGGCAGTGAATGCATTCCCCTTCGATGACGGATTTGCCTGACATTTCTGAGCTGCCTATCCGGCAGTGAATGCAAGCCTCAAGACGCGAATCGCGCGGCTTCTTTTCTGAGCTGCCTATCCGGCAGTGAATCGCTATCCCGCGCCATGTCGAAGTCTCTCGAATTTCTGAGCTGCCTATCCGGCAGTGAATTCGGGCGGGCCGGGCGATGCCGGGTTGCGCCCTTTCTGAGCTGCCTATCCGGCAGTGAATATCCGCCATGGAACAGGTAAAGACGTTCTTTATTTCTGAGCTGCCTATCCGGCAGTGAATGCGGCTTGGTCTGATGGCATCCGGTCGCGACTTTTCTGAGCTGCCTATCCGGCAGTGAATGGTCTTGCGAGGGCGGGCGGGATTCGCGCGCTTTTCTGAGCTGCCTATCCGGCAGTGAATGGTTAAGCACGGTTTTTTGTGCTTAACCCCTTTTTCTGAGCTGCCTATCCGGCAGTGAATCATGGCCACCGTGGCATAGATATCCTCGCGATGTTTCTGAGCTGCCTATCCGGCAGTGAATAACAATCGCCTCCTGCTGCCCCTGTGCCTTCCTTTCTGAGCTGCCTATCCGGCAGTGAATTTGTATTTATCGTCCTGTCGGTTTTGATCGGTTTTCTGAGCTGCCTATCCGGCAGTGAATCGAGCGGCGATGGTGGGAAGCTTCGCTATTTTTTTCTGAGCTGCCTATCCGGCAGTGAATACCGCCGTCAAGTCGGCCCTTTGCAGGTTTTCTTTCTGAGCTGCCTATCCGGCAGTGAATTTCCATAGGGCGCGCATCCGCCTGGTCAATGCTTTCTGAGCTGCCTATCCGGCAGTGAATTTCGCGAGCGACAAATCGTTGCCGGTCGGCGATTTCTGAGCTGCCTATCCGGCAGTGAATGTTGCGCATGACCGACGCGACCAGCCGTTCGATTTCTGAGCTGCCTATCCGGCAGTGAATTACCCCGAAATCCTCGCCGACCTGGCCGGGCTTTTCTGAGCTGCCTATCCGGCAGTGAATGATCATCGCGCGATGCCTTTGACTTTTTCGACTTTCTGAGCTGCCTATCCGGCAGTGAATCGACGGGTACGGGACGCCCGTGTATCCCGCTCTTTCTGAGCTGCCTATCCGGCAGTGAATGCGATGGGCCTTTGATTGGTCCGAAACTACCGTTTCTGAGCTGCCTATCCGGCAGTGAATACCGGTCTACACCATCCGTCTTGCCTGCGATGTTTCTGAGCTGCCTATCCGGCAGTGAATCCGAGCACGCGCTCGAAAGCGGCCATTCCGGCTTTCTGAGCTGCCTATCCGGCAGTGAATATCGGGTTGTCCGGCCTGTACGCCACGCTGATTTTCTGAGCTGCCTATCCGGCAGTGAATCCCATCATCATCGGCGATGCCACCCTGTACCTTTTCTGAGCTGCCTATCCGGCAGTGAATTGGCGAACGTCGCCGGGTCGCGGGCGATGCCGTTTCTGAGCTGCCTATCCGGCAGTGAATTGGACCACTATCGCGTCTACCAAAGCGCTGACTTTCTGAGCTGCCTATCCGGCAGTGAATATCTTGCAAAACCGCTCGAAGGTGGTCGGCTGTTTCTGAGCTGCCTATCCGGCAGTGAATCCCCAGCGCCGCCGACCGACTTGAGGTTCGACTTTCTGAGCTGCCTATCCGGCAGTGAATAGCTTCTGAGGCCCTGAATCGCCCCGCGCCAATTTCTGAGCTGCCTATCCGGCAGTGAATGTAGCCGCGCGACCGGACGCCCGGATATTCCAGTTTCTGAGCTGCCTATCCGGCAGTGAATGACATCCGCGACGCCGCCAAGCGCGAAGCGCTTTTCTGAGCTGCCTATCCGGCAGTGAATAAGTTCCGCAAGGCCGGCGTGCAATCCCTGCTTTTCTGAGCTGCCTATCCGGCAGTGAATCGGGAATTCATCGCCGCCGTGATCCGCCCACCTTTCTGAGCTGCCTATCCGGCAGTGAATGTCGGCCATCACGCCAAGAACCCCGCCTTGCATTTCTGAGCTGCCTATCCGGCAGTGAATCTGCCCTGCTGCTCGATCAGCTCTTGCCGCTGTTTCTGAGCTGCCTATCCGGCAGTGAATTCGAACCTCAAGTCGGTCGGCGGCGCTGGGGGTTTCTGAGCTGCCTATCCGGCAGTGAATCCAACATGAGGTTTTTGACGCCACCCTTACCCTTTCTGAGCTGCCTATCCGGCAGTGAATACCTCCCGATGACCGGTAATAGGCGCTTAATTATTTCTGAGCTGCCTATCCGGCAGTGAATCAAGTCCTTCTATGACCCTTCTCAACCCGTCTTTTCTGAGCTGCCTATCCGGCAGTGAATGGCGGAAGCGGGCGGCTGACCGTCTGCGGCGGTTTCTGAGCTGCCTATCCGGCAGTGAATAAAAAGTTACAGTGCAGCCGCACACGCTCAAGTTTCTGAGCTGCCTATCCGGCAGTGAATCCACGAGGGGCAAGATCCCGCCGATGGCTTCATTTTCTGAGCTGCCTATCCGGCAGTGAATGGTTTGTCGCGGTCGCGCGGTTTTCCTCGTTCTTTCTGAGCTGCCTATCCGGCAGTGAATTGCGGGCTGGCGAAACGGTTGTTGACGGCTTCTTTCTGAGCTGCCTATCCGGCAGTGAATAGAACCACGACATATCGCGCGGCGCATTGGATCTTTCTGAGCTGCCTATCCGGCAGTGAATATGCCCAGCGCGTCGAGTTGCCGGTGCCAGTCTTTCTGAGCTGCCTATCCGGCAGTGAATAGGGGGAGGGCGGCTTGCGCCAGGGCGAGATCTTTCTGAGCTGCCTATCCGGCAGTGAATCGACGATGCCAAGGGTGACCTGGAAGGCGTCATTTCTGAGCTGCCTATCCGGCAGTGAATGCGGTGCGCTTTGCGCAACCTTGACATGGAACTTTCTGAGCTGCCTATCCGGCAGTGAATTAAATGCATTTGTTTATACTGGAGAAATGTGTTTTCTGAGCTGCCTATCCGGCAGTGAATCACAGCAGGGCCGGGCTGCGGTAGCTGGCGTTTTTCTGAGCTGCCTATCCGGCAGTGAATATCCGCCCACCGGTCAGCGTCCGCAAAGTCCGTTTCTGAGCTGCCTATCCGGCAGTGAATATGTCTTTTGGTGGTCAATGGACTGGGCCATCTTTTCTGAGCTGCCTATCCGGCAGTGAATCGCTGGGGTGCCGCGTTTATCTTCCTCTCGGTTTTCTGAGCTGCCTATCCGGCAGTGAATAACATTGGCCGGTCGAGGCGCGAGTTTCGCCTTTTCTGAGCTGCCTATCCGGCAGTGAATTGACGCTCGGAGACTTCCCCGACAACCTCTAATTTCTGAGCTGCCTATCCGGCAGTGAATGGAGGAGGTTGACCAGTACCGCACATTTCTCCTTTCTGAGCTGCCTATCCGGCAGTGAATGGCCATCCAACCGATAGCGGAGGCACCGCCCGATTTCTGAGCTGCCTATCCGGCAGTGAATGTGACTTCCGGCCATTGGGTCCAGTCGTTCCATTTCTGAGCTGCCTATCCGGCAGTGAATGCCCAAGAGCCGGAACCGGACCCACAGAAACAGTTTCTGAGCTGCCTATCCGGCAGTGAATGCAAACCAGCCGCGACAAAAACAGCGCCCCACTTTCTGAGCTGCCTATCCGGCAGTGAATGGTGGTTTTGCCCACGCCGCCTTTCTGGTTCATTTCTGAGCTGCCTATCCGGCAGTGAATATCCACCCCGGCAAGCTGCACGCCATTGTCGCCTTTCTGAGCTGCCTATCCGGCAGTGAATCGCCACCGGGGACGCCGCTTGCAAGGTCCCGATTTCTGAGCTGCCTATCCGGCAGTGAATGATGTAGGACGAATCGGCCTGTAGCCCGCCCCTTTCTGAGCTGCCTATCCGGCAGTGAATTCGGCCAGCGCGCCGGACAGTTGCCGGGCCAGTTTCTGAGCTGCCTATCCGGCAGTGAATCCGTCCACCTTGTGGGCGCCCGCGTAGATGTATTTCTGAGCTGCCTATCCGGCAGTGAATATCGATGTTGAGCAGGATGGCGCGAACGGACGTTTCTGAGCTGCCTATCCGGCAGTGAATCTTGCGTTTCGGCGTCGAACATCGCTTTTTCTTTTCTGAGCTGCCTATCCGGCAGTGAATGGTCATCGGAAGGCGCTCCAGTGCTTGATAAATTTCTGAGCTGCCTATCCGGCAGTGAATTTCATGGAAGACCCGTGGGAAGAGCCCATCATTTTCTGAGCTGCCTATCCGGCAGTGAATCCAAGGCCGCGAAGCGCGGCTGGTCGTCCGGTTTTCTGAGCTGCCTATCCGGCAGTGAATGCTTCTCCTGCTCCTCTTGTGTGTCGTTCCTTTTTCTGAGCTGCCTATCCGGCAGTGAATGTGGTAAGTGTTATTGGTTGGGCGGTGGTCCTGTTTCTGAGCTGCCTATCCGGCAGTGAATAGGAGCAAGTATGCCGCCGATCACCGCCGATATTTCTGAGCTGCCTATCCGGCAGTGAATATCCGACCAGGGCTATCAACGCGAGCGCGGCGTTTCTGAGCTGCCTATCCGGCAGTGAATCTCTCATCGCCCTCGTGTTCGCTATTCAGATTTTTCTGAGCTGCCTATCCGGCAGTGAATTCTAAGCCCTTCAGCCACTTCAACTGAACATTTTTCTGAGCTGCCTATCCGGCAGTGAATTTGAAGATACCAGCCACCGATAGACACCGCAATTTCTGAGCTGCCTATCCGGCAGTGAATGTCGAATGGATCAGACTGGCGATGCACCGACATTTCTGAGCTGCCTATCCGGCAGTGAATAGGAATGTTTCAGTTTGAAACGTGCGCGTTTTTTTCTGAGCTGCCTATCCGGCAGTGAATGCACAGCCGCCGATAGTGGGCCACCGCGTCTCCTTTCTGAGCTGCCTATCCGGCAGTGAATATGGTGAGCCGCCGTCTAAACAGTGCCCTGAATTTCTGAGCTGCCTATCCGGCAGTGAATACGCAGATTTCAAGCGCTCAAGCAGCACTATATTTCTGAGCTGCCTATCCGGCAGTGAATCCATCGCCGAGGTAACCGTGCTGACCGCCGGCTTTCTGAGCTGCCTATCCGGCAGTGAATGGCAACACCGCCCTGAAGGATTGGTCGTTCAGTTTCTGAGCTGCCTATCCGGCAGTGAATTGGGCGGTGGTCCTGGCGAGGGGGGCGGCACTTTTCTGAGCTGCCTATCCGGCAGTGAATAAGCTCGCGTGTTAAGGATTTTTTATCGCTCATTTTCTGAGCTGCCTATCCGGCAGTGAATTAGGGAAATGCCCTCCTGGTGAATTGCTTATCTTTCTGAGCTGCCTATCCGGCAGTGAATCCTCAAGATGTTGACCAGTCGGACAATCAACATTTCTGAGCTGCCTATCCGGCAGTGAATCAGGTGACGACCCCGATGCTGCCGACCTGTCCTTTCTGAGCTGCCTATCCGGCAGTGAATGCGCTCCGCTTGCGTCGCCGATCCCGCCCGCTTTTCTGAGCTGCCTATCCGGCAGTGAATGTTCATCAGAAGGCGCTCCAGTGCTTGTTAAATTTCTGAGCTGCCTATCCGGCAGTGAATGCAAAAAGTTACGGTCTGTTACGGTCTGTTACTTTCTGAGCTGCCTATCCGGCAGTGAATCGCGCCGAACTGGGCCGCGACGTGCGCCGCGTTTTCTGAGCTGCCTATCCGGCAGTGAATTGCAGCGTAGCGCCCTTTGATCCAGTCTTCCATTTCTGAGCTGCCTATCCGGCAGTGAATGGCTTGCGCCGGGGCTTGCTGTCGAGCGACCATTTCTGAGCTGCCTATCCGGCAGTGAATTTCAGGCGCGGCGCGCCATCCCAGCGCAGCGGTTTCTGAGCTGCCTATCCGGCAGTGAATGTGGTGGCCGTGCCCAGATCAACAAGGGTGACTTTCTGAGCTGCCTATCCGGCAGTGAATGCTTGCCGGTAGCCCGAGTGCTTTCCTGCACTTTTCTGAGCTGCCTATCCGGCAGTGAATCCGGGCAAATGAACGTTTTTTCGATGATCGCGTTTCTGAGCTGCCTATCCGGCAGTGAATTTATCAAGCAGCCCCCGCCGTCTATCCCAGATCTTTCTGAGCTGCCTATCCGGCAGTGAATCAGGACTCCAACGTAAAGCGCCGCAAGCAGCGCTTTCTGAGCTGCCTATCCGGCAGTGAATCTGGGCGAGGGCTTGACCGCCGCGTTCGTGTCTTTCTGAGCTGCCTATCCGGCAGTGAATCGCGATCCGGCGGCGTTCGCGAAGCGGTATCGTTTCTGAGCTGCCTATCCGGCAGTGAATAATGATCGATACACCAGCGCATCAGCGCCAGCTTTCTGAGCTGCCTATCCGGCAGTGAATATGAGCAGGACGGCTACCTCCGCAAGCACTATTTTTCTGAGCTGCCTATCCGGCAGTGAATGCGTCCGACCCCGGCATCGCTCGCGATCCGGCTTTCTGAGCTGCCTATCCGGCAGTGAATGAGAACTTGATCCTGATAATACTTTAATTGTTAAAGATAAATTGCGCAATCTCGCCCAAAAACCCAAATGACGACGGCCAATCCAAGTTATTGATTTATATAACCTGATTTGACCGTCGAAAAATAAGGGTCAGAACCAGGGGACCGTTGCCGTGGAACTCAAGCCAT
>ERZ761602.4232-NODE-4232-length-18865-cov-10.825837_pt1 | contig 18865 bp, 24 predicted proteins | sample MGYA00512165_ERZ761602 | MGnify/ENA primary metagenome ERZ761602 (study PRJEB28899, sample SAMN02445085) | bioreactor sludge metagenome | biome: EBPR sludge; isolation source: Thorneside wastewater treatment plant | place: Australia: Brisbane, Thorneside... | reverse complement strand
ATCAGTTGTCCCAAGACTCTCTCTCCTCGGCCAAATATTCATCGACTTCGGCGGGATCATTGAAAACTTTTGCTCCGTTCAAACTTTCTATTATGCTGAGGACCGAAAGTTCCTCGACCGGTTCCTGCAGAGACTCATGCTCGACGATTATTTTCGCAAGGCGCAACCTTTCGTGCGGCGGCAATGGCAAGATCGTATTCTTATAGATCGCTTCAACGCTCGGCATAACGGAACCAGTTTAACATAACTTCATAGCCCTTTGACTCGAGAGTTTTAAGCTCTTTGCGCGATCCTGGGTTCGCCGGTCTTTACATCGCCGTCGCGTTCGTAGGTGGCGATGATGATGCCGTTCGGCGTGACCTGGCCCTCAGTCATCTTAAATGCGGCGGGGATGGTGCCGTCCTGAAAGAGGCGTTTTCCGGTCCCGAGCGTGATCGGGAAGGTCATCAGCTCCAGCCGATCGACAAGGTCGTTTTTGAAAAGCGTTTGCAGCATATCGGCACTTCCGAAAACATGCAGATCGGGCCCGTCGGTGCGTTTTAACTCGCGGACCTTTTCAGCGAGGTCGCCGCCAAGAAAAACGCTTGGCTGCCAGTCGCTCGACGTGCGGGTGTTCGAGGCAACGTACTTCGTCGCGGTCATCACATTTGGCCAAAAGTGCGAATGCTCCGGCCAATACGGCTCCCAAATGTCGAACGTCTTTCGCCCCAACAGCAGATCGACCGGCTTCGCCAGCCGCTCCTGGATCACCGCGCCCGATTCTTCATCCGCGTAGCCAAAGAACCACCCGCCATACTTAAACCCATCGCCGTTATTCTCCTCGTTCTGAATAACGCCGTCGAGCGTTATGAATTCACACGCAGTTATTTTTCTCATATCTTTGCTGGACTACACAGTCTCATCACTTCGAAGGTTTGAGTACGATTCTGATTGGCACTGGATTCGTACGCAGCTCAAACAAATCTGTTGCCCCTCTATCCGCTGGGTCACCCGCTTCATTTCGTAACAAGGCCTCTATCAAATACCGTCGCCCGCGGTAGCCTGTAACGATAAACTCTCCATGTTCGTTTGTTTCGGCACAGCCATTAGTACAGATATCCGGAGCCTTTTCGTCGACGAGGTTCACTTGAGCACCCTTGACGGGTTTTCCGTCCGATCCCACAACGGTGCCCTTCATGCTTATGGACTCGAGAACTCTAGGTATCCTAATAACGATAGTTTCTGACAGCTTAGTGCCGGGCCGAATTTCAAATACTTGGGCCCGCGATCGATCCTCCACATCTGGAGCAAAAACGGGCGGATATGGAGCGTCCTTATCTGGGGTGTTGAAGTAGTTAACCGATATTGTGTAGCTTCCAGGCGGCCTGTCGTAGAAAGTGGCTTGACCTTGAGGGTTTGTAACAGTGAATTCATCCACACTACGATCCCGAGTCGAATCTACGGTCGTGGGAATAAGTTCGACCCAGATACTTGGCACGGGCAGTCCATTTGGGTCGATAACTTTAACATTGATCTCGCTGTCATTTTCTATGTCGATATCGTTCGCAGCACAACCATGCTCGTTCAAAAGGAATTCGTCGGTCTGATAATCGTCCACGCCCCAACCATTCCCGATGGGCGGTATGACACGATATCTCCCAGCTCCTAGTCCGACGAACACGAACTCTCCTCTCGCATTAGTTTTTGCGAAAAACTGTTTGCGATCACCACTGCGCAATAACTTGACCCTAACGCCGGCCAACGGCAGTCTAGGTTCGCCTAATAGTGAAGAGCGCTCGTAGCGGGTGAGTGTTCCCGTGACCGAGGCCCCATTAGATCTAAAGAGCACATCTAAACCGTCAATATCTTCCTGCGCACGCGAAATGTGCGTTGTACGTGTGCAAATGCCAGTAGAGAGTACTTTGTTATCCCCCGATTGATAGGCATAGACAATATATTCTTCCCCCTTTTCAAAAGGAAAACCACAATCGCCGAATCCAAATCCGGTGTGGACTTCAATTGTTTGGTCAACCTTCGCACCGACAAAACCCCGGCTCACCTTAAACTTGAATGTCAGGTCTCTCGTCCCCGCTTTCAACATGTCGGACATACGCTCGGCACTCTTACCTTCAATGACCTTTCCAATAAACACAGCGTTTGCATTACCGAATGCATTACAAACCGATGACTTTTGCCAACAAGAACAGGCTAAGGCTTCTGTAGCCGCAGACATAAGAAGAACAAAGGAAACGCAGATTACAACAATGGGTTTAGGGAATTTCATATGTGCATTAAGGTTCCTGGCCGAATCCAAAAGTTGCTCATTGAGACTTTTTTTCAATCGTATTCTCAAACCCAAATCGAATTGCCGATTCGAGTACTTCGGTGTTTATTTCTTTTAAAGTTTTGAATCGTATGCAATAGCCGGTGAGAGTGGCTTTGCCTAGGGTGCTGGCGTATGTTTCGGACAGGTATTTCTTGTCTTCGATACCGAGGATATAAACGGAGATCCCGGTCGTGTTCGCGCTCAAGCCGATCTGATAAAACTCCTTCGTTGTCCCGTCGGCGTATCTGATTGTGCGGAGGCCGTAACCGATATTTGGATTTGAGACGATCTTACCCGCCTCATTCTTGCCGTCGAGAAACCACAATTTACATCCCGGATTTACCTGCAGGATCATTTCGTGCAACGCTTGCATCTCGCTGCGTTTGGGCTCGGGATGCGACGCAATGTACGCTTTTATCTCGTTCTTTACGCTCATGTCCTACTCCTTCATTTCGGCAAGCAGGCCCTTGAGTTGGCCCAGCGTCGCCGTGAATCCTTCCTTGAAGCCCATCGCGATCATCCTTTCCAGGCGTTCGAGCGATTCATTGTAGATCTCGACCGTTACCGTAGTTCTTCCGTTCTCTTCGCTGAAACCAAGGTCCCAATCTGAGCCGGGAAGCTCGAGATTTTCGTTCTCGTCCGAAAAGGCATTGAAGAACTTGAAATTGGTCTTCGGAGTGATCGACGTGTACTTCTGCACCGACCAACGCTCCAAGCCCTCGGGGCTGACCATTGCGTAAAATCGGCGGCCGCCCTCGCGGAAATCCATCACCTTCGTCCGCGATGTCCAGGGTTTCGGCGCCCACCATTGGTCGAGCAGTTCGGCCTTCGTATATGCGTCCCAGACGAGGTCACGTTCTACGTCAAACTCTGCGCTGATCAAAACGGTCTTTGTTTCTTTATTGACAGTAAATTCCATATTGGCCCCTAGGTCATTCGATCCAGTGCGGAAGCCCGAGCGTAAGCAATGGCGTATCAGTTGGGTTGGGTGTTAAGCCCTTACTAACGTGCAGGCTTCTGCATTTCCGCGGGCTTCTGCATTTTCATTACCTCAAGCACTCCGCCCAACTGCTCGTACCTCGTCTCCCATATCCTTCGGTACTGCTCCAGCCATTCGTCGATCTCTTTCATCTTGTCGACCTCAAGCTGATAGTAGATCTCGCGTCCGCGTTGCTCCTGCGATATGACCTCGCATTCGGCGAGTATCCGCAGATGCTTCGAAACCGCTTGCCGCGACGTATCAAAATGCTCCGCGATCGCGTTCGGCGTCATCGCCTGCATCGCGATAAGAGCAATGATCGCCCGTCGCGTCGGATCTGCAATTGCTTGGAAGACGTCTCTTTTCATATCGACTGGCGCAAGTATGCAACCACCCGGTTGCATATGTCAAGCGCAACCGATCGGTTTCGTAATCAAAATTTGTCAGCGTGGATTCTTGCGCCTGTGCGGTTCAAATGTTGCTTGTCACTGCAATTTCGGATCCGCTTTCAATTTGAATGGATCTCGGTTAGTTTCTCAATGCCCTTCGCTTGATGGACTCCTCTGCCTTTTCGATTCGTTCCATTTCCCTTCTGATAGGTTCATATTCGAGAAGCTCGGGGTGGTCCTTTATGTAAGTCGCTACTGCACTAGACCTCACGGGTTCAGCATCCGGTTCATCCGCCTCACCGATCAAACGATAGAATTCGGTGGTCAGCGGTGTCCCCCGGCCAAGAGCATAGGATTGACTGAAGTTCTCAACATGAAATCTATATAGTTTTAGGAAGATGAGCAGAACATAACGCTCATGATCACGTGAACCCGTTTGCGCAGCGGCCGCGATCAGGCCAGAGAGGCGCTCATCCAGCGCGGGTGGCGATGGGATCACCTCTCGCCCCGACCTCGGTTCGTAGCTCTCTGCAAAACGCTTTAAGGGCTCAAGATCGACCGCACGTAATGGAGTGGGCGTGACTGTAGGAGACGCGTCGGCATTAACATTCGGATCGGTACCTGTTCGGACGGAATCGGTCGCAACAACGTGCACCTCCGCACTCCTCGGCCCGGCGGTTTTCTCATCACCACCACCCGCACACGCCGCCATCGCAACGGCAGTAAAGGCAATAACTACCCCGATCCGCTTTCTTTTCATCAGCGGCATCGTATGCGAGAAACGCGCGATTGTAAACCGCATTCGACCGCATGCGAAACGGAGCGCCACTCTGTGACAAAAGGATCGCATTTTCCAAAGCCGACCATTTGTCCGAACTCGGCCGCCGCTTCAGAATCGCTTCCGACGCTTCGCGGATCAGCGGAATAATAACACCTGGCGAGTTCGCTAATGCGGTGATTAAGGTGCCCGACTCTGTCATCAAAGCTAGATTCAAGGGAAATCTCATGCTTTCCCGATCCGCCGGGCTAACGAATGCAAGTTCTTTCCAAGCTGTTTTCGGAACCTGCGGATAAGTCCTGATGAAAACGGCCTTGGGTCGATCTGCGAGTGTTTATTCAGAATCGCGGCTACAATTTGGTCTGCTGAACGGGCCGCTTGAATTCCCATATTCCTATGCACCGAAGGCAAATCAGTCGTCTTCCAATGTGAAAGCGGATTATGGGCAAGGAGTCCACGACGATTTCCGAACTCATCAAGTGCCAAAATATCGGTCCTATTAGATGCGAGATCAACTCCAATCGGAATTAGCATGGATCGCAAGTTATGCTCCCTGATTCCCTGATTACTGTCTAATACGCCTTCGTAGATCGAAACTAAATCGGCAGACGGCAATCTCGATTTGTGTAAATTTTCCCGACTATCTTTGATCGCAATAATGCCCCAGATAATCAAGGCAGAAGCCGGTTCTGTCGCGTTCTGCAAAAGTCTTGCCGTCGAGCGGCAAGCCTCCTCGATTGCATGCTCCATTTCAGCGTGTGCAAGCACTGTAAAGGATGCAGACCTTGCCACGAGCTTTGGTGTCATCGCAAAAGCGGCAAGATCTGCCGCATCGAAAATATCTCCGGCTAGGTCTGTGACACGTTGTTCGACTGTGGGCATAAATCCTAATTAAGCGATTTATAAAACTGCCAGTCTCTGATGTAAGCGACTGACCCGATACTCAACGGCCCCGATGCTCTTAGTCGTCGATTCAATTGCCTTTCGATAAGATTCGTCTGACATCATCAACTCTTCAAAAATATGTCTTGCACTATTGGGGTCGGCTGCCATTCGTTCAGCAACCGTCGCGTCTCGCGCAGAAAAGACCTGAGAGTCCAAAACAGCACGATTCAATCTCGGCTCATATTTTCCGTCGGTGAATTTTCGGCCAACGTGCTCACGGCCGAGTACCATGCCCCAAGTCTCGATTGCATTCTCAATGGAACTCAGGTTCTCTTCAGTTTCAGCCGACTTCTCGGCCCAGTTATCGGAAAGCCACTGGGCTATCTCGTCCAAAAATCGTCTTAAATCGCCACGATATCGATCTAGATAGGTTGTGAGTCCAAGTAACCTAAGAAGTATCTCGCTGTCACGCATCCGAAAGTCTGGGCCATCAAGTTTCAGAAGCCACTGCATAGTCTGCGAAGAGGCGCTGTAATCATTTAGGAAGCCCATGAATGGACCGACTATGAGAGCCTGACGAAGTTCTTGCGGGCTCAACGGTACAACCTGCGAATTTAACCTATGAAAAATGATGTGCAATAACTCAGAAGACTTCCAACCTCGAAGAATTGCCGTTCGCAGTGGTTGGTTGAGAAACGCGTGTTTGTGTTCAGGATGTTTAGAACTTTCAATCAAGTCTATGTAAGTCGCACCGTTCAGATTTTGAAGGAGCGGTAAATCGCGCAGAGCGAAGCCGTTATATTGGGAAGCCGGAATAAGTCCAGCGAACTGCGCTAGTGTGGTCAGCCGCTGTTTGCCGTCTAGAATCAGGAATGTCCCCTTGGTCTCCGGCCGCTCCGCAAGAACGATATGCGGCACGGGTAGTCCCAAAATGAGTGATTCGATTAGCTTGCTCTTACGTTGGACGGTCCACGCGTCTCTTCGCTGATACTGGGGTTGAAGATCGATTGTTCCATCCCCAAGTTGTGCAATGAGGGTAGAGACGGTCCAGTCGAGATTATAAACATAGGCGTCGCGCAGTTCCGTCAGTATGGAGCCTTCCGGGCTTAACTCCACATCCTCCTCGTCCTCATCAAAAAGTGAACTCCATTCGTTTGGCATAGGTTTCCTTTCGAGTTTCTCTGGACATCCCGTAACATTGTTCGCTGTTTATAATCCTGAAGCTGACCCTACACGGTTATAAATCGTATCTCTTTCAACAGCTTCGAAGCCGGCGTTTTGGATCATGGTGATGATCTCGGTTTTGGTCATTTTATTTCGCCCTCGGCGGCGTAGGCGTGGGTCAGTTCGCCGCCGCCGTTCTGGTGTCTGATGAGATCAATCAAACTTTTCTTTCAAGGGGCAGTATCCGAATTCTTGCTCGTGTTTTATCCAAGACGATCAGTGCTCCCTGATCAAGTGAAGACTCGTTATCATGCAGGACTGAAATAAGCGTGCTGCCTAAACTTGATGGCAAAATGTCCTGCGTGCGAATCTGGATGACGCTGGGGCCGGACGCATGTGTCAATGCCAGGATCGTTCCAAAATCGAGGTCGTGCCTGAAAACAATGTAACCGTTCGAGCGTGCATACTCGATTATTTCGATATCTTTGGCTCGCGGGTCGCCAACTGTTGACCAATGTACTGCCTCGATGTTTGCTGCGGCAAGCGCAGCGGTCCAGTCGGGCGACAGGTTCATGTCGATGAGGATCTTCATGCGACCGCGAGCGGAAGTTCGATCTCCTCGACACGCCAGGCGGCGTACGCCAAAGCTTCGCGTAAGTCCTCTTCTTCGAGGTATGGATATGCCTTAAGAATCTCGCCGAAAGACTTTCCGGCGGCGATGAGACCGACGATCGTTCCAACCGTTACACGAAGCCCGCGAATACACGGTTTGCGTCCCATAACGTTTGCATCAAATGTTATTCTGTCCAAGCCCATTTAGTTGCCTCCTGATCAAAATTCAGACCGCGTCCTCTACCACACGATTATACACCGTATCCCGCTCCACAGCTTCAAACCCGGAGCGTTCGATCATTTCGATGATCTCTTGCTTGGTCATTTTATTTCGCCCTCGGCGGCGTAGGCGTGGGTGAGTTCGCCGCCGTCGGTGATGGTGCCGCTGAGGTGGTTATGCCTTATGGGCCTCCATATACGCCCGAAGCAGAGAATTGATCTTTGTTTGGTATCCGCGGCCTTGGCGTTTGTACCAATCCAATACGTCCTGGTCGATACGGATCGTCAATTGCTGCTTAGCCGAGACGGGTTTGAGGCCTCGGCGGACGATGCCGCGGGCAAACATTTCCGGCGACACATGCGGCACCTCGGAGGTATCGATGTCCTCGTCCTTCGTTGCGTCCACACGATTCCAGTCAGTCTCTGATCTCTTTGTAGTAGCTCGTTTCTTCATTTCTTGTAGCTTTCCTTACGGAGATAACCCGGATCGTGTCGTCGGTCTCCGTGTGGGCGACCGCGACAACTCGTCCCTCAAGCGTTCCGAACGTTACGAACCGCTGCTCGCCGTAGTCGAACCGATCATCGAGAATCGTGACCGTCTCGCCTTCAAATAACTCCTCGATCCCGACAAAATCGATACCATGGTTCCGGAGATTGGCTTTCCGCTTGTTCTCGTCCCAGGCAAACTCCATAAGGATTGTAACTACATATTGTAACTACGTCAATATCAAGCCGCTACCTTCTCCACACGGTTATAAACCGTATCTCTCTCGACGGCTTCGAAGCCGGCGTTTTCGATCATGGTTATGATCTCGGCTTTGGTCATTTTCACCTCGCCTTCGGCGGCGTAGGCGTGGGTGAGTTCGCCGCCGTCGGTGATGGTGCCGTCGAGGTCGTTGGCGCCGAAGTGGAGTGCGGCTTGGGCTGTGGCTTTGCCCAGCATGACCCAATATGCCTTGATGTGGTCAAAGTTGTCGAGCATCAGCCGCGAGACCGCGATGGTCTTTAGATTGTCGATCGCGTCCGGGCCGGGCAGTGATGAGAGAGCCGTGCCGTTAGGGTAGAACGCGAGCGGGATGAAGCACTGGAAGCCGCCGGTCTTGTCCTGCTGTTCGCGGAGCCGGACGAGGTGGTCGATGCGGTCCTCGATGGTCTCGATGTGGCCGTAGAGCATCGTCGCGTTGGTCTTGAGACCCGCGGCGTGGACCTTACCGGCGAGTTCGAGCCAGCGGTCGCCGTCGCATTTGTGGTCGCAAATGCGCGAACGCGTCGGCTCGGCAAAGATCTCGGCACCACCGCCGGGACACGAATCCATCCCCGCGGCTTTGAGCCGTTCGATGACCTCTTCGTCGGACATTTTGTAGAACCGGGCGAAGAAATCAAGCTCCACCATAGTGAGAGCTTTCAGATGCAGCCCCGGAAACTCACGCTTGAGCGACGAGAAAAGATCGGTGTAATACTCAAAGGGCAGCTTGCTGTTCAGCCCGCCGACAATGTGCAGCTCGGTCGCGCCTTCGGCCACCGCATTGCGAGCGATCTCGATGCCTTCTTCGATCGAGTGCGTATATGCATCTTCCTGCCGTGCCCGCCGATAAAACCCGCAGAATTTGCAATCCGCGACGCAGATGTTCGTGTGGTTGAAATGCCGGTTGACGTTGTAATAGGTCGTCAGGCCATGCTTCCGCCGCCGAACCGTATCGGCCAACTTCCCGAGCGCATTCAGGTCGGTGGTGTTGAAAAGCGCCAGGCCGTCCTCGAACGAAAGCCGCTCGCCGTCCTCGACCTTGAATGCTATTTCTGTGAGTTTTTCGTCAAACGTGATCTTCATTGCTTTCATTAATTCTAACAGAATATTCGCCTGAAAATTGCGGCCGGTTTTGCCTTTAAGGCTGCCAGTCAACGACGCCAAAAATAATTGTTTACAATCGGGTCGAACCGTGCGACATTTAGGAGTTCGAAAAAACCGATTTCACACCACGGCGCGGAGGTTTCTATGCAGCGTTTCGTCAGACTTTTCGCAATCGCCCTTTGTTTCGCCGTTCTCGTTTCCGCAGCACGCGGCCAGACGTTCACGGCATTTATCAACTCGGCCCAAGAGGTGCCGACGAATTCTTCGACCGGCAAGGGCTTTGCCCGGATCTTTCTGAACGAAAGCGCCGGAACCATAAACTTCACGGTTAGCTTCAGCGGACTAAGCAGTAACCAGTCCGCAGCGCATATTCACGGAGCGGCGGGCGTGGGCACGAACGCCGGTGTGCTTATCGACCTCGGCGCGGTCGGTGGAACCTCAGGAACGATCACCGGCACACGGAGCATCACGCCGACACAGATCGCCTCTCTTAAATCTAATCAGACCTACGTAAATATCCATTCCGCAAACTTTCCCGGCGGCGAGATCCGCGGCCAGGTCGCCCTCCGCAGAGTGCTCGACTTTGACGGCGACGGCGCGACCGACCTGAGTATTCTGCGGTTTCCCAATACGCCGCCGCGACCGATAACCTACTGGAACCGAAACAGTCAAGGCTTTGCGTCAAACCAAACAATTCCGTGGGGTCAGGCCGATACCGATTTCCCATGTCCGGGTGACTATGACGCTGATGGCGAGGACGACCTGTGTATGTATCGTCGCGGAGCGGCTACCGGCGAGCAGAGTTATCACATCATTTTTCGCAGTTCTGATCTAACGGTCCGGTGGGTGCCGTGGGGGATCAATGGCGACGAAGCATTCAATCGGGATTACGACGGTGATGGCATAACTGATTTTGCCGTCTACCGGCGTGGGGCAACGGCAACGTCACCGGCCAATTGGTTCATTCTGCAGAGTAGTACCGGCCAACCTAGATACGTGCAGTTCGGCACGACCGGCAATGGAAGTACATCGCTCGATGCACCTGTTCCGGGCGACTACGATAGCGATGGCAAGTTTGATATCGCGGTATATCGATTCGGCCAGGCGCCCTCCAATCATTTCATAGTTCTGAGGAGTTCGGACGGAACAGTTTCCTTTAGGCAGTTCGGAAATTTCCAAACGGATTATGTCGTCCCGGGCGACTACGACGGCGACGGGAAATTCGACTATGCAGTTGCCCGCACTGGCGCAAGCGGAACATCGCCGCTGGTTTGGTGGATCTTGCAGAGCTCGAACTCGCAAACTCGAACGATACCATTCGGTATTTCCTCAGACAGGCCTACCCAGGGTGATTACGATGGCGATGGAAAAACGGATGTCGCGATCTGGAGGCCGAACAATTCAGGAAGCGATTCCGCGTACTTCATACTCGGAAGCTTCGCCGGTGTCTCTGTTATTAACTGGGGGATCAACGGCGACTTCTCCGTCAACGGTTTCGATGCACGTTAGCGTCGGGTTTTGATCCATCTCAAAAGAAAGGGGCGGCCTGGCAAAAGGGCCGCCTTTTCTTTCAGGCAATGCGCGACATACCCGCCGGATTTGACGCCATGCGGCCGTCCGCTTTAGAGTTTAGCGGTCACAACTCGTTCACCAACGCTAAACAATATGTTCAAAAAGATCGTCGTTCTGGCCGCTCTCGTTTCTCTCTTTTCAATTGCCGCTGCAGCTCAGGAAGCGAAGCCGAAGCTCATCGCGATCAAGGCCGGCAGCCTGATCGATACCGTTAACGGCCGCGTTCTTAAGGACCAGGTCATCATCATCGAAGGCGAGAGGATCAAAGCGGTCGGCCCCGGCCTTGCCATACCGGAAGGTGCCGATGTGATCGACCTCTCAAACATGACCGTGCTGCCCGGCCTCTCCGATGCGCACGTCCACATCTCCGGTGATCCAACACAAGGTATCGGCAGCCGCTCCACGTTGTCCGGTGTTCAGTTGGCGACCACCTCGCATGTCTTTGCCCGCCGGACACTTTTTGCCGGCTTCACCACGGTCCGCGACCTCGGCTCCGTCGAGTTCGTCAGCCTTGCTCTCAAGCGTGCCATCGATGCCGGCAGCGTCGCGGGCCCGCGAATGCTTGTCGCCAATTACTACATCGGTGCGACCGGAAGTCCGGCAGATATCGGCGGCGGCTCGCCGCTTACCGGATCAAAACTCCCGCCTGAGATGACCGGCGTTGCTGACGGGCCCGATGCCGTCCGCCGGAAGGTCCGCTGGAATATCCGTCTCGGTGCCGATGTGATCAAGTTTGGAGCAAGCTCGGGCGTGCTCAGCGATGAAAAGGTCGTCGGCGTTGCGAAATATACGCAAGAGGAGATGGATGCGCTCGTTGATGAATCTACCCGGCTTGGCGTTAAGGTCGCGGCCCACTCGCATGGCACCGACGCGATAAAAATGGCCGTTAAGGCCGGTGTCGCTTCTATCGAGCACGGTAGCCTGATCGATGACGAAGGCATTCGGATGATGAAGCAGCGCGGCACGTATCTCTCGGCCGACATCTACGTCAGCGACTACATCCTGAGCGAGTATTCCAAGCGCGGCGTTGAGGAGATCGTACTGCAGAAAGAGCGGGTCGTCGGCCAGAAGCAGCGTGAGAATTTCAAAAAGGCGGTCGAGGCCGGCGTCAAGATCGCATTCGGTACCGATGCCGGCGTTTACCCGCACGGCATGAACGGCAAGCAGTTTGCCTACATGGTCCAGTGGGGCATGACGCCGATGGCCGCGATCCAGGCGGCCACCGTCAACAACGCGGACCTCTTCGGCATGAGCGACCAGATCGGCTCGATCACCGCCGGAAAGTTCGCGGACATCATCGCCGTCGAGGGCGACCCGATCACCAACATCAAACTCCTCGAAGATGTGAAATTTGTGATGAAAGGCGGGACCGTTTACAAAGGCGCCGCACGTCGGTAAAGCAACAGCCCCCCGCGTCCGCGCCGTAACCTCATAGGCAGAAACCCTACCTATGGGGAGGGTGTCTCTTGGAATGGTGAATGGTGAATGGTGAATGGTGAATGGTGAATGGTGAATTTGGCATGCAGAAGCCCGCGCGTCAGCAAGGGCTTAACATCCAATGGTGAACTGTGAGTGGTGAATGGTGAATGCCCGTGTCAGAGGCCCGACCGTGAGGGAGGGCTCATCCGAATGCGGAATTCGGAATGCGGAATTCGGAATTCGGAATTGGAATGCAGAAGCCCGCGCGTAAGCAAGGGCTTGACGGAATGATTAAGGATGAATCCGAGATCCCGCGTTTTCTTCTTTTCTTATTCCGTGGTTGATTTTCCTCAACCGACCGAACAATCATCTGATCAACCACCAATGCATGAGTGCGGCCTACATTGCCGAACCCTGCGCGTCAGCGAGGGCGCGCCTTGCACAAGCCCGCACGTAAGTAAGGGCGGTTCATCCGACCTGATCTTCACCCGTCCCATAACCACACAGGCGGAAACCCGACCTGTAGGGAGGGTGCCGTTTGGAATGGTGAACGATGAATGATGAATGATGAACGCCCGTGTCAGAGGCCCGACCGTGAGGGAGGGCTTTTCTTAGTGACGAGTGACGAGGGACGAGTGACTAGTGGCGAATCTGGAATCCACCATTCACCATTCACCATTCACCATTCACCATTCACCACTCACCATTCACCACTCACCACTCACCACTCACCACTCACCACTCACCACTCACCATTCACCATTCACCATTCCCAAATCCCCATTCCCACATCCCAAATTCCCTTGACACCCCTGATACAATCTTCCCAGGCAAACCAACCGATCCGCTCGATCAGGCATCTTTGCTCATTAAGACCATGCAGCCGCCCACTCCGACCAAGAACCACCGCCCCGCCACGGAGGCCCGGATGTTCATTGTTGAGGCCGGGACGTTCATCGGTAAGCAGCTCACAAGGACATCAGATTCGAACAACGTAACAGGCCTTGCCTCGATTTCTGTAATTTGTTTCTAAGGTGCGGAAGGAGATTTGTGAGTGAAATGCGAGGCACGATGATGAGGACGACTAACTACTGGAAGCTAGATCTAACCGCCTGCATTGTGGCTGTCTTTCTTTACGCTTATATATTTGTGAGCGTTGATTCGACAACCGGAAGCAGGAATTATTACTCTGTCTTGCGAGTGACGGCCATGGGAATAGTCTCATACGGGCTCGCGGCCGCTTATTTTCGAGTCAAAAATAAGCCATCCTCTGATAGCTGGAAGCACATCTGCATCCTGGGGTCAATCATCGACTCCGTAGTCTTGCTGGCAGTAAACTTGTGGAGTGATGGAATTGACGACGACCTTGCCTTCATAATCGCGTTCATTGCCTTGGCTGGTTCTATCCAAATGTTGATTCTTTCCGGACTCGCGGTCCTCGTAACCCGGATTTTCGTCTATTTGTTTGAGCATTGTTTTCGCTTGGTTCGCCAACTGTCATAACAAGATCGCGCGGACGGGACTCCACCGATCTGAGGAAGGCAAGCGCCGCAATAAGCAAAGCCCTTATTGAATAAGGTTGCACAAATTAAGCATTTTCAGAAGTTTAGGTTTGGAGGAAACGGACGAATGAACGTCAGACATTTTTTTGTATGCGCCTTTTCAATGATTTTTCTCTTTGGGTCGTCGGGAATTGCTCAGGTGGCAGCATGTGGCGACTTTGATAAGAAAATCACTTATAAGATTCTCGACGAGAACATTACCACCAAGGAATCGCGAAGGCATCTGTTCATGGATGTGTTTATCAAGCCAGACAGATTTACGGTTGACTCAATGATCCAACTGGCTAAGCGTTTCAGAGTCGAATATTGCCAGTTTGACAGCCTCGCGGTCTTTTTCTTTGATACGACAAAGCGGGATCGGATCAACGGGCCGGCACCGCAACCCCTAATTGATTACGTACCCAAGATCGCGTCTCGAGGAATGTACATCTTTGATAGGCAGGCAAATTCCGCTGAATTGACATTTCAGGGAAAACGGAATAACAAGTTGATCGACGTCGAGATAATGTTTACAGCAGATGGCTACTGCGTTACCGAGACGCTCGACCAACCAAACGGGAACGAATAGTGCAAAAGGCATCTATTGCCAAAGTGACGAAGTATCTAAAAGTTAGATCGATTTTGAGTTTTTCTCGTCGGAAGAAGATAACTTTCGGCTTCGAATAAAGATAGTCACTGCCACGCCGGAGCCGTTGGGCGGAAAGTCCTTCGGCGCGATCTGGACGGGTGCGCCGAACGAAAAGAACCGGTGCCTGGCCGTGACGGTATAGGCCGAGCACGGCAAAACGGGATCGAACGCGAATACCCCAAATGGGTTAGAAAGTACCGCCGCGATCGGTTCCCGCGGCTCCCTCGCCGATATTTCTGTGTGGCTTCGGTCTGTGCTTTCTGTGGTAACGGGTTTTCCTGCAAACACAGAAGACACAGACGAAAGCCACAGACTGCCGCCTTGTTTTCTTCTTTTCTCCTTTCGTGGTTAACACATTCAACGGCCAATGCCACCGTCTTCGATGGTTCCGGCGGGCCGTATCGGATGTTAAGCCCTTGCTGACGCGCGGGCCTCTGACACAGGGCCTCTGCATATGGTCACGCCTGAAGGCGTAACTCTTGCGGCCGGCTAAAGCCGGGACTCAAAACGTCGGAACTTCGCAACTCTCCAGAACTTCCATATCATCCATATCTCTCGCATCTCAAGGATCGCCGTTCAAGTTGGTTTCGAGTCCTTGCAGAATGGACAGCGGGAGGAAGTGAGCGGTGATCAGTAAGCAGTGAGCCGTTAGCTGTTAGCCGGAAAACAGTAGCCAGTAGCCAGTAGTCAGTAGTCAGAATACGAAAGGATGCGATAGACCCAAGTCCAAAGATCGAAGCTCTGCGCCCAATGTCCATTCTTAACCAATTTACGATGGTCCAATTAACAATTGACAGTGCGACGATGCCAATCCCCAATCCGAAATCCAACATCGCAAATCCCCAGGCCCAGCCGTATGTCCCATTTGTCCCATCTGTCCCATTTGTCCCGGATGTTCGCGATGTTCGCGGTGTTCGCGGTGTTCGCGGCGTTTCCGTTGTTTCCGTTGTTTCCGCTGTTCACGGCGTTTCCGCGAACGCGCGATGCCCGAAAAAAACAGAACACAGCCAAATCAGAATCCGGAATTCTCGGAAGCCGGGACTCGAAACTCGACCCTGTTTCACGCGTTTCAAGTGTTTCAGGTGTTTCATTTCTTTCATGCGTTTCAACCGTTTCAGCAACACATGGCCTTTGTAAAAAATGAAACAAAAGAGGTCCGATATGGCGAATCTCGACCCGCTTTCCGTAAGGTGACGATGGGTGCCGAAGCGCATTTCGGAAGTTCGGGGCGTGCGGGCATGACGCCCATTTACGCCGGCGGCGACCGCAACCTACGGTTGTCGGCGAGCGAGGTAGATCTTTTCAAGGAACTCGTTGATCTTTCCGTTCTCTATCCACCGGGCAACGATGACGAGGTCGCTTTCGGGGTCAACGTAGATCAGGTTCGTGCCGTTGCCGATGTGGGCAAAGGCCGTGGCCGGTGCCGCGGGGTAGAACTTGCGGTCCGTGTTGAGGAACCAGTTCATAAAGCCATAGGTCGGCTGGGCGGCGGTCGGCGTACGGGCCTGGCGGACGAACTCTGCGGAGAGAAGCTGCCGCTCGCCCCAGCGGCCGCCGCGAGCGGTCAGCAGGCCAAAGCGGGCCATGTCGTAGGCGTTGATGAACATTCCGCCGCCCCAATGGCCGCCGCCGCTGACCGATTGGACAATGCGCCCATCGAGCACGACCCACGAATTCTCGTAGCCGAACCAACGCCAGGTGTTCGAGGCGCCGATCGGGTCCATGAGATGCTCACGCAAAACCTCAGGCAAAGGCCGACGCCAGACGTTGAGCGTCGCAAGTGCAAGAACGTTGACGCGGACATCGTTGTATTCGTAAACAGTACCGGGCTCGTTCCGCCGGCGCGTAAGCCAGGTGGTCGCGTCGCGGTCCGGCCGATCGGCCCAATCGGGCTTGCCCCAGAGCGTGCCCTCCCAGTCGCTGGTCTGGCGGAGAAGGTGCTCCCAGGTGATCTTGCTGTTATGCGGGCCGGCAAAGAGGTCGATGTACTGCTGCTTGCCGAATTCTTCGGCCCGGTCGAAGCGTTGGCCGGGGACGTAAGGCAGGGTGACGGCCGAGTAGTCGGCGGCACGGTCCTGAAGCGAGCGGATCAGCTTTCGGTCGAATGCCAGCCCGACGACCGAAGAGAGAAAGCTCTTCGTCACGCTGTGCGACATATCGACGCGGTCCGGCGAGCCCCACTCGGCAACGATGCGGCCGCCGCTGATGATAAGCCCGGTCGCATCGCCGCGGTCTTTGAAGAGCCCGAACGCTTCGCCAAAAGGTTCGCGGCCAAAGGTCTGAGCCTGACCGAGCTCCTGGTTCCGCGGAGCCTTTGCCTCATTGGCAATGGCGAAATCGACGGCCTCTTTGAGCTTCGCAGCGTCAAAGCCCGCTTGCTCTGGCGAGCGGCGTTCCCAAGCCTCGGCCGGCGGATAGTAGGCTCCTTGCGGGAAAACAAAACCGGCCTGAAAAAGCATCAAGGCCGGCAGCAGAAAAAAGATCGGAGTGATTCGTTGTCGCTTCATCTATTCCATCTCGCTTTCGTCGATGTCGAAATTCGCGTAAACCTTTTGCACGTCGTCGTTGTCGTCGAGTGCATCGTAGAGCTTCATCATCTGCTTGGCATCGGCACCTTCAAGCTTGATGTAGTTCTGCGGGACCATCGAAACCTCGGCGGCCTGCGGTTCGATGCCGGCGGCCTTGACGGCTTCGAGCACGCCGTCGAAAGCATCCGGAGCGGTAAAGATCTCAAAGACATCGCCTTCATCCTGCATATCATCGGCTCCGGCCTCGATGGCGATCTCAAAAAGCTCCTCTTCGCTCTTCGCGGCCTTATCGACCACGATGTAGCCCTTTTTGTCGAACATCCAGGCGACCGAGCCGGCCTCGCCCAGGTTGCCGCCGTTCTTCGAGAAAAGGTGACGTATCTCGGCGACAGTGCGGTTGCGGTTGTCGGTCATCGTCTCGATCAGGACGGCGACGCCATTCGGGCCGTAGCCTTCGTATGTGATCTCGTCGTAGTTGACGCCCTCGAGCTCGCCTGTGCCGCGTTTGATCGCACGGTCGATGGTGTCGTTGGGCATATTCTGCCCTTTAGCGTCCTGAACTGCCTTGCGAAGCCGGGCGTTCGACTCGATGTCGCCGCTGCCGCCGGTGCGGGCCGCGACCGTGATCTCCTTAATGAGCTTGGTGAAGATCTTGCCGCGTTTTGCGTCGAGCGCACCCTTCTTATGCTTGATTGTGTGCCACTTGGAATGTCCTGACATAACTGATCTTTGAAGGCCTTGCGGCCAAATAACGAAAAAAGAACTATATCACGCGGAAATTTTCGGCAACAAACAGGCCGGAGATTTCAAAATGATTTCAGTTCACGGTCACAGCAAGTTCATACCGGCGATGTGAAATGGGAGGCGTATGAAAAGAAACACTACGGTGCTCTTCCTCTGCGTGCTTTTCATCGTTGCCGATGCGATCGTTCTTCGGCAGACGCTGGCTCTGCGAGCGGACCTAAGCTAGGCATTTCTTTCGTCTGTGCTCTTTGTTGAGAGCCTGGCGGCCTTGCTGCTTATCTGGCTCGGCTACATCGTGCTTCGCAAAAATTACCGAAGGCAAAAGAAGCCGGCTAGCTCGCGAGAGCGTCTCGCAGTTGCCCGGCCGTAACGCCGCTGACGCGAACGAGTTTGCTTTTTGAGGCGGCACCGGAGACGATCTCGACCGCTGACCGAGCAACCGACAGCCGTTTAGCGATCAGCCGAATAAGTTCATCATTTGCCGCTCCATCCACCGGCGGTGAGGCAATTCTCACCCTCACCGCCCCGCCTATCTCACCGGCAATTTCGGTTCGCGAGGCACGCGGAACGACCTTGACCGCGAAGGTCACACCGCTTTCGGATTCGGTCACTTCGATCATCGGACAAAGACCGCCATCACGACCGCCTGAAGCAGAAAGATCAAGATCAGGACGACCATCGGCGAGAGGTCGAACATTCCGATCGGCGGGATCAAACGTTGGAGCGGAAGCATTATCGGGTCGGTAGCCCGGCGGGCGAAGGCAAATAGCGTGTTACGCGAATAGACGAACCACTGCGACACGAACCGAAGCACGATGAGAAGTACAAAGATGCTAAGCAGGCCGTAGAGAATATAGCCGACCGTTGCTTTTACGTTTCCACCGACGATCGACCCGGAAAGCCCATCGATGACAAAGAACGCATTGCCGATGATCTGCGTACTAAAATAGGCAAGCACAAGGGCGATGAAGATGACAACAAGGGGTGCAAGCCTTACGTCGACGCGAAAGTTCGCCAGGAAACGTGCAGCAGGATAAACGAAGCGCTCCGATATCTTTCGGATCTTAAAACCGAAACGGCCAATGGTTCCAAAAGGATTCGGGTCGGCGTAGTTAAAAATGAGGCGTAGTATCAAAAGGGCGAGGAAGGCCAAAAACGCTCCCCAGATTACTAGACTAACGATAGGATAAACGGTCAATGAAAGCATCTCGGTATAATCTAACTCAACCTCT
>ERZ761602.4229-NODE-4229-length-18888-cov-9.212765_pt1 | contig 18888 bp, 19 predicted proteins | sample MGYA00512165_ERZ761602 | MGnify/ENA primary metagenome ERZ761602 (study PRJEB28899, sample SAMN02445085) | bioreactor sludge metagenome | biome: EBPR sludge; isolation source: Thorneside wastewater treatment plant | place: Australia: Brisbane, Thorneside... | reverse complement strand
CGGCGATCTTGCCGGCGTCCTTGGTGGCTTGGCGCTGGGCGTCGTTGAAGTAGGCGGGAACCGTGATCACCGCCTGCGTGACGGTTTCGCCGAGATAATCTTCAGCCGTTTGCTTCATCTTCTGCAGAACGAAGGCGGAGACCTCGGACGGCGCGTATTGCTTGTCGCGCCCCTGAATCCATGCGTCGCCGTTCGGGCCGCGCACGATCTTGTAGGGAACAAGATCGGCGTCCTTCTTCGCGATCGGGTCATCGGCCTGGCGGCCGATAAGGCGCTTCACGGCGTAATAGGTGTGCTCTGGGTTTGTAATCGCTTGGCGCACGGCCTGAATGCCAAGCAGGCGCTCGCCCTTGTCCGTGAACGCCACAACCGACGGCGTTGTGTTCGCGCCTTCCGCGTTGACGATGACTTTTGGCTGGCCGCCTTCCATCACGGCGACGCACGAATTGGTGGTGCCCAGGTCGATGCCGATTACTTTACCCATGTCCGTCCTCGTTCCTTTCAGCGGCGCGGCCTCGGCTTAACGGACCCACTAGGGCGTCCCCGAAACGCGCGTCCTGTCTCTCTCAATTCCCGGTTTTCGCGGCCCTCCGCCCCCTCAAGCTTCGGGACCGCTCTTTCTCGGCTCATGTGGCCAGTTATGGGATGAGTTCAAGACGTCGCCGGTTGCTATCCGCATTCGTACTGAGGGAATAGCCCCGGATTGGATCGGAAGTCGCGGGCGCGGGAACAAAAAAGAAACCGAACCGCTGCACGGCAGGAGGATGATGAGCGCGTCCAGCGCCGACCTTGAAGGGTTCAGGCTTTGGCCTGGGCTTCTGGATCGTCCCGCGCAGGAAGCCCTGCGTGAGGCGGTTTTCGCGCGTCTCAAGTTTGCCCCCTGGTTCATCCCGCGCATGCCAAAATCCGGACTGCCGATGCGCGTGCGCATGACCAATTTCGGCTCGCTCGGCTGGGTGACGGACAAGGAACGAGGCTATCGCTATCAGGCGACGCACCCCGAGACGGGCAAGCCTTGGCCAGAGATGCCGCCGGAGCTGCTGGCCCTGTGGGAGCGTCTTTCCGGATACGCCGAGCCGCCGGAGGCGTGCCTCGTTAACCTCTATGAGGGCGATGCGCGTATGGGCCTCCACGTGGATAGCGACGAGGAGGCGTGGGACGCGCCGGTGTTGTCGGTCTCGTTAGGCGACACCGCGCTTTTCCGTGTTGGCGGCGTCCTGCGCTCTGATCCGACGCGCAGCGTTCGGCTCGCCTCAGGCGACGTGTGTCTGCTCGGCGGCGCCAGCCGGCGCGCCTATCACGGCGTCGATCGCATCCTGCCGGGTACGTCGCGGCTTTTGCCCAAGGGTGGGCGGATCAATCTGACTCTGCGGCGGGTGACGGCGCCGTCGTGACCGCGCCCGGCGCGTTTTCGGGGCGTGGACTGCTGACGACGAAATCGGGCCGCCATCCCGGAGGCGGGCCACCCGCTGTGGGGGCCAGCCGGCCTGCCGCGATTTCATTGGCCTTCCACGCCATCGCCATGTGGACGCGGTTCCAGCCCGAGGGGTGATCGTAGAAGAACCATTCCTCGAGCGGGGAGGGCTCCATCTTGCGGTATTCGGAGAGAAGAACAGCCGCCTCCGCGAAGCCATCCGGCGCGCGCGCGGCGTTGAGCCCGAAGATGTCGGCTTGGTGCTCGTGGAAATAAATAATGTTGCGCTGAATCGGCGACGTGAACAGTCCGACGACGGCGATCAAGAGCATGATGAGCGGCAAGCCGGCGGGATCGGAGATGTCGCGGATGCCCCAGCGCTCATTTTTCGAAAGCGCGCGAAAGCCGAAATGAACGACGGCGTAAGTCACCACGATCATGCCCGTGAGCATGATCAGGATCGAATAGATGTGGCCGAGCACGTAATGGCCGAGTTCGTGTCCCATCACCGCGCGCACGGCGTCCGGGCTGGTGCGCGACAGCAAATTGTCGCCCAACGCCACGCGTGTCGTGCCGAACAAACCCGCCACGTTGGCGGTGATGCGATTGCTTTGCCGTGAGGTGTCGAACACGAACACGTCGTCCGCGGGCACGCCGTTCGCGCGCGCCATGGCGAGAATGTCGTCCTTGAGTTCGCCCTCCTGCATGGGCGTGTAGGTGTTGAAGATCGGATCGATGAACACCGGCCCCGCCATGATTAGAACGGCGGTGAGAAGCGTGGTGACCGCGGCGCCCCAGACCCACCAGGTATTCTTGGCTATGCGGATAATCACATAGAGAACGGCGATGAAGATCGAGCCGATCAGCAATCCAAGGCCGGCGCCGATCAGGGATTCGTTGAGCCACTCGCCCAGCGTTTGCGTTGAGAGCCCATAGCGGTGCTCGCGCACAAAGCCGACATAGTAGGAGAAGGGAAAGGTCAGCAGCGTCGAGACAAGGTTCACGAAAAACGCGACGCCAAGGGCGACGAGCGGGAACCATTTCACGGTGCGTTCCAGCCACGAGCGTACCCCGCGAGCCCAACCGAGCACGAGAATGAGCGCCGCGACCAGAATTGAGACGGCCGTGCCCGCGAAGTCGATCAGATAGCCGCCTTCGAAGTAAGCGTTTGAGCGTTGCGTGGCCTCGGCGCCCATAGTGTCGAGCCAGGCGCGCGTCGCGGCGTCTACGTCAAAGGGAAGCGCTACGGCCGGTGCGGTGTACGCCAGCGTCGCCAACAACGCCGCCGCGTAGGTGAGAATTCGCATCTGTTCCCCCTCCATTCCCTTTTCCGGGCAGACTGGACCGAGAGCGCGTCCGCGGGCAAGGGGTTGCACGCTCGGCGCGATGAACGGAGGAAAAAATGAGATTGCAGGGACCAGAGGGCGACTTTCCGCCGTCCCGGCGCGCGGTGGCCGCGTCGCTCTTTTTCAGCGGTTACGCCACGGCGGCGCTGTCAGGTTGTGCAAGTCCAATCACGACATCCGAAGATGATTTGGTCGCTGAAGACGTGCGCATCGACGGCGCGGGAGGTTATGCGCTGCCTGCGTATGTAGCGCGGCCGGCGGCTCGCGGCCGGCGCGGCGCGGTGATCGTTGTCAACGAGATTTTCGGCATCCATGACTACATCAAGGATGTGTGCCGGCGTTTCGCCCGCGCCGGATTTGTCGCCCTTGCGCCAGACTATTTTGACCGCGCTGGCGATCCCGCGCCGTTGACAGATTTCGCGGCGATCCGCGCGATTGTCGCCACCGCTACACACGAACAAGTCATGGGCGACACGGAGGGTGCGGTTCGCTGGTTAAGCGCCCAACCATTCGTGAAGCGCGACGCGATTGGGATCACCGGGTTTTGCTGGGGCGGAACCGTAGTCTGGATGGCGGCGGCGCAGCTCCCGCAGGTGAGAGCGGGCGTCGCGTGGTACGGACGGTTGGTGCGCCCCCAACCTGGAAGCTGGGGCGCGGAAGAGGAGCGCCCGTGGCCCTACGACGTAGCGGCGCTAATGCGCGCGCCCGTGCTTGGTCTTTACGCCGAAAACGATCGTGGCATTTCGCCGGAGAGCGTCGAGCGCATGCGCGCGGCGCTTGCGGCGGCGGACAACCCTACGAATTCGCAAATCGTTGTATATCCCGGCGTGGAGCACGGATTCCACGCCGACTATCGCGAGTCATACAACGCCGAAGCGGCGGCCGACGGCTGGGCGCGCTGCCTTGCATGGTTTCGCGCTCACGGCGTGGCTTGAGGTGATACGCAAAAAAAGCGGCGGCGCTCTTGTCCAGCGCCGCCGCCACGCGTGCGTCCTCCCGGCGTTCGCCTACTGACGCGCGATCGAAACTTGGTAGTCGCCCGTTGAACCGCCCAAGCCCGTCGCTTGGATGTAGTATTCGCCGGTTTCCGGCGGCGTGTACCGCAGGCGCGCGTCCGGACCATCGCCGCTGTCATCATCGGCGCCGACGCGTTCATTCGAGGCGTTGAAAACCGTCAGATAGGGGTCGCGCAATGGATTATCGCCGTGACCCTTGATCTCGATAACGTAGCGCACGCCGGACTCGAGATAGACGCGATAATTGTCGGCGTCGCCCGCGATATCGATGCGGCTGACGCGGCTGTCTTCGCCATCGGAACTGAGCGTTTCATCCGTGCCGACATTGCCAGGCACGTCCGTATCGCTGGCGCGGAGCATGTATCGGCCCGCGCCCGAGCCTTGGTAGGACGATACGGCTGCGTAATACACGCCGCCCGCGGTTGAAGTGTAGGTGATGTACGATCCCAAACCCGGACCGCCGTCATCGTCCACTGCGACTTGCTGGCCGTTCACATCGAACAGTTGCAGGTACGGATCGACGAGCGGATCGGGATCTACGCCGTCGAGCGAGATCCGGTAGGGACGCCCCTCAACCATGTCGATGGCGAACCAGTCCACATCGTCGGGCGCGCCGATCATGCTGACGCGCCCCTCAGAATTCGCGACGATCGCATCAGCGGTATCGATCGACGCGCCGATCTCGCCCGGAGTCACGGATAGCGCGTAGCGGCCTGCGGCGTCCTCGCTGAAGCCGCGCACCTCAAGGAAGTACGCGCCAGACGCGGCGGCTTGATACTCAAGGCTGGCGTTCAGGCCTTCACCACCGTCGTCGTCGCGACCAACTTCCGCGCCATCAGCGCTGTAGAGAACGAGGTATGGATCGGCCAAGGCATCAGACGCGCCTTCAGCGCTTGTCAGGCTGATGCGCAGCGCCTGGCCTTCCGCCAAGTCCAGCTTGTACCAATCGCGGTCTCCGGCTGGCGCGAGCATGCCTTCGCGGAAGTCGCCATCCGCGCTGAGGCTGACATCGGTCGTCGCGTCGCTGGGAATATCGCCGTCGCGCATCGTGAGCGTGTAGCCGCCGGTGGCGTCTTCGCCGAACCCTCGCGCTTCCACGTAGTAGGAAGCCGTCGCGGGCGCGGTGTACTCAAGGTACGCGTTGAGACCCTCGCCGCCATCGTCATCCATCGCGACTTCCTGACCGGCGGCGTCGTAGAGGCGCACGAGCGGATCGCTGAGGCCGCTGTCGCCCGACGCCGTAGTAAGGCCGAAACGGTAGGATTGTCCCGCCACGAGGCGCACGCGATACCAATCCGTGTCGCCGCCAAATTCAAGCGCGCCATCCACGGATTGCCCCGACGCAATACGGCCGCGGGTCATGCGGTCGCTCGCGAGTCCGTCGTTTGGCAAGCGTTCGCTGGAGACGTTCAGCGTGTAGGCGCCGGTTTGCGATTCTCCGTAGCCGTGCGCCTGCACAAACACCGGCCCGGTTGTGCGGGGAACGAACTCCAGCGCTGAATTCAGGCTGCCCTCGGAATCGTCGTTGCTGGCGAGTTCATTGCCTTCGCGGTCGACGACGACGAGCAGGGGATCGCTGAGCGCCGTCCCAGAACCATCGTTTCCGGCCAACGTCACATGGTAACGCGTGTTGCGCCGCGCATCGAGGCGGTAGGCGTCGATATCGCCCTCGTAGTCGATCGTGCCGGCGACAGCGCGGCCCGGCACGACACGAGCGCGCGTCGACGCATCGTTGCCTACGGCGTCCTCAGGGAGGGTTTCCGCGGTGACGTTCAGCTGGTAACGGCCTGTCGCCTCTTCGCTGAACGCACGCGCCTCGACGAAAACATCGCCGCTAACGCTAGGCGCGAACTGAAGCGCCGAATTCAAGCCGTTGCTGTCGTCGTTGTAGGCGAGCTGATTGCCGCTCGCATCGTGAACCGCCAGAACGGGATCGAGCGCTGATCCATCTTCCGCCGGAACGCCATCCAGAGTCATGCTGTAGCGCATGCCGGTTTGCACCTGAAGGCGATACCAATCGACATCGCCGGCGGGAGCGATTTCGTTCTCGATCGGCGCGCCAAGCGATATGCGCGCTTGGGTGCCCGCATCGCCGGGCTGATCCTGGGCCATTGCCGGCGCCGCCAACAGCATCGCAGCGCTTGCCGCACCAAACAGTAGCTTCGCCCGCATGGGATCCTCCCTCAAATCAACGGAACATGGTTAACGCCCTGTCATGGGGCGCGCAAAGCGGAATTCGGGCGGAAAAGAGATTTTGCGCCCCAACGCCGCAGGGCGTGGCGGACAAACCGCATATCTCGTGTTGAAATTAGACCTTGATGTCGACCGTGGCGGCGTGGGTTTGGCCGCCGGCCGACACCAACACCATGGCCGCGCGCAGCGTGCGATCGCCCAGCATATAGCCGGGCTGCATGACCTCAAGGATGATCCCGGGCGCTTGGTCCGACGGCGCTTGAGCCACCGCCTGATGGATGTTGGGATCAAACGCATCGCCCTTGGCGCCGACGCGTTTGAGGCCATGTCGCGAAAACGTATCGATCAGCGTGCGTTCCGTGAGTTCGAGGCCGGTGAGGAGGTTGTTCAATGCCTCGTCCGCGCCATTGCGCGGCGCGGCTTGCAGGGCGCGCGCGAGCGTATCCGCTACTGGAAGCAGGTCGCCCGCGAAACGGTCGATCGCATAGGTGCGCGCTTCGCTGACTTGGCGCTCAGCGCGGCGTCTGGTGTTTTCCGCTTCGGCGAGCGCGCGCAGCATGTCGTCCTTGGCCTTGGCGAGTTCGGTCTGCAGCGCAGCGACGTCAATCGCCTTGGCGTCGTCCGTGGGCCCGTCTTTTTCCATGTGGTTCGCGTCTTCGCTCATGCATCCCTCATTCAACGTTCAAGCCCGCGCGCATCGAGCAGCCGCCCGACCACGCGCGCCGTATAATCCACAACCGGAATGACCCGCGCATAGTTCAACCGAGTGGGGCCGATGACGCCAAGCGCGCCGACGACCCGCCTCTCGGCGTTCATATAGGGCGCAACGATCAAGCTTGAACCGGAAAGCGAGAACAGGGCGTTCTCCGACCCGATAAACACCCGAACCGCATCGCCTTCGCGCGCCAAGTCGAGCACATGGATCAGTTCGCGGGTTTTTTCGAGATCGTCGAACAGCTGACGCGCGCGCTCCAAATCGGCGACGGCTTGCTGGTCCTTCAAGAGGTTGCCGCGGCCGCGCACGATAAGCGAACGGCCGTAGGTGGGGTCTTCGCCAGACCACTCCACTAACCCGCTCTCAATCAGCTTTGCGGCCGCTTGGTCGAGCGCGGCGCGATCTCGATTCAACGCGTCGCCGGCGGCGACGCGCGCTTCGGCGAGAGTTTTGCCCTTGAAGCGCGCGTTCAGGTAGTTGGCGGCTTCCGTCAGCGCGCCCGGCGGCATGCCAGGCGGCAAGCGGAGAATACGATTCTCAACCTGGTTGTCTTCGAACACCAGCACGAGCAGTGCCTGATCCGCGCCGATAGGAACGATTTCCGCATGCCGTACCGGCGCTTCGCGTTCGGGCGTCACCACCAGGCCCGCGCCGCCGGCTAGTCCGGAGAGCAGCTCCGAGGCGGCGCCCAGCACTTCCTGCGGGCTTGCGCCAGCGGTGCCGATGCGCGCGTCAATGTCACGCTTTTCATCGTCCGGCAGGTCGCCAAGTTGCAGCAGACTATCGACGAAGAACCGCAGGCCGACTTGGGTCGGGCGCCGTCCGGCCATTGCGTGCGGCGCTTCCAGCAAGCCGAGCGCGGCGAGGTCGGCCATCGTGTTGCGGATTGAAGCCGCGGAGAGTCCGACGCCGCCCAGCTTGGAGAGCGTGCGCGAGCCAACGGGTTCGCCCGTCGTCAAATAGGATTCGACGATCTCTCGAAAGATTTCCCGTGCTCGAGCATCGAGCGTGGAGAGATCGGCGGGGGAGGGCCGGTTCGCCATGGGCGTTTAGGTAGCGAAGATGACAAATCGCGCAAGTCATGGCGCTGGTCTTGAAAGCGCCGCCATCGTGGGCGACCCGCCCCGCCGAAAGGGGTTTGCCGATGCGCCTGGCGATTTTGGGTTTGCTCGTGTTCATGGGGGCGGCGACCGCGGCGCGGGCGGAAGAGGCCGTCACGCTGTCCGCTGACCCGGTTCCCATCATCCGCGCCGAAATTAATGGTCACCCCGTTCGCCTCGAAGTCGATTTGCGCATGCCGGACATGCTTGTGCTCAATCCCGACGCCGCCGAGCGCCTTGGCGTCCGGCGCGTGCCTTTCGTCTCGGCCGCGGCGGCGCTGGATGATTCGCGCATACGGGGCCGTGTCGCCCGGCCGCGCATCGTGTTCGCCGACGGTGGCGACATGCGCGCGATAACGGGTATCTTCAACGTGCCGGCGACCAGCCGCGCCGACGGCATCATTGGTCCCGGCGCGCTGCCCTTCGACATCGTGACCGTCGCGCTCGCCCCAGGATCGGCTGCTGAGCGCGAGATCGCCATTCCGCTTCGGAACGCCGACATTTGGGAGGGCCGAACCTCGCTTGCCGGGGTCGAGGTGAAGTTCTCATTCGATCTCGCCAACGCCGCCACCACGTTCAACCGCACCGCTTCGGCGCGTCTCGACGAAGCGGGCGCGATCGCCGCCGATGGGGCGCATACTGAAACCCCCATGGTGCTGGGCCTGCGCGCGCAAACCCAGCCGGTGCGCACAGCACTGACGATCGAGGGATTGCCGCTGAACCCCGGCGTCGCGCGCACGCGGGCGCCGTTGCTTGGCGCGTTGGACGAAGAGTCCATCGTGGTGGTTGGCGAGGGAGAGCCGCCGCCGCCCAATGTGTGGGTCGGTCGGCAGGCGCTCGCGGGGTGTTCGTCGGTTAGCGTGGATCGCCGCGCGCGACGGATGATCTTGCGTTGCGCCGCTGGTTAACTGGCCTTGCCTTTTTTGTTCGGCATCGCGCGGCGCAAATACTCATCGAATTTGGGCACGGTAAAGCCAATCAGGCCGCGCTCGGGCGAATAGGCCATGCCTTTCTTGATAAGCTCGTCACGAATGGGCGCAGCTTGACTCAAGCTTAGGCCCAAAGCGGTCGCGACATCCGACGAGTTCACGGGCTCGGGGCCGAAATCCGCCATCGCGCGCGCGTAAGCCTTCTGGCGCTCGGTGAGCCGCGCGAGGCGAACCTTGAAAATGCCTTCATCCAACGCGGCGATTGCATTGGCGCTCGCGCGCTTGGCGTCGGCGAGAGTGATCGGCGATTTCGACGCCGCGTCCCAGCAATGCGAGCCCCACACTTGGAGGAAAAACGGATAGCACCCGGTTTGGGCGATCACGTAGTCGAGGGCGTCCTCGCTGTAGCGTACGCTTTCGCGTTCGGCCGGCGCGGCCAGCGCTTGGCGCGCGCTTTGCTCATCCAACGCCCCGATCGGGGGATAGTCGAACAGTCGCTCGGCATAGGATTTCGCGTCGCCCGCCAGCTTCGCCAATTGCGGAAGACCGCCGCCGAACAACAGCACCGGCAGTTGGCGTTGCGAGATTTTGTGCAGCGCCATGATGAGCGCTCCGAGATCGCCTTTCTGCACATATTGGATTTCGTCGATCAGCAGCACGACCGCGCTGTCGCGTTTCTTGGCGGCCTCTCCAATCGCGACGAAGAGGTCAGTGAGGTCGATGACGAGATCGCCCGTGGCCGGCGCCGAGACAAGCCCGAACTCAAGGTCGCCAAGCTGCACCTTGAAGGCGGCGGCGAAAGCGCGCAGCGCGCCGAACGCGTTGTTGAGATCGGCGCCGGCCTTCTTCACGCGATCAAGCCGGAGCAGGACCCGGTGAAGCAGCGGCGCTAATTGCGCCGCGAGCGGCTTGTCGGGGTCGGTCTCGAGCATCGCGGTTTGGCAGCCTTGCGATTCCGCCAGTTGCTCGAACTCGTTGAGCAGCACCGTTTTGCCCACGCCCCGCAGCCCGAGCATGACGAAGCTCTTGGAAGACCGTCCGTTCTTGACCCGCTCGATGGCGGTGCGGGCATGGTCGATCAAGGGGTCTCGGCCCGCGAGCTCCGGGGGAGGGGTGCCCGCGCCGGGGTTGTAGGGATTGAAGCTCGACTTCATGGGTTTATCGGTTTGTTAGTGGAAGTTTGCCGCTTTTAACCAAACAACTGAGCATTGTTAGGCTGAGTCGGGCGAACCGGGCCAAAGAATTCTATTGGTCGATGTGCTCGACTTTGTCCGGGGTTTGCGCCAAGCGGCTGTCGCTTGCAGCGAGAATACTCCGACAATAGAAAAGTTAGGTCAAAACAACCTAACTCGACCAAACAAACCTATGACCGCCATAAGGAACCCCATGCGCCCGTCCGGACGAGCCGCCGATCAATTGCGAGAAATTACCCTCGAAACGGGGGTATCCCGCTATGCTGAAGGGTCTTGCCTCGCGAAATTCGGCGCGACCCACGTGCTCTGCACGGCCTCTGTCGAACAGGGCGTGCCGGGCTGGCTGAAGGGCCAGGGGAAGGGTTGGGTCACCGGCGAGTACGGCATGCTGCCGCGCGCAACCCACACCAGGGGCCGCCGAGAGGCCGCGCAAGGCAAACAGTCCGGACGCACGCAGGAGATACAGCGCCTGATCGGGCGCAGTTTGCGGTCGGTGGTTGATCTGAAAGCGCTTGGCGACCGCACGATCACGCTTGATTGCGACGTGCTCCAGGCTGATGGCGGCACGCGCACCGCCGCCATAACCGGCGCCTGGGTCGCGCTCGCGAAGGCTTGCGCCTATCTCGTCGAAGAGAAGGTGTTGAAGGCCTCGCCAATTACTGGGCAGGTGGCGGCGATCTCATGCGGAGTTGTCGCGGGCGCGCCGATCCTCGACATCGACTACGCCGAGGATTCAAGCGCGGAAGTGGACTGCAACTTCGTGATGGCGGGCGATTGGCGGCTCATTGAAGTGCAGGCGACGGGCGAGCAGCGTCCGTTCACCGATGAAGAGTTCGCGGAGCTGATCCGCCTTGCGAAGCTTGGCTGCGGGCGCTTGTTCGAATTGCAGCGCGCGGCGGCGCCATGACATTCAGCCTGGGCGCCCGATTGAAAAGCTTCGCCCACGCCTTCGCGGGCTTCGCCTACATGCTGCGCACCCAGCACAACGCCTGGATCCACCTTTTAGCGACGCTTGCGGTCGTCGTCGCGGGCGCGCTGATGCGAGTCAGTGCGGACGATTGGCGCTGGCTCGTCACCGCGATCGCGTTGGTCTGGGCCGCGGAGGCGATCAACACCGCGTTCGAGCACCTCTGCGACGTTGTCTCGCCCGAGTTTCACAACTCGGTAAAGCTCTCGAAGGACATCGCGGCGGCCGCCGTTTTGGTTTGCGCGGCCGCAGCCGTTCTGATCGGCTTGATTACGTTTTTGCCGTACGCGTTGCGCTATTCCGCGGCCTGATCGGCGGCTTCCTCAAGCGCGTCGGCGGCGCTCGGCTCATAAGCAAGCAGTTCTCCCGGCTGGCATTCCAGCGCCCGGCACAGCTTGTTGAGGGTGGAGAAACGGATCGCCTTCGCCTTGCCGGTTTTCAAAATCGAGAGGTTCGCCAGCGTCACGTTCACTTGAGCGGCAAGCTCGGTCAACGACATCCGTCGTTCGAGCAACAAACGGTCGAGATTGACGCGGATCGCCATCAGATGGTGAGCTCCTGCTCTTCCTTCATCCGAGCGCCTTCGCGGAAGACTTCGGCGAGCACGACGAGCACGGCGATGGAAAGCCAGGTCGACAAGTCGATGTTGATGCTGAAATCAGCGTCCGCTCCTGCCGGCGCCCCAAAGGCCGCGAAAAGGCCCGCGACGCCGGCCAGCAAAACATAGCGCGCCACTTCCATCACCAACATCGTGATCCAAATGACCCGGAGATGGGTAGCGTTCTCGCGCCGGAACGGCTCGCCTGAGGTGAAGCTGTCGAACAATCGACGCAACCGCCCGACGATCACCAGCGCGCCAATGACCATGACCGCGCCAATGACCAGGGCGGGCGCCACGACCGGCCAGGTCGCGCCGCCAGGCTGATCATAGGTGACGTGGAAATCGCCGCCGCCGCCGCCAACGCGAACGTTGCCCTCGCCGCCGGTAAGGATCGAGGCGTCAACCCAGCCGGCGCCGATCATGATGTGCAGGGCGCCGTACGCGACCGCGCCAAGGACCACGCCCGCAAGCGCCGCCCACAGCACCCACCACGCAATGGTCAGGGCGACCTTCACGATCGAGGCGATCGATCCTTGGCCAAGGGCTCTCACGACAGGCTCCTCCTTGAGCGACTTTGCACTCTGGCAGGGATTTATTGATAAACGATATAGACGCTTCTGGTGTTCGTCAAACATGGAACCGCAATGGTCCTGTTGTCCGGTCGTCTCGTCGTCGCCAGCCACAATCAAGGAAAGGTCCGCGAGATCGCCGCGTTGCTCGCGCCTCTAGGGGTGGAGGCAATTTCCGCAGGGGCATTAGGCTTGCCGGAGCCGGAGGAAACCGAGGCGACCTTCATCGGCAATGCCGCGCTGAAAGCGAGGGCGGCGGCGGAGGGCTCGGGATTGCCGGCGCTGGCGGACGACTCGGGCCTCGAAGTGCATGCATTGGACAGCGCGCCCGGCGTGTTGTCAGCGCGCTGGGCGGGCCCTTCGCGTGACTTCGGGCTGGCGATGCAGCGCGTGTGGCGGGAACTGGAGGCGGTCGGCGCGCAAGATCGGTCGGCGCGTTTTGTGTGCGCGCTGGCGCTAGCGACGCCGGAAGGCGCGGTCCGCGTTTTTGAGGGCGATGTGCACGGCCACATCGTTTGGCCGCCGCGGGGGGACAAAGGGTTCGGCTACGATCCAGTTTTTCAGCCCGAGGGATTTGATCGCACGTTCGGCGAGATGAGCCACGACGAAAAGTTGCCGCTCACGCATCGCGCGCGCGCTTTCGAGAAACTGCTCGCGGCGCTGCGATGAGCGCGCTCGGCGTTTACGTGCACTGGCCGTATTGCGCGACGATCTGCCCTTATTGCGACTTCAACGTCTTTCGCGCGCGCGACCACGATCCCGCGCCACTGATCGCGGCGATCGTCGCCGACATGGCTGAACACGCCGCGCGCTTCGAAAAAAGAAACGCCGTGAGTCTGTTCCTTGGCGGAGGCACGCCGTCGTTGCTGCGCGGCGCAGAACTCGCGCGACTGATCGAAGGCGCGGAGCGCGCGTTCGGTTTGTCAGCAGAGTGCGAGATCACGCTGGAGTGCAACCCCGAGGACGCGCCGCTGTTCGCGGAGCAGGCCGCGGCCGGCGTCAATAGATTTTCTATAGGCGCGCAGGCATTTGACGACGCATCGCTCCGCGCGCTCGGCCGCCGCCATGACGCGGCGTCGGCGTTCACCTCGGTTGCAGCCGCCGCGCGCACCGGCAAGCGTGTGTCTCTCGATTTGATCTATGCGCGCGAAGCTCAAAACCCCGAGCGATGGCGCGCTGAGCTGGAACAAGCGCTTGCGCTTCCGGTTGAGCATCTTTCGCTCTATCAGCTGACGATCGAACCGGACACCGCGTTCGCACGCCGCGCCGCTCGTGGGCAGCTACGTCAGCCAAGCACCGATGAAGCCGCCGCGCTTTACGAACTCACCCAGAGCATCTGCGATGCGCACGGGTTCACGGGGTATGAGATTTCAAACCACGCGCGTGACGCCGCTGCCCGCTCTCGCCACAATCTGCTGTATTGGCGTGGCGAGAATTGGATTGGAGTCGGCCCCGGCGCGCACGGGCGCATCACGCATGCGGGCGCGCGCATCGCAACCGAGGCGCAGCGGCGCCCACGCGACTACATCGACGCCGTTCGCGAGCATGGCGTCGGCTGGTTGATCGAGGAGCGATTGAATCCGGAGCAAGAGGCCGATGAAGCACTGCTGATGGGGTTGCGCATAGACGAAGGATTTGACGTCGCTCGTGTAGAGGCGCTGCGGGGGCGGCCCCTCAATGCGGCGGCGCGTGGGTGGCTGGCGCGGGAGGCGCTCATCCTCGACGATGGCGCTCGTATTCGCCTGAGCGCGAAGGGCCGGCTCCTGGCCAACGCCGTCGCGGCGGAACTCGCGTCGTAACTAGTAGCCGCCGGCGCTGCCGTCCTTGCGCATTTCCGTGGCCGCCTCGTACACGCCATTGGCGTTGCGCATGATCGCCTGGTAGCCGCCGAACGAACCGTCCGCCGGCCGGATGCGATGCCCGCGGCGCTCAAGCTCGGCGCGCACCTCGGGCGACACGCCGTTCTCCATCGCAACGAAGCCGACACCATCGGGTTCATCGCCTGTCGGCTCGGCGCCGCCATAAAAGCGATAACGCGCGGCATCGCCCGCCGCCTGCAAGTCCAGGCCGTAATCGACGAGGTTGACGATGATCTGCACGTGGCCTTGCGGCTGCATGTCGCCGCCCATCACGCCGAAGGCGAGCCAGGGCTGGCCGTTGCGCAGCGCGAAGGCGGGGATGATGGTCTGGAATGGGCGGCGGCCCGGCGCATAGACGTTGGGATGGCCGCTTTGCAGCGAGAATAGCTCCGCGCGATCCTGCAGCATGAAGCCGAGGCCATCGGGTACGAGGCCCGAGCCCATGCCGCGATAGTTAGATTGGATCAGCGACACCATCATGCCGTCGGAATCGGCGGTGGTCAGATAGGTGGTGTCGCCATCGATGCGCAGCTCCGCGTGCGGCGGCGGGGGCATGGCGCGATCTGGTGAAATCATCGCCCGCCGCTGCGCCGTGTATTCGTCGGTCAGCAGCTGGCGCGTATCGAAATGCGTGAAGGCCGGGTCGCCGTAGAAGTGTGCGCGGTCCGCGAAGGCGAGGCGTGTGGCTTCGATCTGCGTGTGCAACGAATTCGCTGAGAGAAAGCCCATATCGCGCAGATTGTAGCCCTCAAGGATGCGCAGCGTTTGCAGCGCGACGACGCCCTGGCTGTTCGGCGGCAGCTCGCACACTTCCACCTCACGATAGGGCGCGCACACCGGATCGACCCACTCACCTTGGTGCGCGGCCAAGTCCTCGTACCGCAACCAGCCGCCGATGCGGCGCATGTAGGCGTCGATCGTGCGCGCGACTGGGCCGCGATAGTATGCGTCGCGGCCGTCGCGGGCGATCAGCTCAAGCGTGTTGGCGAGATCGGGATTGGCGAATAAAGAGTGGCCGTTGGGCATGAGACCGACAAAGTCACTGCGAGGATAGCCGCGTTCACGACCGTCTGGATGCACGGCATTTCGCTGCGGTGAAATCACGTCACGGAAGTAGGTGTCGCGGGCGTTTTGAATTTCTTCCAGTCGTCCTGCCGCGAACTCCGCTTCCAATCGCCGCCGATTGTTCGCCCAATACATCGCAATCGTTTGCGGGATCGGCGCGCCTTCGCGCGCGTAGCGGATCGCGGGCGCGAGCAGCTCCGCCATCGGTTTGCGGCCGAAGCGTTCATGCAACGCGAACCAACCATCGACCGTGCCCGGCACGCTGACGCTGGCCGCGCCAAAGCTTGGCACGGCGTTGGGATTGCCGCGACGGCGCGCTTCGCGGCGCATTTGCGCCAGCGACATGCCGCGTGGCGTGCGGCCCGAGCCATTGTAGCCATGGAGGCGCTGCGTGCGCGGATCCCAAACGATCACGAAAATATCGCCGCCAATGCCGTTGCCGGTGGGTTCGACCAAACCCAGCATCGCGTTCGCCGCGATCGCCGCATCGATCGCGCTGCCGCCGCCGAGCAGCACATCTATCGCCGTTTGCGTCGCCAGTGGGTGCGCAGTCGCGGCCGCTCCGTGCGGTGCGATCACAGGCGAGCGTGTTGCAAAGGTCTCGCCCGACACCCGTTCGCCGCGGCCGAAGTTCGGATCGCGCGGCGCGGCGTCCTGCGCGCTGGCGCTCGCGTCGGCCAGCGCCAGCGCTCCAAACACCATTGCTCGCACCCAGCGTTTCATGTCGCGCCTCCGCCACTAAAGCGCACTATCGCCGGCGCCCACGGTTTCGCAAGCATGTTCGCCGTGACCGCGGGGCGAGCGCGCGGTAAGAGGCGACGTGGGGCGGTCGGAGCGGCGAGAGGGAGACTTACGTGGTGCGTTTGTTACGAAGCGTCCTTGTGGGGACATTGACTCTCGCAGCCTGCACGCCAGCGCCGCAACCGCCGGCGCAAAGTGCGCCGGTGGCGAGCGACGCGCCGGCCGGCGCCTACCGCCTTGATCGATCGCACGCCGATCTGACCTTTCGCGTCAATCACATCGGGTTTTCGATGTACACAGGGCGCTTCACGGATTTTGACGCGACGCTTCAGTTCGATCCGGCCAATCCCAGCGCGATGCGTTTGGAAGCGAGCGTCGACGTGGCCTCGCTCACATTGCCCGCGCCGCCGGAGGGGTTTGTCGCCGAGATGCTGGGGCCGCATTGGTTCGACGCGGCGCAATTTCCTACCATGACGTTTCGCTCAACCGCGGTTGAGCCCACCGGCGCCAATACAGCGCGCGTGACCGGCGATCTGACGCTGCACGGCGTCACCAAGCCCGTGACGCTCGATGTCACGTTCAATGGCGGGTACGCGGGCCATCCGATGGACCCCAACGGACGCATCGGTTTTTCCGCGCGCGGCAGCTTGCGGCGCTCCGAGTTCGGCATCGCCTACGGCGTGCCGCCCGAGGGCTCCACCATGGGCGTGGGCGATGCGGTGGAGATCGTGATCGAGACCGAGTTCACGGGGCCGCCGATGGCGGCGGCGCCGTAACAGCGCGCGCGCGAGGGGGGAGCAACCCTCGCGCGCTCTAGGTGGGTGGCGGACGCTTCGAGGCGAACCTCGCCGCGCCCGCCGTACGTCGCTTGTTTGCGGGCCTAAGCGACGATCTGGGCGGCTTGGTTCAGCGTGGCGAACGCGACCGGGGCGAACACGGCGCACGCGGCGATCAGGGCGAAAAACTTGGTCATGGCGGTTGCTCCTCTTGGGTGGTTGGCTTCGATGAGGAGAGCTTATGGCGCGCGCCTTCGCGCCGCCGTGACGGACGTCACGGGGGAGCATGTCGCCAGTCAAATGGCCTAAACCGTCATCCCACCAGGTGCGCCACAGCGCGAAAAGCGTCAGCCGCGATGAGGTCCTGCGGCGCGCCGGCGGTTTTGGATTTGAGCTCCGCGGCCCAGAGCACGTCATACGCGGCGTTGAGCTTCTTCGCCGTCCACAGCCGCGCTTGCGCGGCGACGGCGTCGCGCTCTTTCCAGAACACGGGCGGGCGCAGCTTGCCCACCGCGTCGCTTGCGCTCATGCCGCCATCGATCAGTGCGCGCGCGTCGCGCAATTGATGCAGGCGGCGCAGAAGCGCGCGCAAGGCCGATACGCCGGAGAGGCCGTCTATGCGCGCCAGCGCTTCCACGGCGATTGCGGCCCGGCCCTGCGCGGCGGCGAGGCTGGCGGCGTCGAGCGCGCCTTCGTTTTCGTTCGCCATCAGCGCCGCGAGATCGGCCGCGTTCACGGCGCGCCCCAGGCCGTGCGCATAAAGGCCCAGCTTGTCGATCTCCTGCTTGGCGAGGCCGCGATCGGCGGGCAGCCCGGCCAGAAAAAGCTCCTCCGCATCGCGATCGAAGGCGATGCCAGCTTCCTTGGCGTGTGCGCGCGCATACTGCGCGCGCTCGGCTTCGGTTTCCTCATAGAAGGCGATCGCCGCGGCGTGCTTGGCGGCGTCGAACGCCTTCACAAGCTCAGCTTTCGATCCGAGGTCGCTGGCCTCCACGATCAGATAGCCGCTGGCGTCGCCGCGTTCGATTGCGTCCAGCGCGTCCGCGATCGCGCTGTCGGCGCTTTTGCCGGAAATGCGCGCCCACACGATCGTCGGTCCGCCAAGCAGCGATTGCGCCGCGAGTGCGTCGGCCAGCCGCGCGCCGTCGCGCTTGATTTCATCCTCGCCGAGTTTGGTGATCGCGTAGGGATCGTCGGACTTGCCCAGCGCCCACGCGGCCAAGATCTGCGCGGCTTCGTGGATGAAGCTTTCGTTGGGTCCGTGCAGCAGCACCGCGCGCACGGCTTTGTCCGGCTTGTCCAAAAAGCGCCGGATCGCGGCGCCGGCGATTTTCGTCACCGCGCGGCGCTGCCCGCGCGCGCTTGCGCCATGCGCAGCGCCAGTTCGGAGCGGAAGCGTTGCGCCAGCGTTTCGGCGGCGCGCTCGCGCGCGTCGTCCTGCGCGGCGATTTCGCCGAACGCGGCGGGCGGGATGTCATAGCTGGCGATGCTGGTCAGCGCGCCGCGCATTTCCGGGCCCGCGTTCGGCGGCGTGAACAGGTAGTTGGCGGTCAGTCGGATTTCCGCGCGCGTCGAGGATTCGTCGCGGCGGATGCCGAATTGCACCACTTGCTCGCTCAACTCGATCACCAACGTGGAGGGCGCCGCGCCGTTGTTTTCGGCGGCCAGGATGCGCGTCAGCTCGGTGCGCAGCACGTGCCCGGCCTTGCCCTCGATTTCGGAAACCTGCACCGGCCCGATGGCGGGCCCTCCGTTCGTCGGCGCGTACATCGGCTGGAAGCCGCACGCGGCGAGGAGCAGGGTCAAACTGGCGATCAGCACGCGCATGGGCGAAGCCTCCTAACCGGCGACGATATTCACTATTCGGTCGGTGACGACAATCACCTTGCGGATGGTTTGCCCAGCCAGGAACTGCGCGATCGCCGGATGGGCGAGCGCCAGCGCGCGCACGTCCGCCTCGGGAGCGCCCACCGGCGCCTCGATTTCGCCGCGGCGCTTGCCATTGACCTGGATCGGCAGGGTGACGGTGGTGCGCGCCGCCAGCGCGGGGTCAGCGACCGGCCAGGGCGCGGTGGCGACGAAGCCCGCCATGCCCAGCTTCTCCCAGCACTCTTCCGCCAGGTGCGGCATGAACGGCGCGATCAGTTGTATGAGAATGCGCAGCGCTTCGCCGCGCGCGAACGCGGAGGCCTCATCATCGCTCTTCAGCTTGGCGATGGCGTTGACCAGCTCATAGCCCTTGGCCACCGCGACATTGAAACGGAAGTTCTCGATGTCGTCGGTGACGCTCTGCACGGTGCGGTGCGCCAACTGGCGCAAGGCGTGTGCTTCCCCTCCCCCTTGCGGGGAGGGGGTAGGGGGTGGGGGGCGATCCGAAGCGCCGGGCGCTTGCTTGTTTGCACGC
>ERZ761602.4228-NODE-4228-length-18899-cov-3.822755_pt1 | contig 18899 bp, 19 predicted proteins | sample MGYA00512165_ERZ761602 | MGnify/ENA primary metagenome ERZ761602 (study PRJEB28899, sample SAMN02445085) | bioreactor sludge metagenome | biome: EBPR sludge; isolation source: Thorneside wastewater treatment plant | place: Australia: Brisbane, Thorneside... | reverse complement strand
AGTACGGCTTGAACGAGTAAGACACCTGCAAGAACGCATCTTTGATGTCCGCGAACGCCTTCGTGACCTCGGCTTTGCGTGCCATGCTTTGCTGCTTCAGGTCCGGGTTGGAGATGGCGGACAACTCCTGGTCCCACAAGCCGTAATGCTCCTCCGTGGTGGCTTTCATCCGCTCCGCCTCCTGGTGTGTGCGGACCACGAGCTGGTCCAGTCGCGCAAGCTCCGAGCGGAAAGAGCCGTGGGCCTTCCTGGGGTCGGCGGCCGAAGCGACCACGTTGTTCAATGCCGTCATCACCTTCGCGATTTGCGCCCGGCTGCTTTCCAGACTCTCCGCGAGACTCCGCATGCTGGCGGTCGCCGCCTCGGTGCTCTTGACAGCCTTGGGGGAGGAACAACCGGACACCAGCAGCGCGCAAACCGCCGCGCCGACGAAACTCAGGAGTGGTTGGGCAATCGATTTCATACGTGAGTTGCAGTTGGTTGAAGGTTCCAAATCGTGTGAATGCGCTGGAAGAACCGGCTCAAACTAACCCAGGAACGCATCGACGCAAGATATCCAATCAATCCAATGGCCGCCGCGGTGCGGTGTTCTGCGGGTGACTGCAAGGATAACAGGACTGCTCCGCGCAAGTGACGTAATGAAAGACGAAACCCTGTTCGTCCGTGTGCATGTCTGGCAATAGCTCAGACCGGCATGGGTTGGCGGAGTTTCACCGACATTTCCTCGGCCTCGCAGACCTCGATCGCCGCCAGACCGTCCTTCGCCGTGACCACCGTGGGGGGCTTGCCCTGGCGGACGGCGTCAACAAAGTACTGAATCTCACCGACGTAGCCGTCCGTGGCCGCCGCCTTCTGGGTGACGGGTTCCTTCCCTTCCTCGCAGATCTTCAGCACGGCATCGGGGCCGCGCGCCACGTCGTAATCGAGGGTTCCCCGCTCGAAGTTGACGGTGTAACTCATGTTGAAGCTGAAACCGGGGGTCATCGCCCAACTCCCTTCGGCATGCACGATGGCTCCGCTGTCCACTTCAAACTGCGCGACCACGTGATCGATGGCTCCGCTGAACTTGGTGTACCCCGCGGCGAAGACCCGCTTGGGTTTGCCGAAGCACCAGTTGATAAAATCGACGTCGTGGATGTGGAGGTCCAGCAGGGCGCCGCCGGACTTGATGCCATCGTGAAAATGCTTCTTCCCCCAGGCCGGCGGCGGGCCGACGCGGCGGAACCGGGCGGCGAGCACCTTGCCGTAACGCTGGTCATCAATGGCGTCTTTCAGCAGCCGCCACTCGGGCCAGAAGCGCAGACACATGGCGGGCATCAAATAATTGCTGGCATGACTGGCGGCCTCGACAATGCGCTTGGCTTCCTTGGTGGTGCGGGCGACCGGCTTCTCCAGCAGGACATGAACGCCGGAGGCCAGGGCGGAGGTGGCCTGGTCGTGATGCGCCCAGGTCGGCGAACAAATGTCGATGATGTGGATGTCCGGATCAGCGAGCATCGCCGCGTAATCGCTGTAGGCGCGCACCTGGGACATGTCGAGCTGCAGCGCCTCTTCGCCGGCGACATTGCCAAACACGGAGGAGAGATTGCCGTCCAGATTGCGCCCGCTTGGGTTGCAGACCGCCAGGATTTGGGTCCCGGCGACCTGACGCCACGCCTTGATGTGCATGGCTGCCATGTAGCCAAGCCCGACGATTCCGACATTCAACATGCGTAGAGGCTAGACGGGGGCGGGCCGCGGCCACAAGACAAACTCTCAAGGTGCCTCGCCCACAGGAAGCTGGGTCGTTTACGAACTCAGTTTGCCGACGAAACCGGCGAAGCCCTTGGCCTGCTCGGCGAGTCGTTCCACGAGCTTCGGATCGGTGATTGCGCCCACCTCAGTTAACAGTCCATGAATGCCCGGCAGAAACACGCGCTCCGGATAGAGATAGGCGTTGCGGTAGCCGAAAATCTGCTGCAGTTGCTCGACCGGCCGCAGCGCGCCCCACATGCCGGCAGACAAACCGACGAAGCACACTGGTTTCGCTTCGAAACTTTCCGGAAATTTCAGCATGTCGATGAAGTATTTGAGCACGCCCGGCACGCCGCCGTTGTATTCCGGCGTCACGATCACGAGGCCTTTCGCCGCCAGCACGGTGTCCGCGAAGGGTTTGAACGCGGCTGGTTTCTCGGCGTAGGAACCGGGGTCGAAGATGGCGGGCGGGAGGTGCGCCAGATCAACGAGCTGGGTGACGACCTTGAGTTCGCGATAGAGGGATTCGAGGTGGGCGACCACTTTGCGGGTGTTGCTGCCGGGGCGGTTGGTGCCGGAGATAATGGCGATCATGCGCATGAGGATGGTGGAAATCCGGCGGCGTGACAATTCCATATCCGGACGGGCTGCCGGCCAGGATCAGGAACCAATGTCCTTGTCACTTAACTTCCTGCCTAAAGTAATTGGTCGAACTGCCGAAGCCTCGTTTGGCGCATTCGTTACATGAACTTCCTTGAAATGCTCGGTCGAAAACCCCGGTCCTCCGTAGCCGACAACACGGCGGCCGGTGCCTCGGCGCAACCGGTGGTTGCAGCCACCATCGCCCCGGTCACCGTGCCGGAGTCGAAGCCTACGCGCTATTCCGCGCTGGTGCTGGTCGCAGATTACTTTCTGCATCGCCAGTTGGATGACCTTTTCACATCAGCCGGCGAGGACTGGTCCTGGGAACGGGCGGCAACTGTTGTGTGCGCCCGTCAGCTCTGTGAGCAGAAGCCGTTCTCAATCATCGTGACGGAGGGTCACGTCTCGGGTGAGTCGGCGGTCGGGTTGTTGAACGAGCTGCACGCCAGCCGGCCCGGCATGCTCCGTTATTTCTACGGAACGCCACCCCCCGCCGGGGAACTGAAGCAGTTGCTCGGACTGCGGCCCTCGGTGATCAATACGAAGAACCGGAGGGAGATGATTCTCGCGCAATTCGAGCGTGAGCTGGTGGTCGAGTCCTGGCTGGTCAACCAGCAGACCCGGCAGTTGATCGCGAAGTTCCGCAACCTGCCCAGCGTGCCGACGATCTACAACCAGGTCATCGCCGAACTGGAGTCGCCCACCGGTTCCTTCGACGAAGTGGCGCGGTTGATCGCGCAGGACCCGCTGATGACGGCCAAAATCCTGCAAGTGGTGAACTCCGCGATCTTCGCACCGTCCACGCCGATCACACGGGCGGAGGAGGCCGTGCTGTTGCTGGGCACGCAGCGGACGCAGGCGTTGGTGCTCGCGGTGCCCATGTTCACGAAATATGAATCCGCCGCCTGTCCGGGCGTCGCTCCCGACAAGATTTGGCAGCACTCGATGGAAGTGGCCGGCTTCGCCCGCGCCATTGCGGTGCGCGCGGGCCACACTGAACTGGCCGATGCCGCGTTTACCGCCGGGCTGCTGCACGACATCGGCAAGCTGCTGCTGGCGGCCAATCTGACCAAAGAGTATGCCGAGGTGCATCGCCACTGCGAGGAACTCGCGGCACCGGTTTTCCAGGTGGAGCGGCAGCATCTTGGCACCACCCATGCCGAGGCGGCGGCGTGTCTGTTCGGCATGTGGGGGCTGCCCCTGCCGGTGCTGGAGGCCATTGCGCATCATCATCAACCGCTCCGCAGTGAGCATGACACCTTCACGGCGTTGACGGCCGTCCACGCCGCGAATGCCTTTTTCTACGAGCGACGACAACCCGATGTGACCCTGCTTGATAATGCGTACGTGGCGCGGCTGGGTTTGCTGGATGCGCGCAACGAATGGCGGCTGGCCTGCGGACTGCCCGCGCGTTTCGAGGAAGCGAGTCTTCGCGACAAGATTCGCCTGCGCCAGGACGCCCGGACCAATTGACGCCGAAGCCCGGCCAACCGGCCGGTCACCCGGGCTTTGCCGCCAGCAGGGTCTCCAATTCCCCGCCGTCCAGCCAGACGCCGCCGCAGTCGGCGCACTTGTCCACCGTCACCTGGCGCTGGATGCCGCTGGTCACGCGCAGCAACTCCCGCGCGCAGGCCGGGCGCTTTCCCCGGCGCGTGTTGGCCCCCGTTTCATCGCGGCCCCGGCGCAAGTCCCGGAGCTCGTAAGCGTCCACCTCGATCAGCCGGGGCAGCTCATTCTGGTCGAGCCAGAGGCCGCCGCAGGCGGGGCAGTGATCCACCTCCAACTCACCGGCCCGCACCCGGCTCAACCGCTCATCCACACACTTGGGACAGTTCATGGCGGCACGTTAGGGGATTTCCGCCGGCCGGCAAAGGGAGATTCCATTTGCGCGGAGCCCGCGGGTCCGCTAAACCCCCGCCACACATGCAGAAGCTCATTTCCGGCGTTCACAAGTTTCAATTGGAAGAGTTCGGCCGTTATCGGGAGTTGTTTCGGCGTTTGTCCCATGACGGGCAGAAACCCCACACGCTGTTCATCACCTGCTCCGACTCCCGGGTGCTGGCCGAATTGATCACGCAAAGCAACCCCGGCGACCTCTTCGTGGTGAAAAACGCTGGCAACATCGTGCCGAACGCGAGCGTTTCCGGTGATACGAACTCGACCGCCGCGGCGATCGAATTTGCCGTTGAAGCGCTCGGCGTCTCGGACATCGTCGTCTGCGGCCACACGCAATGCGGCGCCATCGACGCCCTGGTGCGCGGGTTGATCCGGCCCGATGAGACACCACATCTGGCGCGCTGGCTGGAGGTGGCGGCCCCAGTGCGCGAAACCCTCAAGACCCGCTACGATTACCTGACCGGTGAGGAGGAACGTCTCCTCGCCGCGGCGCAGGAAAACGTGCTGTTCGGACTCGAGAACCTGCACTCCTACCCCTGTGTCGAACGCCGCCTGCAAGCCAACCGCCTGCGCCTGCACGCCTGGTTCTTCAAGATCGCGACCGCCGAGTTGTTTGCCTACGACCCGGTCGAACAGCAGTTCGCGCCGCTCGTGGCGGACGGTGATAAAAAGTAAACAGTAAGCCGTAAGCAGTGAACAGTTGACCAGACACCTTGCCGCCTACTGCCCACTGCTCACTGCCCACTTGTCATGACCGCCAGCCCCCATGGCTTCACCCGTTTCCACCCGCGCGAAACGTTATCCCCGCCGCTGCGTTTTTGGCGGCTGGCCCTTGTCTGGTCCTTGGTCCTTGGTCCTTGGTCCCTGCTTCAACCGGGTTGCAAATCATCCCCGCCGGCACCGGAGACGCCCACCCAGGACGCGGAATCGGTCAATGCTCTCATCGACTCCTGCCTGCTCTGTCACAGCACGCGCGAGATGCAGCGCGGCCCGATCATCGACGGCCTGCCCGCGTGGTATCTCGAACTTCAACTCCGCCGCTTCATGGCCGGTGAACGCGGCAAGAATCCAGACAACCGATCCGAATACCTCATGGGCTCCGGCATCAGCCTGTTGCAGACCGACGAAGACTTGGCGGCGGTCGTCCGGCACTTCAGCCAATTGCCGCCGGCCAAACACTTGAAGACGATCCGCGGCGACAATGAGCGCGGCGCCCAGCATTTCACATTTTGCGCGACCTGCCACGGACCGAACGGTCGCGGGCGCGAGGAGATCCAGGCCCCGCCGCTGATCGTGCAGGAGGACTGGTATTTGTTCGATCAGTTGAACCGTATCAAGGCCGGTTTGCGTGGCGGCCAGGACACCAACAGCACCGTCTGGCTCATGCACCAGGCCGTGCAGGGCTTGAACACTCAGGACTTTCGCGACGTCGTTTCCTACATTAATGATGAGCTCGCCGGGCGCAGTCCGACCGGAACCGACTAAACTCATGGAAAAGCGTCGCTGGGAACAAATCATTGCCGCCGGGTTGTTGCTGTATCCAGCCGCCTTGGTGGGCTCGTTTTGGGTGACTTGGTGGGTGGCGGGCCAGGCGCTGGGGCACACACCGCGTCCGTCGCTCGACGACCCCAAGTTCATCAATGACTGGGTCAGCGCGTTTCATGTTGGAACCACGGTCATGCTCCTGTTGCTGCCCGGTTTCGCCGTGGGATCGCTGGCTCTCGGCCTTTCCGCCTTATGGAGCCGGGCGGACGCTAGTCGGCGGTTGCTGGTGGCCAGTTCAGCCGCGCTGTTGATGACCGGTGCCGTGCTGTTGCTCCGCGCCGATCCATACCGCATCGTCACGTGGTTTATGGATTGATCTTGCCCACATGACCGAGTTTCAAACCAACCATCCTGACCGAGCGGCCCTGCTGCTCCAACTGCTTTTGATATTATGAAAACCATCGCTTCCCTGCTCACGCTCGCCTGCGGCCTCGCCGTTTTCCCGGCCCGCGCCGCCGACTCCAAACCCGTCGAACTCTGGATCAGCTCCTTCCAGGACAAGGTCTATTACGAGGCCATGGTGAAGCTGTACCAGGAAAAGGTGGACAAGGATTTCAAGGCGAACATCAGCGCGTTCGGTTTCCGCGAGATGCCGGACAAGCTCGCCGTCGCCATCCGCACCGGTGTCAACCCGCCCGATCTCGTCCAACTCGACGAAGTGCTGTTCGGCGTTTACCTCAATGGCGAAGTGCCCTTCCTCGACCTGACGGAGCGCGTGAAGAGTTCACCATTGGGCAAGGGCATCGTGCCGGCGCGCTCCCAACTGTTCGCGTGGCAGGGCAAGACCTACGGCGTACCGCAATCGCTCAGCGCCATGGTGCTCTACTACCGCACCGACCTGTTCGAGAAATACAATCTGGTCCCCGAGGACATCGCGACCTGGGATGACTTCATCCGCAAGGGCGAGGAACTGGCCGCCAAGCATCAGAGCCTGACCGCACTCGACCCGACTTATTTCGATGTCCTCCTGCGCCAGCGCGGCTCGGACTTGTTCGGCAAGGACGGCCAGCCGTTTCCGGATGAAGTCATGGCCATCGACACGCTCCAGTTCCTGGTCGAGTTGAAGGAAAAGCGCATCGGCATCGTGCCCGAGCGCGCGTCGGTTTTTGATCCCGTGTTCTTCAGCAGCTCCGTCAGTCCCGGCGAAGTGCTCTGCCTCATCGGGGCCGACTGGTACGGACTCGACATGCTCCAGCAGTTCACGCCCGAACTCAGCGGCAAATGGGGCGTGATGCCGCTGCCCGCGTGGAAGGACGTCAACGGCATTCCCGGCCGCCGCACCTCGACTTTCGCCGGCCAGGGCCTGTTGATCTACAAGGAAACCAAGCAACCGGACACGGCTTGGAAGTTCCTTGAGTTCGTAATGACCGACACCGAAGCGAACGTGAAACGCTTCGTCGATGGCAACAGCTTCCCGGCCTTTCAGCCGGCCTGGGGCGATGAGCGCCTGAAGAAGCCCTTCGCCTATTTCAACAACCAGAAATTTGGCGAGGAACTGATGCGGCTCTCCCCCGAAGTCCCGCAGGTCGCGGTCGCGCCCGGTCGGCCGCAGGCGATCTTCATGATGCAGGAGAACTACTTCGCGCAGGTGATCAACGGCGCGATGACGGCCGAGAAAGCCATCGAGGAGCTCAAGGCCGCGTTGCTGCGGAAGTGAGGGAACTGTAGAGCAAGTCGCTGTTTAGCGCATGAGAAGTTCGTTTCCATATTTGCTGTTGCTACCTCCAGTCCTGCTGCTGGGAATTTGGGTCGCTTCACTGTTCGGATATGAGCCATATCCCGTCAGAGCGTCTGCTGTTTTCGCAGGCATGTCATTTTGGATTTTGATGTTTCTGATCATTTACGGAGGACTGCGGGGGTGGCGGTTCGTGCGGGCATTCATTGTGGTGTTTATTCTTTTGAGTTTTGGCGCTGTCTTTTACCGGCAGCTTGTACAGGAACTGGCCCTATATCGACTTGGGTTGGAGCTCGCGGGAGCCGCAGTTCTCTCCACCTTGTTCTACGCCGTGTTCTGGCCGGAGAAGCCGCAGCGTTCAAACGCCCAACCAAGCATTGAATCGAATGGCGACCAAGAAGCCAGTTAACAGTTCGAGTGCTCCAGCGGGCCCACATAGGGGAATTGAAATCGTGCAGAACCCCTGAGTGAAAGCAGAGCTGCGGTAAAGGTGGCACGCCCTACTTCTTCCGCCTTACATCCCACGCCGTCTGCCATTCCTCGGCCACCTGCTCGAAGCCGTCCGCGAGCAGGCGTTTCTCGAAGTCCGGCATGTGACCGGCCCCGTAAAAGATGGCCAGCTTCTTCCGACCCAGCGCGGTTTGTTCGGCGAGCACCTTCATCGCGTGTTCGTTGCGTCCGCTGAGAATCGCCGTCCCCTTGCCATCAGCGGTCTGATCGATGCCCGCCAGCAGGTCCTCCATCTGCCCCATCTGCTGACCGAGCAGAAACTTCAACTGATGCCCGCGGTCGTCCGAGGTGAGCGCGAAGAGGAGGGCAAAAGGATTCAACCCGGCGTTGGGATTGCCGGCCTGCTTGCGCTGTTCTTCCAGCGCCGACTTGAAAAGCAGGCCAAAGATCGATTCACCACGCTCGGCCTGCAAATTTGCGAACGTCGCCGGATCGAGATCGGCGTGGACGAAGTTCGTCCGGCCGTAATCGATGCGATCCAATTGAAATTCCAGTTCCAGCAGGGTTTTCATGCCGAGCTGCAACTGGCTGACCGGATGGTCTGTGCCCACGTCCGAAGTCGGCTCGACCTCGCGGTCGCGGATCATCTCATAGAGCACGGCGTCGTAACCCTCGAACATCTTCTGCAACTGATCGTAATACGCGCCGTCGCCGACATGCACCACCGACACCAGCGCGACCGTGACGCCATCGCGCTCCCGCCGGTAGGACTTCGTCGCGGTATCGACGTGGCCCTCGTTCTGGCCCGTCTTGGTGAAGCGGAGGAATTCCTTGGTGAACGGAACCGCCGCCTTCGCTTCTTCGGCGGCACTGGCGCTGATCAGACTGGCCACCAGGAAAGCGAGCGGCAGCAGGCAACGCCACGGGTTGGCAATCGAAGTGCGCCGGACGGTTTTGATGCTGAAGCGGGTCTTCACAGCGTGGGTTCCTGAATGCGGTAAAGGTGGTTCTCGGTGCGGATGAACAGCGATGGCCCGCTGACCGCCGGCGAGGCCAGGGTGCGTTCGCCCAGATCATTGTCCGCGAGCAGTTCGAACTGTTTTCCCGCTTTGACCACAAAGTTTCGGCCGCGTTCGTTCGTGAAGTAAATGCGTCCATTTGCATGAATCGGCGAGGCGGACATGTCGCCGCCGAGCCGCTCGTTCCATTGCAGTTCGCCCGTGCGCGCATCAACGCAACTGGCCACCCCATTGTCGGCCACGAAATACAACTCATCGCCCACGAGCAGCATGGAAGGCGTGTTGGGCGCGCCACGTGAAATCTTCCAGGCGACATGCGTGTCCGTGACGTCGCCCGTGCCATCCACTTTGATGCCATAAGCCCAGGGGCGATCGTAACCAGTGCCGATGAAGATCATGCCGTGACCGAAGACGGGCCGGGGAACAACCGAATAACCTTCGCCATAGTTGGCCCGCCAGAGCTCACGACCATCCGCCGGGTCCAGCGCATTCACCATCCCGCTGCCGGGCGTGATCAACTGCGGTCGGCCCGCCACCTCGATGATCAGCGGCGTGCTGAAGGAGAATTTGCTTTTGGCCGTGGTTGGTCGGGGCACCCGCCACTTGACCGCGCCGGTCAGCTTGTCGAGCGCGACGATGAAGGGATCGCTGCCACCATCGCAATTGAAGATCAGCTTGTCCGCGAACAGGATGGGTGAGCCGCCATTGCCGTGAACCGGTGAATAAGCCAGCTCCGTCTGCCGCCAGACCACCTGGCCGGCCAGATCCATCGCCGCCGTGCCCAGGTGGCCGAAGTGGACGTAGAGCCGGTCGCCTTCGGCCACCGGCGTCGGGCTGGCATGACTGGTCTTCGAGTGTTTGCCGGACCGGGTGGCAACCGGAAACACTTCATGGTTCCACAGCGGGCGGCCGGACGGGAGGTCATAAGCCAGCGCGCGGAGCGAAGTGGGATGGCCGGCCTCGTCCAGCAGCGCCGTGGTCAGGTAAATCGTGTCGCGATAAACGATCGGCGAGGACCAGCCGACACCCGGCACCGGCTGTTTCCAGACGATGTTTTCTGATTGGCTCCAACGCAGCGGGAGTTTCGGCGATTCGGCGTGGCCCTGGCCGGTTGAACCGCGAAACTCCGGCCAGTCCGACTGCGCGGCCAGCGGCAGGGCGGCCGCGAGAAAGGCGCAGGAAAAAAGTTCAACCCAGGGGATTCGCATGACGGTGAAATTACCGGAGGTCCGGCGACTGTCGAGCATGCAACGATTCACCGAAGGGCAGCTCTCCGCATTTTTTGCAGCGCGGGGAAGCTGCGGAGCAGCGGCAGCAAGTAGCCCACGGCGCAAGCCGTGGGCTATTCTCTACCGCACCTACGGCGCTGAAACAGACCGTCCGCTGACACCTGTCCGACGGCAAAAACCTCTAGCTGCGTTTTGCGCCATGGCGAACTGCCGGTCACACTTCCCGCTCAGTTTTCCGGCATGTTGCCGGTGTTCCAGTAGTGCTCCATCTGCTCCGCCGTCGGCACTTTCAGCGGCCGGACGATGCGGAAGCCGAGGAACTGCGCGTCGGTGAGGTACCAGATGCTCTTGGGCAGTTGCGGGTCCTGCCGCTTCCAGTCCTTGTGCGAGCCCCGGCGCACGGCGCTGCGCAACAACAGCGGATCATCGTCGTCCCACGAACCGCCCCGGGCCACCCGCGGGTACTGGGTCTTCGCGATGTTCCACGGGCTTTCCGCCACGTTGTTCACGAACTGCCGGTAGAACTCCGCGTCGTATTGATCGAGCGTCCATTCGGCGACGTTGCCATGCATGTCGTAAAGCCCCCACGGATTGGGCTTCTTCCGGCCGACCTTCTGGTACTTCCAGTCGCTGTTCTCACCGTACCACGCGTATTGGTCGATATCCTTCGGATCATCGCCGAAAGAGTAGGCGGTGGTGGTGCCGGCGCGGCAGGCGTATTCCCATTCCGCCTCGGTGGGCAGGCGGTAGAAGTGGCCGGTCTTGGCGCTGAGCCACTGGCAATACTTGTTCGCCGCGTGCTGGGTCATGCTGATGGCGGGATACCCATCCTTGCCCATGCCGAAACTCATCTCGACGTAGGGGGCCGTCGGCCGGGCCTGCACGTCGGTGAGCGCGTTGAGCGTCGGATCAAGCTGCTTCAACTCGCGGATCATCTTTTCCTGGTGCGGATACATGAACAGCTCGAACTCGTTCCAAGTGACCTCGGTCTTGCCCATCCAGAACGGTTCGAGCTTCACCTTGATCTGCGGGCCTTCATCCGGCTTGCGACCGGTTTCGGACTCGGGGCTGCCCATGGTGAATTCGCCCGCCGGGATCGGGAGCATTTCATAGTTCACTTCCGAGCCGGGAATCGTGTGCGTGTACGGCTGCATATCGCCGGGGGCCGTGGGTCCGCCGGTGGCGGTGATCCGTTCGTAAATGGCCTTCACCTTGTCGGTCTCGCTGCCGGTGTAAGCCACTTCCGCCTTGCGCGGGACCAACTCGATTCCGTCCGGCCAGGGGGCGCCTTGTTCGATCCACATGCGCAGCAGATCGGTTTGCTCCTTTGGCAGCGGGCCGCCTTTGTTGGCGGGCGGCATGAGGTCGTCGTCATCCTTGTCGAGAATGGTGAGGAAATGGACGGCGCTTTTCTCGGCGTTGAAGGGGATCAAGTTCGGGGCGTTGTCGCCGCTGGTGAAGGCCTGTTCCTTCAGGTCCATCCGGAAACCACCGTCGGCGTTGCCGTTGCGATGGCAGCTCACGCAGTTGAGTTCGAGGATCGGCCGGATGTCCTCGACGAAATCCACGCGCTGGCGTTGCTCGAGCACCACGCCTTCGGGCCACTTCGCGCCGTCGGCGATCCAGTTTTTCACCACGTCGGTGATTTCCTTTGGCAGCGGGCCGCCATTCTTTGGCGGGGGCATCAAGTCGTCGTCGTCCGCCGGGAGGAGCATGGACTTAAGGAGATAACTGTCATCCGGATCACCGGCCGTCAGCACGTCGCCGCTGGAACTGCCTTTGAGGATCGCCGCGAGCGTGGTCATGTCCAGCTTGCCCTCGGCCTTGTCGGGCTTGTGGCAGGCGATACAGTTGGCCTCGAACACCGGCCGGACCTGGGTGTTGAAATCAGCCGCGGTCACCCCCGCGGTGCCGGCGAGAACCAGCCCGAGGATCAGGCTGCCTGGATTCGTGCTAAAGGAAGCAATCATGGTGTGCAATTGGACGCGGCCCGGACTGTTTCGTTTGAGAAGAATTTTGTCAAACGAACCAAACGTCATCGCCACCGTTCCAACCGCCGCATCCCTCGTTGTTACCTGGCCTGCCGGTTCAACTCGTCGAGCTGCCCGTTGAGCGTCAGCAGGTCATACAGCCAGCCGATGAGAAAACCGCCGCCCGTCACCAGATAGAGCAGGCCGGTGAGAATCTTGCCCTGGTAAAACCGGTGGATGCCAAACACCCCGAGGAAGACCAGGAGAATCCAGGCCACCGAATAGTCATAAGGCCCTTGCGCATAGCGGCGGTCCGCCGAGCGATCCAGCGCCGGGATCAAGAACAAATCCACGATCCAGCCGATGAAGAACAGGCCGAGTGTGAAGAACCAGATGACCCCGGTGATCTGCCGCCCGTAATAAAACCGGTGCGCCCCCATGAAACCGAAAATCCACAGGATGTAGCCGATCGTTTTGCTGTGCGTGTCGTTGTTCATCGCGTTCACTATCTGCCATCAAGAACCCGCCGGCCGAGTATAAGTTTCTGAATTCGTTGTAGCCCGGCCAGGCCGCTGCGGGTTCGTCTCCCCTTCCCCAAGAGAGACCTCTGCAAAAGTCCCAATTGCCGGAACGCGGAGCATTGCTCCGTGCGAAAATCCCAACGAACTCGCGGAGCAATGCTCCGCGCTCCGCTTGCGCTATTGCCTCTTGCAGAGGTCTCCAAGAAGGTTCCAATCAGGTGTCGCTCCACAGCCCGCCGGTCACACAAGCGGAGCATTTCGGCGAGTCAGGCTGGGAGGCCTCGGGTCGCTCCAGCAAGTGCACGTGCGGAATCAGTTCACGCCGTCTTTCGTTACGAATTTTCAAAATGTCACTGGGAGTCGGTGGACAAATCGACCGGTTCCGTCAGACTTCGTTACTCACTCAAGTTGTGTCCATAAGCCAGTGGTTGCCTGGCAGGGGCTGGACGCTGGCTTTGACTGGCTTGTGTTTGAGGGTCAACCCATGAGCCCAGACAAGCCACTTCGTCTCTTGATCATCGAGGACAACCCCGATGATGCCGACTTGATCGTTCATGAACTCAAGCGCGCCGGCTTTGGAGTCGATTGGACGCGTGTGCAAACCGAGGCACACTTCCTCGCTGGCTTGAAGGAGCCGACCGACTTGATTCTGTCAGACTATTCCATGCCGCAGTTTGATGGTTTGCGGGCGCTGGCGTTGATTCGGGAGCGGGGACTGGACATTCCTTTCATTTTGATATCCGGAACGGTGGGCGAGGAGATCGCGGTGGAGGCCATGAAGCGGGGTGCCAGCGACTATCTTTTGAAGGACCGGACCGCGCGGCTGCCGCAGGTGGTGGAACGGGTGTTGGAAGAAAGCCGGTTGCGCTCCGTGCATCGGCAAATCGAGGACCAGGCGCGCGTGCAATTAAGCGCGCTGGAGGCCGCCGCCAATGCCATTGTCATCACGAATGTGCGCGGTGAACTGGAATGGGCCAATCCGGCTTTTGCCCGGCTGTCCGGTTATTCGCTGGACGAAGTCGTCGGCCAAAACATGCGGTTCCTTCGGTCGGGTCGCCATGATCGAGACTTCTATCGGACCCTCTGGAAGACGGTGCTGGCGGGTCGGGTCTGGGAAGGCGAAATGATCAACCGGCGCAAGGACGGATCCTTGTATCCGGAGTTGATGACGATCACACCCCTTCACGCAAGCGACGGACGCATCAGTCGGTTCGTCGCCATCAAGCAGGACTTCACGGAACGGAAACGCACCGAAGAGGAACTGCGAAACAGCGAGGAACGCTTCCGGCAACTGGCGGAAAACATCAACGAGGTGTTCTGGGTCACCGATCCCGCCAAGCATGAGATGTTATACATCAGCCCGGCCTACGAGCTGATCTGGGGGCGAACCTGTGAAAGCCTTCACCAGTCGCCCCGCAACTGGTTGGAGGCCATTCATCCGGAGGACCGGGAACGAGTGCGGCAGGCGGCCGTCGCCAAACAGACACAGGGCCAATATGACGAGGTTTGCCGGATCACGCGACCCGATGGCGGCCTGCGCTGGATACATGACCGCGCGTTTCCGGTGCATGCTGCCGCCGGTCAGGTTTACCGGATTGTCGGCATCGCGGAAGACATCACGGAGCGCAAGAAACTGGAGGCGCAATTCCTCCGGGCGCAACGCATGGAAAGCATCGGCACGCTCGCAGGAGGCATTGCGCATGACTTGAACAACGTGCTGGCCCCCATCCTGGTTTCCATCGAACTGCTGAAGGACGACGTGCAAAGCCCCGATGGCCGCGCCACGCTGGAGATGATGCAGTCCTGCACGCAGCGCGGGGCCGACCTGGTGAAGCAGGTGCTGACGTTCGCGCGCGGCGTGGAGGGGGAACGCATCGAGATCCAGCTCGGGCATCTCTTGCGGGACATCCGCCAGGTCATGCGCGAAACTTTCCCCAAGGACATCCAGACGGTCTTCGAGTCGGCGCGCGACCTCTGGCCCGTGTGGGGCGATCCGACGCAGTTGCACCAGGTCTTCATGAACTTGAGCGTGAACGCCCGGGATGCGATGCCGCGCGGTGGCAAGTTGCAGTTGAAGACCGAGAACGTCGTGCTCGATGAAATGTACTCCGGCATGAATCCGGATTCCCGGTCCGGCCCCCATGTGGTGATCAGCTTTGCGGATACGGGCACCGGGATTCCACCGGAAATCCGGGAGCGCATCTTCGAGCCGTTCTTCACCACCAAGGAAATCGGCAAGGGCACCGGACTGGGCTTGTCCACGGTGCTGGCGATCGTGCGCAGCCACGGCGGCTTCATCAACTTGTACAGCGAACCCGGGAATGGGGCGACGTTCAAAGTGTACCTGCCCGCGCGTGACCAGTCGCAGGCCGTGGTCGAATCAGTCGTGCAGGAAGATCAATTGCTGCGGGGCCGGGGCGAATGCGTGCTGGTGGTGGACGACGAGGCGGGCATCCGTGAACTTACGGGAAAGACGCTGGAGCACTTCGGTTACCGGGTGATGACGGCCGCCAACGGAGCGGAAGCGGTGGCGCTTTACGCCCAGCATCGCGACCAGATCGCGGTGGTTCTGACCGACATGGCCATGCCGATCATGGACGGTGCCACCACGGTGGTCACTCTCAAGTTGATCAATCCCGACGTCCGGATCATTTGCTCCAGCGGGCTGGAGGCAGGAGAAGGCATCACCAGCACGCTGGGCGCGGGCGCTGAACAATTCATTGCCAAGCCCTACACCGCCGAAACGATTCTGAAAGCCCTGGCTCAAGTGCTGGCCAAGACCGCGCCGCCACCGATCTCCGGCGCATCGTTCGAATGAACAGGTTTGCGCTCAACTGGTGGCTTGGCGCGCGGATTCAAATAAGCGGCACCTCCACTTTGAATGCCCGGCCATCAGAGTCGTGTTCAGGGCCGCAGGTGAAGACGAAGTCCGAGGACTGACTTTCCACGGCCGGGAAAGTTGAACCGCTCAACCTAACTGGACTTCCTTACCAGAAAGTAAATTGCCAGCACGACGGTGATCGCAACTCCGGCCCAAATGTAACGCTCCTTCGGAATCGGTTTCAGGACCAGGCCGCTTTCGGGATCTTCGAGTTCCTCCGGCTCCAGGGCGGGTCGGCGCAGATCGGCGAGTTCTTTCTCGCACCGGCCGATGATGCGGTAGAGTCGGTTGATCTCGACCATTTCCGCCTCGGTCAGCCGCTTTTTCGGCAGCGCGTAGTTGGTGTAAAAATACTTGGTCATCGAATTGAACTCCAATTGGGGACCAAGGAAAACCACGCCCGGGTTTAGTGGGGACGTGATGTATGGTTGTTTTTCGTAAGGGAACGTCTGGGTTTGCCGGACATCCACCGTGTTGAACTCAGGCTTCGTGGCACCCTCATGAAACCAGCCTTCGGGTGCATTGCTGTAGCGCATGCCGGGGCCCGGTCGCAGGGCTTGGACCGGTTGATTGACGATGGTGCGCACCTGTTGCATGGCTTCGTCCATTTCCGCCTGCAGCGTCGCCACGCGGGAGTCCGGCGTGGTTGTGACTGGTTGAGCGGTCGCGGTCGCGATCACGCCGAGAAGGCCGCAAACAGCCGCCATCAACCCTGCGACGCGATGGAACTTCCCGGTCAACAAAACGGACGCTCTGCTGGTCGGGGTGGGTGAGCTGTCCAGGGCAGCGATTGGAGTCGTCATGATGGGGTGCGTGGTTGCGCGGCTTGGAATGAAGCGACTTTATTGACCACGATCCGGGCGTCAAGTTTGGCGGTGCAACCGGTACCCACATCCGGTCGACTTGCGCCCCCGCGTAGCCACTTCCCGTCGATAAAGTTCAGGCTAAACCGCGCGAACGGCATGCGCCTTCAAGTCCTCGAGGTCCACGTATTCCAATGCGGAGATGTGACAGGCTTCCAGCACGACGGATGGCGCACAACCGGCCGCCAGCGCCTCGCGCCAGCGTTCCACGCAGAGGCACCAGTGATCCCCTTCGCTCAGGCCCGGAAAATCATACTCGGGCCGGGGCGTCACCAGATCGTTGCCGCGTGCGAGTGAGTAGCGGAGAAACTCCCGGGTCACCCGCGCGCAGACGGTGTGCAGGCCGTGATCGCCCGCACCGGTTCGACAATAGCCGTCGCGGAAAAACCCGGTGGCCGGTTGCGTGCAACAGGGCTTCAAGGGACCGCCCAGAACATTGGTTATCATGATGGTGTGTGCTCAGACTTGCCCCGATTGTAATAATTTCAAGTGCCGGCCGCAGTCTCCGCGCGCGCAGCGGATTTCTCCCGCTCGCGGAGGTGCGAGACAAGGTCCACGACGCACTTGACGACCACGAGGAACGCGAGCCCCAAGGTGGGTGACTTCAGCGCCAGCATCAGAAACCCACCACCGAGAATGGTGACGTGCAGGATAACGATGCGGCCGTAGGGTTGAAACATGAGGCGCGGCAGCGTGACGGTGCGATACTCGCCACCGCGAAGATAATTTGTGGCGAAGGAGACGCCGTGACTGACGACCAGCGCCAGCACCGGCGCGACGAGTTGTTGTTCACGCAGGGCGGCGAAGATCATGTCCGGTCCAAGGCCGGAGTGGTTTGTGCCGCCGCCAAAGAGCGTCACCACAAAGATGCCATGCACCAGCGTGAACATGCCGTAATGCACGGTGAAGAGCGGAACAAGAAAGAGTTTGCTGAGCGCGGCCGAAGTTCCGCCCGTTCGGCAGGCGAGCATTTTGAGAATGTTGTAGCCACCGATGATCAGGTTCTCCGTCCAGAACAGGAGCATCAGCGGAAAGACATCCCAGTCAAAAACGATGACGCAGACCAGGGGGATAAAATTGGCGACCAGCAGCGCCAGCACCGACGGGCGAGCCCAGGTGGCCCGGTTGTTGAGGCGGGCGAGCGGGTTGGGCGGACTCATGCGGTTGAGGGGATCAAACCGCGCGACGCATTTCAATCAAGTGTTAAGGAAACGCCCCGGCGTCACTTGGGCGGGTTTGCGGTCAACGCATGCTTTCGCGAAACGACCGCAGCAGCTTGTGCGCGATGGAAGGGTTTTCAACAAATTCCGGTGCCAGCAGCGAGTCCCGCAAGAAATTGCTGTAGCCCGCGGGCGCGGCTCCGGCGGGGGCGTCGAGGTTGTAATAGCCCATCGCCCACTCCTTGAAGGCGCGTTCCTTCACTTCGACCTGACGGAGGACCAAGAGCCCTTTGTGACGGGGATCGCGGGCGATTTTTCGCTGCAATTTCAAAACGGCCTCTTCCGGCCCTTCGAGCGCCTGCATGAAGTTGCCGTCCTTGTAGAGCAACATGCCGGTGACGCCGAGTTGCGTGTTGTTGCGCCGGCTGGCGGCCAGAATGTCATCCAGATCAGCGGTGCTCAACAGCCGCGTGGCGGAACTCACGTAAATCAAACAGATCAGCTTCACGATACAGGGAACTTGCAGTCGGCCAGATAACAGGACCGCCCGCAGAATGATCGGCAGAAGCGCATCCCAAGTTTAGCGGGTGCCCGCCGGTCACTGCGCCGTCGAAACGTCGAGCGTTGTCTCGGTGGCGCTGATCTCGTGGATGATCGTGATGGTCTGGTAGGTGAAGGAAACCTCCTCCATTTGCGGCAGGGATGCGCCCGCCGGATCGGTCGTGTTCGGAAACCAATGACGGATGCTGGCGATCCGGGCGTTTTGCAACGTGATCGTGTAATAGTGCTCTGTGCTGCCGTCGTCTGGGTTGTTCCGGAAGAACCGGAACTTCACGTCCGCATTCATGTTCTGACCGAAGCCCTGATAGAGCAGGGGGGAGGACTTGTCCACGCGCTTGACGATCTTGATGGGGCCGTGGGTGGCGCGCGAAGAGCCGCTCGTGAACACTTCGTGGTTGAAGGCGATGCACTCAATGTGATCGCTCACGTCCACGCCACCAATCGAGACCACGGTGCTGTCACCGGCGATGTCGGTTCCGTTGAGTTTCAACTCGAGGTAGGCGTTGAACGCCGCGGAACCGGTCTGCAACGAGAACAGGAGCGCGCCCAGAAGCAGGCCGCGGACGATGAACGAATGACTTTTCATGTTGGTTTATGGGTCAAGGTTGACGGACTTGGATCAAAAAAAACAGCTTCGGGACTTCGGGGTCGAACGGCAAATCGATGCTGAGCACGGCCCCCTCCGCGGTAATGGACTCGGTAATTGATTTGAAACTCCCTTCCGAACTTTCACTCGCCCACACTTCGTAGCGC
>ERZ761602.4227-NODE-4227-length-18903-cov-10.784009_pt1 | contig 18903 bp, 12 predicted proteins | sample MGYA00512165_ERZ761602 | MGnify/ENA primary metagenome ERZ761602 (study PRJEB28899, sample SAMN02445085) | bioreactor sludge metagenome | biome: EBPR sludge; isolation source: Thorneside wastewater treatment plant | place: Australia: Brisbane, Thorneside... | reverse complement strand
GCGAGGCCGCCCGTTTATCGGCCGAAGCCGGGGCGGCCCGCATTCATCTTTCGCTCTCGCACACGGCCGATCACGCTGCGGCCCAAGTAATCCTCGAAGGCGAAGCTCCGGCTTAATCCAGCGAGAAATAAGCGACCGCGACGTCGTGGTCCGAAAAGCCTTCGATCCGCTCTCCGTCTGCCCGAAATGCCTTCGGGAAATCGGCATTGACCCTCAAATACCCGAAGCCATTCAGGTGCTTTCGCATCGGTTCGTTGATGATGATGTGGTCAAGCGATTGAGCGCTTCCGTCAAAAACGTACGAGTATCTCTGCGATATCTGGATCAGGTCAACCAAGTTGATGAGGTCGCGTTCGACAAGGTCGGGCGATGAAGCGAGAACCGCATCCTTCGGCGTCGGCTTTCCGGTCAGCGTGCCGATGATATCGACCAGCCCGTCGTTGAATTGAAACGCATTCAGGTCGCCGGCGATGACGATCCGTTCGTTCGGGTCGGCCTTTTGCCGTTCATTGACCCATTTCGCAATGTACTCCGCCTGCAGTGCCCGCTTTGCCCTGACCCGCGGGCCGTCGCGTTCGTCGGTTATCCCGCGGAGCGATTTCAGGTGATTGCTCATCACCGTTACGCGAAACGGCGTGCCCGACTTCTCGTCGCGGATCTCGGCTTCGATGACAAGCGGCGGCCGGTCGTGGAGGAACGCGTCGCTGCGGCCGCCGGGTTCGCTGAAACGCTCATTCTTACCAAGCTGCTTTGCCGAGCGGACCGTGACGCGGCTGCCCTTGACGAGGAACCCGACGTCGATGCTGCGGCCGTCGTTTCCTTCTTCAAGATATGCCTCGTACTTAGGATCCGGCTGGCCGGCGGCAACGGCACCTGCATTCACCGCCTTTGCGAGCTGGCGGAGCACGTTCAGGTTCTCGGCCTCAACAACGGCGATGATGTCCGGGCGGCTGGCAAGTTCATTGATCGCCCGGGAGACCTTTTTGACACGTTTCTCAAATGCCTCTTTCGTTGCGACGTCCTCGCGGATGTTCGGGTCGTCCTCGTCGTCAACAAAGGTCTCGATGTTCATCGCGGCGATCGAGAACTGCCGTTCAGTAGGCGGCGGCAAGGGAAGCGGGCGAATTCCGCCGGCGACCGCAGGCGGCGCACCGGCATCGGTAACGATGGTGTAGCGGCCAAAGCCGTAGTGCAGAACGCCGGTCACGTCTTTAAGCTCCTGGCTGGCCATCACATTTATCGGGGTCGAGGAGATCTGCGAACGCGTATCAACGCGAATCAACTCCTGATTGCCGTCAAAGATCGGGATCTTCGGAAAGTCCTTCTTCCATTTGTCGCGGTCGGGCGAGGTGAGGAAGAAAAGCGGTTCAAGCCCGGGCTCGCGAAATGGCCGCGGAACCCCTTTGAGTACGCCGAAGAATGTTCCGTCCGATTCGACCGTTTCGGTCTTGGCATCAACCCTTCCGCCCGTCGCGGCAACGACCGACATCGTCGTAACGGCGACTCGCATTCCTTCATATTTTTCGAGCTGATCGACAGAGTTCGGCTTGAAGTCGTCCGGCGAGAGCACGACCGGCTTTGGCAGGGCAACGTTCTTGGCCGTGACGGCAAAAAAGTCGCGCCCTTGTGTGTATGAGATCTCGGTAATGGTAAGCGTGGCGACGACGTTTCCGGGCCGGAACTCGGTCACGCGGCCAGAGACCGTTACGGCATTGCCGGGAACCGCATCAGGCGGCGGTTCGGCCCTGGTGAAAATGTAAATTCCCTCAGAGGTCTTCGGGTCGTTGTCCGTTTGCCCGTCCGGCGTTTGAATGAAAAAGCCGTTCCGCAACCGAGCCGTGACGACGCCGCTGGCGCGGACAAATTGGTTCTCAAGGGTCGAGATATTACGACTGCCCTGTATGGCCGCGATCGGATATTCGCGCTGAGCGGCGGCGGGAAGGCAAAGAAAGCCCGCAACAAAAAGGATGCGGGCGGCTCGGAAAATGCCTTTCGGCAGAACGTGTCTTTTCATTACTGTCGGTCTCTTCGTCGTTCGATGATCTCCTGCGTATTCCGCGGGATAGCACTAAAGAAATCGTGTCCGGTCATCACCTCGACCGCATCCACCGTCACGCGGAAATTGCGCCAGGGCGATCCCTGATTAAGCGGCGGGAAGTTCGGGACTATGATGCCGAATGCCCTCGTCGCTTTGCTTACCCGCTGAAGATCGTTGCTGCCGTTCGGGAGGATGAGCACGACCTTCCAGGTGTATTGCGGGACGACGACGCGGCCTTGGGCTATCGTGCCGATATTGCCGTGGACTCCGGAGATGATGTAGATCTCGTTGCCCGAGCTTGCGAGCGAGCGGAGGTAGATCTCAAAGTCGTTCCACGCGCCCTGATTGTTGGCCCCGAGCTGCGGGACCATGTTGGTCATCAGGAACGTTGCCGAGTTGTCGGCGACCGAACGCGTCCGGTCACCCGAAGGGCACATATGCCCGCGGTCGTAGCCTGAGCCTGAGTAGTCGGCGTCCTGCACCTGATACCAACCGGCGGGCAGCGTCGTGTCCGGCCGGAAGTCGTCCTGCCGGTCGGCCGTTCCTATCCAAGTGCTATCGAGCCGCCACGCGACCCAGTTCGCCGTCGCCTTGCTGCGGTTATACGAGAGTGAGTACTGCGGCTTCTGCATCAGGTAGTTGTTCGGGTTATTGATGTCCGGAGTCGCATTGCTCGGATTTCCAAAAATCAGGGGGTCTTCGTCCGGAAGCGGAGCGTTGACGCTCAGATTTATCGTGACCGAAACGCTGCGGGCCTGCGCGTCCGCCGCCACGGCACCGACCGTCCGGGCACCTCCCGGCGACCCGGCCGGCACGACCGCAAGGTAGGAGAAAACGTTGTCGCCCGCCGTTTGGTCGCCGTTCGTGCCGTCATCAAAGAAAGATTGATTCTGTGAGCCCCCTATCGAGGTAAGGTCGCCAACAACCGTAATTCCCGTGCTTGGCGGCGTTGTCGCAGGGATGACGGTTACCGTCAACAGCGTGTTGCCGCCGGGAGTTACAACATTTGGGCTTGCTTGTCCGCCAGCTTGAAGGATGCCCCCAAGGTTGCACGAGGTCGTCGGGCTCTGCGTGTTTCGCGGTGTCGGTGGTTCGATAGTGAAATCGGTTAGGTTGTTGTCCGTATCACGGCAGCCGCCGTCATTTCGCGAACCGGCCGTGGTTCCACTCGGGGCAGCCGCCCGCTCGGTCTCGAAACAACTCGCATTCGCCCCGTAGCCGACAAGGTCCACGATCGAGCCCGATGTCGGACACGGGTCGGCAGGAAGTTGAGCCGTCGAATTTACCACCGCTAACTTTCCGGTGGTCGCCGAAAGATTCGGGATGAACGTATTTCCGTTGACGGTCACGGTTGGTGCAATGCGGTCCGGCGTCGGAAGTGACGGCGTTGATCCGCTGAAGTTTCCGCCTGCATACTGGATCAGATAATACTGTCCGGGCTGGAGCGTTACGTCCGAAAGCGGCGTGACGAGCCAATTGGTTCCGGTCGCCGAGGCATACTGCGTTGACCAGCCATTCAGGCTCACCGGCTCACTGCCGCGATTGAAAAGTTCAACGTAGTCGTGCGAGAAAGGCGAATCGGCCGCATTGCCGCCGCCGCCGAAAAAGCCCGAGATCACAATGTTGGGCGAAACGGCAGCCGGTGTTGCCGACTCGGCCTGCGGCCGGTCAAAGGGCATAACGAGCAGCCCGAAGACGGCAGCAAAAATTCCGAAGATGAAAAAACTCCGCATAATAAAGACAGAACCTGAATTTCGGTGCAATCTTTATTTGTAGCATATTGAACGCATTTTGGGCACGTTCCCGAGAACGTATTTCCCGGCTTGTTCACATCGGCGAGGCCGCGGGGCCATCACCTCGAAAGGCGGGCGATGCGTTCGATAAGCGAGCGGCGGATAACTGTGTTGTCCGAAAGTGAAAGGGATTTTGTAAATGCCGCCTCTGCCTCGGATTCACGGCCCGCTTCGGCGAGGAAATGCCCGCGGGTGATCTGATATAGATAGAAGCGGTCGAACCGGCCATCGGTGAATTGCGCATCCAGCTTGGAAAGTGCCCGCCCGACGCCTTCGATCCGCGATAGAACGATCAACCGGTTAAGCTCGACAACGTCGGAATACCGCCTCCGCTGGAGTTCGTCGTAACAGGCAAGGATTCGCGGCCAATCGGTTTCGGCAAAGCTCGGGGCGAGGGTGTAAACGCCGGCGATCTCGGATTCGAGGTGATATTCGGTCCGCTCATCGCCGCGGGCCGAAAGGCGGAAATGTTCGAGCCCGCGTTCGGCGAGCCGCATGTCCCAACGGCTTCGGTCCTGATCCTCGAGCAAAACGAGTTCGCCCGCTTCGTTCGTCCTTGCGGGAAGCCGTGCAGCCTGAAAACAGAAAAGTGCCGCGAGCGCCTGCACCTTCGGCGTGCTCGTCTCGGGGGAACGCAAGAGCATCTCCGCGAGCCGGATCGCCTCAAAGCAAAGTTCGCGGCGGACGAGGTCATCTCCGGCGGTCGCGCCAAAGCCCTCATTGAACATTAGATAAAGCACACGCAGGACCGCATCGAGGCGTTCGAGCAGCTCACGCGAGGGCGGCAATTCGGGAAAGTTCGTGTCGTCGCGGAGCCGTTTCTTGGCACGCGTCAGCATTTTGGCGATGGCTTCGTCATTCGAGAGAAACGCTCGTGCGATCTCCGGCACACTAAAGCCGCCGACGATCTTGAGCGTAAGCGCGACCCGCGAATCCGCGGCGACAGCCGGGCTGCAGCAGGCAAAGATCATCCGCAGCTCATCGTCGCCGATCGGCGAAAGCTGTTCACCCGGCGTCGTTGAGGCTGAATCCTGAAGCTCAAGGCCCTCGTCAGTTTCAAGGCCGACACTTTTGCCGGCCCGTCTTAGTTCGTCGATGACCCTATTGCGGGCGGTCTGTATCAGCCAGGCCGAGGGATTTTCGGGCACTCCAAATGGCCATTTCCGCATCGCCGCGATCATCGCTTCCTGTACGGCGTCCTCGATCATTTCGAGCTTGTCGATCCCGAATATCCGCGACAAAAGAGAGACCATCTGCCCCGCCTTTTGGCGAAACAGATGGTCTATGATCTCGTTTGTTCTCTCGATGTCCATCGGGTCAGGACATTTGCTCGATCTCTCTAAGTTCGATCCAGCCGCCATATTTCAGGTGCGGGCAGCCGCTCGCTACCTCGGCCGCCTCATTGTAGTCGGCCGCGGCGATGGTGTAAAAGCCGCCGACGATCTCCTTCGCTTCGGTGTAGGGGCCGTCGGTCACGCGAAATTCGCCGCCGAATCCGTGAAGGTGCTTGCCGCCCTCGTCGCGGAGCTTTTCGCCGCCGACGAGCCGGTTTTCGGAAGCAAGCTTCGCCGACCAGGCAACGTATTCATTGATGACGGCCTCGATGGCCTCGGGCGACAGTCCGGAAAAATCCGACGGCTGTTCGTGAAGTAAAAGCATGTAGTTTGGCATAAGTGTCTCCTTTTGTTTTATTCGCAGCGGTCGTGCCGCTTTCACTTCCTAAACGAACGGCGACGCCCGAAATGGACAAACATTGCGAAAAAAATTTGATCGATCAATTGGTGATGATCCTGAGAGCTTTGAGAACCTTTTCCGGGTCTTCGCTTCCACGGACGGGTTCCGAGCCATCGCCTACGTCAATATCATCGTGATTGACCCAGGCAAGCATCATCCCGGCGTCCGTCGCCAGCAGCGAGAGTTTCCTGCTCTTATCATCCTTGAGCGAATCCAGGATCTTCGTGATCTGCTCGGTGGCATCGACAAGTTGCTTGTCGTGAAATGCCGATTCCTCAGCCTTTGCGAGTTTCGCTCGAAAGCAGTACCAGATTCCATTTGTGCAGACGATCATTGTTTCGTATGCAGTAAATTCACAGTCTCTTCCGGTACAGCCGGCCGCCGATTCCTCGTTTGTCATATTATTGCGATGTTACTGTCGTCCAAAGCTAGGACGGGAAGATCAACCGCAGAAGCTTCTTGCTCGCTATCGGTTTATTCCGAAAGCGTAATGCGGACAACGTCAGCGATCGTGTGCCCTCTTGAAAATGCGATGGCCCCGGTTCGATAGTCAACCGCGAGGCCGTATATGGAATCGCTTTCGAACCTCGAGATCTGCGTCGGTTTCCCGCCCGTGATCGGTTGCGAGGCTAGCTGGTGGGTGGCGGTTGTCCTGTCAATGTAAATCACCGACTGTCCATCTGCGGACCAAGAGAAATTCCGTGTTCCGGCGATCTGCGGATAGCCGACAAATTTCGGGTCGCCGCCATTTATGTCGAGAAGTGCAAGCTCGCGCGTTCCTCCCTCCTGCCGTCGGCAAACGGCAAGGATCTGCTTGGAATCGGGCGAAATACTTGGCCGCTCACATTCAAATCGCCGATCAGTCAACTGGACGGGTTCTCCTCCTTGAGAAGGCATCTTCCACAGCGTTTTCATCTCATCTTTATCGGACGTGGCATACACGATCCACTGCCCGTCGGGCGTGATACGCGGATCTCCCGAGGACTCTGACGAAGCCGTTAACAGGGTGTTCTCTTTGTTACCGATCATCTTCGAAGCGATCTGCGGCAGGTCGCCTTCGAAGTACATGTAGACGAGTTGGCTTCCATCAGGTGAGATGGCCGGAAAGGCGTATTTGCCCGGGCCGGTGACGACAGCCGTTCGTTCGCGTCCTTCGCTGTTGATCCGCCAAATGGATTGCCGTGCCCGCTCTCTGACAGAAAAGAAAATATCGCCATTTGGTGCGAAAGCGATCCCTGACATTCCTTCGTCAAGCCCAACGTCCGTTGTCAGTTGCGTGGCTGATTCAGCATTCGCCGGGCCGAGCGTCCAGATATTCGCCTTTCTAATGAACTGTACGGTGGCAAGCGATCTGCCATCGGACGAGACACTGACCGAGAAGTAATCGTTCGCGTCGTTCGTAACCCGTGTAAGCTCACCGTCCGGGTATGTCAACCGCCAGATCTGCGAGACCTCCGTTTCCCGGTCGCGGGCGCTCATATAGATGCTACGGCCGTCCGCACTCAATACAAAGCCCGAGATCATGAGCCATCGGCGAGGGTCGATCTCTTTTATCGATAGGTCCGCCAGTGTGATCTCGGCAAGGTAATAGGATCCTGTAGCTCGCTCAAATGCAACGACAACGAACTTGTCGCCAGCGGGAGTCCAATCGGCAAAGTTCCACCTGTCGTCATTTTCCGGACGAATGTGCTTCGTGGCCGAAGAACCATCAGCATTTGCCGTTACCAAATACTGGTCATTATCGATGTAGGCGATCTTTGATGAGTCGCGTGAAAAAGCAACGCGGGATTTGACGCGGTCGGCGATCTTCTGCCGTGTGCCGCCAAGGACCGGAACGCGGTAAAGGCCGTTCGCGCCGTTCTGATCGATCGCAGTGAAATATACGAAAATACCGTTGCTCGAGAATGCAATGCCTCGGTGCTGCAATCGCTCCGGTTGGGTGATCTGGATATTCGCCCTTGTCTCGACCTGCCGATACCAGAGGCTCTCCAACCCATTCTCGGCGATCGCATAGACGATATATTTTCCGTCCGGTGATACTGCGACCTGGTCGCCAACGACATTCCCGCTTGTTGTCACCTTCTCGAGCTGCAAACTCCCAAATGATTGCGTAGCCTGCTTGGGACTGACGAATTTCTGGATGCCGAGAAAAAGCCCGCCGATCACGGCGGAAAAGAGCAGTATCGAACCGAAAGCCCGTCCCAGACGCATCGCGACCGCATTGGCGATGAAACCCGTGATCGTGCTCGTGTCGTAGTGGGAGTGGCCGCCGGTATCGGGCCGCAGAAGCGTATCGCCCGTAACCTTCGCCCCGCTTGGATCGCTGATCATTGCCAACCGCTGGGATGACGAAGCGGCAAAGCCGAGCGACGGCATTATGTCCTTTAGATCCGCCAAGAGTTCGCGGGCGGATTGATAGCGCTCGTCCCGGTCTTTTCGGAGGCATTTTCGGATTAGGACCTGAAGATCGTGCGGTGTTTGCGGAGCGATCTCGGCAAGCGGCTCGGGCTCTTTGTGAATGATAGAAGCGATCACGTCAACATAGTTCTCGCCGGTAAAGGGAAGCCGGCCCGAGACCATTTGATAGAGCAGGGTGCCGAAGCTGAAGATATCCGAACGGCCATCAACGATTCTGCCTCGCGCCTGCTCGGGCGACATAAATGAGGCCGTGCCGAGTATCATTCCCGGGTTCGTTCGATGGGCAACGGTCTCGGCATCGGGGTCGGAACTACCGTCATTTTCGGTCAGCTTTACAAGGCCGAAGTCGAGCACTTTTACGAGCCCGTCCGGACGGATGATGATGTTGTCCGGCTTTACATCGCGGTGAACGATGCTTGCTTCGTGGGCGGCGGCAAGGGCACCGGCGATCTGGATGGCGATATCGACGACCGTCGCCATCTCGAGCCGCTTATTACGGAGAGTCCGGGCAAGCGTTTCGCCCTTGACGTATTCCATCGCGATGTACGGCATTTCGCCGTCATCGTTTATCTCGTAGATGGTGACGATGTTGGGGTGATTTAATGCAGAAGCGGTCTTGGCCTCAAGAACGAAGCGACGCATCCGCTCGGGTTCGCTCGCAACCTCTGCGGGCAGCACCTTGAGCGCGGCCTTCCGGCCGAGCTTTTCATCTTCGGCGAGAAAGACCTCGCCCATGCCGCCCGAGCCGATCTTTTCGATTATCCTGTATCGACCGATGGTCTGATCTGTAAGCATGGCGCTCCGCTCCAGATTCAAAGAGGCTTCGGTGGAAGCCGGTCAACCAAAAAAAGAGGCCGTTAGCTCTTTTCGCACCAGAGAAAAAGCAAATTACGGACCGTAGTTGAGAGCCAGGAAGGCCTTTGCCCAACTGTTTTAGAGGACACTTCGCCGAAAGGACGGAGACGACCCGTACTTTCGGCGAAAAAAATTAGCGCACCGGCCGCGGATAGACTACCGGGCTCCGATTGCCGTCCTTATCGACCGCACGAACGCCGAAAAAGTAGTTATCCTTTGACATATTCTTGACCGTAAATGACGTTACATTTCCCGCAGGGATGAAGTTCGTCCATTCTGCGGCTGAGGTGTCGCGATAGGCGATCTCATACCCGGCGATGTCGGCGTCCTTGCTCGCATCCCAGCGAAGGTCGGTGTCGTTCGTCAGCCGTCCGGTGACAATGCCGACATTCTTCGGCTTTGCCGGGGCATTGGCGATCGAGGCGAGAGCGATGAGGTTGATCCGCGTCGCATTCGCCAGATATTTGTAATCGACGAACTCGGGCGTATCGCCGTAAAACTTGCCGTTCTCGGTCCGAACGTTCTGGTGCTGGTGCGTATAGTCCTCATCGGGCTCGGTGAAGCGGACCGCGGCAAATCCGCGTTCAAGGAACGGGATGTGGTCGCCGCCGCGTCCAAAGCGATCTCGCCGATAAATGATCCACGCCCGAAAGTCCTTCATGTAGCGATCGGATTGCTCCTTTATATAGCGGGCAAGCTGGCGTGCCTGCGAGTCGTTCTCGCCGCCAACGCTGCGACGTGTCGCTGCTTGTTGCTGTGTCTCATCTGAAGGCACGCCCTCGGCAAAGATGCGCAGCCGGTTGCGGTGCGGCGAATTCTTGAGCGTGGTCACGCCGCCGACAATGTCGTTGGTGATCATCGCCTCGATGTTCATTCCCTTTTGCTTTGCCTGTTCGGCGAAGTAGGCAGCACCGAGAAGGCCCTGCTCTTCACCGGCGACCGCCATAAAGATGATGGTCGCGTCGAACTTCCGCTTTGACATCACGCGGGCAAGCTCGACGACCGCCGCGGTGCCTGAGGCATCGTCGTTCGCTCCGGGAGCGTCGCATTCGCCATCGGTCGGCGACGTGCACATCGAATCGTAGTGGCCGGAGACAATATAGATGCGGTCGGGGTCGGATGTGCCCTTGAGCGTGGCAACGACGTTGGTCAGTATCGTCGGCTTCGGGATGCGCGGAGCGACCGGCTGCTCGAACGACTGTTTCTCAACGGTCAGGCATCCGCCGCAGGCCTCGCTGATCTTCTGAAACTCGGCGTAAAGCCAATCGCGGGCAGCCCCGATGCCCCGTGTCGGGTTGTCCTGTGCCGAAAGCGTGTTGCGCGTGCCGAACGAAGCAAGCTTCCGAACGTCCGCCTCAAGCCTCGCGGCCGAGATCTCATTCATCATCTTCGTGATCTCGGCATTGGGCTTTGGAACCGCCGGCTGGGCAATGACACCAAGGGTGAAAAAAACACTTAACGCGACCGATAGCTTCAGTATGTTCCTCATTGATTTGTCTCTCACTGCAATACGCTATATATTACGCGACAAATCGGCAAAATCTACAGCCGAAGGAGGTATGACGATGAAAGTATTGGTCTTGATCCTGGTCGCAGCTTCATTCCTTTATGGCCAGCACCAGCACGGTGTTTCGAAGGAAAGAGAGAAAAAGAAGACCGTCTGGCTTGATGACGGGCTCGGCGATGTTGACCATCCCGTTTCGACCCGGAATCCCGAGGCTCAGAAGTTCTTCAACCAGGGCCTCGCGTACCTCTACGCGTTCAACCACGACGAGGGCGTGGCCTCGTTCAAGCACGCCGCGGAGCTCGACCCGGACCTCGCGATGGCATATTGGGGAATTGCTCTCGGGCTCGGAGCGAATTATAACGACCCGGCAAATAAGGAACGCTTCGCCTCGGCATATAGCTACCTGCAAAAGGCAATGGCCTTGGCCCCAAAGGCAACGCCTCTGGAGCAGGCTTACATCGCCGCATTGTCAAAGCGCTATTCGAAGGACCCGAATGCCGATCCGCAAAAACTTGCCGCCGATTACAAGTCGGCGATGGCCGAGCTGGTAAAGAACTATCCGGACGACCTCGATGCCGCAACGCTTTATGCCGAAAGCATGATGAACCTGCGGCCGTGGCAGCTTTGGTCGCTCGATGGAAAGCCGGCTCCGGGAACGATGGAGATAATCGCCGTGCTCGAAGGCGTGATGCGCCGCAACCCCAACCACACCGGAGCGAACCACTATTACATCCACGCGGTCGAGGCGAGCCCGACGCCCGAACTCGGCATCGCGGCGGCAAACCGCCTCAGGACGCTGGCACCGAACGCCGGCCATCTGGTCCACATGCCGTCGCATATTTACCTCAGGACGGGCGACTATGACGAATCGATAAAGAGCAACAAAGCGGCGATAATCGCGGACCGCAACTACATCGAGCGGAGCGGGGCGAACGGTGCCTATCCGCTGATGTACTACAACCACAATATCCATATGCTCGCCGCGTCTTATGCAGGCAATGGCAACTACGCGGAGGCGATCAAAACCGCCAATGAGCTTGCCGCGAACGCCGGGCCGAACGTAAAGGAAGTTCCGGCGGTTGAGATGTTCATGCCTTATCCGATCGTCGTCAACGTCCGCTTTCACAAGTGGAACGAAGCTCTCGCCTTTCCGCGGCCGGCGGCCGAGATGCTGACGACGCTAGCCCATTGGCACTTTGCACGTGGAATGGCTTATGCGGAAACCGGGCGTGCTGCTGATGCCGAAAAGGAACTTGCCGCGATGCGGGAAGTGGGCGGCAAGGTACCGAAAGAGGCGATGCTTTTTACGAATTCGGTCAGTGCAGTTCTCAAGGTCGCGGATGAGCTCTTAAGCGGACAGATCGCCGAGTCGCGGGGCGACCGGAAGCGCTCGATCGAATTTCTCCGTGCGGCACTCGCCGCCGAGAAGGTGATCAACTACGCCGAACCGCCGGACTGGGACCTGCCTGTCAGGGAATGGCTCGGACGTGCGTATTTGAGGGATGGGCAATTTGCCGAGGCCGAAAAGGTCTTTCGCGAAGAGATCGCCCGGAGCCCTCGCTGCGGCCGTGCACTCTTTGGCCTAGCGGAAGCGCTTCGGAAACAGGGCAAAATGGATTCGGCCCGGCTCGTCGAACGCGAGTTCGGGCGTGCCTGGGCCGGTGCGGATACGAAGCTGGAAATTGAGAAATTGTATCGGAAATAGGGCTTACTGGATGCGGTAAGCCTTGCCTTTCCAGACCGCAACGACCGGTTCGCTGAACCGCTGTGCGATCGAGCGGAGGCCGGAGTCGAGCTTCTGGTAATCTTCCGAGCCGCGTTGAACGTTCACGGTTGCCCCGCCGCGGTAAGCTGAGTCGAACCAAACACCGTCGCGGAGTTCAAAGTTCTTTCCGCTTACGGTTCGTCGCTGCGGCGCATCATCCTGCGGCGCGGAACGCTTTGCCGCGCGTCTTTCGGCTACACGAGCTTTCTGCGCTTCGGTAACGGCATTCGCCCGTGCCCGGTCCTCATCCCGCTGTGCCCGCTCGTTGCGGAAACTCGGCCCGCTTTGGTTCTGCACGTTGGTCGAGACGTTGGCAGCCTGCTGACGTGCGGCGAGCTGCTCGCGGATCGCATCTGCAGTTGGAGCCGGTGCGGCCTCGGCGACAACAACCTCCTCGACCGGAACCGGTGGAGGAGGCGGGCTTTGGCCTGCAGGCGGCGGGCCAGCGGCCGGTTCGATGAGTGAAAGGTCACGCTCGATCCGCGAATATTCTTCTGCCGATCGGCCGTCCGCCCGCCCGGCATTTGGGCCGCGATGGGTTCGGGCCGAGGCGATCTCGCGTTCCGGTTGATCAAGAGCGCTCGTCAGCGGCCCGCCGGGTTTTTCCTCCGGCCCGGCCTGTGAAGGAACGGCAATGTTCGCAAGCGAGTCCGCCATTGAGACCGGCGTCTCGGTCGGCTCTGCGGTCGCGGGTAAGCTTTCCTCACGCTGAACCTGCGAAACTGATGTATCGCCGCCCTGCATATTGAACAACGCAGTGTAGGCGATAAGCCCGCCGAAGATCACGATCAAGCCCGCCATTCCATAGGCAAGCTTCGGCACCGAAAAAAGCTTCCGGTACCACGGCGTTTCGCGCACTACTGCCCCTGCCGTGGCCACACTCGGAGCCGCCGAAACCGCCGGTTCCGCCGCGTTCAAGGCGATGGTATCGGCGAGTATCGTCCGGCAGCGTCCGCAGTCGGCAAAATGCGTAATGTATTTCGATCTTACAGAACCGGGAACGGCGTTCTCAGCAAAGGCAGCGATCTCTTCGGCATCGAGGTGCGGCTCCGCCCGCCCGCCCGGTTTTGCACCGAAAGCGGACATCCTTTTAAGGAGTGCGTCCATCTCTTTGTCGAATTCCATCGCCATTTTATTGCCTCATCGGGCCTCACGGGCAGGCCAATTGCCATAACCCCGCATTAAGGGAACGCTTCAGCGGAGCATTTCTTGCACCGCCATCAGGACGACGACGCCCGCCAGCACCCGCTCAAAGCTAAACCCTGTCTTTTCAGCAGCTTCCGCAAGGTGCCGCTTTACCTCCGTTTCCGTCCAGCCGTGCCGCTGGCGGAGCGTTTTTTCGACCGCTTTGCGGATATCCTGCTGTATCCGCGAGAGCTTTCGGCTGGCCGTCGCTTCATGGTAACCGAAGGTCGCGGCAATATCCTTGAGCTTCAGGTCGTCGAAATAATAAAGCTTTAGCAGCAACCGATCCTCGTCCTCGAGCGCCGCGACCGCCTCGCCAAGTGCGGAAACGACGTCCGCCGATGTGCGGCTCTCGGTCAGTTGCTCCTCCGGGTTTGCCGCGTGAGCTACGAGGCCATTGTCCGACATCGAAGCCTCGTTGGCCAGGTTCTCAAACTCACGGTCCTCTTCGATCTGGACAAGCTTTGACTGCTTGCGAAACTCATCGACCGCAAGCTGCGAAACGACCGCCCGAAGCCAACCCGCAAGCGATCCGCGGCCCGAGTAATACGCCAGCTTGGTCTTTTTCCGGCCCTCGGCATCGCGGCGGAGCCCGTGAAGCTCGGCCCAGATCGAGCCCGCGAGGTCATCCGCATCCTCGGCGTTCGAGGTCATCTTGCGGGCGGCCGAGCGGACCGTCGGGTCAAAATTTGCGACCAGGTATTCCCATGCCTCATCGTCGCCGCGTTCGCAGGCAATGATCAGGCAAAGATCATCGGCACGGATCTCGTCGATGAATTCGCGTATCTCCTGCCGGTCGGGTTCCGCTCCGCTCTTTGCGTAAAACTTCTCGAGCGAAGCTGCGACTCGCGGCCGCAGGTCATCCGCCGAGAGGCCGCGGGCATTCTCTGCACGCGAGACCACGCGGGCGACCGCTTCGCTTATCGCGTCAGAGTGTTTTTCGAGCGGGGAAACCATTTCGGGGACCGGCAAGGATTTTAGCACCATTTAATGCCCGCTGTTAGTGCTACGGTCGAACCTAAACATCTGTAAAACGGTCAACAATGATCCAAAGGAGCCTGGGTCGGAGGCTCTGAACGCGGATTTCGCGGATCAGGCGGATCTCCACGGATAGACCAAAAACATCCGTTCGATCTGCTCTATCCGCTCTATCCGCGTTCAATTGCGTTGGCGATCGTAACCGATGCGTTACAAAACGAGCCGCTTGTCGCCGGCCCGCCGCGTTACGCGGGTGCGGTCAAAATGTTCGAGCAGCGGGATGGCGAATTTCCGCGAAATGCCCGCGAGCTCTTTGAATTTCGCGACGTCGATCAGCCTGTCCGGTGCCGTTTCGGCAAACTTGCGAACCGCGGAAGCCAGAGCCTCGAGCGAGGAAGACGAGAAATAATACTCGTCGGTGACCTTCGTCACTTCGCCCGTGCGGATGAGCATCTCGAACAGCTTGCGAGCGGCCGGCGGGGCGAGCCCGCCGCGTGCTGAGGCGAGAGCTTCATCAAGCTTTGGCGGTTCGAGCCCTGCGGTTTTGTAGATCGCCGAGAGCCTTTCCTTCACCGCTCGCTCCTCGGCCGAAAGTTCGGTCCGGTGCGAGGCGAGCCGGAGAAGGTCACGCTCCGCCGCAAGTTTGCCGGCGGCGATGAGATCTTCGGCCACGGCGGCGAAAACCTCGGGCGGCAGCCGGCGAAACGCGGCCTCGCGGAGCGTTTCTCGTGGCATTCCGGCGGCGAGCGGTTCGCGGGCGTGAAATTCCCCGACCGCCTTCAAAAGCCTTGCCGAAAGCCGCTCGGCGACGCTCGTTTCAAACAAAACACCGCCAAGCGATCTGATGCCTTTCGCCGAGCCGAGAGCCTCGCCGAATGCCTCGGCGGAAAGCCCGAGCCGCGCATTCACATCTTCAGCGGTTAGCCCTCGCTCGGCGGCGGATGCGACAAAAAGCCTTAAAAGTTCGTCCGGCGTTTCCCCGGCAGCGGCAAGCGACCCGAGCCGCATGGCGGCTTCAGCAAAGTCGCGTTTTCTTACCCGCGAGGCGTGCGGGTCGAGCACCTCGCTGCCGCCGATCGTCTGCTGCGGCGAATAGCTTCGCAAGATGAATCGGTCGCCAAACCGGCACGCGACCGGCGATTCGAGCCTTAGCTGAACGTCGCCCCGCTCGCCCGGCGGAAGCTCGCCGGCCTCGTTCATCACGGCAACACGGGCAAGCACCTCGGCGGTGCCGATGTGGACGCGGATGCGTTGCCGGCTCTTGAGCGGCCGCGGCGAACCGGCAAGCAACTCGACCCGCGAATCGATGATCTGCGTCGGCCGGAGGACGCCCGGAGCCGCGAGCACCTGCCCGCGAGCTACTTCCGAATGATCGATCCCGGCGAGATTGACGGCCGTCCGCTGTCCGGCGTGTGCCGAGCTGACCGTCCGTCCGTGGGTTTGCAGTCCGCGTATCCGCAGCCGCCGGCCCTCGGGCAAAAGCTCAACCTCGCCGCCCTCACGAAGCTCGCCCGAAGCGAGCGTTCCGGTCGCGACCGTTCCAAATCCCTTTACGGTAAAACTGCGGTCTATCGGGAGAAACGCTGCGTGGCGGTCGATCTGCTCTGATTCCGCGGCTGATAGGGCCGCCTCGGCAAGCGCCGTTCGCAGCTCATCGAGCCCCGAGCCGCTTATGGAACTTACGGCAACGACCGGAGCGCCTTCGAGAAACGAACCCGCGACGAGCTCTTCGGCATCGAGCCGGGCAAGCTCGAGCGTTTCCTCATCGGCGAGGTCGCTTTTGGTCAGCACAACTATGCCGTGGCTGAGCCCGAGCAGGCGGCAGATCTCAAAGTGCTCGCGGGTCTGCGGCATCACGCCTTCGTCCGCCGCGATGACGAGCAGGACGAGGTCGATGCCGCTCGCACCGGCGAGCATATTTTTTACGAAACGCTCGTGGCCGGGCACATCGACAAAGCCGAAGTGCGTGCCTTCAAGCTCAAGCTCGGCAAAGCCGATGTCGATGGTGATGCCGCGTTGTTTCTCTTCGGGGAGCCGGTCGGCGTCGGTGCCGGTGAGAGCCCGGACGAGCGCCGTTTTGCCGTGGTCGATGTGGCCCGCTGTTCCGACGATGATATCCATCAAAGTTGCCGCTGCCAAAAACTCGAAACCGCCCGGCAATGCGGGCGGCCTGATCTTGAAATTCCGTTTCGCCCTACCGGAGGCGGAGCAAATTCTCGACCGAGACGTCCTCGTCGATCGCTTCCCAGCGAATGCCTAAGCCACCGCCGATCAGCCGCCACGCCTTCCGCTCCTGCGGCGAGGCACTCTCAAGCCGCGGAAACCACGTCAGCGGAACCGAGACGGCACGCCCATCCGCAAGCGCCACGCGAAGAGCGTCGTCGCTGCACATAACGTCCACCGCAAGTGGCCTGACATTTACCGCCGAAAGGCTCATAACGCAACAACCCGATAACTACCTAAAGATACCGAAAAACCGCCGCCCGCCGCAACCTTAGATTTGAGTTGCAGAGTTGCGGAGTTTCGAGTCCCGGCTTCAGCCGGCTTCCGATCGATCATTCTTCGGTTTCGTATTGATCGAGCTTTCGGTAGAGGGTCTTGCGGCCGATGTCGAGGAGGCGGGCGGCGCGGGATTTGTCGCCTTCGGTGTATTCGAGCGTGGCTTCGATCGCCCGGCGTTCGATCTGTTCCATCGAGGCAGGCAGTGCGATGAAGATACCTTTCGCGTTTCCATCGGCGGCGGCGACGGCGCGTTCGTGGCGGTTAACGGCCTCGGTGTCGTCGGCGGTGCGGCCGATGGCTTCGGGCAGGTCGTCGAGTTCGATCTGCCGCCCGGAGGCGATGATCACCGCACGCTCGATGGCGTTATCAAGCTCGCGGACGTTGCCCGGCCAATCGTATGCGACGAGCGCACGAAGGGCCTCTTTCGATATGCCGTTGATGTGGCGGCCGGTCTTTTCCTTTGCCCGTTCGAGAAAATGAAAAACGAGCGGGTGAATGTCCTCGACCCGTTCGCGGAGCGGCGGCAGCTTGATCGGAAATACCGAGAGCCTGTAGAAAAGGTCGCGGCGGAAACGGCCTTCCTCGACGGCCCGCTCGAGGTCAACATTGGTTGCCGTGACAACGCGAACGTCGGTCTTGATCACCTTGTTTCCGCCGACGCGGGTCAGCTCGCCGTCCTGCAAAACGCGGAGCAGCTTTACCTGTGCCTGCATCGGCATCTCGCCGATCTCGTCGAGGAAAAGCGTTCCGCCATTGGCTTCTTCGAACCTGCCGCGGCGGTCGCTCCGGGCATCGGTAAAGGCACCTTTCTCGTGGCCGAAGAGCTCGGATTCGAGCAGCGTTTCCGGAATCGCACCGCAGTTGATCTTTACATAAGGCCCGCCCTCGCGGCCGGAGTTGAAATGGATCAGGTTGGCGAGCAGCTCCTTGCCGGTCCCGCTTTCGCCTTCGATCAGAACGGTCGCATTCGCGTCTGCGACGTTGAGCGCAAGCTCGATGGCACGGCGGATCGAAGGTGCCTGGCCGATTATTTCGCTCTGTCGCTGATGGAGTTCGGACTTGAGCCGCATCACCTCGGCCGAGAGTTGGTCGCGTTCGAGCGCGGTGCCGATCTGGTCGGCGATGCCCTCGACCAAGGCAACATCGTGTTTCTCGAACGACGTAACCTCGCCCCAGACGAAGCCGAGAAGCCCATAGGTCGCTCCGCCGACGCGGACCGGGGTAAGCAATGCGGCCTTTCCGCCGAGCGTGCGGTTAAAGATGACCTTGATCGCGAGCGGAAGCTGCGAATCGGTCAGCGACTTCGTTTTTCCGTCGCGGATCAGGTCGGCGACCGCCGGAAAGGTGTCGATCCGCAGCGAGCGGCCGTGCGATTCGACCATCTTCAGCAGCTTGCCCGGCGTGATGCCCTCGGCCGTTTTAAAGGACTGGAGCGAGATGCGTTCGCCGGCGTTATCGATAACGCCGAGAGCTCCGTAATCGGCGCCGACGAGGCTGATCGCCCGCTCGAGCGCACGGTCCGAAACCTCGTTGAAATCAGAGTGCGAGTTGAGCGTGTTGGCGATCTCAAGCAGCGCGTTCGTCCGCCGAGTTTCCTGCTCCTGCGTGACGTAAAGCCGCGTGTATTGATAGCCGATTGCGAGCTGCTGGGCGATGGATTCGAGGAACTGCACTTCCTCGTCGAGCCAGACCCGCGGTTGACGCGTGTCGTGGAGCCCGAGCAGGCCGATGACCTCGCCGCTTAGCCTGATCGGTATGATCAAGAGTGACCGCGTCTCCAGCGCCTTTGCGAAGAACTTGAGCGTCGCGTCCTTTGTCTCTGCGGTGTCGTTGATCCGGATCGGTTTTGATATATCAAACTGCGTGACGAGCCGCTTGGCATCGACCGGGATGACCGTGCCTTTGCTCGAAGGGATCTTCGCATCCCGCCGCCATTCGTGGCTGATCTTCAGCTCTTTTTCATCAACAAGCTGGAGCACGTCGCAGCGGTCGGCATCGAGCATTCGCCCGATCTCGGAAACTACTACGTTCAAGAAGCGTTCGAGGTCGATGCTCTCCGGCAGGTCGCGGGCGAGCCGTTCGATGATGCCCTCGCGGGCCTCGTGCATTTGTATCTTGCGTTCGAGCG
>ERZ761602.4225-NODE-4225-length-18906-cov-4.645483_pt1 | contig 18906 bp, 11 predicted proteins | sample MGYA00512165_ERZ761602 | MGnify/ENA primary metagenome ERZ761602 (study PRJEB28899, sample SAMN02445085) | bioreactor sludge metagenome | biome: EBPR sludge; isolation source: Thorneside wastewater treatment plant | place: Australia: Brisbane, Thorneside... | reverse complement strand
GCGCGCCTTCCGCAACGGGAACTTCAGGGGTAGCCGCGGATTCCAGCGCAACGCCCCGAGACATCGCGTTCTGCTGCTCGACGGCAACCGTCTCGACGACCTGGCCCGGCGTCTGCGTCGGACGCTGCGGCACGAAGTAGTAGAAATACGTCATCAACATCACGGCCATTGTCACGAAGACAATGAGTTGATTCCGTGCTGCTTCTTTCTCTCGCTGGTCGTCGTCGTACACTCAACTCTCCGGCACGGCCCTATCCAATAGAGACCGGCACGAGGGAGCTGTTGCGCGGGAGGCGGATCAGGGTACGGGGTCGTAGCCGCCCGCATTAAACGGGTGACAACGCGCAATGCGGCAGACGGCGTACCACACGCCACGAACCGCACCGTACTTCTGAATCGCCTGGATGGCGTAGTGGGAACAGGTCGGGGAAAACCGGCAATTCTGACCCAGGAGCGGCGATAGAGCGAACTGGTAACCGCGTATGAACGCGATCAGCAATCTACCCACGGGCCACCTCGATCTCGTTGAGAAGTCGCTGCATCGCCCGCGCGCACTGTTCGTACCCCAGCTTGGCCGCATACGGCCGCGCCACTACCACCACGTGGGCGTCTTCGCCAAACTCGGCGCGGTGCTTCCGGTAGAACTCGCGCAAATACCGCTTTACGCGGTTGCGCGTGACTGCCGCGCCAACCTTGCGCGACACAGCGAATCCAAACTTCCGACCCTGACCTTCCCGCCGAAGCAAGTAACAGACGAAAGACGGCCCCACGCTCTTGCGGCCTTGCTCGAAGACCGCGACAAAATCCCGCTTGCGCGTGAGACGCTCATCCTTTGGAAACGTCTGTAAGCCCGGCACAACAGCTCGACATCCTCCAGTTACGCGGACAAACGCTTACGGCCCTTCGCGCGGCGGCGCTTGATCACTGCCTGCCCCGTCGCCGTGGACATGCGCTTCAAGAAACCGTGGTTGCGCTTCCGCTTCAATTTCGATGGTTGATAGGTTCTCTTCACAGGACTCTCCTTCGTACGCGCCTCTCGCGCCTCAACCGCTACAGCGCGGGCGCCGTCCAATGCCCAGACACGGGCCTCGCATTAAACGGAGAGTATAGTATACGAATCCGGCGGGTGTCAAAAGTGCTACGATTCGGTTTCCACACCGGCAAAATGGGGCAAAACCTCTCCAATCAGCCCATATCCTTCACGCCCTGCACACCATCAACGGCGCAGGGTGAATCGGCTGCTCGAACCCAATGTACCAGAGCTTCAGACCGCCTTTTTCGCCGATCGTCAGCGCCATAAGCCCGTCCGCGCTCACCGCGATGGGCGCGTACGCCTTATACGTAAACAGGCAGCGATGCCCGGAAGTCTCCCACAGGCGCACTTTCCCGCTATGACCCCCGGTCAGCGCAAAATGCGCGCGCTTGCTCACGCAGACCGCGGTAACGGGTTCACTATGTCCTCTGCGTCGCCCCAGCCGCTTGCCGCTCACCAGATCGAGGTACTCAAGAAACCCGTCCGCGCTGCCCGCCAACAGATACCGGCGATCGGTGCTCACATCGATCGCAAGTAACGGCGATTGGAAACTGTGAATCGCGCCGAGCTGCGCACCGCTTTTCAGATCCCAATGGATGAGCGCATTGTCGCTGCCCGCGCTCAGGAACGTCGCGCCGTGGCTGCCGAGACAAAGCGCCCTCACCTCGCCCTTGTGACCCGTAAACCGCACGCGCTCTTCACCCGTGGCGCGGTCCCACAGCCGCACAACACCATCCGCGCCACCGGACAACACACCCCGCCCATCATCCGTGAACAACACCGCGTTCACCGGTCCGCCATGCCCGCGCAAAATCAATTCACATTCGTCGCCACCTTGAGGTGAAGGCGTCTCGCCTGCAATGTCTAAACGTTGTCCTACAGCAATCCCCCCGGCATTCTCTAATCGCCAAAGCCGAACCGTGCCATCCGCGCCACCGCTCAACGCATGAATTCCATCCGCGCTGAGCGCAACAGCGCGCACGCCGCCCGTGTGCCCCGCCAATTCCGCTCGCGCGTCCCCCGCTGTGGCATCCCAGATCGTAATCACGCCATCGCCGGTTTCCGGAGCAGTCGCCGTTAGCGCAAGTTGCGCGTCCCCGCTCAGGCACAACGACGAAACGTGCTGAACAGTTTCGCCAAACTCGTGAACCAGCCGCCGCGAATTGCCGAGGTTCTTTTCCGCTTCCAACCACGCGCTGCGCACTTCATGTCCATCCACCGCGCTTCCTTTAATCATGTGAAGCAACTTCAACGCGCCGTCATAATCACCGCGTTCAAGCCGGACCTGCGCAAACATATAAATCACATTCCAATCCGTCGGCCGCTCACGGCACATGTCCCGAAGCGTGCGCATGATCGAGTGATCCGTAGTGCCGCCGCGCCGCCAATTCGTGAGCGCGAGGTTATAAATCGATTCGGGATGATTGGGCTCAAACCGAAGCGCGCGCTCCCACAACTGCACCGCCTCGTCACGCTTGCCCAAGTCGGTGAGCGATACGGCGCGATTGTTGAGGCGTCCCGTTGACGCTTCATTCGCCTCCGGCACCGCGCGCGGATACGCATGCCCCTGCGTGGCCTGATAAATCTTCATCAGCTCCGCGATAACCTCCGCCATGCTCGACGGACGCCGCGCAACGGAATCGTCGAAACACCGGCGCAACAAATCCGCCAGCACGGGCGGCATCTCGGGTATCGCCGTGTTCTCCGGACCAAGCTCGAGATAACCCTCCAACGCCTGCAACGCCGTCGGCCCCGCCATCCACGTCACATCGCCCACAAACATCTCAAGCACCACAACGCCCCAACTCCAGATGTCCGTGCCAAGCGTCAGCGGTTCGCGGTTCGCCTGCTCGGGTGAATTGTAAACCGGCGTGCCGCGCGGGCCGCCCCGCTGCGATTGCTCCCCCTCCGCATGCGTCGCCACATGCAGCGCGCGCGCGAGTCCGAAATCCGTCACCTTCGCAACGCCATCCAGCGTCATCAAAACGTTCGCGCTCTTCACATCGAGATGAATGATGCCCTGCGCATGCGCGTAACGCAGTCCCCACGCAATTTGTATCGCAATATCGAGCAATCGCCCCAACGGACTCGGCGCGTCGATATGCTTACCGTGACGTATCCAATACGAAAGATTGCCGCCCGAAATGAACTCCGCGAACACGCGCGGAATACCCCCCAGCCTCCGCACGTAGTAACAGGTCGTGATGTTCGGATGAAGCCCAAGATTGACCCACGTCTCGCACTCGCGCTCAAACAAATCCGCCCCGCGCCGCGCATTCAACGCTTCCGGCTTCGGCGATTTGACCGCCAGATCGATGTCCCAACCCCGGTGGTGCACCTGGTACACCGTCCCCATTCCCCCGCGGCCAAGCACCCGACGCACCTCATACAAACCCAAGATGACAGCGCCGTCTCGCCACTCAACAGGAACCTCGTCCTCGCGATTCGACCGCACCGACATAGTAATCCTCTCTCACCCAAGCACAACCCTCCCCACCATCCTATCTAAACAACTCCAACCAAAGCCAAGCGCAACCAGCAAAGCAACTGTCACCACCCCGCCCAACCCCAAAAACCAAGTTATTTCCTTCGCTCTATTCTTTTCGCACACCACCCATAAAAAATCCCACAAACGCTCGGACGATATTGCGTTGCGTTCATCAATGGATTTAATCTTATAAGCCGGTATGTGGCAGTCGGGGAGTGCGGGTATTGGCCGCAGGCTGCGCAGAAGCTGGCTACGCTGTTGGAACGAATTATAAGGAAAGGCGAGAAGACAACTTTGAGATGCGCATATAGGACATATCCTAAGGGGTGACCGGTGGACAAAAATCGGGTTCAATCCGTGAGGTAGTCTCGCCAAGGGCGGGACGGCCCTATATTCACCGGCACCCCGCACCGATTGTTGGCGAGCGTTCCAGCGCTATTTTACTTGTTCTCTTTTATCAATCCATCCGCTTTCTTCATTGCGGACTTACCGGCGCGAGGAGCCATTGAAGGTGTCCATGCGTGAACCGATTCATTTGCGGCCTTGAGTGCCGCGACGAACTCTTCTTTTCTTAACTCCAGATGATGAGCTTTGCTTGCCACTTTCTTTCCCATCTTTGCCTCTGCCCATGTGTTGGAGGTAGAACTGGTTTGCCGCCAATTCTTCCCGTTGGAGATATGACCACGGTAACATCGCCGTACGCAGTATGCCATCACTTTCTTTCCATCGCAAGGCGTCGCCTGTTTCTGGGTTCTTTCGCTTCAATGGATATCCCGGGCCGTGCGTCATTGAAAACAAGTCGAAGAAGCGGCGGGCTCCCACCCCTACGAATGGCTCAAAATACACCTTTTTTTCCGAACCTGGCTCTGACTGACCCGGCCCGATATAAGCTGAGTCCGCATGAAATTCAAGTGCTTTGCTTTTGTGATAAGGCTCGACGTATACAACACGCGTAATCCCTGCGGCAATGATATGCTTTGCGCAGTTATGGCATGGAAATGTCGTGCAATACAAAGTGGCTCCGGTGCATGAAATGCCATTTCGAGCACACACCATAATCGCTTCCATCTCCGCATGAACCATGCGCCCATACTCAGTAATATCGTCAAGGGGGCTTTGAACGAGTGCATTTCTCAGCTTCTCCCGAATTACTTTGTCATTGGGCAAGTCTTTGACGAGTTTCAGTACCCCTTCGATTATGCGCAACTTTTGTTTGTCATTGCTGTCGTGCCCCAATGTGTAGTCTCTACCTCCCTTGACATCCGTTACAGTCCCATCGGAATTCAGCCGCGGCCAGTACAATCCACCGCCAAACTTCGGGCAGTCATTGGCTCCAGTTGCCAGGATCTCTTCATCCCGTGCAATAACGGCGCCAACCTGGCGCGACAAATCGGCTGACCTAAGCGCCGATGTAAAGGCCATGAACATGCAATATTCGTGAAATGTCGGCGTCTGATTCGGATGGCCGAATAACAGATGGAGAACTCGCTCTATACTATTGCGACGGCGCTCTTCGCTGTCGTCCACCTGAAGATAAAAATCCGCCAAATGAAAGGTGTCACGCGTTCGTTGGCCATGTGATTTGCCATCCTCTTTCTCGTCGCGCTCAATAAGTTTGTCAGCCTGTTTGGCCGTCATCTTGGTGCCTTTTTTCATCAGGTAAGAACGGCGCTGGTCACGATACGAATTAATGCCAATCAACACAAAACCATCACCGTAGATATGCTTGAGCACTTTTACTTCTTCGGGGTGCTTGAGCGAGTTCACAATGTACGCGCGTCGTGGATCCCACGTTGGCGTTCCATCCCTAGATCTTTCCCGCTTTGAATGAATTAGGGCTGCGATGCCCAGCGCCAGGGCCATATCGCTGTCCTTGCGTGCCTCGTCGCCAGCATCCATAAACGCCAGAATACGATCATATTCGTTTCTGGGATCGTGCGGCGCTATTGGATAGAATTCCCGGATAAGGTCTGAAACGCGAACGACATGACTTTCATAGCCGTACGGCATCAGCACATCCGTTATGTCATTTACAGCCTTTTGAAGATCAGTGCCAACTGGTCCCACCAAGCCAATTACAATTTCAGAGAGTTCAAATTTGCCTGTGCGGAAGAATTTATCCGCGAGATTCGCATCTTGAGGGGGCATCGTGGCTACATTCCTGTTTTGCCTTAGGTTTCAAGTACGATTCTATAGTCCATACAGCGCGGAGACGCGCTCGTCGATTTCGCGTTCCCAGGTTTCGCAGTTCTCGCCTTTGGAGCTAATGCATTTGCATGCTAAAGAGGCAATTAGATTCTCGTCCGGAGATTTTGGTACAGGTATCGGCAAGTTCTGCACGAACTGGGTAAAGAATCTAAGCCGACCTCGTTTGTTGGAATCGCCCATCACTGTTAGGCGTTCACTGCAATACTCCCAGACAGGTGTACTGTTGAGTAGCCCCACTAAAAAATAGTTCTGATGAGGAATGATGTATGCGGAGTTTGTCTGATAGAATCGTTCGGTGTCCAAGTGAAATCGAGATTCCTTTGCTATGTCGGGAAAGACGATCTTGTTTTGTTCAAAACAGTCGTAATAAGTACACGATCGCAATTCCCACCAATAGTCTCCTTTATCTTGTCTTGAATTGAGCTCCTTCCTGAATTTGCTTAAGTGATTCAGAACCGCCGGGAATGACTCAATCTCTATACCCATTTTTGTGATTATGATCCACTTATCCCGATTCCGAATTTGCCACTTTCTGATATCGTCGCCAGCGGCGAAGGGTTTGATAATTTCTTCACTTTTGGGGTCTTTCTCGATGAGTTCAGCGCGTTTGCGGCCGTCGATGATGAAGGCCTGATTGAATCCGGTCAATACACCCCGAAATATCTGGCCGTTTACGTATTCGCCGAGCGGGATGCTGTTTTGTTTCATCTTTTCGATCCGGCTGGAGGTGTTGGCATTAGTCAAGGCCCAATCCGATCCGCTTAAGGCGGATGGGGCGAGGGCGATGCCTTTCTGGCGGATGAGAATCTGGATATTAGGGTACGGCGGCGCGAAGGAATCTACCTGTGTAAAAGTGGTGCCCGGAAGTTCATTGTCATGCTTCCCTTTGCTAGCAACGAAAATCATGGGAAATGTTGAAGCCGTCTGAAAAACAGGTAACTCGCCGAAATCCGTAATGCTGGATACATGGCAGTGCTCGACGACGTAGGCGCGCAAGGTCTTTCCGTAGTTTGCGCGGAACCATTTGTTGGAGGAAATGAACGAAAGCATGCCGCCGGGACGCAGCAATTGGACGGCGCGTATATAGAAATAGCAATAAAGATCAGCGGTGCCGCAGAACAGCGGCCCGAAAACCTTTTTCAGGGCGGGCTTGATGTCCTTGATAAGTTCCTGACGGATGTAGGGCGGATTGGCGAGAACGATGTCGAATCCACCTTCGGCGAAGACCTCGGCGAAGTCGATAGCCCAATCAAAGGCGCCCTTTGCGGCGCGGCCCTGATGCCAGCCCGCGATTTCTTCGCGGATGGTTTTAACTTCCTTTTCCCTTTCGGCCTTGTCCTTCGAGCGTGCGCGCATGTGGCGGATTTTGGCCTCGCGAAAACGATTGATTGCGTCCGACACGAAATCGTCCTGTGAGGCGTTTTCGGGATTCTCGGCCAGAACGCTGTTTCCGACCTCGATTTTGAAATCTAGATTGGGCAGTGGTTCGGGTTTCTTACCCCCATATTCGACGGCCAGCGATAGCCATAGTCGCAGGCGGGCGATATTGGTGGCGAAGTCGTCAATATCGACGCCGTAGAGGTTATTCTGGATGATGGCGAGTTTTCTGTCGTAATTGTCGCGGGAATTGGCATCGCCGGCGCGTGTATCGAGAGCGTGGGTGATTTCGTGGAGTTCGTGAAGCATGCCTAGGAGATATGCGCCAGAGCCGCAGGCGGGATCGACTACGCGGACCTCGGCGAGTTTCTTTATAAGGTCCTTGGCTTGCGGCACGGTGATGCTGGAGGCATCGTGTTCATCCACGAGCATTTCGTATCCATCGAGATATCCTTTTAGGGCTTCCTTGCACATGAACGATACGACATTGCGCGGGGTGTAGTACGAACCCGATTCATGGCGTCCAGTGACCAGTTCTTCAAAGACTTTCCCGAGCATTTCTGGATCGACGGCGACTTCGATGTCCCATGGGGTCGATTCGGTGACCGTGAAATTGTAATTGGCGAAGAGGGCGAAGAGTTTTTTGAAGGCGTCGTTTGGGATGGTGACTTTGTGCTGTTCGTCCCACTGGTCCACCATGGCGAATAGGCCGCCGTTGAGATAGGGGACCTCGCCGCAGCGATCCACGAGCAATGCGGCATCGTTTGAAGTGCGTTCTATATCGACCTGATTGAATCCGCAGAAAAACAACCAATAGAGCCGGTCGTTCAAGAATTCTTCGTTCTTTTCCTGCGCGGCGAGGAACAATTCCGGCAGATAGTTGGTATTGCCGTTGTATTTCAGCCAGCCCTTCTTCTGAATGAAATAGATAAAGAGGAGTCGGTTGAAGAGGCGTTGGGTATAGAGGCGACGGGTCGTTTGGTCCGAAATGCCGGTGATTGCCGCCTCGACCTCCTTGAACGCACCCTTATAGTCCTCGAAAAACCGCTCGGTTACTTTGCTTACGTCAAAGGCCTTCGCCCATTGTGTGGTCCAGGCTTCAACATTGCTAGTGTCATTGGGCCATTCGAGGTGTTTTAAGTTGAATTCGCAGACCGTTCGGATCGGATCGCCTGGCCCCCAACCGAAGGTAGCCAGCGGCGCGGTTTTGGCGTTACCAGCAGTTGCCTTAAAGTAGGCGAATCGGTAGTGCTGGAAACCGTGAGTGGCTATGAATAGCAGATGCTCTCGCTTCCAACTCGGCTTGCCCGTGTCGTTGCGTCGTTTTACCACGAGCCCCCGCAAAATCTTTCGCAATACAGAGGCAAGGCCTTTGCCAGATTGAACAACCTTGGAGCTCTTGAATTCGAGAAAGAAGACTCCCCATATCTGTTGTCCGCTTACAGGACGCAATTGCCGGATCTGGGCGTTCACAAGATGCTTGTTTAGACCATGAGTCTTCAGTTCTTCTTCGGTCCAATCGAAACCCAAATCTTCTGGTGCTTCGATCTCCGTGTCTACTGGCCACCCGAGTGTCTGCGATAGAAGTTCGTCCAGGAATGACTGAACGTTAGTGCATTTGCCTATTGCGGCTTCAATTTCACGCGGTTCCAGAGGCATTAATCGAGTTCCATCCAGCACTTGAGTATGGCCTTGACCCCGACGGGGGCTTGGACCTGTTTGAAGTACGAGTTCTTGACATGCTTCTCGACTTTGGCCCGAATCTCGGACAGGGTTGCGTCCGTCGCCGTTCGGTGCCGCGACGTTTCCGGGGTACTCCGGATCGCGGCGACAATTTCCGCAATGTCCGAATGGATATTTTCCGTGGCCAAATCGTACAGGTACCAGTTTGTGACCCCGGCCTCTTCCGTCCATGCCGTATTCTCGGACTCGCCTTCGTCCACGGAAATGGTCGTATCGAGAGCGGGGAGCGAATAGCAGAAGAAAACCGCCTTGGTTCCTGGCTTAGGATGTTCTTTACCGGAGAAAACGCGCCTGGGGAGCGCGTTAAGTTTTCCTTCCAGCGCGGGGTCGTCTTTCAACAACTGCTGCAGTTCGAGGTGCATGCTTTCGTCATTGCTCGGGGTTCCCTCGTAAGCATGGTCGAAGTCCCTGAGTGCTTCGTAGTCGTCATCCGGCGTCAGCAGTTTCTTGCCTTCGATGCCGAGCGTCTTGGAAATCTTCAACGTTTTCCGCGACACGAGAGTATAGAGCCGAAGCAGTTCATCGAGTTCGTTCGGCGGGAGAAAATTCCAGTAGGCGACATTGCCGCGAATCTTCTTTTGTTCCGGATGGTCGGCGAGGATTGCCGCTTCGATGTCAGGGTTCATGCGCCGATCCACGCGGCCGATACGCTGCATGAGGCGCACGGGGTTCCAGTGGAGATCGTAGTTGATCATCCGCGTGGCGTCTTGAAGGTTCAAGCCTTCCGAGAGCACGTCGGTGGCGATGAGGATGCGCGTTTCCTCCTGGCCCTTTTCCGCCAGCTTTCCGGACGATGAATCGTTGTAGTACGGCGCAAACCGCGTGATGATTTCGCCCCGATCCCGTTTGCTGGAGGAGTCCACTTCGTCGACGTGGCTGAAGCCCTGTTCCTTGAGTTCTTTTTCAAGATAGCGGGCGGTGGCCATGTACTCGGAGAAGATGAGCACCTTGTGCTGCTTGAGCACGGGATCAGTCCTGAGGAGCTTTACGAGCGCGTTTAATTTGTCGTCGTGCGCCGGCTTGAATTTCTTGAGCTCTTCCAGAAAGGTGGCGACCTGATCCAAATCCAAGAACGTTTCCGCGAGAATTTCGTCTATCTTGTATTCGTCCTCGGAGAGATCCTCGACGTTCTCCAGCATTTCGTCCGTGATGATGTCTGCGTCCGCGTCGCCTTCGTCGCCATCCCCCCAGAACTCTTTTTGATGCTGGTGAACATACCCGAGGATTTCTTCGTGCTGATGTTTCCAGCGTTCGAGCCGGTGCTTTTCGGTGGTTGATACGCTGTACTTGGTGGCGAATGCCAATAGCTTGAGCATGAGGGCCTGGCACGACATCTGAAACGCGCGCGCGGAACTTTCAAACCGCTTGAGGAATTGCACGCGGATCAAACCCACCACCTGTCGCTGCCGGTTTTCGAGTTTGGTATCGACCTCTTCGTTCGGACCGTTGTAGTAGGCCAGAGGATAGTAAATCGCGAGCGAGAACAGCGGTTTTTCCTTGCTGAAGGCGTCTTCGAGTTTTTTGAGCAGCCTTCCATAGGTCTTTTTGATTGAATAGTCTGCGACCTGCGGCGCTTGCCGGTCGGGGAAAATGGCCCGGCTGCCGCCGTGCTGTTCCTGGCTCTTACGGACGTACGCGCGGCTTCGTTGCACCACCAGCGCGCGAAACAGCGCGTCGTGCGTAAGTACTTCGCCCGCTTCAACGGGATTTAAATCGATCGGAAGTTCGGCTTGCTCCGGCGCGGATACTGTTGCCACCGATTTCTCCAGCGATTTCTCCATCTTGCGGAAATGTCCCGCAAGCGAATGAATGCCGAGCGTATTCTTGAAGTACGCGGCCTCCCGTCGGCTGAACAGTTCGATCATGTGCTGAAGATCAAGCAGGCTGTTGTTGATCGGCGTTGCGGTGAGCATGATGACTTGCTTGTCTTCGCAGAGGTTGAACATTTCCCAATATCGCGAGGGCGTATGGTGGCCGAGTCCTTTGGTGCCGGGATTACGGAAGTGGTGCGCTTCGTCCATGATGATTACGTCGGCGGTATCTTTCAGCCGCTTGACCCGCGCGCGGAAGTCGCCGGCGCGTTGAAGGTCGGTGTGGTTGTAAATCACAAGGTTTGTGAAATCGCCGCCGAGGTCGGGTAGGTATTTTCGCAAGGCCGCCTCCCAAACGGGCTTTCGCGCAGCTTTCGGCACGAAAAGGGCGACGCGTTTGCGGTCGTACATTGTGAGGCGTTCGATCAGCATCATGCCGATGAAGGTTTTGCCAAGTCCGACACCGTCGCAGAGAAATGCGCCGTTGTGTTGTCGCGAAATCTTTAACAGGGCGTGATAGCCCTCTTTCTGATACTGATCGAGATGGCGATAGATTTGGGAATGTGTTTTCTCCCACTCGTCGGCAGTGAGTTCGTGGCCGCGGAAATATTCCTGCAATGCCTTGGCATATACCTCGAACGGCGTGTATTCGCGGGTATGACGTTCGATGATACGGAGGATGTCCTCGGATATGTCCTTGGCGTCGTCCCAGTGACGTTCGTACCATTCCTGGAGTTCGCGCACTTCGCGCTGGATTTGGACGTTGAGCTCGACGTTGTCGGTCAAGCCGGGGTAGGTAAAGTTGCTGGAGCCTACGAGTGCTGTTGAACCGACGACTGCATGTTTGCCGTGGGTGATGAAGGCCTTGGCGTGGAACTTGTCTTTGGTGTAGACGCGGCATTCAATCTTGTTGGATCGGATGGCTTCGACGATTCCAGGCACGCCGTGGAGGAAGTCGTTCGATTCCTTTTCTTTCTCTATGCTGGCGTCGAGCACTTTTTCGACGTTTTTTAGGCCTTGGACAAATGCACGCTTCGTGCGCAGGCTGACTTCGTCGCCCATGAGGATGCGTAGTTTGTCGAGCTTCTGCCAGTGGCCATCAAGCGCGAGTAAGGCACCAATCTCAAAGTATCCTGTCGCTATATCGAACTTATGGGCGAGTTCGGTCCATTCTTGGAGATAACTCTTTACTTTCCAATCCGAATCGCTGTTGTCGACAATGAACAGGTCTTTCGCCCTGTTTTCGGTTTCGGTTTGCTTTCCGTCGCTCATGATTGTTGCACCAGTCTACGCGCCAATTGGGATAATTGGAACAATAGTGCGGAAGAGACTACTCGCGCAAGTTTTCGTGTCTGCACGTATTCTCTTTCGTGGTTGAAGGCTTTTTGGTTGGGCGAGATCTTCGTGAAAAGTGCAACAAGTCGAACATGTAAGTAAGGACAAGCGCCGTCCGCGTAGCGTTGCGACAACGGCTAGTCTGCGAGCCAGCAACGATGGCTATCGTTGAATCGAACTGGAGATGTCCATGAATACCCGTCCGGCAATGCATGCCAAAATGAATCTGAAACTACCTTACGCTCCCTTACCACCTCGCCTCCTCACTTCCGCAACCCAAAGGGGACTCATACCCGCGCCAAAAGGCACTCATACCCGCGCTTTGCGGGTGGCTGTCCCCACCTCGCTATCAACCAAACGCCGCCCCGTTTTTCCATTTGCACCCGTCCCAAACTCTCAACAACATTTCGCCCCTACATCGGATCCTAAAATGAACTTTTCACGATCATTTTCATGCTTCTTACGTCGAATTAACGATCTTTTTGCTGCAAAACGCGATCAATTTCGACCCAAAATAACGCAAATCACGCGCTATTCAGACACAGTCCAGTCGATCATCAAATCGCCCATCTCAAACCTGGCCAAAGACTTGGCAGATTCTTAATTCGTTTAACAGCCACCCCTACACGACTTCAAAATGCCCTTCGTTTCGCGAAATCAGCCCGGGATCACCACTCCGGAGTGCAACAGCCTGACCTAATGTGTAGAAGATGGTGACGATGAAGCGCATAAGGTAAGCTAGGCGCCGAACCTGGAAACACAACATGAAAACCTGTCCCCAATGCAGCGCGCCGCTCGAAGGACCCGGCGCAGCCAACAACGGATCCTGCGCCGCGTGCGGCGCGAAAATTGCCCCCGAAACAAAACCCATGTCACAACCGTTGCGTCTCGCGCTTGCGCTCGCGCCGGCCGTTGCGCTCTTGGGCCTGCCGATTTCTTCCCAGTTTCTCGGCGGCGACATTTTCCAAGTTCTCACGCTCGTTGCCCTTGTCTCCCCGATCTACCTGTTCGCCTGGTCATTCCTCGCGCTGAAAGCCCACTACGGAGACGCAGGCACTCGGTGGGTTCCCCGCGCATTGGCTACGCTCGCCCTGACCGTTGGCCTCGTCTTCCTCAACGCCTGTATCGCATTCGCCGGATGCGTGGTCGTGATAGGCGCGACTTCCGTCTAACGGTTAGTTGGATTACGAAGAAAAAAATCCCTCTTGGATTCCAAACGGGGTTAATGATGAAACCTGAAATCGAGCAGGGCGGATTCGATTATCGCGTCCGCAATTCTGGCTTCGGCTTCACTGATGTCCACGTAGATCACGTGCAACAGCGGAGAAAACTTTGCCGCCATTGTCCTCGCAAGCGCACGACTACGCGCCCTTTATCCGCGTGTCGTAGCCTTTCCATTCCTTTTCACGCAGGACGTATTTCTGGATCTTGCCCGTGCTGGTCTTGGGCAGCGCGATGAACTCGACCGCCGTCGGGCATTTGTAATGCGCAATCTCGGATCGGCAAAACGCGATCAATTCCTCCTGCGTCGCGTGTTTTCCCTCCTTGAGCGTCACAAATGCCTTCGGCGATTCGCCCCACTTCTCGTGCGGCACGCCGATCACCGCGCACTCCAGCACGCAGGGATGTCGATACAAAGTTTGTTCGACTTCGATCGAGGAGATGTTTTCGCCGCCGCTGATGATGATGTCCTTGCTGCGATCACGCAGTTCGATGTAACCGTCGGGGTGCATCACCGCAACGTCGCCGCTGTGAAACCAGCCGCCGCGAAACGCTTTCTCCGTCGCTTCGCGGTCGTTGTAATACCCCTTCATCACAAGGTTCCCGCGCATCACCACTTCCCCCATCGTCTGTCCGTCCGCGGGAACATCGTTCATCGCTTCATCCACCACCCGCAATCCGTCGGCCATTACAAAGCGCACGCCTTGCCGCGCCATGAGTTTCGCGCGCGAGTCCAGCGACATCGCGGACCACTCAGATTGCGGCGCGCAGATCGTGTATGGCCCATACGTCTCGGTAAGGCCGTAGATGTGCACCAGCTTCGCGCCGAGCTCTTCCATGTGTCCGATAGTCGTTGGCGATGGCGGCGCGCCGCCCGTTGTGACGGTTATCGGTTTCTCCACGCGCGCCGGGCGGGACGGCGAATTGATCAGTGCAATAAGCACGACCGGCGCACCATTGAAGTGCGTGGCGCCCTCCGACTTCACAAGTTTCCACGCCTGCTCCGGCTCAAACTTGCGCATGCACACGTGGGTGCCGCCAAGTGCAATCACGCCCCAGGTGAAGCACCAGCCATTGCAATGAAACATCGGCAAAGTCCAAAGATATACGCTCTCGTGGCGCAAACCCGATTCAAGACCCACGCCGAGCGAATTAAGATATGCGCCGCGGTGGGAAAACAGAACGCCCTTCGGCATGCCGGTTGTGCCGCTGGTGTAATTGATCGAGATGCTGTCCATCTCATCTTCCAATGCCCACGGCACGGCATCAGGACTACCCGTCGCAATGAATTCCTCATACTCCGGTCCATCCAGGCGCTCGCAGTCCGGCAGGTCGGCGCAATTCACCACCTGCTCCACGGATTGCAACTCCGCAAGTATCGGCTTGATGAGACCTGTGAACTCCGTATCCACAAAAAGAAAGCGCGCCCCGGAATGGTTCAGAATATATTTGATCTCATTGGGCGCGAGCCGCGTATTGATGCACACCAGCACGCCGCCGGCCAATGGCACGCCAAAATGAGCCTCGAGCATGGGCGGCGTGTTCGCGCAGAGAAACGCGACCCGATCGTCCTTCTTCAAGCCCGCCGCGCGCAACGCGGAGGCAAGCTGATTGATTCGCCCCACATACTCCGCATAGGTATACCGCCGGTCGCCATGCACCACCGCAGTTTTCGTCGGGTAAACGCGCCTTCCCCGCTCAATAAACGTCAACGGTGTAAGGTTGCTCCGGCAGACATGCTCAAAACCCGTCATGACCAACACTCCTTCGAAGGCGCCCAGTGAATGCATCACTATAAGCAAACCCGAAAGGCCCAGCAATACCGGAAACAGGGAGGGCGGTCGTCCTCGACCGCTCCGCCGCCGATCAACTCCGACAACAACTGGTCCTCCGCCTGCTCTCCGAAGCTTCAGCGCAAGAAAGTCCTCGGCCGCTCCGTCTTTTCGCGTCTGGACTTTCTATCCACCCATCGGCTAGCGTCTTGGCATGGCGCGCGTCGAACTACGGGTGGACGACCCCGCAAACCGGATGACCCTGCACACGTTGTTGCAGGTGGGCGGTCACGACCTCGTCGCCGATTCGCCCGACGTTATCGTTTCGGACAACATCCCTGCTTCCGTGGAACTCCTGGACGCCGTGCCCGTGTTAGTCCTTGCGAGCGCCTCTCAGATTCGCGACGCGATCGCCGCAATGCAGAAGGGCGTGTACGGCTATATCTTTGTCCCGTTGCAACCGGGCGAGGCGGATCTCATGGTTCGCCGCGCCATGGGCACGCAGGTAACCGAAAGCGCGGCCGATACAAGGCCATTACTGGATATCGAGCTCGAACACATTCAGACCGTGCTTCGTGAATGCAAAGGCAATCGAACGAAGGCCGCGCGCGTCCTTGGCGTTGGCCGAAACACGCTCTGGCGCAAACTAAAGAAAAACGCGAAATGACAAAGCAACGCGCAGGGAAGAACCGGAACGAGCCGCGACTTTCCGCCGCGTAAGTTTGTCGCTTGCATACAAATGCCGATCTACGAACAAACATACAAACCCTGGGACCCGCAATACCGCGTGCGTGGCCGATGGCTCGCCGTCGCCGCGCAGGAACTGCGCATCGCGCGAAGCGCGCCCATCTACCGACGCCTGCTGCTGCTCGCGCTCCTGCCCTTTCTGATTTGCCTGTTCATTCTCGTTGTAACCGATCTGATGACCACCAATCCCAGCGCACTGTTCCGTAACCTTGTGCGCCAGGTGCAGTTCACGAATATTGACGCGCGTTACTTCAAAATCTACCTGAGCATGACCACGCCGTTTGTTTATCTCTTCTGTCTGTTGGTCGGTGGGGGCTCGATCTGCAACGACTACCGGAACAACCTGCTTGAGGTCTATTTCGCGAAGCCGCTCACGCGCTTCGAATACTTCTTCGGCAAGCTCGTTGCCGTTTGCTACGTGCCGCTCGGACTCACCGTCGTCGGTTCCATGACACTGTTCGTGTTGCACCTTATCCTGGCGCCCGCGTCGCTGACCGAGTTCCTCTCGGCCAATCTTTGGGTTGCGCCGATGTGCGTGGCGTTCTCGCTTCTGCTCGTGCTCCCATCAGCCCTGCTCGTGATGGCGTGCTCGGCCATGAGCAAAAGCACCGGCTGGGCCTCTGTCATCGTCTGCGCACTGATCTTTATGAACACCGCATCGGCGGGCGTGCTTGCTGAAGTGCTCGATGAGCGCAACCTGCGCTGCCTCAGCTTCGTGCGCAGCATTATTCACATGGCCGATGTCATGTTCGGCGGTCGCACGTGGATAACCGTGCCGTGGTATTACGTCGTGGCCGGAATCTCCACTCTCGCAATGGTCTGCGCGTTGATCGTACTGCGCCGCATCCGCTCCGTGGACATTGCATCATGAACGCGATCACGTTTGAATCCGTCTCGAAGTGGTATGGCGAAGTAGTCGCGCTGAACAACGTAGATTTCACCATTGGCACCGGCATCACCGGACTGCTCGGTCCCAATGGCGCGGGCAAATCCACAATCATGAACCTCTGCACCGGGCAGGCGCGCCCGAGCAAGGGCGCTGGAAAAGTGCTGGGCGAATCCACCTGGTGCAACTACGCGCTGCTGCGTCGCATTGGGCTCTGCCCGGAGCGCGAAAACTATTATGACGACATGACCGGCTTCGAGTTTGTCTATTGGCTGACGCGCTGTACCGGCATGTCGCCGCGCGCCGCGCGCAAGGCCGCGTTAGAGAGCATTGAGCGCGTGGGAATGACCTCGCGCATGCACGACCCGATTTCCGCTTACAGCCGCGGCATGCGGCAGCGCGTGAAACTCGCGCAAAGTTTCGCGCACAGCCCGGATGTGCTTTTTCTGGATGAACCCATGACAGGACTCGACCCGATGGGCCGTTCGGCCATATTTGAGCTGATTCGCGAGTTGGGCCGTGAAGGCAAGTCGGTGATCGTTTCCAGCCACGTGCTGTACGAAATCGAAAGCGTGACGCAAACCATCGTGCTCATCAATCGGGGCCGCGTACTGGCGCATGGCGACGTGCGAGAGGTTCGCGCGCTGATAGACGCCCACCCGCACTCGGTAACGGTGCGCTGCGCGGAACCGCGAAAACTCGCCACCGAACTTATCGGCGATCCGAACATGGTAAACGTAAAATTTGGGGACGACGGTGCCGTCACGTTCTATACCAGCGATGCAAACGCCTTCTACGACCGCATGAACGTCCTGCTTGCGGATCCCGCGCTCGGCGTCCGCAGTGTGCATTCCCCCGACGATAACCTTCAGGCAGTCTTCGAATACCTGGTGCGCTAGCGAAGACACCGCGCGCGGCGGGGACTCTCACGCGCAGCCCGATGACCCCAGTAGTTAAAGAAGCACCGCAACCTCGCGCGTGGCTGTTCCCATCACCCCACAAAAAATTGGAGCCCAGCCAGATCCGTCCTCGCCTCCTACGCGATTTCGGCCGGATTTACCATTCAAGACTTGCGGCGGTTTGGTACTCCGTCACGCGCGTCTCGAAGAAATTCTTCTCTTTGCTCAAGTCGATCGTCTCACTCATCCACGGGAACGGATTGCGCGATCCATAGACCGCGCGCAACCCGATGCGTTCCAGACGACGATCCGCTACGTGTTGAACATACTCGCGGAAGAGGTTCGCATTCAAGCCGAGGATACCCTTGGGCAGGCAATCCTCCGCATACTTGATCTCGTAGCCGACAGCTTCGCGAATCATATCGCAGATTTCGTCCTGCAATTCCTGCGTCCACACGCCCGGATTCTCTTCTTTGATCGTGTTGATAAGATCAATACCGAAATTCAGGTGCGTCGTTTCATCGCGCAGGATGTACTGGAACTGCTCGCCGATACCGGTCATGCGGTTCTGCCGGTGAAAGGACAGAATCATCACAAATCCGCTATAGAAGAAAATGCCTTCCATGATCACGTAGAAACCGACGAGGTTTTTCAGGAACTGCTGAATGCCCTCCGTCGTTTCGGTCGTGAACCCATCGCGCAGCACGTCCGCCGTGAGCTTCATAACGAACTGGTCTTTCCCTTCGATGGAATCCACTTCGTGGTACATGTTGAAGATTTCGCGTTCGTCCAGCCCGAGCGATTCCACGATATAGTGAAACGTGTGCGTGTGCACCGCCTCTTCAAAGGCCTGCCGCAACAGGTACTGACGCGCTTCCGGGTTGGTGATGTGCTTGAAGATCGCCAGCACAATGTTGTTTCCCACCAGGCTCTCGCCCGTGCTAAAGAACCCAAGGTTGCGCAGAATCACCTGGCGCTCCGCGTCGCTCAGCGCGTCGGACTTCCACAGCTCGATGTCCCGCTGCATCGGCACTTCGCTTGGTTGCCAATTGTTGTTGCACCCGTTCAAATAGTGTTCCCATGCCCAGTGATACTTCAACGGCATGAGCTGGTTTACGTCCACCTGCTTGCAATTCAACAGGCGCTTGTCGTCCGCATTGATCCGCTTCGTCAGATCATACGGCTGTGGCGCCACCCCCGTGGCTGTGCAACATGCTGACATCGTCTTTCTCTCCTTCCCGTCTATTTCCGCTTCTTGCTACTTGTATCTCAGTATGACCGCGCCTTGCGTTGCGCGCGAGCTTATTCTGATTGAATTAAAATCGAATCGTTGAGAATCATTGCCACGAATGCCGCGCCTGCTTCCATCGGCTCCACCGGATCGAG
>ERZ761602.4224-NODE-4224-length-18906-cov-66.327993_pt1 | contig 18906 bp, 19 predicted proteins | sample MGYA00512165_ERZ761602 | MGnify/ENA primary metagenome ERZ761602 (study PRJEB28899, sample SAMN02445085) | bioreactor sludge metagenome | biome: EBPR sludge; isolation source: Thorneside wastewater treatment plant | place: Australia: Brisbane, Thorneside... | reverse complement strand
CATTGATATTCCTAGAGTTAAGGCCGGTTTTAGGCGATAATCTAGGAAAGACCCTACCTTTTACTTTTCACCTTTTACGGCGGCGTTTGCCGCCACTCCGAAATGCTCCGCCACCAGCGCACGGAGGGCGGAAGGATCGAGATCGGGGCCGATGCACACGAGGGACGAAGCCACCCGGCGGAGATCCGGCACTTCAAGAGGGTCCACCAGCGGACTCGACCCTGTTCGCTCGAAGAGCCAGCGGCTCCCCGGTGCGTCGGCGAGTCGGACGAGGGCCTTGGCACGGACCACCTCGGCGGGAAGGGACTCAAGCAGGCAATGCAGCGCGGCTCGCGGGAGGGGGCTGTCGGGCAGGGGCACGAGCACGCCGGTGAAGCGATGTGACAGGCCGTGGACCTCGTCGTGCCGATGGGCGTGGCCGCTCCCTCCGCCGGGGTTCACGGTCTGGAGCGGCTCGGGTTCGGTCCCGCAGCGGAGGGTCAAAGCGGTCCATTCCTCCGCGAAGGAAGCCGCGTTCACCCGGACGGCGCGGGGGTTCACCGCCGCGACCTGCTCCGCGAGGGAGCGGATCTCGCGGGCGGTGAGCGATTCGGCGTGGGTGAGGATCCAGTGCGTCGCGGTTTCGAGCTGTCGGCGCTCCAAGGAATCCCAAGGGCCACGACGCCCCCAGTAGCGGGCATCGACGACCCCGGCCTGCCAGCGAGGGAAGAAGGGCAGCTTCTCCTCCAGAAGGGTGAAGGCCTCCAGCAACGGCAGAGGGTCGGCGGTACCGTTCAATTCGACAAGCAAGGCGTCGCCCGAGCTGTCGCGGGCCTTGAGGCAGAAGGCGACGAGCTCGTCGAAGCTCTCGCAGCAGGCGCAGCTCGCCGCGATGGGGGCGATGGACGCGGCTCCCGCCGGAAGGGTGGCAGCGTCGAGATCGGCGTTGGCGAAGTCGTTGAGAATGACGTCCGCCGCCAGCCCGACCCGGCGATGGGCGGTCACGAGGGAACGGAGCAGGGTCGTCTTGCCCGCGCCGAGGAAGCCGGTGAGGAAGAGGAGGGGTTTCACTGGGAGGGGTCACGAGTCATGGGTCACGAGTCACGAGAGGATTCCGCGATCCGCTCGGCGAGCCGCCCGAGGCACTCGCGCCAGAAGGCGGTCTCCATCGCTTCGTAGCGGATCGTCTCCTCGTCGAGCTGGGTGGTGAAAAGCACGTTGCTTGGTTCTTCGAGAAGCTCTTGAAACAAGGCCTGCCGCAGATAGGCGGCGATGGGGTCCTCGTGCCGCAGAAGCGCCTGCGGATCGCCTCCGAACGATTCGATGCGCAGGGCCTCGACGATGCGGAGCAGCGCGTCGCGATCGAGGGGCGATCCGATGCGCCGCGCGCTGGCGCGATGCTCGCGCACGAGGGCGAGGAGACGCCGCACGATCCGTTCCCCTTCCCCGTCGCGGTCGTCAATGGGTTGCGACCGGGCGGGACGCCCGAGACGGGAGAAATCGAGTCGCAGGATCTCGACTCGCGGCGGGAGGAAACAGCGCGGCTCTTGCGGGACAGTCTCCTTTCCGGGGAGGAACATCGGATCGTCGTGGTTCATTGCCAAGGTGGTGTCGGGATGAAATGGCGCGGCATTAGTGATCACATACCGGGATCATGGTAGGGACGCCTCGCTGAGGCGTCCGCCATCGTCGCCCTGATCGTTCTTCCGGCGGACGGCTGAGCCAGCCGTCCCTACCGCGCTTCGCTTCCTGAACGGGGCCATTTCCTTGTTTCGTCGATAACATGCTTGAATGCCGTTTACGCCGAGGCATGTCGCCAGGCGTATTCCATCACCGTGCCGGTCGCGTCGATGGCCATGTCCCACACCGGGAAAGGATCGGGGAAACGTGCCTTCCACTCCTCCTCGTCCATCGCCAGCTCCTCCTCGGTCAGGAGGGCTTCGTCGAACATCGCGACGAAGGCCTCGCGGTTCATGTCCGAGCCGATCAGGACGATCTCCTGTCGGCAGTCGCCGTTCGGCCCTTTCGAGACCTTCTCGATCTCGGCGAGCTGGGCGGGGTCGTCGGGCCAGTGCTCCTTCGGCACCGCCGCCCAGAAATAGCCAAGGCATTGGCTCCGGCACATCGCCCCGGCCTGCGACCAATAGCCCGCCATCGGCAAGCGTGTCGCCAGCCAGAAGAGGCCCTTCGAACGGACCACGCCGGGCCATTCCCGATGGAAAACCTCATGGAGCCGCTCCGGATGGAAGGGGATGCGGCGTTCGTAAATGAAATTCGAGATGCCGTATTCTTCTGTCTCGGGCGTGTGCTCGACCAAGGAATCGAGCCAGCCCGGCGTGGCCTCGGCCTCGTCCATGCGGAAAAGTCCCGTACCCATCACCGCATCGAGCGGCACCTGGGACTCGACCGTCTCGTGGATCCTCGCCTTGGGGTTGAGGGCGTGGACGATGGCATGAACGCGGCGGCGCTGCCCCTCGTCGATCAGGTCGGTCTTGTTGATGAGGATGACGTTGGCGAATTCGACCTGATCGACGAGCAGATCGACGATCTTGCGCTCGTCTCCTTCCCCCATGGCCTCGCCCCGGTCGCGCAGGTCCCCGGCGCTGCCGTAATCGTCGAGGAAATTCGGCGCATCGACGACGGTGACCATCGTGTCGATCTCGGCGAGGTCGCCGAGGGAGAGGCCCTCCTCGTCGCGGAAGGTGAAGGTCTCCGCCACGGGCATGGGCTCGCTGACCCCGGTGGATTCGATGAGAAGATGGTCGAAGCGACCCTCGCGGGCGAGTTTGCCGACTTCGAGGAGCAGGTCTTCCCGCAGGGTGCAGCAGATGCAGCCGTTCGACATCTCGACCATCTTCTCCTCGGCGTGGGAAAGGGCCGCGTCGCCCGAGCGGACGAGGGCGGCGTCGATGTTCACCTCGCTCATGTCGTTGACGATCACGGCGACTTTCTTGCCCTCGCGGTTGCGGAGGATATGTTCGAGCAAAGTCGTCTTCCCCGAACCGAGGAAGCCGGAGAGGACGGTGACGGGAAGCTTGCGGGGGACGGAGGGGGGAGATACAGCCATAGGAAACGGCGGATTTTATCGCAAAAAAATTGCATTTGCAATCAAATTGCGAAATTCCGCCACATCCCGGTGGCCCCTGCCTTAGCTCAAGCCCTCGCCGCTTCGTCCGCCCCGCCCGGCCCCGCGAATCAGCAGGGTGATCTCGCCTTTGGGGGGGCGTGCCGAGAACTCCTCCGCGAGGGACTCCGCCATGCCCCGGTGGTAGGTCTCGAACTTTTTCGTGAGCTCCCGAGCCACGCAGACTTCGCGTTGCGGTTCCAGTTGGGCGAGGATTGCGAGGGTCCCGGCGAGACGGTGGGGGGATTCGAAGTAGATCGAGGTCTCGCGCCGGGTGAGGGCCTCGCCCAGTTCGCTGGTCCGTCTGCCGGATTTGACGGGGAGGAAGCCGCCGAAGTAGAAGGCGTCGCTCGGCAGGCCCGATCCGGCGAGGGCGGTGACCACGGCCGAGGGACCCGGCAGGACCTCGACCCGCACCCCCGCCTCGTGCGCGGCGTTCACGAGCCGGTAGCCGGGATCGGAAATCCCCGGCGTCCCGGCGTCGGAGAGATAGACGACCTTCCCGCCCTGCGCCGCGCGCTCGACGAGGCTCCGCGCTCGAGTCTTTTCGTTGTGGTCGTGCAGCGCCACGAGCTCCTTTCCCTGGATGCCGAGATGGTCGAGCAGCCGCCGCGAATGGCGGGTGTCCTCGCAGGCGACGACGCAGGCCGCCCGGATCGCCTCGACCGCCCGGTGGGTGATGTCGCCGAGGTTTCCGATGGGCGAGGCGACCAGTTGGATCAGCCCATTGGAGCCGGGAGGGTTCACGGAGGCAAGAGGAGGGGCCGACCGGGGGGGTGCGCCCCGTCACCAGCCGTTGGCGATCTGGGAGACGATTTTGTCGGCGGCGTTTTCGGCGGCTTGGGCGATGGCGTTGCGCTCGCTGACTTGGAAGTTGTTGTCGACGAACTGGATCGTCTCGCCGACCACCCTGCCCGGCTTGGAGAGGAGGGTCTCGTCGTCCTCGGCCGCCTTGCTCAGCTTGCCTTTGCCCTCCGCGTTGCCCCGGCCGCGCCATCCGTCGATGCGCTCCCCGGTGACGGGATCTTCGAGATGGTATTCCACATGGAGATAGACGTTCAACTCGCGGGAGCGGAGCGTGTCGGTCCGGTCGGCGCGGAGCTGCCGTTTGTCGACGTCGATGATCGTTCCCACGAGCACGGCGTCGGCGCTGGACTTGTTCGAGACCCGGTAGGTGCCGTCGGACTGGAGCTTGATGAGGACGGCGTTGGTGACGAGGCTGGAAAGACGCGGCTCCAAAGTCTGGTTTTTGAACGGGGGGACGTGGAGCTTCTCGATCCCGGCGAAGGCGGCGGGCTTCGCTGCGCCCAACTGGTATCCCGCGCAACCGGAGAGAAGCGCGCCGGAGACAGCGACGAGGAGAAGGCTGGGGATGGGAAGCTTCATGGGGATGGAGTCCTGCTGCGGGAGGGGGGAACCCTCCGCGGAAGGGGGTTCCAACCGGAATGCTAGGCGGGAATGGAGAAAAGACAAGCCGGAAGCTGCGTTCCCGACGGCGGTCAAAATCCCTTCCGCCAGAGGAAGTCCAGCCCGTAGTCCGGGTAGTGGGCCTGCACGATGAAGGCGACGAGGAGGTAGTCGACGACGAGATGCACGATGAGCACCCAGAGGAGGCCCTCGGACTTCTCGAACATGGCCCCCTGCGTCCAGGCGAAGAGGAAGACGATGAGGACGCCGCAGCCGGTGAAGGCCATGTCGAAGAGCACGGCGGTGTAGAGCACGGCTTGGATCGCGTTGGCGACGCGGAAGGCGAAGAGGGAACGGAGCAGGGCGAAGGCGGTGTTCACGAAGAACAACTCGTCCCAGACGCCGACGAGGTTGATGCCGATGAAGAGCCGCCGGATCTCGGAGGGGGCGGGTTCTGGCCCGAGGGTCCAGTGGCGGAAGAGCTCGTCGTCGAAGAGGGTCCGGTTGCCCCATTCATACCCTTTGAGGACGAGCCAGGCGAGGGGGACGGAGAGGATCGTGTAGACCAGGTCGATCTTCCGCCACCGCAACGGGAGGAAGCGGTAGCGGATGACGCCCGGGTCGCCGAGGCGCTGGAGGAGGGCGGGCAGGGCGATGACGAGGGTGAAGGGGACGCCGACTTGGAGGAAGTTCGCGTTCGAGAGCGAGGGGTTGATGTCGCAGGCGGCGAGGACGGCGACGCAGCCGAGGAGGATGCCGAGGCGCCGCCGCAGCTTCGGCTCGGGGTCGGTGGCGACGAACCAGGCGCAGAGGGCGAAGGCGGGAATCCCCGCGATCCAGAGCGAGGCGGGGATGAGCAGGATCGTCGCCACGGCGAAGGAGGCGAGCAGCGCGAGGCGGCGCGGGGTGGTTTCGAGTGGAGGTTCCGTTTTCAGGGCGAGGGAGGTCCGGGAGGCCGTCGGGAAACATTCTCCTCGGGGCCTCCGTTGACAAATGGCATGGAACTTGCTTTCCTTACGCTGCGGTTACTCAACCCGAAGTTCGTCGCCGCAGGCGCAGGACGCTCAGGCAGTTGCAGGGCTTCGAATCCAAAAACAAAAAAAACTAGAACATGGCAAGAATCAAACTGGAATACATCTGGCTGGACGGATACGAGCCGGTGCCGAACCTCCGCGGCAAGACGAAGATCGTCGACGGCGACCCCTCCGCCTTCTCCCTCGCGGACTGTCCGATGTGGGGCTTCGACGGCAGCTCCACCCGGCAGGCCGAGGGCAAAAGCTCGGACTGCTTCCTGAAGCCCGTGGCGCTCTACCCCGACGCGACCCGGACGAACGGCTTCGTCGTCCTCGCCGAGGTCCTGATGCCCGACGGCGTGACCCCGCACCCCTCCAACATCCGCGCCACCATCCCCGACGATCCGGGCCTCTGGATCGGCTTGGAGCAGGAGTATTTCCTCTTCCAGGACGGGCGCCCCCTCGGCTGGCCGCAGGCCGGCTACCCCGATCCGCAGGGCGAATACTACTGCGGTGTCGGCAGCAAGCAGGTCGGCGACCTCGCCCGCGCCATCGTGGAGGAGCACCTCGACATCTGCATCGCCGCCGGCATCAACCACGAGGGCATCAACGCCGAGGTGGCGAAGGGCCAGTGGGAGTTCCAGGTGTTCGGCAAGGGTGCCCAAACCGCCGCCGACCAGATTTGGGCGGCCCGCTACTTCCTCCAGCGAATCGCCGAGAAATACGGCGTCGATGTGGTGCTGCACTGCAAGCCTTTCCAAGGCGACTGGAACGGCTCCGGGATGCATTGCAACTTCTCCACCGACTACATGCGCGAGACGGGCGGTCAGGCCTACTTCGAGTCGCTCATGGGCGCCTTCGAGAAGTATCGCGACGAGCACATCGCCGCCTACGGACCGGACAACCACCTGCGTCTCACCGGCCTTCACGAGACCCAGTCCATCGACAAGTTCAGCTACGGCGTGGCCGACCGCGGGGCCTCCATCCGCGTGCCCCACTCCTTCGTGAACAACGGCTACAAGGGCTACCTCGAAGACCGCCGTCCGAACTCGCAGGCCGACCCCTACCAGGTCGTCGCCCGCGTTTCGAAGACGATCGCGACGGTCGCGCCCTGATCCCTCGGAAAGCACTGATCTTTTCCGGAACGCCGCGGTCGCAAGACTGCGGCGTTTTTCGTTGGGCCCGGCAGGGAAATTCGCGTTCCTGGCGGTGCATGTCAGCGGGAATGATGGGTGGTGCGTGGAAGAACGCGCCAGCTGCTGTAGCCGCGCTCAGTGAGCGCGGACCGGACGTCCCTGCGACGCCCGACCGAGATCGAAGACCTCGGCTCTACAAGGTTCCGCCTTCGATGATTTCACCCATCATTCTTGCGGCTGATATGAGCCACGAGTTTTTTTCAGACGCGAATGACCGCAAATCTCCGCGAATCAGGTCCAACGAAAAAATAGCCACCCCTCCTACGCCTCTCGCTCGACGAACCGCACGACTCGCTCGTCCAGCTCGACCCTGCGTCGTTTCGCCCGGCGCAGGAGCTTCATCGCTTCGCCGCGGCGTTGAAACACCTCCGCTTCCAGCCAGATCGCCTTTTCGTAGGCCTCCGCCTCGCCGGGATGGGCGCGGAGGATCTTCCGGTACTCCGCGAGGGCTTCCTCGTAGCGGCCCTCGTTCACGTAGTGGGCGGGGAGTTTCAGGTTCAGGATCGGCTTCTCCAAACGCCCGCCCGGCGAGAAGAGCGAGTCGACCATCCTCAGGAGGGGTTTCGTCGCGAGGTGGAGGATCATCGGCCAGAGCATCGCGATGCCGGCGACAAAGGCCGCCGCTCCGAGGAGAAGGCGCGGCACGTCGATGGGGTCCTCCGTTTCCTGCGGGATCACCAGATACCAAGCCAACCCCAAGAGAACGAGGCCGACGAGCCAGCGGACCAAGGCGAGGAGGAGGTCGCGGGACATGGCGTCGATCCCGGGGTTGCCGCTCCGTCTACCACCACAGCGCCGCGCACACCGCGATCACCAGCCCGTAAGCCGCGCCCGCGAGCGCGCCAGCCCGGTAGCGGCCCTCCTTCGCGAGGACCCACTGGATCTGGTCGCGCAGCAGGTAGGGCATGCCGACCCAGAACATCCCCTTCACGGCGATGGCGTAGGCGAAGGCCACAAGGAGGAGACGGGTCTGCGGGTCCTTGAGGAAGGCCGACTCCAGCATCGGCGCCGCCGCGAGGATCATGAGGAAGCCGAGGGAGCGTACCGCGAGGAACTCCTTCACATAGACGATCACCCCGACGCACATCCCGGCGATGAGGAGTTGCACGGGGCGCTCGACCTTGAAGAACTCCCCGAGGTCCATGCAGGACCAGATCACGAAGGTCCAAGCGAAGGCGATGACGGCGAGGACGGGGCCGATCTTCTCGTTGCGGGGGAAAGCCCTCAACCAAGGCTGGACCACCCCCGGCTTCAGCAGGGCGAAGAGATGCGTGGCGAGCAGCCAGAGACCGACGAGCAACCCCGTCAGCTTCAAGGGGAGGCCCGGCTCGTAGAGCAGATTGTAGAGCGCCTGCATGGAGGGGAGGAGAGCGCTCAGGTTCCGACCGTTTCCGCCATTTGCAAGGCCGGATGCGCCTTGGCCGGATGCATGACGGAGGCGCCGTAGAGGGTGTAGCCCGAGCATTCCGTGATGTGGATGTCGAGCAGTTCGCCCGCGAGCCGTCCCGCGTCGCCGTCGAAGATGACGATGCGGTTCGTGCGGGTGCGGCCGGAGAGGCGTGCCGCGTTGTAGCGGCTCGGCCCTTCGCAGAGCACTTCCTGCGTCGTGCCGACCTGGGCGTGGTTCTTGCGCTCGACGATGGAATCGACGAGGGCGAGGAGGTCCTGGTTGCGCTCCTCCTTGACCCGCTCGGGGAGCTGGTCCTCCATCGCCGCGGCGGGCGTGTCCTTGCGCGGCGAGTAGCGGAAGACGAAGGCCTGATCGAACTGCACCGTCTCGACCGCCTTCTTCGTCTCCAGATAGTCCTCCTCCGTTTCGCCGGGGAAGCCGACGATGATGTCCGTGGTGATGGCGATGCCGGGCCGGGCCGCCTTCATCCGCTCGCAGATTTCGAGGAATTTCGACGCCTTGTAGGGGCGGCGCATGAGCTTGAGGATGCGGTCCGAGCCGGACTGCATCGGGAAATGGACGTGGTCGACGAGCTTCGGCAGGTAGGTGAAGGCCTCGATGACATCCTCCTTGTAGCCGATGGGGTGGGGGGAGGTGAAGCGGATGCGCTTGATCCCGTCGATCTCGTGGACGGCTTCGAGAAGCTGCACGAAAGGGCTCTTCCCGTCGATCTTGGGAAACTCGTGCCGTCCGTAGAGGTTCACGATCTGTCCGAGCAGGGTCACCTCGCGCACCCCTTGGTCGGCGAGGCGGCGGCATTCCTCGACGATCCCGGCGATGGGACGGCCTCGCTCGGGGCCGCGGGTGTAGGGCACGATGCAGAAGCTGCACTTCATGTTGCAGCCCTGCATGATGCTGACGAACTCGCTCACGCCGTGGGCCTTCGCGACATGGTCGCGGATCGTGTTCTGCGAGCCTTCCTCCTCCTCGACATCGACGATGGGGCGGCGCAGGTCGTCCATCTCCGACTCCTCCTTCGCCCGCATCAGTTCGACGCAGTGGTCCACGACGCGGTGGTATTTCTGCGTCCCGGCGACGAGGTCGAGATGGGGCACCTCCTCGAGGAGCTGCGGGCCGCGGCTCTGGGCCATGCAGCCCATCATGCCGAAGACGAGGCGCGGGTTGCGCTTCCGAAACTTGCCGAGGTGCCGCATGTTGCCCAGCGCCTTCTGCTCGGCTTGGTCCCGCACCGAGCAGGTGTTCATCAGGAGGACGTCGGCGTCGTCCGGCTGTGGCGTGATCGTGAAGCCCCGCTCGACGAACATCTGCGCGACCTGCTCCGAGTCGCGCTCGTTCATCTGGCATCCGAAGGTTCTGAGATAGACTTTCGGCATCGGGGGCTTAGGAGACTGTTGAAAAACCCCGCAATGAAAAATCTGGCGATGTTTTTGTCTGGGAAGTCAGCGGCTTCGCCGGTTGCGTCGTGGATCGACCCTGCGGGCTGCGGCCCTTTTCCCGCCTGGCTTCGTTGCTCCTCAGTCGTGGAGCCCGCTCCACTCCTTCGTCGCGCCTCACCAAGCGGGAAAATGTCTCGCAGTTTTTCATCACGGGGTTTTTCAACAGTCTCCTAGGAGCCGTGGGGGCGCTTCTCGATCACGGCGTAGGCGTTGTGGTTGTGGATGGATTCGAAATTCTCCGCCTCGACGCGATACCAAGCCAGTCCCCCCTGCTGGTCGGAGGCGGCCGCGACGTTGCGGACGAGATCCTCGACGAAGACGGGATTGTCGTAGGCCTGCTCGGTGACGTGCTTCTCGTCGGGCCGCTTCAGCACGCTGTAAAGCTCGCTGCTGGCGCAGCGCTCGACGAGGCGGACGAGGTCCTCGATCCAGACTGGCTCCCCGGAGAAGCGGACCGCGTAGGTGACGATGCCCCGCTGGTTGTGTGCGCCGCGGGCGCTGATCGCCTTCGAGCAGGGGCAGAGGGTCGTCACCGGCACGAGCACGGTCACGGTGAACTCGGTTTGCTCGCGGGTGGCGTCCACGTCGAAGACCACCTCGTAGTCGATCATGCCGACCCGCCGCGTCACCGGGGCGGATTTCTTCAAGAAGAAGGGGAAGCGGAACTCGACGTGGGCGCGCTGCGCGTGGAGCCGCTCCAGCAGTTCGGCGGGGATGCGGGAGATGGTGTGGACGTCGAGGACGGGGCCGTGCGAGTTCAGCACCTCGACGAAGCGGCTCATGTGCGTGCCCTTGTATTGCTCCGGCAGATCGACCGCCATGGAGATCGTCGCGACGGTGCCCTGCTCCGAGTTCGCCTTGTCGCGGATGCGGAGAGGGTAGCGCAGGTTCTTCACCCCGACCCGGTCGATGGCGATGCGGCGGGAGGAGGGTTGGCTCTGGATGTCGGTGAGGGTCTCCATGCAAGACGAAAAAGACGGACAAGCCCCAAGAAGGCGGGCTTCGGATTTCGAGCTTCGGGTTTCGGATTTCGAACCTCACCAAGCCGGATCCAGGCTCCACTTGGCGGCGAAGGGCTCCAGCTCGGGGCGCATCGGCCAATGGTCGGGCTGCGGCTCGCGGCCCTCGTGGCGGACGCTGGCCCCCTTGAGCTCCATGCAGCCCTCGTTGTTGCCGATGTCGAAGATCTGCCGCACCTCCTCGGGAGTGAAGGTGACATCGGGCAGGGCGGCGAATTCCGAGACCTTCTCCTCGATGGGGCGGGCGTCCTCCCCGGCCTCCTGGATGAAGGTCGGCCCCACCGACTTCACCGGGGCCTGGCTCAGGTTCCAGGCGCAGGCGAATTGCAGCATCGTCAGCCCGTATTTCTCCGCGATGGGGCGCATCCGTTCCAGCTTCTCGTTGCCGTGCTCGATCCATCCGGCGGGACGGTAGGTGCGGTGGTCGCCGTCGCGGAAGAAATGCCCCGGCTTCACGTCGTCGTGGAAGATCCCGCCGTAGTCGACGACGCGGGCGAGGATGTCCACGCCGAACTCGTTTGCCACCGGCAGCACGTAGCGGCCCGGCCAAGGCTCCATGGGGTTGAGGATGATCATCGCCCAAGAGAGGTGCTCGTGGAAATGCTCCAGGCAGTAGGCCATGTCGATGGCGAAGCCGTTCGCGGGTCCGGGGGCGATCCCCGTCATCTCCGCGAGGCCTTTTTCGCGCAGCCCGGCCATGGCCTCCCACACCGCCGGGGAGGAGTAGCCGATGGAGTCGGGATTGTGGAGCATGACCACGTCGAAATGGTCCGTGCGGCAGCGTTCCGCGCATTGCGCCGTGGCCCGTTCGAGGTATTCCGCGTAGCCGTCCGGGCCGCGCAGGGCCGGGTCGGTGAAGCGGGCGTAGCCCTTCGCCCCCGCCCGCATCCCGTCGTAGATGTCGTGGCCGATCATGGCGACGAGACAGTAGCTGTCGCGGTCGTAGCCGGCGAGGGCCTCGCCGAGCAGCTCGTCGCCCTTGCCGATGCCGTAGACGTCGGAGGTGAGGAAGGTGCGCACGCCCTCGTCGTAGGCGCGGCGGGCGAGGTTCTTCCAGCGGTCCTCGTCGAGGCGTTGGCCGAAGTGCATGAAGCGGCCCCCGCTCCAGGAGCCGAAGGCGGTATTCGTCGGGTTCATGGGGAACCAAGCGCTAAAAAGCGTCCGGGGTCAAGTTGCGGGAAGGAGGGGACGGGATTTGGGGGCTTGTTCTTGAGGCACCATTACTATCCGATGAGGGGTGCCGGGTAGGGCGGTTCGGCTCGAACCGCCGGAAGGGCGCTCTTGGATCCTTGTGAGCCCAACCCCCGACCGGGCCGGTCGGGTCTACCTGCCAGCCGTTTTCGGAATCTGCAAGACCTTGGAAGGTTCCAGGTAGAATCGATTGGGGTGCCGCTTGACTGCTTCCATGCGGCGCAAATGGTGCTCAATGCCGCCCCTCGATTTCCTTGCGGAGTTTTTCTGAAAACCCTCTACATTTGCCCTCGTGCCAGATCCTTCCGCATCCACTTGCCTCCGTCTGGGGCGGTCCGCCGCAGGGGCGGCTTTTGCGTGCCTGTGGTGCGGGCTGGCTGCGGCCCAGGAGCAGGGAGGAGGTGTCTCCGCCGGTCGGATGGAACCCCGCTCCTCCGTCGAGCAGGCCCCGCCCGCCGTGTTCAGGGGCGATCGTCAAGTGAGGTTGAAGGGGGGCGATCCCTACACCCGGGCGAAGTTTTCCGTCTTCCTTGAGGAGCTGCGCGGGGACTTCCGAGACCTCCTCTACAAGCGCCGCCCCGGTACCCCGACCCCTCCCGACTTCTGGAGCGTGCCCGTGCAGGTCAGGCTGTGGGGAGGCTTCGGGGATGTCCACGTCGGCGAGGAGACCCTCACCACCCTGAGGCTGGACCAGCATTTCGCCATCGAGATGGAGGTGCAGTTGCACGACCGCTTCGACGAGGACGCCTTCCGGCTCGCCGTCGTCCGCGCCCTCCTCCTTGAGATGGTCCTCGCGCCTTGGGTGGAGAACCCCGGCGGCTTCCCCTTGGAGGATGACGCGAAGCTCAAGGCACCCGAGTGGATCGCCCACGGCTTCGACCAGATCCTCCTCCACCGTCGCGGGGGCGGCTCCGGTGCCTTCTATCGCGGCCTCCTCGAAAGCGGGCAGACCATGGCCCCGGTCGAGATCTTCTCCCTCGCCGATGCGGCTTCGCTCGATCCCGTGCGGCTGGGCATCTTCCGTGCCTCGGCCGCGGCCATGGTCGAGGCCCTCCTCGGCCAGCCGGACGGCGACGCCGGGTTGCGCGGCTTCCTTGGCGATCTCGGACGCCCCGCCCCGCCCGCCACCGAGGCGCTGCTGCGCCAGCATTTCCCCGCTTTCCGCGAGCTGGACCAAGGGCTTGAGAAATGGTGGGCGCTGGAGCTCGCCTCCCTCGGGCGGCGCCAGAGCCTCGACTACCTCGACCGTGCCGAGACCGAGAATCTCCTCGACGAGGCCCTCGCGATCCGCTTCGACGGCGCTCCGTCAGCGACCCCCGACGGCACCCCTATCGCGACGCCCGTGGAGAGGGCAGGATGGCGGGTTTTCCCCGGCTTTCCCAAGTCCAAGTCGAAAGGAAAAGCCGAGTCCCCCGCCCCTGCGGCTTTTGTCGGCACCCTCGACCAGTTCGACCTCTACCTGCGCCGCGACGGCGTGAGGGAACGGCTCTCCGAGGCCCACGGACGGCTCCAGGTCCTGAAACGCTCCGGTTCGCCCCTCTACCGCCCCGTCTTCGCCGCCTACGAGGGGGGCATCCAGCGCCTGCTGAAAGGCGACACCAAGGATCTCGCCGCCGAGTTCGCCTCCATCGCCGAGATGCGGAAGAAAGTCGGCGAGACACTGGCACGAGCCGAAGACTACCTGAACCACTTCGAGGCCGCCCGCGCCCCGCGCCGCAGCGACGCCTTCGACGGCTACCTGAAGACGCGCCGCGCCCTCGATAAAGCCAAGCCGAAACGCCAGGACGCGATCAGTCGGCACCTCGATTCGCTGGAATGAGGGCGAAGCCTGACGGCGCGTTTTTTCAACCAACCGGGAACCACCGTTCCTCCCCCTTCAAAAACCGGGCGATCTCCCCGGCGGCCTCCAGTCTTCCGCGTCTTCGCTGCTCCTTTGTCGCCCCGCCGATATGGGGCGTGAGGATGACGTTTTCCATGGCGAAGAGGGCTTCGTTCACGACCGGCTCCTCCTCGTAGACGTCGAAGGCCGCCCCGGCGAGATGGCCGGAGCGCAGGGACTCGACGACGGCGGCCTCGTCCATCACCTTGCCTCGGGCGACGTTGAGGAAGAAGGCTCCGCGTTTCATCTTGGCGAGCCGTTCCGCGTCGATGAGGCGGCGGGTGTCGGGAGTCAGGGGCACGAGCACGACGACCGCGTCGGATTCGGCGAGCAGTGAGTCGAGCGAGCGGTAGCCGGGATGCTCGTGGGGCGTCGCCTTGGTGTGGACCACCTCCATGCCGAAGGCGCGGGCGCGGGTCTCGACCATCTGCGCGATGCGTCCGTAGCCGATGATCCCGAGGGTTTTTCCGCCGAGGAGCGTGCCCTCCCATCTCAGAGGCTCCATTCCCCGCCGCGCCCAGTCGCCGGTGCGGACGAAGCGGTCGCCCTCGGCGATGCGCCGGGCGAGGGCGAGCATCAGCCCGAGGGTGTGGTCGGCGGTCGATTCGGCGAAGGCGGCGGGGGTGTTGCTTGCGGCGATGCCCCGGCGGCGCAGCTCGGCGAGGTCGAGGTTGTCGATGCCCATGGCGGCGTTGGCGACGAACTTCAGCGACTTCGCCGCGTCGAGAAGTTCGGCGTCGACGCGCAGTTCGCCTTGGGAGAGGACGGCCTCGCAATCGCCGATTTGTTCGAGGACTTGCGCCCGTGGCGCGGCCTTGACCCCGTTGTCTGGCATGACGATCTCGGCGAGGCCGTCGAGTGGGGAGAGGTGTTCGCGCGGGATGGAAACGGTGACGAAGACGCGGGGCATGAGTTACTAGGGTTCGGGTTTCAGCGACCTCCGCGTGCTGAAAACTAAGGCTTCAAAATCACCTTCAAGAGTCCCTCCGTATTCCGGTGCAGCCGGGCGAACCAGTCCGCGCCGTCCTCCAGCTTGGCGACGGCGGAGATGAGCGGCTCGACTTGGATTTTCCCGCTGGCCACGGCTTCGACAGCCTCGGCGTATTCGCCGGCGGAGGCGCAACTGCCGAAGACGCTCAGTTCGCGGGTGACGAGGGCTTGGAGAGGGAAGGGGACCTCGGCCTTGAGATTGCCGACGCAACTGATGCTGCCGCCCTTGCGCACGGATGCGACGGCGAGCTGGATGGTGGGGCCGAAGCCGACGACTTCGAGGGCGTGGTCCGCGCCGTCGGGATTGCCGACGAGTTCGCGCACCTTTGCGGGCACGTCGTCACTGGAGACGAGAGCGGCGTCGGCACCGAGTTCCTTCGCGAGGGCAAGGCGTTTTTCGTCGATGTCCACGGCCACGACGAAGCCCGCACCTATGGCCTTGAGGGCCTGCACGACGAGCAGCCCGATCAAGCCCGCACCGACGACCACGGCCGAGTCGCCGGGTTTCAGGGGGAGGCGGTTGACCCCGTGGAGGGCGATGGAGACGGGCTCGGCGAAGGCGGCGTGCTCGTAGGAAAGGCCGCCGGGGATGGCATGGAGGATGTGCTCGGGCACGCGGACGTATTCGGCGAAGGCCCCGTGGCGGCGGTAGTCGCCGCAGGAGACCCCGAGGACGTTGCGGTTCGGGCAGAGGTTGACCTGCCCGGCGAGGCAGGAGGGGCATTTTCCGCAATAGACGGTGGAGTCGAAGGTGACGCGGTCGCCGACCTTCCATTTCCGCACCGCGCCGCCGACCTGCGCGATCTCGCCGGAAGCCTCGTGTCCCATGATGATGGGCGGGATGCGGCGGCCCGAGCTGCCGTCCATGCCGTGGATGTCCGAGCCGCAGATGCCGCAGGCCTTGACCGAGACGAGGACTTCGTTCTCCGCGATCTCGGGATCGGGCGCGTCGCCGTATTCGAACTGCTCGTAGGCGGTGAGGGTGAGGGCTTTCATCGGGAGGGGAAATTGGGACTTGAAGCGAACCTCTAAGCGCAAGAAGGTGGCGCATCAATCCCCAATCGACCCCCGAATCCCCCCTTTGGCCACCCCTTTCATGACGCCTTGGCTCCGAGTCATCTGCCCGCTTGCCGCCGCCGCCCTGCTCTCGCAATGCGAGACGATGGACACGGGCACGACGGGCGGAGGAGGCGGCTCGACGCGGACGGTCGTGGGCACGGAGTTCTATCTCGACGAGAAGGGCGTGACCTATCGGGTTCCGGCCGGGGCGCAGGTCATCGGGGCGGGAGGGATCGACTGCGTCTTCATCATCGAGGGAGGGGGTTCCGTCGTGGCCCACTCGGGCACGCGCAACAGCTACCGGGTCAAAAGCGGCGGGCATTTCCGGGGCTTCGCCCATCCCGCGACCGATTGCACCGTCACCTGCGAGCCCGGGGCCATCGTCGAACAGGAGCAGACCGGGCCAGGGACGAGGTTTGTGGGTCCGTGAGGCGGGTGCGGGATTTGTGTGTCCTCGGGTAGGGCGCTTCGGGGTCGCAGGACGCCCGGTCCCCGACCATCCAAGTCTCCCTTTCTCCTAGCGTTCGCAGAAAAAGGTCCATGGCCAATCGTCCCCTTCGCGCACCAGACCTGCCCGCAGGGGATTGTTGAACAAATACTCGGCTTTTTTGTGCCAGTTCTCGTCGTTCCTCAAACGGTGATCGAACCAGCGAGGTTGCCAGGAAATGCCATGCTCCTTCGCGGTCCAAGCTTTCCAGTTTCGCATCGTCTGTTCCATCGGATGTGAGAACTGGATCAACCCGTGAATATGGTCGGGCATCACGACGAAGGCGGAGCACCACCATGCCGTCGTTTCGTTCCGATGTCGTACGGAATCGATCAGTGCCGCGGCGACAGCAGGGGTTGCGAGCTGATTATCGCCGCGCTTCGCACAGCAAACAGTGATGAAGAAGATCGCTTCAGATTCCCTCACCCAATGAGGCGTTTTGTGGGACAAGAGCTTTCGGCGCGGATAGGATTGGTTTTCGCCGGAAGGATTCATAGGTGGAAAGGTGCGATGAACACGAGCGAATTCTAGCATCCATTGGCCGCACTGCGATGGGCGCTTCGGGGTCGCAGGACGCCTAACCCCGACCGGGCCGGTCGGGTCTACCTTGGCGGGTCCGGGTAGGGCGGTTCGGCCCGAACCACCACAAAGGGCGTGTTAGGGGCGCTGGATGCTCAACCCCCGACCGGGCCGGTCGGGTCTACCTCACCGACTCGGTGATCGCGAGGATGCCGGCGAACCAATTCGTCTCCTCGACCGGTCCGGTGAGACCGCGAAGGTGGATGTAGGAGATGTCGCCGTCGAGATAGAGGGCGTCGGGACAGGCGAGGTGGTCGCGGAAGAGTTCGGCGAAGCGGTAGAGATTGCTCATGCCCTTGTCGCGTTCGAGGACGGAACAGACGAAGACGACTTGGCCATCCTTTGTCACCCCGACGCCGTTGCGGTAGCGTTTGCTCGTCGAATCGGGACCCAAGGCCGGGTGGATGCGCCCACCCTCGACGAGGAGCGGGCCGGATTGCGTCGCGAGCACGGGACTTTCGCCCGACTTGGCGTATCGGGATGATTCAAGGACGGCGGCGCTGCTGTCGGCGCGGAGGAAAAAGACGCCGTTCGGCTTCAGGAAGAAGTTCGGGGTGAGCTCTCCCTCGCTGCGCTTCACGAAATCGTCGAGGTTGAGCGCCGTCATCGTCCGGCCCTCGGCGATGTGGAGTCCGGTGGGGCGGAAGTTCCCCTCGAAAATGCCCGAATTCATCGCGAAGACGAGTCGGCGGCCTTGTGCCTCAAGCCGGGCCGAGAGCTTGGGGAAGGTGTTCGGCTCGCCCGCTTTTTCGGGAAGGTGGAGTTCGATTTTCACCGCCTTCGGATCGACGCGATGGACCCAGAAAGTCGCGCCGCCATGTTCGATGGTCTCAGAGTGGAGCGGGGCGGTGGCGAGGAGGAGACCGAAGAGGGTGGTGCGGGTGAGCATACCCTCTTATGCCGGACGGGGGATGGGGCGTCAAGTTTGGCGAAACTGGGGTGTGATTTCTTGCTCATACTCTTTACTCCTTACTCTTACTCCATCCGAGCGTTGAGAGACTGAGATGCAACGGATTTTTGGACCAAAATTCTGTTAGTTGATGGTGTTTAAATCGGCCTCGAATTTGGCCGGGGTCAGGTAGCCGAGGGAGGAGTGTTTGCGGTGGGTGTTGTAGTAGGCTTCGATGAAGTCGAAGATCTCGGTCCGGGCGTCGTGCTCGTCCGCGAAGCAGCCGCCTTGGAGCATCTCGCCCTTGAGCGTGCCCATGAAGGATTCGGTCCAAGCGTTGTGGTAGGGGTAGGCCCTCGCCGACATGCTTTGAACGGCACCGGCCCGGGCCAGCATCGCACGGTATTCCCCGCTGCCGTACTGACTGCCACGATCGCTGTGGAAGACGAGGCCTGCTCCGGGCCGGCGCGTTTCCAGAGCCTGTTTCAACGCGTCCGAGACCAAGCCGGCGCGCATGTGGCGGGCGAGCGACCAGCCGACGATGCGGCGGGTGCAGAGGTCGATGACGACGGCCAGGTAGAGCCATCCGGCTGCGGTGGGGATGAAGGTGATGTCGCCCGCCCAGACGCGGTCGGGGCAGTCCGGCAGCGCCTTGCCTTCCAACAGGTTGGGCGAGGGTTTGTCGGCCCGGCCGTCGCTGGTTCTCGGCGCGAAGGTCTTGGGCTGGATGGCTTTGAGCCCGCGCTGCGCCATGATCCTGCGAACCCTCGAGAGTGCGCAGGCAATGCCTTGGTCGGCCAGTTCGCGCCCGAACCGCGCCTCCTCACGGTGCAGCCGCACGATCCCTCCATCCTCCAGGACATCGACCGCGCCCTGCGCGAGTCGAAGCTCGGGATCAACCCCGCTAACGACGGACGCATCATCCGCCTGCCCATCCCCGAGCTTTCCGAGGAGCGCCGCCGCGACCTCGTGAAGATCATCAAGGACATGGCCGAGCAAGGTCGCGTGCGCGTGCGCGGCGCGAGGAAGGACGCCATCGACAAGCTCAAGGCCGCGCTCAAGGCCAGCACCATCACCGAGGACCAGTTCCACGACCACGAAAAGGAGGTCCAGAATCTCACCGACAAGCACGTCAAATCCATCGATGGGCATCTCGCCGCGAAGGAGAAGGATGTGATGACGGTTTAGCATTCTTACTCCTTACTCCTTACTCCTCTGGAAAGAATGCGCGGGGTTCCAAGCGGGAG